>Ga0316190_10001378_pt1 | contig 17481 bp, 14 predicted proteins | sample Eddworburrow2_MG_FD_204929 | JGI IMG/M metagenome (GOLD analysis project Ga0316190, IMG submission 204929) | Coastal sediment microbial communities from Maine, United States - Eddy worm burrow 2 | ecosystem: Environmental > Aquatic > Marine > Coastal > Sediment | place: USA: Maine | collected... | reverse complement strand
CCATTGAACGAATCTTCAATTGCAATGGCTTCGTATGGCGCAACGCCAAGTTTTTTTAAAGCGGTCAGATAAATTCCAGGATGCGGCTTGCCATATTCTTCAAATTGCGCTGAGTGAATAACTTCAAAATGATCGGCTATGTTAAGTTTATCCAAAACCACTTTTATTAAAGGCAAATGTGTGGAAGAGGCCAGTCCTATTTGAAAATTTTGTTTCTCAAAAAAATCAAGCGCATAATCTACGCCAGGCATGGGTTGCCCGACCTCATTGATCAAAGCTTCCAATTTTTTTAAAATATCGGACTGCATTTCCATCAAGCTTCGTCCCGTCCAGCCATTTTTAGCGTATCGGAACTTGACGACTTCATCAATGCGAAGCCCCATTGTCTCTTTGCACATTTCACGAGTCATTTGCAACCCGACCCGTCCAAAAGCCGCTATTTCTGCTTCTTGCCAAAGGGGTTCTGAATCAATCAAAACACCATCCATATCAAAGATGACGGCTTTTAGCATTGGATGAAACCTGGATTCATTTTTGATCTATATACCTGTTGAAGGTTTGATAAAACAGAGCAACTGTAATAAATTTCCCTTTAGAATACAAGGATAATGCATCATTTTTTTATCGTCTGAAACGCTTGCGGCAACAGGCCGCTTATCCCTGTTCTTTTCCCAAAAAAGAGTTTTTATTTTTGCTTTGGATTATTGTTTACAAATTGGTCAAGGTAAACAAAAATACCGCCGCCGGTGAAGCGCTGCAAGCGTCAGAAAGCATCTCGAAGCTTACGGAATAAATATGTGTGACGGGCAGTGAGGCTATAAGTCGAGCCATCCCTTGGTTCGTTCTTGAACGAAACTGTCATTTCCCTGTTGCGAAACAGAGAAAGGATTGAGATCTTTGGTTTATTCAGAAGAAACAGTATCGTTGTTTATAATGTTTTTGGGAGAAAGAGTATGAAATTAGCAATCAGCGCCTTTTTGATTTTCAATTTAGCTTCCTTTGTTTCAGTCATGGCTCAATCTAATTACTCAGGCCAGGAACAAAGAGAGCTGAAGTCACTCTCGCCGGAGGAAATTAGTGGATACCTGACTGGAAAGGGCATGGGGTTGGCCAAGCCGGCAGAGTTGAATCATTTCCCCGGGCCCAAACATGTGCTGAAATTGGCAACTCAGTTGGCTCTGTCTGAAGTTCAACGGACGCAAACGGAAACCATTTATGAGGCAATGAGAGGGAAGGCGATTGAATATGGATATCAGCTTGTGAAGCATGAAAAAGAAATAGAAAGGCTGTTTTCCGAAGGGGATGTTAGTCCCATGCTTCTTGAAAAAGCGCTGAATGAGTCAGCAAAAATCAGAGCAAAATTGAGATTGGTTCATTTGGTGGCGCACATTGAGCAGAAGGTCATTCTAAGTCAAGCGCAAATAAGGTTATATGATAAGCTACGCGGCTATTCCGGTGGTCACAGTGGTAACGAACATAAAAGTCATAAACACTAAGCATTGCAAAACAAGCGCGCGCTTGCATAATACCTGACCCGACGCAAGGAGTTTTTGCAAATACAAAAACCGGCAGTTGCGCATATATGAAATCTCATATTCCAGCGGAGTTAGCATGAATATTAAATATTGCGTTAACAAAGAAATTTCGCCAGAGCAATTTATCTGTCTGCTTAAGGAGACTACGCTTGCGGCTCGTCGCCCAATTGATGATCCGGTTTGCATAGAGGGCATGTTAAGAAACGCTGACCTTACTATTTCCGCGTGGCGTGGAGACAAACTGACAGGCGTCGCTCGTTCAATAACGGATTTTCATTATTGTTGTTATTTATCCGATTTGGCAGTTTCAAAACAGTCGCAATCGCAAGGCATTGGCAGAGCGCTCATTCAACAAACATTTGCGCAGTTAGAAAAGGGTTGCAGCTTAATTTTGCTATCGGCTCCGCAAGCGGTTGAATATTATCCACATATCGGATTTGAGAAGCATGAGAGCGCCTGGACTTTGCCTGACAGCAGTGAGCTGAAATAAGGCGTTTGGCTGCGGAAATCATCTGAACCGAAAGAAATCTTAATATTGACTTTTTATCTGAGAATTGTTCAATTCCACCTCGTTTAAGCAATAAGGAGAGAACTCAGTGACTGTGTCTATTGAATATTGTGTAATGTGAAACTATTATCCAAAAGCCTCCAGTTTGAAGGCCTCGTTAGAAGAAAAGTATCCGGAACTAAACATTCAACTTATTGAAGGCAAGGGCGGTGTTTTTGAAGTGATGAAGGACAATCAACTCATCTACTCTAAAAAGGCTCTTGGCCGATTTCCTGAGCACGAAGAAATATTTGTGCAAATCTAACCAAAACAACGTCAAGCATGAAGTCCTTTTTACTCGGAAGGACTTCCGCCTCTTTTGCAAGCCTGACTCTGTAAATCAGAATCGCGCAATGTTTGTAGTCAGAGCTTGTTCTGCGCTACAAGCATGACATAAACAACCTTTGTTCTCATTCCCACGCTCTTTGTCGAGTAGCCGGAGCGGCAATCATTTGGAGTGCGCCGTCTGTGACGGCGTTGCATTGACACAGTCAATGCGCTCCAAAAAAACGCTTCCAAAATGCAGTTAACGGCAATCGGAAGGCCCCGGACAAAGCCGGACGCTGAGCGTCCAAGGCGGCATTTCGCCGGAGACCGGCGGAACGAGAAATAAACGAATCCAATCTTTATGGGCTGATGAAAAAGGCGCTTGTGAAGCCGGGTTCATTACCAATGGAACAGGAGAAACATGGCGATGAGACCATCTGAAAAAGGGGCGCCCGAAAGCGGTAAAAAGAAGCAGAGAGAGCGGCAAGCTCTAACTCCGGAGCCAATGTCTCCTGTGGAGCATACGGTCAGTCGAAGAACAATCGGCGATGAACCTGCTGCAAGGGACTCGCTTGGTTTTGAGCCGTATGTTAACGCGGTCACGGATTTCCTTACCGCAAAGGAGACAACGCCGCCGTTGACGCTTTCGGTGGAGGGAGAATGGGGCGGCGGCAAGTCCTCTTTCATGCGGCAGTTGAAAGGCAATCTGGAGGGGCAAACCTTTGCCCGCACCGGAAACAATAAAGACCGCGACCACTTGACTGTTGAATTCAATCCCTGGCGGCATGAGAAAGAAGACGCCATGTGGGCGGCTTTTGCCCTTCACTTTATTGCGGAAATCTCCCGGCAGCTTCCATTTGCACCCCGCTGGCTGGCGCGCTTTCGTTTGTTGCGCACCCGTTACGACTGGAAAGAAGGGTGGCTTGACTGCCTGAAAGTGCTGGCCTTTGGCGTCGCGCTCCTCAGCATGGTTATCACGCTCCCGCTTTTGCTGATTTTTTGTGGACCTGTGTGGCTTAAACAGTTCATCGACCAGTTGCCGGAAAGCAAATCCTGGTCAAAAGCGCTGATAAATTCCATTGCCGGCCTGGGTGCTTTTGGCGCGGTAACCGGCGCGCTCCTCGCCCTGTGGGGAAAGGTGAAGGATTATCTGGCCAATCCTTTGAGTTTTGATTTGCGCAAGCATCTCAAGTCGCCCGACTACGCGTCTCGCATCTCTTTCGTAGAAAATTTTCACAAAGATTTCCAGAAGATAGTGGACGCTTATATCGGCGACCGGTACGCCTTTGTTTTTATCGACGATCTTGACCGCTGCGACGTGCCCAAAGCAGCTGATCTTATGCAGGCCATCAATTTGATGATTTCGGGAGACCCGAGATTGTTTTTCATTATTGGCATGGACCGCCAAAAAGTTGCGGCCGGGTTGGCGGTGAAGTTTGAGAAAGCGGTTCCGTATCTGGCTGCGGCGCTTCAATCTGCTCCGGAAGCCTCCCGGGTAAGACATGGTTTGGAGTTCGGCTACAACTTTATTGAGAAGTTTATTCAAATCCCTTTTCTGGTTCCCCAACCCCGGATCGGCAGCCTGGATTCGTTGCTGGGAGCGCGACCGCTGCAACCGCGCGAGCCGCAGGTAGCGAAAGGGGCGAACTTTTTATCCGGTTTACGAAAAAAAATGTTGCGCCGGATTGACGCGGCAAACGACGCCGTCGACGAGAATATTTCTGAAGTCCTGGAAGAGCGCGACGCCAAACTTCCCGAAGAACAGCGCGCGGGTCGCCAAAAATACCGCATTTTGTTGAGCGAAAATGACAAGGAAACCATGCGGGAAGTTTTAAATTGGGTGGCGCCCTTCCTGGACGCCAATCCGCGCCGGATCAAACAGTTTATCAACCTTTTCCGCCTTCGGGCGCTGATCGCCAACGAGACCGGCTTGTTTGACGACGATGTCAAGGATGCGCCCCTTACGATACAACAACTCGCCAAATTTGTGGTGATTACGCTGAAGTGGCCGCTCTTTCTCCGCGACCTTGAAAACGATTCCGGGTTATTGCAAACCCTTGTCCGTGATTCCGACGGCGAAACCGGCTTGAAAAGTTTGACCGCGCGCGTCTGGAGCGACTGCGCCGCGCTGCTTGCGCTGCTGCGCTATGGCCAAGATACGGGGGAGCATGCGGGCGATTACAGCATGACCGCCGTCGATATTAAGAGGCTGCTGCAAGCGTCGCCCCGGGTGCGGAGCACCGACCTCTTTACCCCTGAACCGCAACAGCCGGCCGCCGAAGTTGCAGATTCAGTTGCGCCGTCAAATGTTCCCGATTTCGACGAAAGTTCTAAAACGAAGAAAGCGCCTGAAAAAATGGCTCCGGCGCGACAGCAGGAGAAGGCTGAAAAAATTCTGAACAAGGAGTCCGTGCGGGAGATGTTGAAGGGGCAAAATTATTATGACAGGCTCTTGAACCGCGAAGGCCGGGGCGCTGCGCATGACTATGAATTACAGAAACACGCGAACGGCAAGAGCGTGCTTGACCGTGCGACCGGTTTGACCTGGCAGCAGTCTGGATCTTCAGAGAGGATGACTTTAAAAGATACTGCTGAGTATATTAAGCAATTGAATGATGAAAAATATGGCGGCCATTCTGATTGGCGGTTGCCGACTTTAGCGGAAGCCATGTCGTTGATGCAGTCGCAACCAGGTGAAAACGGCTTGTACATTGATCCGGTGTTTGACGAAAAACAGGCCTGGATTAGGACGGCTGAAAAGAAATCCGCTTCGGCGGCGTGGGTTGTCGGTTTCTACTATGGCGGTTGTGACGGCAACTTTGGCAACTACGGCTACTACGTTCGGGCAGTTCGCTGAGGATAATCATCGGTTATTGGACTCTTTGTATTATTTGGCTCTTTTTTTGGGGGGAGGCGTGTTCTCAGTCCCACGTTCCGCATCGAGTACCCCTGAGTGATGAGCCAGACAAATAACCGGACGGCGAATCGCACAAAATGCAGATACTCGCAAGCGGGAACTGTAGTGTGAAAAACCGGACGGCGTTTCGCCGGAGACCGGCGGAACGAGAAAGAACCTGATAATGTCATTTCGAACCGCGCGTTTTTCAGCGTGGGAGAAATCTGAAGCGAAAAGAGCAGCTCGGAATTTACACGTCCTCATTCGACGACACAAATGCTTTTTGGCCGATCATGACAAGGCTGTTTGAATTTTTAAAAAAGTTCGGAATAATGCCTTGTTTACAATGGTTAAATTCTTTAAATATGCATAAGCTTGCATACGTAAAGATGAACTAAACACCTTATTATCAATATGAAAAACCAAAAAATAGCTATTATTGGCGGAGGTCCCATCGGGCTTGAAGCGGCGTTATATGGCGTTGCTTCAGGCTACGAAGTAACCCTTTTCGAAAAAAATAGCGTTGGGCACCATATCAGACAGTGGGGGCATGTGACCCTTTTTTCTCCATGGGAAATGAATCATACACCGCTCGGCGCGAAAATATTGCAGGATACGTTGCCGGATTGGCATAAGCTGTCGCAAAAGACGATGACTGGCGCCGAATATGTTTTGCGATATCTTGAGCCTTTGAGCCGTCTGGATATTTTACGCGACCGAATCAGAGAGAAGACCGAAGTCGTTCATCTCGGTAAAGCGGGAATACTGAAAAGTGACCTGGTAGGCAATCCAAAGCGGGGAAAGCATCAGTTTCGCCTTCTGACCAGAAACGAAAATGGCGACGAGGATATTTTTTTTGCCGATATTGTTATTGACGCGTCTGGCGTATACAGCAATCCCAACAGCCTTGGCGACGGCGGCATTCCTGCATTGGGCGAATCAAAAAACAGAGACAAGATCGATTTTCATTTGCCAGATCTCAGCGGGCTCGACCGTGATCGGTTTGCCCGAAAGCATACGTTATTGATCGGCAGCGGCTACTCCGCCGCAACTACTGTCTGCGATTTTCTGAAACTCATCAAGGCTGAGCCTGAGACAAAACTAACCTGGATGGTTCGCGACAATCGTGAAAAACCGATTCGTGAAATTGAAAATGATTCACTTGAGTTGCGCGCAATGATCACAAAAAATGCAAATGAAGCGATTTCGCATCCCAAAATTGATTTTCTTACCGGAGCAACGGCGCAATCGCTCAACTATAACGAGCCGCTGGATAGTTTTGATGTTGCTGTCAAGGTTGGCGACAAACCTGAAACTATTACGGTTGATCGCATCATTGCCAATGTTGGTTACGGCCCGGATAATTCGCTTTATCGGGAATTGCAGGTGCATGAATGTTACGCCACTCGCGGACCGATGAACCTGGCCGCTGAGTTGTTAAATTCGAGTTCGACAGATTGTCTTGAGCAGGAAAGTCCGGGAACAGAATCGCTCAAAAACCCTGAGCCTGATTTTTATATCATAGGCAACAAAAGTTATGGCCGTAACCCGACTTTTCTCTTAAAAAGCGGATATCGCCAGATCGTGGAAATTTTTGCGCTAATCACACAAAACACCGACCATGATCTTTATAAAAAGAACAAAAAGAAAGGCCATTCAGGTGAGCTTTAATTCTTTTAAAGACCAAGAAACAGATATTTTAATGGAGACGATGGCGCCTTTGCGGGAGCCGGAAATTGAAAATGTTCCGAGCGCCCCGCTGCATGCCCTGGACAGCCTCTGGTTTCAAGTCGGGGGCACAATTTGTAATCTCTGGTGCTCCCATTGTTTTATCAGTTGCAGCCCTAAAAATCATAATTTTGGATTCATGCCGCGAGCGACTGTTAAACGTTATCTCGATGAGTCAAAAGGTATTGGTGTTAAGGAGTATTACTTTACCGGCGGCGAACCATTTATGAATCGCGACATGCTGGACATTTTACAAGATACGCTTGCCATTGGCCCCGCCACTGTGCTAACCAATGGCATTCTTATTGTCGAGAGAGTGGCTCAACAATTAAAAAACATCGCGGAAGGCTCGATATTCTCACTTGAATTGCGTGTGAGTATCGACGGCTTTACGGCGACTGAAAATGATAAGATTCGTGGCAAGGGCAGCTTTGATCGGGCAATGAAAGGCGTTAAGAATTTAGTTGACGCCGGTTTTCTGCCTATCATCACCTGCGCTCAGACTTGGGAAGAGGAGCAAAACGAAGCGACGCTGGCCGGGTTTGCGGCGACCTTGAAGAAAATTGGATATGCCAGACCTCGCGTCAAGATCATTCCCCCTTTGCGAATGGGTCGTGAAAAAGTTCGCAGCAGAGGATATGATCAATTTGAATACGTCACGGAGGAAATGATGTGGGATTTTGACGATAATTTGTTGCAATGCACGCACAGTCGCATGGCAACAGACAAGGGCGTTTATGTTTGTCCCATATTGATCGATTACCCTGAAGCCAAAGTTGCGGAAACCCTGTCAGGTTCCTTTAAACCATTTCCTTTGCAGCATCAGGCTTGCTATACCTGCTATATTTCAGGCGCAATCTGTCACAATTTTTCGGGCGCCAGCGGCTCACAGAAAGAAAAGTCAGCCTCATTGGCAGGCGTTTGAGTGGGGAACTGCAGCCAGTGAAAAGACCGGAAAAAATAGCTGTTTTTGGCGGCGTTTATAACAATTACCTTGCTCTGGAAGCCTTAATCGCCGACGCCAAAAGCAAGGGTGTTGACAAATTTTACTGTTTGGGCGACTTAGGCGCCTTTGGCCCGTTCCCCGACAAAGTGTTTCCTTTACTGCTGGACAACGAGATTCAGGTTGTTCAGGGCAATTACGATAATTCCATTGGCAATGGCCTTGATGATTGTCAATGCGGATATACGGATCCACGCGACAATTATTTTGCGCAGATCAGCTACGACTATACTTTCAAAAACACCAATCCTGAATTTAAAAGGTGGCAGAGAGAACTTCCCACTGAAATCAGGTTTGAGTTTGGCGGCAAGCAGGTGCTGCTTTGTCACGGTTCGCCGCGTCAGACCAATGAATTTCTCTGGGAATCGACAACACCGAAACATTTCCTTGAAAAACTTTTTTCAAAAAACCGGGCTGACATTGTTTTGGCGACCCATACAGGACTGCGCTGGAAGAGGGAATTGGCGGAGGAAAAATTCTTTGCCAATGTGGGCGTTATCGGCAGGCCGGAAAATGACGGCGCAACAAATGTCTGGTATTCAATATTGAAAAAAAATGGCCGGGTCGACATCGAATTTGTTCCACTCGAATATGAATATGAGCGGCTTGCGGCTGAAATGAAGTCTGAAAAGATGCCCGCTGAATTTATTACAACCATCTTGACTGGGTGGTGGACAACTTGTCTGGAAATTCTTCCCTCAAAAGAGCGCGTTCGCGGAAAATTCTAATTCTCATTCCATTGATATTCTTAGTTGAATTTAATATCTTTGCAGTTCTTTGCCGATAACAGCAACGGCGCCCGTTCAAAATGAATTTCAAGAAACCTTTAAACTTTTTTCCAACTCAAGTGTGACTAATGCCGGAAACGACTGAAAAAACAGACAACCTCAACATTGAAGGTCTGCATTGTATGGACTGCGCCGCCAACATTGAAAAGACTGTGGCGAAAATAAACGGTGTTCGTCTTGCAAAAGCCAGTTTTAGTTCCGGCAATCTGAAGGTGACCTATAGCCCGACACTGGTAAAATTTCGTGAGTTAGTCTCTTGTGTGGAAAAGATCGGCTATCGTGTTCGAACGGAAGAGAGCCCGAATATTGAACGAACGGCAATTTGGAAACAGCTTCCCTTCTGGTTGATGATTTGTTCAGGCATTGCCCTTGGCGCGGGTCTGCTTCTTCAATGGTTTAAAATAGATCCCATTTTAACGCCAGTGGGAAAAGGTTTCACTGTGTCTGCGTTTCTGTTTTTTTGCTCCATAGGACTTGGCGCGTCACAATTCAGCCGTGGAAGTTGGGCTGCGTTGCGGAATTTGCAATTCAATATGGATTTATTGATGAGCATCGCGATAATTGGCGCAATTCTAATCGGGCAGTATATTGAAGCAGCCAGTCTTGCTTTTTTGTTCTCGCTGGCTGAGTTGCTGGAAAGTTACGCCATTGAGCGCGCCCGCAATTCTCTACGTGAATTGATGAATCTGAGTCCGCAAAAAGCATTGGTGCGGTCTGGCGGCGAAGAACAACTCCTGAATGTAAACGAAGTCATGGTTGGGGCGGTTTTAGTGGTAAAGCCGGGTGAAAAAATTGCGTTGGACGGAATTATTAAACATGGTATTTCCAGCGTTGATCAATCGCCGATTACCGGAGAATCATTGCCGGTTCACAAAAAGAAAGGCGACCCGGTTTATGCGGGCTCTTTGAATAATGAAGGTTACCTTGAAGCAGAGGTCACGCAAAATAGTAAAAATACGCTGCTCGCTCGAATTATTCATTTAGTTGAAGAAGCCGAATTGAATAAGGCGCCAGTTGAGCGGTTTGTTGAAAAATTTGCGCGCTACTATACGCCGATCATTGTTTCGACTGCCGTGGCTGTCGCTGTTGCGCCGGTGGTGTTTGCGGGCGCTGATTTTCATACATGGTTTATCAAAGCGCTCACCCTGTTGGTGATTGCCTGTCCCTGCGCTCTGGTGATCTCCACCCCGGTTTCCGTGGTCTCAGCTTTAACCAATGCAAGCAGAAACGGCGTGTTGATCAAGGGCGGTCTGTATTTGGAGCAGATGGCCAAAGTTAAGGTGATTGCTTTTGATAAAACCGGAACTTTGACCTGTGGGAAGTTAACTGTTTCTGATATTATTCCGATTGCGGATGACGACAAAGTTCGACCTTTACAGATCGCAGCCACCCTTGAGAAACAGAGTCAGCACCCCATTGCCAAGGCGGTTGTTAAAGCAGCCGGAAAATTGGAAGTGCGCAATATCGAAGCGTTTCAATCGATCACCGGGAAAGGCGTTTCAGGCAAGATTGACGGGGTTCGCTATCTTGTTGGTCAGCCCGCTCTTTTCAACGAACGGCAAATGAGCATTCCCGTCGAAAAACTGCAAAATTTACGCAATCAAGGGAAAACCACGATTCTCGTGGGAACGGATGAGCAGCTTCTCGCTATCATTGCTGTGTCTGACTCCATTCGTCCGGAGGCGCAGGAAACCATCAATCGTCTTCGACAAAGCGGCAAAAAAGTTGTGATGTTGACAGGCGATGATCAGGCCACCGCCGCAACAATCGCCAAAAGTTCCGGGATTGATGAATATTATGCAGGACTGTTGCCAGAGGACAAATTACAGCGTATAAAAGAGCTGCAAAAATCTGACGGGCCGGTTGCCATGATTGGCGACGGCGTCAACGACGCGCCCGCCCTGGCTGCGGCTGACGTTGGCATTGCTATGGGAGCTATCGGTTCAGACACCGCTTTGGAAACAGCGGATATTGCGTTAATGTCTGAAAACCTCTTTAAATTACCCTATCTGATAGAATTAAGTGAAAAATCAAGTCGTGTAATCAAACAAAATACATTCTCTGCAATTTCAATAAAACTGGGGCTTGCGTTTGGCGTATTTCCAGGCTTCGTTTCTCTTGTTGTGGCTGTGCTTTTTGGAGATATGGGCGCGTCCCTTGGTGTTATTGTAAATTCGCTTAGGCTGGCTTACTTTAAAGCTTCGAAATAAAACAGAATGACAAAAGTAATTGCATTTTCCTGCCTTGCCGCCGCCGCAACATTGATTGGCGGCAGCATTCCATTGCTCCATCGCAAACTCAGCGAAAAACAGTTGACCTTGTTGGTTGCTTTTTCTGCCGGCGTTTTGTTATCCACCAGTTTAAATCACATGATCATTGAAAGCTTCTCCGCCACAGGGCGCCTGGCAATGCTTTTTGTCAGCATTGGATTTCTCGTTCTTTATGGCTATGAAAAAATTGCGATGGTGCATGCTTGTCGTGAGCATGATTGCGAAGTTCATCATTTTGGCTTCGCATCTTTAATCGGCATAGGGTTTCACAGTTTCCTTGACGGCTTTGCGATTGCCGTCAGTTTTGAGTTTCAGGCCACTTTGGGGGTTCTGGTTATCGGCGCTGTTGTTTTGCACAGATTGCCCACCGGCATTTCAATTGCATGTATTTTGCTGTCGCATGGATATGATGAAGCAAGAGCCTGGCGGGCGCTTTCATTGATAGCGGCGTTGGCCATTTTGGGCACAATTGGCGGACTTCTCATTCCCGCCAACCAGTCACAACTTTTAAGCTTGGCGGTTGGTCTTTCCGGCGGCACTTTTCTCTATATTTCCACAAGCGATCTCTTGCCAATGGCGCACAAAAATAAACAGGATTATCGGGTTCCGCTTTATTTTTTGACTGGCTTCCTTTGTGTGCTTGCCGCAAGTCTTGGCGGCGGTTGAGCCGCAAACGTACCTGATCCGTTCAGGCCGCCGCTGCTTTGGCTCCGTTCCATTCCATCTTTAAGCGTTGTATACGCGAACATCATAAAGCGTTCTCAAAACCTGTCGTTTGCGAAGTCTGTCGCGCTGACCAATAAATTATACAAACATAGATTTTTTTGTAAGTTTAGCCTCACGACACCCGTCTGTCAACTAACTTTGGAAGAAAATAATGAAATCAATTAGCCACACTATAAATTTTGAAATTGAGCAGCCGGTTGCTGAACTCTTCCCATTGTTCAGCCCGGAAGGTGAAAAAGCCTGGGTTCCGGGTTGGCGTTATAAAAAAATAACGGATACGACCGAACTTTGTGAAGATTATATATTCCTGACCAACGCGCATGCTCATAATGCAAAAGATGCAATATGGATAGTCAAAAAATATGAACCTGAGTCATATCTGATACAACTTTACAGGGTTGAACCGGAAGAGAAAGTCGGGGTGGTAACGGTAAAATGCGTTGAGTTGGAGACCGCAAAAGTCAAAGTGCAAGTGACTTATAAATATACCGCTCTTTCAGATAAAGGCGAGGCGTTTATTGATGACTTTACGGAAGAATTTTACTCGAAATTCATAGGTGAATGGCGGTTATTGCTGCTCGAATATTTTGAGTCAAACAATAATGAAACATCGTTTTGATCAGTTTGATGATTTTAGATAGGAAATCGGGATAACCCCATCCGTGCTGCCATTTTGTTGGAGACGCTTGTCCCAATTAGCCATAAAACTGGTAAACTCATTGCCGGGCAGTGGTTTGCTATAGTAAAATCCTTGTATTTCATCGCAGCTAAGTGATTGCATATAGAGCAGTTGATTCTTATTTTCGACCCCTTCTGCAAGCACCTTGATATACATTTTTTGGGCAAGTGATATAATTGTCGATACAATTGCCCAGTCGTCACGATCTTCATGAATTCCTTTTACAAAAGTGCGATCAATTTTTATCAGGTCGATTGGAAATCTTTTGAGATAGCTTAAGGAGGCGTAGCCAGTGCCAAAATCATCTATGGCAAGACGGACGCCGATATTTTTCAAACTGTTGAGCGTTTCAAGCGTATAGTCGACATTTTGCATTGCGCAGGTTTCAGTAATTTCCAAGGTGAGATCGTTTGGATCAAGGTTAAATTCCTGCAACAGGCTGACAATGCTTTCTTTTATGTGCAGCACCCGAAACTGACGGGGAGACAGATTAACCGACAAACGAATGTCTGTAAAGCCTGCCTGTTGCCAGCTTTGCATCTGACCGCATGCGGCGCGCAAAACCCACTGGCCAAGCGGCACAATCAACCCGGTTTCCTCTGCAAGCGAAATAAAATCTGCCGGGGGCAACAGGCCTCGTTCCGGATGATTCCAGCGCACCAAAGCCTCGGCGCCAATGATTTTCCCTCTCTTTACATCTATTTGTGGTTGAAAATGCAATAAAAGCTCATTGTTTTCAATTGCATTTTTCAAGTGTTCTTCCATCTGTAATTCATAAGGCGCGCTATCATGGATATTTGTGCTATAAAATATGTAGCGGTTGCTAGTGCCATTTTTTGCGCGATACATGGCAACATCTGCTCTTTTTGCCAGCGTTTTGCCATCAAGCCCATCATTTGGGAAGAGGCTAATTCCAACACTGATGGAAAGATCTACTGTTTTTTCCAGCAACACAAATGGATTTGAAATCGATTTTAGGATCGATTTTGCCACCTTGGCCACGTCTTTAATTTGAACAATATTCTCGAGTATAATAGTATACTCATCTCCGCCCAGCCTGGCCACCGTATCACAATCACGGATACAGTCGGTAAGGCGTTTTGCCACAGCCTGCAACAACAGGTCGCCCATATCATGGCCGTAGTTATCGTTGATCAACTTGAAGCCATTTAAGTCGAGGTTTAGTAATGCCAATTTTCGGTTATATCGTTTTGCCTGGTTCAGTGCATGTGTCAGACGATCTAAAAATAACTGCCGGTTCGGCAAACCAGTCAAAACATCATGGTAGGCCAATGCGCGTTCGAGGCAACGCGTTTTTTCAAGATCTATTAAGGAGTTGCGTTGTTTTATGGCATTGTCTATTGAACTTCGGAGTAATTCACTGTCCAGTCTACTTTTTATTAAATAATCTGAAACCCCTTTCTTCATAGACTCCACTGCAATGCTTTCATCCCCCTGCCCGGTCAACATTACAATTGCAAACTTATGTTTTTTTTCAATTTCTCGCAGCTCATCAAGAAATTCAAGCCCATTCATGTCAGGTAATTGATAGTCGAGCAGAATGCATTTTGGTTTTTTTTGTTTACAATACTCCAAACCTTGCGCCCCGGAGTTAGCCATTATTATGCGGGAGTTTTTTTTATTGGAAAAAGTACTGATAAGCCGCTGATAAAGCTCATAATCTTCCCGGCAGTCATCCACAATTAAAATATCATATTGTTTTTTATTAGACAATTTCCTTCTCCTCTTCCGGAAGAATGTCAATTTTATCATTTGAGGTTGTTAAAACAACTACCGGTGTTTTTCTGAGCTCCTTACTATCCTTAATTGCCTGCAACACTTCGCGGCCATCTGTGCAGGGAAGGTTTAGGTCAGGCAGAATTAAGCCAAGGTTTTGTGGTTTGCCATTCCCGGAGAATTCATTCCTTTGTAAAAGGTAGTCAAGGGCACTGTCTCCATCCTGACAGTGAGTGACCGGATTAGCAAACCTCGATTTTTTAAAAGCCCTTTTGATAGTTTCGTAATCTTCCGGACTATCTTCAATAACTAAGATATTCGTCATTTTTGTTTCCTTAATTGCAACAAGCTGAAAATTGGCTCAGTTTTATCTCTAAAAATCAATCGCCAGCTCTGACCCGATACTTTTATTTTGGTCGCTTCTTTTCATTTCCGCCGAAAGCTTTTTCCCGGAATCTGCTGGTGTTAGTTTTGGGGTTTGATTCAAAGTGAAATAAAAAGTTGACCCTATCCCTAACTCTGATTTCACCCGGATATGGCCGCCATGCCGTTCAATTATTTTTTTAACAATCGTTAGGCCGGCGCCTGTTCCGCTGCCATTATCACGCACATAAAAAACTTGTTGGCTTTGTTTGTTCCACCTTGATGTATCATTACAAAAATCATTTTGCGCTTCCCAGCCAATCTCGATTAATTTGTTGGCTTTTTCATTGTAGAACGCCGCATTGGAAATTAGAGTTGAATAAATTTTTAACACATGAACGCGGTCATATTGTATAGTTGGTAAATTTTTGGCTATTTGTAGCTCAATATTCTCCCCTTTTAGCACAAAATTGAGGCTGGCAAGCGTTTCAGCTAAAATATCATTCAGACCGATTTGCTCAAATGAGGAATCTTTGCGTCCCGGTCTCGAATAATTAATAAAGAGGCGAGTCAATATAGTTTGACATCCGCTTGGATAATCCCTGTAATGTTTTTAGTTTTTTTACCCCATCTTCATCCAAGGCATCCACATAGTCTTCGACAAGAAACCCGGAATAGTTAGAAATTTCGCGCAAAGGCTCTTTTAAATCATGGGAAGCAATGTAGGTAAAGTCATCCAATTCCTGATTAGAACGCTCAAGTTTTTTGACATGATGTTGCAATTGTTGTTGCGTGTTTTTGTGGTCGACGATTACGCACTCCAACTTTTTGTTAATTTTAATTAATTCAATTTGACTATTCATTAAGGCGCTGGTTTTTTTATTAACTTTTGCCTCAAGAGTCAGGTTAAATTTTGTGCCCTTTTTCTGCTGGCCAAGTGTAACCAGTAACATAGCGACAAGGAAAGCAATTAACGACCCGGTGATTTCTATGCTGGAAGGAACGGGAAAGTGTACCCAACGTTGCTCTTTTAGAAGGGTCTTGCCGAGAAGCAAAAATGATGTAGGCAGGGCGAGGCTAAAGGTTAAGGTTACCCACAATAATTTTCTGGTTTGCGACTGTAACTCGGATGATATTTTACCGGGCGAACGCCTTGATTTTTTAATTTGAATAAAACGCATTCTAAACAAACTTTAAACTTCCTCTAATATTGGTTTTTCAGGCTGTTGGAATGCATTTGCATGCTCATCGGCTCCTTCTATACACTGGATACATTTTTCCATATCCAAGGGCAATTGATCCTCAACATTGAAACCGTTGTCTATGGCGCTTGCGAAGGTAAAATAAAAGGTCGCTCCCGCATTTTTAATTGAATCAAGCCAAATCTTGCCGCCATGGCGCTCCACAAACTTTTTAACAATTGCCAGACCTGAGCCGGCGCCGCCGCCATATTTGTCTTTTGCATGAAGCCGTTTGAAAATTTTGAAAATTTTTGCGTGGTGTTTCTCGTGTATGCCAATTCCGTTATCTTTAACATGAAAAATATAATCATTGGCATCTTCGGTCTCAGGAATTTCCTTCTTTTTCTCAAACCCGATTTCAACCCACTTGTTTGGTTTGTCATTGTATTTACAGGCGTTTAAAATCAAATTTCTGTAAATTGCTGAAATCCATACCGGATCACAATAAACAGTCGGCAATGGGATGGGAATGCGAATTTCAATATTTTTTTCCTGTATTTGGGCTTGAACTAAAAGTAGAACTTCGTTAACAATTTTGTTGAGGTCTGACTTTTTGAATGATAATTCCGTTCGGCCAAAACGGGAATAATAAAACAAGGATTCAATTAGTGACTCCATTTGAACAGTCAGTTTTTTGATGGTTGCGATTTTGACCAGGCTGGCTGGGTCTAAAACATGTTCACTGTCTTCCTGTAAAAAATCTGCATAGCTTGCTATCCCGCGCAGAGGCTCACGTAAATCATGTGAAACAATAAAACCAAAGTCATCCAGAGCTTCGTTAGAACGTTTTATCTGATTCATGAAATGCTTAAATGCTGTTTGCCCGTTTTTATGGTCGGCAATTTCATTTTTGAGATTAGTGAGATCTGTGTAAGATCCGAGCATGCGCACAGCTTTGCCATTTTCATTCTGAATGGCGAAGCCGCGGCTTCTAATCCAAACTGTTGAGTTGTCTTTATGGCGGTAACGCGATATTTGTTCGTAAGGCACATTCGGGTCTTTACAATGAGCATCAAGATTGGCTCTTGCTTTCATGGCATCAGCCTCATTTCTCAAATTGCTATACTCAGAGACCAGGTGTTTCTTTTTGTCTGGATCAAAACCGAGCAGCCGCCAGAAGCCTGGACTCATCCACTCATTTTCCGGTTTCTCCAAATCCCAGTACCAGACGCCATCAAGCAATTTTTCAACAATAGATTCAGATAGAGAGGATTGACATCTAAATAAGCACAACAGTTCATTTTTTAAGTAATGGGTGTTTTTTTGCATTCAATTGTCCGATGTTTGACTTTTCGTCCGAAACTTTTTTTAACAGGAAAAGAGATCTTCTTAGTTATCGCATATCGAAACAAGACTCTTTAACGTTATTTCGCGCCATGCTGTTTTTTACTTGCGCCCCCCCCCGAATCTGTTTTCAAATAAATTGACGATATTTTTGTGGGCGCCGCTTGAATTTCAAACAAGGCTTTGGTTGTTTGGGATGAAATATGATGCGGCTCTGTGCGCGGAAATTTTTCGAGGCCAAAAAGAACTTTGAAGGCAAACGATAGGAGTGGCGCAACCGGATGATTGTCCCCTGCTTTTTAACGGGTAATTTTACAGATTTGTCTGTTTGAATTTCTGCAACGCTTTACGCTGTCGGGATTAAACTTCACGAGGAGAGAACAGAAATTGGGATGATTCGGGAGGAGAAAAAATAAG
>Ga0316190_10001376_pt1 | contig 17491 bp, 13 predicted proteins | sample Eddworburrow2_MG_FD_204929 | JGI IMG/M metagenome (GOLD analysis project Ga0316190, IMG submission 204929) | Coastal sediment microbial communities from Maine, United States - Eddy worm burrow 2 | ecosystem: Environmental > Aquatic > Marine > Coastal > Sediment | place: USA: Maine | collected... | reverse complement strand
GGCCTTCCACCAATAGCGGGTTGATCGCCTTGCCGACGTCATGTGCCGCTGTCAGGCGATCCAGTTTGATTGTACCCAGCCGCGTATCGACGGTCAGTTCCATCATTTGCGCGCCGTAACCGAACACGGCATAAGGCGAGCCTTGCCCGTTTTCATCCAGCGGTGACGTGGGCGGGTCATAGGTTTCTTCGGCCCTGAAAACATAGCCCTCGCTGTCAGGTGCCAGCGCGGCAAGGTCGATGCGGCGTTCACTGTCGCCATCGGTGATGATCATGGCCTGTGCCTCGATTCTGATCACCGCATCATCGGTTACGTTGGCGTGGCGAAGAAGGGTGGCGCGCAGCGCCTCGCCCGATAATCTGGTGGCGTTACCCGATACGAATGTCTGACGCGACGCTGACGTCTTGCCTGCATCCGGCGTAATCGCGGTGTCCGCAGACTGCAGTGATATGGCATCCGCCGGCACACCCAGTGCGTCCGCTGCAATCTGCACCATTACCGTGCTCGACCCCTGGCCGATGTCCACAGCACCTTGATGAAGCACAATGCGCCCGTCGCCTGTGACGCCGATTTTCATGGTGGACGGATTGGGCAGGGAGGTGTTGCCGCAGCCATACCAGCAGGTGCCCAGGCCAACGCCCTTGCGCACATGCGATCCGCCGGCGTTAAAATCAGCGGCGCGTTTGCGTGCCTGTTTCCAGGGGCTGCGCAATGCGTCCAGGCAAGCCTTGATGCCAACACCTGAGGCGAACACCTGACCGGTCGCCGTCGGCAAGCCGTCATCAAGGGCGTTGATCAGCCGGAATTCCAGCCGGTCAATTCCGGCCGCGTCGGCCAGCTCGTCAAACACGCACTCCTGGGCAACGGCAGACTGTGGCACGCCAAAGCCACGGAAAGCCCCCGAGGGTGGGCAATTGGTATGCACCGCGATCGAGTGGGCACGATAGTTGGCTATGTGAAACGGACCGGACGCATGCACCGGCACGCGATTGGCAACGGTCGGCCCCCAACTGGCATAGGCGCCGGTGTTGAAATAGCCCTTGAAATCAAATCCGGTAATGCGGCCGTCGCTGTCACAGCCTGCCTTGAGCGTGATCTCGCTGGGGTGGCGCTTGGTGGAAGACCGCATGGACTCCTGGCGCGTGTAGACAATGCCGCATGGCCGGTTCAGCTTCCACGCGGCGAGCGCAATGAAAGGCTGCATGGAAATGTCCAGTTTCGACCCGAAGCCGCCACCGCAGGCCGTCGGCACGATGCGGACCCGGTCAACGTCCAGGTCCATGATCGCTGCCATGGCGTCCCTGTCCATATGCGGTGCCTGGGTTGAGGCATGGATTGCAATCGTGTCACCATCACGGACCGCCCAGCCCGCTTCCGGCTCGATATAGGCGTGTTCGATAAAGGGCGTGGAAAAACTTCGCTCAACAATGTGATCGGCTTCATCAAGGCCGGCACGCACATCGCCCTTGCGAACCAGGCCTTCCACCATGATGTTGCCGGTGCGGGTCTCATGCAGTAGCGGCGCATCGGAGACAATCGCATCCTCACACACAAGTGTATGCGGCAGTTCTGTCCACGACACCGGAAAGTCCTCGATCTTCAAATCTGCAATTGCGTCGGCCTCGCCCACAACCATGGCAACAGCTTCACCGCGATAGCGGGTTTCAGCTTCAGCAAAAACCGGCTGATCGGCAAACTGTGGAATTACACCGTGCTGGTTGATGCCGGGAATGTCTGCAGCCGTCATCACCGCAACAATGCCAGGACGGCTTGCCATGAACCGGTCAACATCACCGATCCGGAATGCCGCATGATGATAGGGCGAGCGAATGATCTTCACCATCAGTGCGCCTGCGGGAATGGCATCGGCCCCGAATCGTTCGCCGCCGTCGACCTTGGGCGTGCCGTCAACCCGGCGCATGGCCTTGCCGACGACCTGCTGAGTTGTATCGACCGGCGACACGGTGTTTGATCCGGCCGCAAACAACACCGCATCGATGATCTTTGCGTAGCCGGTGCACCGGCACAGCACCCCGCCCAGCGCGTTTTCGACTTGCGACCTGTCAGGTGTGGCAGACGACGCCAGCAGGGCTGCAGCACTCATCAGCATGCCCGGTGTGCAGATACCGCACTGAGCCGCGCCAAACTGCAGGAACGCATCCTGCAGGCGGCTCAGGCTGCCATTGCTTTTCAGGCCTTCGATGGTGGTGATTTCAGCTCCGCTGACCTGGCCGACAGCGGTAAGACAGGCGCAGACGGGGTCTCCGTCCACCAGCACGGTGCAGGCGCCACAGTCACCTGCGTCACAGCCGACCTTGGTGCCGGGCAGGTCGAATTCATCGCGCAATACGCCCGACAATCGTTTGTAAGGCGCGCTGGCGACAACAGCTTCGGTGCCATTGATGGTCAATACCGTCACCGGTGGCGGAACATGGCGGTTCATGAACGATCCTCCACGCAAGCAGCAAGTGCCCGGCGCACCCCTTCCAGCGCTGCATCCAGCCGATAGCCGGCCGGTGCGCGAACATCATCAATCGGAGACAGGCAATCCAGATGGCGCGCGTCAGGAACGGACGAAACATCCTCAGGCTTCGTACCCGTCAGTTCATTTTCAAGACCGGACAATCGTTGCGCCACAACCGAGCAGGCACCCACACTGACGGCCGCCGCCTTCACCAGGTCAGCACCGTCCAGTTCAATGCGCGCCGCAACCATGGCAATGGAGATCACCAGATAGCGCCGTGCGCCGAGTTTGAAAAACGCCGACGACCCTCGCGCACTGTTGCCGGGAATAAAAATTCCGGTGACAATTTCATCCGGCCGGCGCGCTGTCTGGCGGTTGCCGTGCAGAAACTCGCTCAAGCCCATGCGCCGGGTGGAGCGAACACAGGTCAGTTCAACTTCGGCATCCAGAACCAGCAGTGCAGGGACACCATCAGCCGCCGGTGAGGCATTGCAGATATTGCCGACAATGGTGGCGCGGTTCTGTATCTGGACGGACCCCACTTCAAGGGCCGCCTGCTTCAGACAATCGAATGACGCAGGCAGGAAATCCGCACGCACCAGTTGCGTCCAGGTGGCAAGCGCGCCAATGCGCCAGCCGGCCTTGTCATCGTCTCGTGAAATTCCACGCAGCGCATCTATGCGGGAGATATCCAGCACCGGGCCTGAAACCGGCCCCTCGCCAAGGCCCGGATAGAAGTCGGTTCCGCCGGCCAGCATAACCCAAGCATCTGCCGCCAGAAGCTCAACTGCCTCCTTCACCGACGTGGGTTGTGCGTACCTCTCCATGCCTGTCCTTTTGTTTGTACACTAATGATAAGGCCGGTTTTGAAACAGAGTCAATCTCTGTCTTGCTGGCGCGGGGAAATGTGGGACCGACTGCGAGTAGAACTCATGCCGCATTAATTGTGCGGTACATCCGGAAATCCTGAAACCAATGTCAGTGACCAACCCTTGGCTGCCATGCCTGCTTGTACTTGGGGAAGGCCACACTGCGGACATTGATCAGCCGAAGCTGTAATCCAAGCACGCAGAGCATTTTCTGGCCGTAAAAATTTATGCAGCGGCAGACTTGCGAAATGCTTGTATCTTGATCGTCTCACTACCACTTATATTAGCGCCGCATATAGATCTCATAAAGCAGACCGTGTGCGGACACCTCTCAAAACTGGATACGACACGCCAAGGCGCAAGATTCATGCGTTTTTTCAAACAATAAGCAACATCAAGGAGCTCAAAATGAAATTTCATCCTCTACATGACCGCGTGCTCGTTCGCCGGGTTGAGGAAGATACCAAGACCACCGGCGGTATTATCATTCCAGACAGTGCCCAGGAAAAGCCCATGCAAGGTGAAGTCGTCGCCGTAGGCGCAGGCGCGCGCGATGATGCGGGCAAGCTGGTCGCACTCGATGTCAAGCCTGGCGACCTAGTGTTGTTCGGCAAGTGGTCGGGCACAGAAGTCAAGATCGACGGTGAAGAACTGTTGATCATGAAGGAAAGCGACATCATGGGTGTGCTGACCAGCAAGAAAGTGGCCAAGAAGGCCGCCTGAACTAACTCGCAAGTGGCACCATTAAGGTAGCTGCACAAACCATAATTTAGAGGAATAAGAATATGGCTGCTAAAACAGTAAAGTTTGGCACCGATGCTCGCGAACGGATGATGCATGGCGTCGACATTCTCGCCAATGCCGTGAAGGTAACGCTCGGTCCCAAGGGCCGCAACGTTGTGCTAGACAAGTCATTCGGCGCACCGCGCATTACCAAGGACGGCGTCACCGTCGCCAAGGAAATCGAACTTGAAGACAAGTTCGAGAACATGGGCGCGCAGATGGTGCGTGAAGTGGCGTCCAAGACAGCCGACCTGGCCGGAGATGGCACAACCACGGCGACTGTCCTTGCGCAAGCAATTGTGCATGGCGGTGCAAAGTCTGTTGCTGCCGGCATGAATCCGATGGATCTGAAGCGCGGCGTTGAAATGGCTGTCGCTGCTGCCATTGCAGACCTGATCAAGCGCTCCAAGAAGATAAACAGCTCCGAGGAGATTGCCCAGGTTGGCACTATTTCTGCCAATGGCGAGAAGGAAATCGGCCAGATGATTGCCGAAGCCATGCAGAAGGTTGGCAATGAAGGCGTGATCACGGTTGAAGAAGCCAAAACCGCTGAAAGCGAACTGGAAGTGGTCGAAGGGATGCAATTCGATCGCGGCTACCTGTCTCCCTACTTCATCACCAATGCAGACAAGATGATCGTGGAAATGGAAAATCCCTACATCCTGCTGCACGAAAAGAAGCTTTCCAACCTGCAGGCAATCCTGCCGCTGCTGGAAGCCACGGTTCAGTCTTCACGCCCCCTGCTGATCATTTCAGAAGACGTTGAAGGCGAAGCACTGGCAACCCTGGTGGTCAACAAGCTGCGTGGCGGCCTCAAGGTTGCTGCTGTCAAGGCACCCGGCTTCGGCGATCGCCGCAAGGCCATGCTGGAAGACATCGCGGTTCTCACCGGTGGCCAGGTCATCTCCGAAGACCTCGGCATCAAGCTTGAAAACGTTACCCTTGACATGCTGGGCAGCGCCAAGCGGGTATCCATCGACAAGGAAGACACAACCATCGTCGATGGCGCCGGCAAGAAGGTCGACATTGAAGGCCGCTGCAAGCAACTCCGAAAGCAAGTCGAGGATACCACCTCTGACTACGACCGCGAGAAGCTGCAGGAACGTCTGGCCAAGCTCTCAGGCGGCGTTGCTGTGATCAAAGTCGGCGGCGTGACTGAAACCGAAGTGAAAGAACGCAAGGATCGCGTTGACGATGCACTGAACGCTACCCGCGCTGCAGTAGAAGAAGGCATCGTACCAGGCGGCGGTGTCGCACTGCTGCGCGCCAAGAAGGTCGTTGACGCACTGACCAACCCGAACCCTGACATCATGGCAGGCATCAAGATTGTGTCCAAGGCACTCGAAGGACCGATCCGGCAGATCGCCCAGAACGCTGGTGTTGAAGGCTCCATCGTGGTTGGCAAGGTGCTGGAAAAAACCGGCAATTTCGGTTTCAATGCGCAGACTGAAGAATACTGCGACATGGTTGCCGAAGGCATCATGGACCCCACCAAGGTGGTTCGTATTGCCCTGCAGGACGCAGCCTCGGTTGCAGCCCTGCTGATCACTACCGAAGCCATGATCACTGATGCGCCGAAGAAGGAAGCAGCGGCCCCTGCGATGCCTGGCGGCGGCATGGGTGGCATGGGTGGTATGGACTTCTAGTAAAGTCGGCCAGTTCCGGACAAACATGAGCCGTCCCGGCAAAACCGGGGCGGCTCTTTTAGTCAGATTGATCGACTATTCGTCTGGCTTGCTGAAGTTCGGTTGGACGCAATTTGTAAGATTTAGTGCAGCCGCCACTCCGCATCAATCATCCGCATCTCGGCTGGTCCTATAAGCTTTTTGTGAGCAACACGAATCTCCGCCAACGGGCCATCCAGATTTCTGGTCCAAAAAATCCAGGAATTTAACAAGCCTCGGAAACCGAGGGGCAAGATCATATTCCTGCCAGATGTAGCTCTGAAGCAAGTTACGATGATCGGGCATCCTGTAGGTGATCTCAGCCGTGGTCAAACTCCAGCCGAGGAGTTGGCGTTGCAGATCATTCTCAAGCATCTTCTGGTCCTTTCAAAATGGGGCAATCATACCCTCTTGAAGTCCGGGACGTTGGGTCTCTTGAGTGTGAAGTGTGCGCTCAATGCGATGAACAAAAACTGAATGGAATATTGACGCAAGTTTTAGCCACGGCCGGATGGCGCTAGCACTGCTCAACCAGTTACATCAACTGCACGGAATGTCTCAGTGTGCAGCCTCATTTTCACTCGGGTATAAGGCTCGGTGGCGGGGCTATTGGTCCGGGATCGATCACCATTCGCTTTTTCAGGTCGTAAACCACACCTGGCGTGAGGACGGAGTAGATCACATTCGTCAGGGCGAATGGATTACCGTTCTCGACGTACCCTACATGGTTGATTTCAATGGCACTCCCATCGACCACAATAACTGTACCTGTGCCAATCACTCTCGCTTTGGCTTCATCCACGATCAGCAGTCCGGTATTTTCTCCGATGCCGAGGCCCAACATTGCCGGATTGGTTGAAACCGCGTGTACGAGACGTGAAATTCGGGATCGTTCGACAAAGTGGGTGTCAAAAATAACGTCGTGGATCAATCCCAGCCCTTTGGTCATCTCGATCCCGCCTTTGCGAAACTGTCGAAATCGATTGTTTTGAAATATCATCCCTTCAGGAATGACAGCGGCGCCCGCTGAAGTTCCCGCGATTACACAACTGCTTGCCTGGTACCGTTCCAAAAGTGCCTTGTGCAGCGGCGTTCCGCCTATCAAAGAAGACAGCCGCAACTGATCGCCGCCCCCAAACATGAAGAGTGTGGCTTTGCTGACGATCCTGGCAAGTGTCGCAGACCCGGCATCGGAGCGCTCACCGATATGAACAACGTCCACTGCCTCTGGGTTGAAACCCGAAAACAGCTGCTGGTAGTCACGCGCCCGCTTTTTTGGATCTTCGCTGGCCGTAGGCACTACAACAATGCGCGCTTTGGCTCCGCCCGCCAGTGCCACCATTTCCTGAAAAATATCTGAATTTTCCGACTTTTGCTCATTTCCGCCGATTGGAATCAGATAACGTGGCATAAGCAGTGGCTCCATGTGTTATGCAATCCCTTCCTTGCCATGGTCGTAATCGCGTTCTCGCTGGCAATGAAGTTATAGCTGCATTAGTGTGATACGCTATATCTTGAGAAACCTGACACGATTTGTTGTCAGTGATGCCTGTCCCGTTTCAAATTCCGTCCACCACGGGACAGTTTGCTCGATCTCGGTGTCTGAACTTAAAAATATCGAGCAGTTTTCTAAACGAGCCGGATCCAGGTACCCAAAGCCGGTACAGGCACCGTTTATGATCAACGAGACAGCTACAATGCGCGTTACTCATGCAAATTGGGTCTGGCGTCCACAGTGCGCCTTGAGTGCACAGAAGGTCATCACGTGAAAATTCTGGAGCACCGGGCCCTTCGGGGACCAAATCGATACAGCCGTTATCAGGCCATCTTCATGCTCTTGGATATCGGCGAGTATGAGCAACAACCCTCTGACACATTAGATGGCTTTACGGAACGCTTGATCGGGTTGATTCCTACGCTCCAAAATCATGGATGCTCGATTGGCGGACCCGGCGGATTTATTGAACGCCTGCGACGTGGCACCTGGATTGGTCATATTGCTGAACATGTTGCTTTGGAATTGCAGTGTTTGGCCGGAATGGACGTGGGGTTTGGCAAGACCTACGACACAAAGGACGATGGCATTTACAAGGTCGTGTACCGCTACCGCGTTGAATCGGCGGGCCTCAGAGCTGGCCGGGAAGCAGTCGCTCTGGTGCAAGCCGTCGCACAAAATCACCCGTTTGATATTGATACGGTTATTGCCCAACTTAAGGAGCTGCGAGAACGTGATCTTCTTGGCCCTTCTACCAACAGCATTGTGGAGGAGGCAAAGCTTAGAGGCATACCTGCCATACGCCTTAACAACGACAGCCACGTTCAACTCGGATATGGCTGCAAGCAACGTCACATTCAAGCAACGATGACCGATCGCACCAGCGCAATTAGCGTTGAAATCGCTGATGAGAAATTCAGAACGAAGGAGCTTCTCACCCGAGCTGGGATCCCGACACCTGACGGCAAAATTGCGGTCTCACTCGTTGAAGCTGCCCAAATTGCAAAGGATCTTGGCTATCCGGTCGCGGTGAAGCCAGAGGTCGGCAATCATGGCCGAGGCATAACTGCCCATGTGACTGACGACAAAGAACTTGAAACAGCCTTCGCTTCGGCATGCAGGATCTGCAGCTCTGTCATCGTTGAAAAAAGCATGACCGGGTTTGATTTTCGTGTGCTTGTGATCAACGGGAATCTGGTCGCCGCCGCGCTTCGTCAACCGGCGCATATCGCGGGCGATGGCAAATCCACGATTCGTCAGCTCATCGATCAGGTTAACCTGGACCCGCGACGTGGTATCGGTCACGAACGAGTGCTCACCGCCATTTCGATCGATGAGATGACAGAGCGTTTGCTCAGGTTCCAAGGCCGTTCGGTCGATGATGTCCTGCCATCGATGGAAAAGCTGTATCTCAAATCCACAGCCAATCTCAGCACCGGCGGAACCGCGTGCGACGTGACCGATAATGTTCACCAGGACGTTCGGTTGATGTGTGAACGCGTCGCCCGTCTTGTTGGAATGGACTGCATCGGGATAGATATCGTGGCACCCGGCCTTGACCAACCACTGCCACACGGATCTGCCGGAATTGTAGAAGTCAACGCCGCCCCTGGCTTCAGGATGCATTTGGCACCGACTGAAGGCAACGCCCGCAATGTCGCGGAGCCCTTTGTCGATATGCTGTTCCCGCCCGAGCTAGATACCAGCGTTCCAATTATTGCGGTGACCGGTACCAACGGCAAGACAACGACAGCAAAACTCATCAGTCATACGCTCAAGTACAGCGGGCTTATGGTTGGTTTTGCCGGCACAACGGGCGTTGCAATCGATGGTGTCCCGATCATTGATGGCGACTACAGCGGCCCGGAAGGATCGGGCATTGTTCTGCGTGAACCGACCATTGATCACGCAGTGCTTGAAATCGCGCGTGGCGGCATCATCCGGAGGGGATTGGGCTTCGACAGCTGTGACGTCGGCGTTCTCCTGAATGTCGATGAAGACCATATCGGCGTTGATGGTGTTGAAGATCTGGAAGAGCTTTCTCTCGTCAAGGCAACTGTTATCGAAGTTGTCAAAGACACGGGTGTATCAGTCCTCAACGCGGATGACCCAATCGTTGTAGGGCTTCAGGACAGGGCTGGCGGCCAGGTGGTCTATTTTTCTCTGCAACCAAAAAATGAAACAATTACGCGGCATCTTGACTCGGGCGGTACAGCAGTTGTTTTGCAGGATGGTAATATTGTCATCCACTCCCCGGAACCCACAATTCACGTTCTCTCTGTGCTCGAAGCTCCCATTACCATGAGCGGTGCAGCAACGTTCAACATTGCAAATGTTCTGGCAGCGGTGGCCGCCCTTCACGGCCTGGGAATATCAGTCGACATGATAAGAAACGGCATCGGCTCGTTTCACGCCAGTGCCTCCCAGAACCCAGGACGCATGAATTTGATCGACTTTGTCACGTTCAAGGTGATTGTTGACTACGGGCATAACACCCCTGCGGTGAAGGCCATGGGAAGTGCACTGCCTCACATCACCAAGGGGCGAAAAATTGTCGTTGCACATGGCACCGGAAGCAGGTTGGACGAGCACATAAAGGCATTTGGTGCGGCCCTTTCTGATGTCTACGACCACATCATTGTTGCAGACGCCGATCCGCGTCGGCGCAAAATCGGCGAGACTTCGGAGCTCGTACGATCTGGCGCTTTGGACAATGGATTTGCTGCAGAGGAGCTGGAAATTGTCAATGACCCGATCAAGGCACTCGCACGTGCGTTCTCGATTGTCCAGCCGGGTGACCTCATAGTCGTGCAAGTTAACGAATTGGAGCCCATGCTTCAGAGCGTGATGGAGTATTTCGAACTAATTGCCGGCACCGCCCCAATCCCGGTGACAGTGCCTTAAAGTAAGATTTCAACACCAAAGTTACCGCCAGTTTTCCTGGCGCGAATTGCCGGATTTTGGCACATTTTGTCCGTTCCAGCTATGTCGCAAACAGGATGTCAGTCCAGAAGTTCAACGTCTCGGTAGTCCTTGCCTCGTCGCCTAGGGCGAGATGAGGTTAAATTGAACCCATAAAGTTGCTCCAGCACTTTGAAAGCGATCAGAGCAGAAGTGGTGGCCCTACCGATTGTCGCCATCACTTAGATTCCATGGATGTCCGGTCTTGGTAAATGGACTTGAGTTATCGCACCGCGGCGAATATTTGCTATCTGCCCTCCGGCGCCATTGGGCGCACTGCAACTAAGGTCCCGGATGGACTCGAATCTGTCCCGCTGCAAATTGGACGAATGACCATTCTTGGCAGGCTCCGAATAAACCCGGGTCCATTGCAGCCACGATACCGAGGCATTCGAAAATCCCATGGATGTGGAAGTGGCCACTATTAAAGGTGGAGACGGATCGTTGAAATCGAAGGTTGAACCATATAACGGATGTCTTCGTTAAAGGACCGGGGAAAAAACAAGCAATCACCGGTTACCCGGTCCGATGTACCTGTGCCGGGAGTTTTGTGCGCATGAGTAGACTTTCCATTGCTGTCATTGGGTCCGGCATTTCCGCCTTGTCAGCAGCCTGGCACCTGTCGCGGCACCATCACGTGACCGTTTTCGAACGCGACAACCGCCTTGGCGGTCATTCAAACACCGTGGACGTGAATACCGGTGACGGCTCGGTGCGGGTCGATACCGGTTTCATCGTCTTCAATCCGCACAGTTATCCGAACCTGGTGGCACTGTTTGACCATCTGGGTGTCAACACGCCGTCAACAAACATGACCTTTTCGGCATCACTCGATGAAGGCAGATATGAATATTCCGGCAGTGGCGCGCGCGGCCTGTTTGGCCAGGCCTCCAACCTCGCTTCACCCAGGCACTGGCGCATGATTGCCGACATAACCCGCTTCTTCAAGCAGGCCGCCACGGACGCTGACAATGTTGACCTCACGCTGTCACTGGGTGCCTGGCTCAAACAAAACAGGTACAGCGAGGCCTTTGTCCGCAACCACCTGACACCGATGGCGGCAGCAATCTGGTCTACCCCATCGGCCGAGGTACTGGACTTTCCCGCCGCCAGTTTCATGCGGTTCTTTGCCAATCACGGCCTGCTGAAAGTGCGCAACCGGCCGAGCTGGCGCACGGTTGCCGGCGGGTCCAGGCAATATGTCCAGAAACTGGTTGCCGAGGGGAAATTCGAGACACGCACAGATCGTGGAATTACCGGGGTGTCCAGACAGCCGGGCGGCGTTACAATCAGCGATTGTCATGGCGGACGACACGAGTTCGACCATGTGGTGATGGGAACACATGCAGACGAGGCGCTTGCGATGCTGGATGATGCTGATGCAATGGAGAGTAACCTGCTCGGCAAATTCGGCTATTCGCAAAACCTCGCCGTTCTGCATACCGACCCTGCCCACATGCCTAAGCGGCGCAAGCTGTGGTCCAGCTGGAATTATATAGAACGGGCCGATGAGGCGGGGCATAACCAGCTCACCGTTTCGTACTGGATGAACGCCCTGCAACCGCTAAAGACAGGTACCGACCTGTTCGTCACGCTGAACCCGGCAGGCGCGGTTGAACCGTCCAGGGTTCTGGGACAGTTCAATTACAGCCACCCGGTGTTCAATACGGCAGCGATGAGTGCACAACAGGATTTGTGGGATTTGCAGGGCCGGCGCCGGACCTGGTTCTGCGGCAGTTATTTCGGCTACGGATTTCACGAAGACGGACTGCAGTCCGGTCTTGCCGTTGCAGAGGACCTGAGTGGTTCTCCAAGGCCCTGGGCAGTGGAAAATCCGTCAGGCAGAATTCATCGCAAACCGCTGCAAATGCCGGAGTTGAGCCGCGAGGCCGCCGAATGAAGCGCACGCCTGCAGACGCTGCACTTTATCACGGCAAGGTTGTGCACAAGCGGTTCACGCCGGTACGGCACCAACTTTCCTATCGTGTTTTCAGCATGTTACTTCCACTGGAAGACATTGATGAGGTCTGTGGCAGAACCAGATTCCTGTCGCATAACCGGTTCAACCTGGTGTCTTTCCATGATCGCGACCATGGCTTGCGCGATGGTTCAAGTGTTGCAGAATTCGTCACACAAACAATGCGGGCCGGTGGCGTCGACACGGACGCATGCGACCTGCTGGTGCTGTGTTATCCAAGAATTCTCGGCTACTGCTTCAACCCGCTGACGACCTACTACGCCGTCACCAAAGCCGGTGAAATCACCGCCATGTTATACGAAGTGTCGAATACATCCGGCGAACACACCCACTATCTCGTAACCGGCGGCACGACCCGCAACGGGACGCTGGAACAAGGCTGCGCCAAGGCATTTCATGTCTCACCGTTCAACGAGGCCGATGGTGAATACGGCTTCCGGGTCACAACTCCGGGCGAAAGCATTTGCGTCGGGGTATCGCTGAGACGCGACGGCAAGGCCATTCTCAATGCGTATTTCAGCGGCAGCAGAACCAGGCTGACATCCGGGACCTTGCTGTCAGCCGTGGCGCGCCAGCCGCTGATGACCTGGAAAGTCATTGCCGGCATTCATTTCGAGGCACTGCGCCTGTGGATGAAGGGGTTGAAACTACGCCGCAAACCAGGGTTTGCCGGTTTGACAGTGCACAAGACGGAAAGATTTAAACGATGAGTGACGAATTACTTCAGGCAGGCCCGCGACCGGCCAGGTTGCAGCGCAGTCTTACCGGTCGTGTGCTTGAAATTCTGGGCAGGCGCATGGTGAAGGATCGCCTGCAGGGACAGCTTAAATTGACACTGCCTGACGGCCACCAGCTTGTTCTGGGACAAAAATCAAAAGATGGCTTTGACGCCGATCTGACAATAAATTCATACCGGGTGCTGGAAAAATGCATTCGGCGCGGGTCGGTCGGGTTTGGTGAAGCCTATATGGCAGGCGATGTCGACTGCAGCGATCTGGTGTCACTGTTCCGGTTTTTCCTGATCAACCGCAGCGCGTTTCACGCCGCAGGCGGCAATTTGTTCAGGGTACGGCTCAGCGACAAGCTCGCCCATAAACGGCGCAGAAATACGCTGGCCGGCAGCCGCCGGAACATTGAAGCCCACTATGACATGGGCAATGATTTTTACGCCCTTTGGCTTGACCCGGGCATGACCTATTCGAGCGCCCTGTTTGACGGCAAGGACATCGGTCTGGAAGCCGCGCAACATGTCAAATATGCCCGTGCCCTGGAACTGGCAGAAATTGCAGATGACGAAACCATGCTGGAGATCGGCTGCGGCTGGGGCGGCATGGCGGAACATGCGGGACTGGCAGGCAAGACCGTGGAGGGCATCACTCTGTCAGGCCGGCAGCTGGAATTCGCCCGCGAGCGCATAAAACAGCAAGGCCTTGATGGCAAGGTTTCCCTGGCTCTCAGGGACTATCGCCAGGTGCAGGGCCGATATGATGCAATCGTGTCAATCGAGATGATCGAGGCTGTGGGGGAAGAAAACTGGCCGGCCTATTTCGCCACACTGTCGCGTTTGCTGAAACCCGGCGGCCAGGCCGTCATACAGGCAATCACAATTGCACCGGAATATTTTGACCGCTACCGGGCCAAGGTTGATTTCATACAGCGTTATGTTTTTCCAGGCGGCATGTTGCTGACGGACAATGCCATTTCAAGACATGCAGCCGATCACGGCATGAGCCTGGTGCATACCCAGAAATTCGGTTGCGACTACGCCACGACCTTGCGGTTGTGGAGGCAGAAGTTCAACGCGGCCTGGGATGATATCAGCCCGCTTGGATATGACGAAAAATTCAGGCGGATGTGGTCATATTACCTGACCTATTGTGAGGCAGGCTTTGACGATGGTGCTATTGATGTGGGCTTCTACGTGCTGCGCAGGCAAGCGCACTGATCCACCTGGCCAACGGTTTCGTTAGAGATATCAACGCTCTATTGCAACTCACAAATCCTCATGTCAGGACCCACGTAATGCTTCAACGCAATCCGGACAGTTTCAGCATGCCAACATTCAACATGGCCGACTATTTCCAGGGCCGCACGCGCGCCTGGGGAATGTTTGAAACCATCACCGGCAAGGTCAAGAAATCCTTTGTGGCGGACATCGAAGGCCGCTGGGACGGCAATGACTTTCTTCTGGAGGAAGATTTCACATTTTCCGATGGCGAAAAGGAAACCCGCATCTGGCGGCTGAAATTCAATGATGACGGCAGCTTTCAGGCAAGTTGCGCCGATACGCCGACACCGGGCAAGGGCGTGATGACGGCCATGCGCGGTGACCTGGCCTATTCGATGGCCCTGAAGGTCGGCAGCAAGAAAATGATGCTGTCATTCTCCGACCTGTTTTACCAGATCGATGAACACACGGTGCTCAATCGCGCGAAAGTCAAGAAGTTCGGCATCCCTGTCGGCCAGGTGCTGATTTCTTTCCGCAAGGTCTAGAGCGAGATGTTTGGGTGATGGTCGGCCGTGACGCGCCATTACTGAACCCACCCCCATAAAAGCGGAGGCCTCGCCCGGAGGCGAGGCCAGCATCAGGTAAATGCCACTACAGAGGGGGGCGTGCGGCACATCCCAACGCGTCTTTAAGAACCTAGATCAGGATGATTTTTGGTTGAACCGACCAAAAATCATGAACCTGATCGCTTCCAGAGTGTTAGAGCAACTTTATGGGTTCACTTGAACCCATGTTGCTCTAGAAGAGCTTACTCTGCGGCTTCGCTCGGTGCCTGATCACACATCTGGGCGATCTGATCACCAAGCATGGAGATGGCGTGGCCGACATCGCGGATCTTGCTGTCCTGCTGTTTGTTCGCCAGCGAAAGCGATGCCGTGAAGTCCATGTCCATTCTCATATTGGCAGCCTTGCAGTTGCCGATCTGTGTATCGAGGTCGGACAATTTCTGGATCAGCGCCTGTTCACGCTCGGCCAGCTCACGTTCCACATTGGCGACTTTCTGAAAGAGCGCTTCTTCGCGTGCCGCCAGTTCTGCTTCAACCTGGGAAATCTTCTTGTTGAGAGCCTGTTCACGCTCGGTTACATCCGACTGAACGTAGGTTATCTGCTGCTGCAACATTTCTTCGCGCTTGTTCAGATCATCTTCGCGTTCTTCAAGGATGAGCAAAAGCTCCTTCAGACGGGTTTCCGTCATCGTCAGGCTAGGGCCGACGAGAATGTCGCGCAGCGTTTCCAGCTGATCAGGCGTGGCTTCCAGCTCTGGCTCGGACACGGAATTGTGGCCCACTGGCGCAGGTGCGGTTTCCATGGCTTCGTTCTCCTGCCCGCTCGCAGCGGTGTTCTTTTTCCGGTTCAGTTTTTTCATCGGCTCATCCTCCGTCCGGTCTGATTCTGCTTCAAACTGGGACACATGCCCCTTCTGCAAGATGTGTTGCACGTACTCATTATCAGCCAGATGGTAGTTGAAACTGGCAAGATTTGGCTCAATTACTGGTTTTTTAGACCCTGTAAGCCCATTACCCTGTGTAGTCCGCATTTGCTTTTGTCTTTCATTTCACTCAGTAATGTCGTGAGTTGACGCAAATGCCGTGCCAAACATACCGTTGCGTTATTTTCCGCTGTTTTTCGCCGATATCGCCATCGATCCGCAGTGTCACGATATTCACCATACGTCCCATTTTGACTGAGGAATGGGATGTAATTCCCTTTTTGAACAATACGTTAACCAACGCAAAATCAGCACCAGGAATGACCACACTCATTCTTGTCACCGGGCTTTCAACGCTTTCGTTGAACATGTTCATTCCGTCATTATCGAAAATAGCCGAGACCTTCAGCGCCGATTACGGCCTCACAGCCATGTCGATCGCCGGCTATCTCGGCATGACGGCGATATTGCAGATCGTCATCGGGCCTTTATCGGACCGTTTTGGCCGGCGGCCGGTTCTTCTTGCCGGACTGCTGGTTTTCATTCTGGCATCGGTCGGATGTCTGCTGGCTATCGATATATGGACATTCCTGGGTTTCAGAATGCTCCAGGCCATCGTGATCTGCGGCGCAGCACTGTCTCCGGCAATCGTCAGAGACATGGTCCCTGCCAGAAAGGCAGCCAGCCTTCTGGGCTATATCAGCATGGCGATGGCAGTTGCCTCGATGCTGGGACCGATGTTTGGCGGACTGCTGGATGAACTGTTCGGATGGCGCGCCAGTTTTGTGGCTTTCATTGTCATCGGAATGCTTGTTTTCGGCCTGTGCTGGATCGATCTGGGCGAGACCAACCATCATCGCTCAGATACTTTTGCCGACCAGTTTGCCACATATCCCGAATTGCTGTCCTCGAGACGCTTCTGGGGTTACTCAGCGTGCATGGCATTTTCAACAGGCGCATTTTACGCGTTCCTGGCCGGTGTTCCATTATAGCAACATGGGTTCGTACGAACCCATAAAGTTGCTATAACACTTTGGAAACGATCAGGTTTATGGTTTTTGGTTGATTCAACCAAAAACCATCCTGATCTGGTCGCCAAATCACTGTTTGCCATGTCGACCGGAACACTGGGCATTTACATCGGCAGCATTACCGGCGGGTTTTTTGTCGGCAGTTTCCTGTCCGGCCGCTATGCGCAACGCTATCATCTGACCAGCCTGATGATCGCCGGCAGGATAGCCGCCTGTGCCGGTCTGACTGCAGGCTTGATGATATTTCTGGCCGGGTATGTGCACGAACTGTTTTTGTTTGGGGCGACGATTTTCGTCGGCATCGGCAACGGCCTGACAATGCCCAGCAGCAGTGTCGGCGCGATGTCGGTCAGACGGCGGCTGGCCGGTAGTGCGGCAGGCCTGTCCGGCGCACTGACTGTGGCCGGTGGCGCCATCATCACATTTCTGAGCAGTGCCATGCTGAATGACCAAAATGGCGTCTATGTTCTGTTTGCCATGATGCGGTTGTGTTCAGCGCTGGGCCTGCTGGCGGCACTTGCAATCCGGTGGCTGGATCAACGCGAGGTCGATACCTGAATTCAGGAAAACAACTGAATCAGCGACATCCAGAGTCCCTGCCAAGGGCCCGGACCCTAGCGACCCTCAATGAGCAGTCCTGTATATCCTGCAGCGCCAGATGGTGTTGACCGAATGTGTCTTCCTGGTTCTGTGAGGTGCTGCAGTTCCAGCGTCGTGTATGGCCTCTGCCACAACCAGGGCCGGTTCGCCACCGCTTCGATGTCACGATTGGGCGGGCTTTCACCGGTGAAGGCCAGGAAATACAAGGT
>Ga0316190_10001375_pt1 | contig 17499 bp, 19 predicted proteins | sample Eddworburrow2_MG_FD_204929 | JGI IMG/M metagenome (GOLD analysis project Ga0316190, IMG submission 204929) | Coastal sediment microbial communities from Maine, United States - Eddy worm burrow 2 | ecosystem: Environmental > Aquatic > Marine > Coastal > Sediment | place: USA: Maine | collected... | reverse complement strand
GGGCCCGGCCGCCGGTCCAGGCCGCGGTGGTGAAGCCCAGTACCTCGGCATTGGCCCCCGCCAGTTCAAGGGCCCGGACGAAGGTCTCGACCAGCACCGCCACCGTCTCGTAACGCTGTAACTTCATCGATCCCGAGGTGTCGACCAAGAAGGTCACCACCGCATTACTGGTGGGGCGGTCGCGGGGCACCCGTCGAACCAGCGGGTTGGCCGGATCGGCCACAATCTGGGCCATGCGGGCGGGGTCGAGCGGGCCGTCGTCGTGGCCCCCTTCCCAGCCATCGGTGCGTCGGCCGGGGAACAGGTACTGCAAGCGCTGGGCCAGTCGGGCCCGGCTGACGACCTGGGCCGCCACTGCCTGATCGAGTTCGCTCCGGAGTTTGCGCAGCACGGGGGCCCGGTACAGCTTGGCGCCGGAAACCTCGATGTCATAGGCCGTTGTGAACACCCGGTAGTCGTCGCCGGGCAGGGGCGCCGTTCCACTGGCGGCCGCTTCGGCGGCTGCCAGTTCCTCATTGAGGGTGTCCCAGTCGACGGGGATCAGCAGCCGGTGGCGGGCGGTGGCGTCGGGTGATGCTCCGTCGGCTTCGGAGGCGTCGTCGGCCAGTTCTGCCACCAGCCGGGCGATTTCGGCCGCCGGCTCGGCGAACGCCTCCTGGGAGTCGACGGTGGCGGGCAGCATGCGCAGGGCGTGGCCGGTGAGCCGGGCCAGGTTGCCTCTGGTGGTCTCGACGATGTCGTCGACGGCCTCGCTGCTGGGGATGCGCAGCAGGCGGAACCGCAGCATGTGGGTGATGGTGTAGACGAGCAGCCCAACCCCGGTCTCGGCGATCCGCTCGCCCCGGGCCGTCTCGCTCCAGGATTCGAAGGCGGTGGTGGTATTCGCCGCCACGCCCTGCAGGGTTGGATCGGCCCGGGCCTCGCAGCGGAACTGCTCGGCGATGTCGAACACGATCCGCTCCAAGGGAGCGGTGGGGCTGAGGGTCAGGTGCAGCCCCCGGTCACTGTGACGCAGCCGCAAGCCGAGAGCGTCGACCACTCCCCGACGCCGGGCCACGGCGGCGTTCTCCAGGTCGACCTCGAGGCTGAGGTAGGGAACCACGATCGCCATCGGCGCTCCGTCCACCTCAAGACGGTGACCCCTGATCTCGGCTCCCGGGTTGGCCGCCACCGCCCGCAGTCCGGCCGCCCGCAGACGATGGGTGTCGACCCGGTGGGCAGCTGGCCTGGGAGTGGCCGTGATGATGGGGCCGGGCGTTACCACCGACAACCCTCAGCCGAAGACGCGTTGGTAGTACTCGGCCACGATCGGCTTCTCGGCCTCGTCGCACTTGTTGAGGAACGAGAGCCGGAAGGCGGTGGCCACATCACCGAAGGTGAGGGTGTTCTCGGCCCAACTGATGACGGTGCGGGGTGACATGACGGTGGAGATGTCACCGGCGGTGAACCCGGTGCGGGTCATGGCTGCCACCGCCACCATGGAGGCCACGAGTTCGGCGGCATCGGCCCGTTTGTTCAGTCCCTCGACCTGACCCCGTACCACCTGCTGCTCGCGCTCGGGTTCGAGGTATTCGAGGTTGGCCACCACGCCCCAGCGGTCGATGTGGGCCTGGTTCAGCACGTTGGTGCCCCGGTACAGCCCGGTCAGGTCACCCAGGCCGACGGTGTTGGTGGTGGCGAACAGTCGGAAGTGGGGGTGGGGGGTGATCACCCGGTTCTGATCGAGCAGGGTGAACCGCCCATCACGTTCCAGCACCCGCTGGATCACGAACATCACATCGGGGCGCCCGGCGTCGAGTTCGTCGAACATCAACGCCACCGGCCGTTGGATGGCCCATGGCAGCAGGCCCTCGGTGAACTCGGTGACCTGGTGCCCGTCGCGAACCACGATGGCGTCGCGGCCGATGAGGTCCATACGGGTCAGGTGGCCATCGAGGTTGATCCGGACCAGGGGCCAGCGCAGGCGCGCCGCTACCTGCTCAACGTGGGTTGACTTGCCGGTGCCGTGGGCCCCGTGGATCAGCACTCGACGGTTGTGTTCGAACCCGGCGAGGATGGCCAGCGTCGCTTCGGGATCAAAGACGTAGTTGGGGTCGACGTCGGGGATGTGTTGCGTCAGTTCCGGGTCGGCGCCCTCGTCAGCAAAGGCGCCGACCTTCAGATCGGTGGCAAACCCGAACAACTCCGCAGCACCAACCAACTCCCGCTCCGATTCCACCTCACTCAAGCTGCTGTGTCCCATAGGCGCTGCTTGGAGCGAGTGAGTTTCGGCGCAGCCGAAACTCCAGGTGACGCCCTCCGGGTGTCACACGTAATCCTTGTACTTGTCGAGGTGGCGGACGGGCGTGGACAGGGCGTCCTTGCGGAAGGGGTCACCCAGCTCCTGGGTGCACATGACCTCGATGACGGTGGTCTTGCCCTCGTTCATCTGGGCGTTGATGGCGTTGGACAGGGCGGCGCCGACGTTGTCGAGCTTGTCGACTCGCACCCCTTCGGCTCCCATGGTCTTGGCGATCTCGGCGTAGTTCTCGCCTCCGTCGAGTTCGCCGGCCACAAAGCGGCGACCGTAGAAGTCGACCTGATTCTTCTTCTCCGCTCCCCACTGGCGGTTGTGGAACACCACGGCGGTGACGGGGATGTTGTGACGAACGGCGGTCATGACCTCTACCATCGACATGGCCCAGGCGCCGTCGCCTGCATAGGACACCGCCGGGCGGTCGGGGGCGGCGGCCTTGGCCCCGATGATGGTCGGCAGGGCGTAGCCGCAGTTACCCCAGCTCATGGGAGCGAAGAAGCTGCGAGGCTCCTCGAAACGCAGGTAGGAGTTGGCGACGGAGTTGATGTTGCCGATGTCGGTGCTGACCATGACCCGGGCCGGCATGGCCTTTTCCAGTTCCCGCAACACCTGGCGGGGGTGGAGCCAGTCGCCCGGCATCTCCTCGGCCTCGGCGATGACGTCTACGCTGAAGTCGTCGGTCTCGTGGATCCAGGCGTCGAGCTCGTCCTCCCAGGACTGCTTCTCCTCTGCGATCGTGGCCGCCCGGGCGTCGCGGGTGGCATCGGAGGCCAGTTCCCGACCGTCGAGGCGCTGGGCGAGGGCCACGGCGGCTGCTCCGGCATCGCCAACGATGCCAACCGAGATCTTCTTGACGAGGCCCAGCATCTTGTGGTCGGCGTCGACCTGGATGATCTTGGCCTCGGCGGGCCAGTAGTCCATGTCATGCTGGGGCAGGGTGCCGAACGGCCCGAGGCGGGTGCCGAGAGCCAACACCACGTCGGCCTGGCTGATCAGCTTCATGGCCGCCTTTGAGCCCTGGTAGCCGAGAGGGCCACACCACTGGGGGTGGCTGGCGGGGAAGGAGTCGTTGTGGAGGTAGCTGTTGACCACCGGGCAGCCCAGGCGCTCGGCCAGGGCCACACATTCGGCCATGGCGTCGCCCATGACCACACCGCCACCGCTGACGATCACGGGGAACTTGGCCGTGGCCAGCAGGTCGGCGGCGGCGCTGAGGCTGGCCTCGCCGCCGGGGCCCCGATCGAGGCGCATGGGCTGGGGGATCTCGACGTCGATATCGCCGTAGAAGCGGTCGCGGGGGATGTTGAGCTGGGTCGGGCCCATCTCCGACATGGCCCGATCGAAGCAGCGGGCCGTGATCTCGGCCATGCGGTTCTCGTTGTTGATGTGACCCTGATACTTGGTGAACTCCTCGAACATGGGGAGCTGGTTGGCCTCCTGGAAGCCGCCGAGCCCCATACCCATCGTGCCCGTCTCCGGGGTCACGATTACCACCGGGGAGTGGGCCCAGAAGGCGGCGGCGATGGCGGTCACGCAGTTGGAGATGCCGGGGCCGTTCTGGCCGATCACCATGCCGTGACGGCCTGAGGCCCGAGCGTAGCCGTCGGCCATGTGGGCCGCCCCCTGCTCGTGGACGACGGGGACGAGGCGGATTCCGGCGGGGGCGAAGATATCCATGGCGTCCATGAAGGCCGAGCCCATGATGCCGAACGCCTCGGTCACACCGTTGGCGACCAGGGTCTCGACGAACGCTTCACTGGGGGTCATGCGGGTCATGGCCCAGACCCTATAACCAGGGCGTGAGAGTGTCTACAGGCTCGGCGGTTCGGTGTCACGCATTCGGGATCGTGAGCGAGCTTCGTGGGCGCGGACTGCTCGGCCGTCTCCGACGAGCCAGAGACCCCGGCGACTCTGGGCCCCAACCACAGGTGAAGTCCGATGTGCACCGCTGCGGCCTCGACCGCGATGACGGCGGCCAGCGCTCGGATGACAACCCGTTCCACTCGACATCGGGGGTAACGGCCTTGGCCAGGTGGCCCCGCACCGAGGCGTCGTCGGGCTCGTTCCACGCCTGCCAGTAGCTGGTCAACGCCGCAGGCATGTCGATGTCCCACTCGGCTTTGCGGAATCGCATTGCCTGATTGGACCTGGCCAGCGGTGAAGTCGTTACCCGAAACCCGCTGGACAGAGACCAGGCCGACCTCGAAGAATCGAGCGATGAGCGACCACGACGGTGACAGTGAAGCCATGCAGGCCTACTACGCCAAAGGCGAGGAGCGGGACCGTCTGGCGCGGGGTGTTGGGCAGGTTGAGTTCCTGCGCACCATCGAGGTGGTGAGCCGGACCCTGCCCGACCCACCGGCCGTGGTGGCCGACATCGGGGGCGGACCGGGGCGCTACACCGACTGGCTGCTGGGGGCGGGCTACACGGTGGTGCACCGGGATCCGGTGCTGCTCCACGTCGAGCAGATCCGGAAACGCCACAGCGATGCGGTCGACAGCGCTGTGGACAGTGCCGTGGATACAGCGGTCGGTGATGCTCGAGCCCTGGACCTGGCTGACGCCTCGGTCGACGTGGTGCTCCTACTCGGCCCGCTCTACCACCTACCGGTCGAGGCTGACCGTCTGCAGGCCTTGGCCGAGGCGGGCCGCATCGTGCGCCCCGGCGGGGTCGTACACCTGGCCGCCATCACCCGGTGGTCGCCCCGCCTGCATGGCATCCTCGTCAACCAGGCCCATACGCACTACGCGGGCATGCTGGCAACGGTCGACGAGGTGGAACGCACGGGTGTGATACCCCCAGTGGGGGAGGGCAGTTTCACTGGCTACACCCACACCCCCGACGGCCTCCGCCAAGAGGTGGCCCGCTCCGGACTGGTGCTGGAGTCGCTGGTTTCGATTGAGGGCCTGGCCATGGCCCTGGGCGACATTGACGAACGCATGGACAGCCCCGAAGGTCGGGCGCTCGTGCTCGACACCCTGCGTGCGGTCGAGGCGGTGCCGGAGCTGCTCGGCGTCGGCCCCCACCTGCTGGCCACGGCCCGCGCCGGCTCCGCCTGATTACTGAACCGGTGGTTGACTCCGGTGCTTGTCGAGCCAGTCGGCACCGAGGCCCACCGCGAACGCGGCTCCCGCCCCATCTTTCGGGCGGTGGCTACTGCAAGGTCTCGTGCCACCACCCAATGGTCATGGAAGGCGTCGAGCAGTTCGACCGCAGCCGCCGGGGTGGCCTGGCCTGGTCGGATTCGTCGCTGTTGCCAGGCCACGATGGTGATCCCCCAGGCCACGTCGAACATCGTGCCCCATCCCACTGTTGGCTTCCTCGCGACGCCTGTCCACCACTGTGCCACGTTCGAGCCGAAGGATCCGAGCAGGAGAACAATTAGAATACATGTAAATACTGTTATCATCAGTAGATGCTGTTCAGAAGGTCAGATCTTGGAGGTGTAATGTTGTGTCCATGCCTGCAGTCGAGTTTGATGATGAGCCTTTCGTCGATCCCGACGAACTGAAGATGCCCGAGAGTCCACAGCATCGGGGTGCCACCGATCTGGTGGCTTTGCTTGCCGCTGATCTGTTGGGCGAGGGTCACGCCGTTTATCGCGAGATGAACTGGTATCCGGACGACGGTGGCTCGGCGGTGGCGCCCGACATCATGGTGCTCCCGGCTGGGACTCTGCCCGCCGGGGCCAAGTCGTGATCGACGAGTTGGGCGGCATCGTGCTCACCATTGACGATGGCGAACTCGTTGCTCGCCACCCTGACGGCACCGTCCTCGCCAGCGACCTTGGATGGGTCGAAGTGCTTCAGGATCGGGCGGAGGCTGAGATTTGCCGAGCCGATGTCCTAGCCAACCAGCTTCGGCAACTAGGCGTTGAGCCGGCCGCTTGAAGTAGCGCTCAAAGGGGGAATGAGTGGGGCTCACGGCGCGGCCATGCATGGCGTCGACAGATTGGGGGCGCTATGCGCAAGCTGTTGGTGGCCGTGGCGACGACGGCGGCGATCGCTGCTGGATGTGGTTCCGACGATCGAACCGTTGCCGGTGACGATGGGGAAATCACCATCGAGGTGAGTGGCTTCAGCTTTGGAACCGAAGCCGTCGAAGTCATCGCTGGTCAAACCGTGACCTTCGTCCTCAAGAATGTAGGCACCTGGGAGATCGGCTGCTTCATCGCCGACGGCACTCATTGGACCGCTGGTATGAAATCCGAACTGGTAGTCGTCGCAGCCTGAGCCCGGGACTGGGCCCGGGCCGGGTTCAGCGAAGGCTGCGGATGCCGGCGCAGAGCAATTCGATCAGGCCATCAAAGGACTCGTCGAGGTCGACCTCCAGGGGGTGGCCATCACCTGATTCCAGGTGGCTGAACCCGTGGAAGGCGCTCCGCAGCGTACGGGCGGCGTGGATGCGCTGATCGTTCCCCAGGTCGTAACCGACGAGAGCCTGGCTCAGGACCGACACCACCCGCTCAACCGCCTCCTCCAGTTCGGGGTCGCCGGCACAGGGGTAGCGGTCGGTGGCGGCGTAGAGGCCGGGGTGGTCGTTCACCAGTTGACGCCAGGCCAGGCCCATGGCCCGCACTGCGTCATCATCGCTCAATCCCACCGCCGCGGTCGTGAGTCGGTTGGCCAGGATCTCCCGACCTCGCAGGCCGAGCAATCGGATGAGGGCGTCGAAGCCGTCGACATGGCGGTACAGCGCAGGTTGGCTGGTGCCGAGCACCCTGGCGACACGCGTCAGGGTCACGGCATCGAGGCCGTGCTCATCGGCAATGGCGGTCGCAGTGTCCACCACGATGGTGGTGGTGAGTGGAGGTCGCACCCGTTCGCCCACCGCTGTTGTCGAATCGACCTGCCCGTCCCCTTGTCGCTTCGCTTGTGAGATGGCCTCACACTACCGTTAGGGGCGCGGACGGTGAAGTTTGGGGGCTCAAAGGTCGGGCTCCGAGGTTGGAGGAAGAACGACAATGACGCTCGACGAGGCAACAACAACACTAACCGACAGCCCGGATCCCAACCCGGCCAATGTGACCGAGGCGGTCGAGCGGGCCCGGGCCGCCATGGCGCTGGTGGCTGAGGCCACCCAGGAGGAGATCGATCGGGCCGTGGTGGCCATTGCCTGGTCGATCTACGAGCCAACCAACGCCCGCCACCTGGCCGAGATGGCCGTGCGCGACACCGGCCTGGGCAACGTGGCCGACAAGATCATCAAGAACCAACGTAAGACTTTCGGCACCCTGCGGGACCTGTTGCGAGCCCGCACCGTGGGCATGATCGACGACGACCCCGCCCGCGGCCTCACCCGCTACGCCAAACCGGTTGGCGTCGTGGCCGCCATCACGCCATCAACCAACCCGGCGGCCACCCCAATCAACAAGGCCATGATGGCGGTCAAGGGGGCGAACGCCGTGGTCATTGCCCCCTCACCCAGCGGCTGGTCGACAACGGCCGAGGCCGTGCGCCTGGCCCGCCAGGAACTGGCCCGGGTCGGTGCTCCCCCCGATCTGGTGCAGGTGCTGGCCGCCCCGGTGACCCGGGAGGCAACCCAGGAGTTGATGGCAGCGGCCGATCTGATCGTCGCCACCGGATCCCAGAACAACGTGCGTAAGGCCTACAGCAGCGGCACCCCGGCCATCGGGGTCGGGGCGGGCAACGTACCCGTCATCATCAACGCCTCGGCCGATCTCGACGACGCGGCGGCCAAGATCACCGCTTCGAAGACCTTCGACAACGCCACCTCGTGCTCGTCGGAGAACTCGCTCATCATCCTCGACGCCGTCTACGACGACGCCATCGCCGCTCTCGAACGCGCCGGCGGGCACCGGGCCTCGGCCGCCGAGGCGACCCGGGTGGCCAATGGCCTGTTCCCCGACGGCTCCCTCGATCGCAAGTACATCGCCCAGGACTACCGCGACCTACGGGAGGCGTTTGAACTCGACGGCTCCGACGACGACCGCTTCGTCATGGTCGAGGAACCTGGGCCGAGCCCCGACCGCCCCATGACCGGCGAGAAGCTGTCGCTGGCCCTCACCATCTACCGGGCTGCCGATCTCGATGACGCCCTGGCCATCACCAACCAGGTGCTGCAGGTCCAGGGCATCGGCCACTCGGTCGGCATCCACACCGCCGACACCGACGACCAGGCCATCCCCCGCCGCATCGCCGAGGAGCTACCGGTGGTGCGGGTACTGGTCAACCAGGCCCACACCTTCGGCAACGGGGGCTCGTTCGACAACGCCATGCCCTTCACCCTGACCATGGGTTGTGGCACCTGGGCGGGGAACTCCATCAGCGAGAACCTCAACATCGACCACTTCATCAACGTCACCCACCTCGTCCACACCATTGAGCCCGACGAGCCGTCTCCGGAGGAGTTGTTCGGCGAGCATTGGGCCCTCGTGGGAACCGACACCGGAGCCGAGACGGCGGGGCAGCAGTGAAGCTCCCCGAGTACCGGGCCAAGGCCCTGCTGGCCGAATGGGGCATCCCCGTGCCCGACGGACGCATCGCCACCAGCCCGGCCGAGGCCAAGGCCGTGGCCGCCGAACTCGGTGGTCCGGTGGTGGTGAAGGCCCAGGTGTTGTCGGGTGGCCGGGGCAAGGCGGGGGGCATCGTGCTGGCTGCCACTCCTGCCGAGGCGGCCGGAGTGGCCGAACGTCTCCTGGCCATGACCCTGGCCGATGAACCGGTGGAGATCGTGCTCATCGAGCAAGGGGTCGACATCGCCGCCGAGCACTACCTGTCGGTCACTGTCGACACCTCGGCCGGCTGCGCCGTGATCATGCGCTCAACCCAGGGAGGTGTCGAGGTCGAGTCGATGACCGACGCCATCGAGCGCATTCCTATCAGCGCCGCCGAGCTCGACCGCGCCGACCTCGACCCGGTGGCAGCGGCAGCGGCCAAACTGTTCTTTGATCTCGACGCCCTATTGGTCGAAATCAACCCCCTTGCCGTCACCGTTGAGGGTGAGATGATCGCCCTTGACGCCAAGATCGAGCTCGATGACGCCGCCCGGTTCCGCCACCGGGAACGCTTCGACGCCCTGACCGACGAGCGTGGCCCCGCCGCAGGCACCGAACGTGAGCAGGCTGCCGCCGAGTTGGGCCTGCGTCTCATCGAGTTGGGGGGCGATGTGGCGGTGCTGGCCAACGGCGCCGGGCTGACCATGGCCACCATGGACGCCATCGTCGCCGCCGGCGGCGAACCGGCCAACTTCCTGGAGATCGGGGGCGACGCCTACACCAAGGCCGTGCCCGCGCTGGAGTTGGTGTTGTCGCAACCAGGCGTGCGGAGCCTGCTGGTCAACTTCTGTGGGGCCTTCGCCCGCTGCGACGTGATGACCGAGGGGGTGGTTGCCGCCTGGAAGACGCTGCAGCCCGATATCCCGGTGGCGTTCAGCATCAGTGGTACCGGGATGGACGAGGCAATCGAAATCGTGCGGTCCGAACTGGGTATCGAACCCCACCCGTCCATGGCCGCCGCCGTCGCCGCGGCGGTGGCGGGGACCGGGGCCGGAGCTGAAGCCGGGGATGACGGGAGCGAGTCATGATCGTTGGCAAGCAGGATCGGGTGCTGGTGCAGGGCATCACCGGGCGTCAGGGCACGTTCTGGACCGATCAGATGCAGCGTTACGGCACCACCATCGTCGGCGGCGTCAACCCCAAGAAGGCGGGCACCGACCACCTCGGGGTGCCGGTGTTCGCTTCCGCCGTCGAGGCCGCCGCTTCGCTTGAGGGCGGGATCGACGTCTCGGTGCTGTTCGTGCCCCCGGCGGGTGCCCGTTCCGCCATCGAGGATGCCGTGGCCGCCGGGGCAGGCCTGATCGTGGTGTTGACCGAGTTCATCCCCGTGCACGACACGATGGCAGTAGTGGCAGCGGCCCGGGCCGCCGGTAGTCGCATCATGGGCCCCAACACCGCCGGAGTGGTGACCCCGGGCCAGGCTTTTGTCGGTTTCATGCCTGCGTTCGATTCGCGCATCTTCACCCCCGGACGGGTTGGCGTGATCTCCCGCAGCGGCTCGCTGGGAACGTTGGCCGCGGTGGAGTTGACCCGGGCCGGGTTCGGCCAGTCGGCCTTCCTCGGTATCGGTGGCGACCCGGTATCGGGCACCAGTACCAACGAGGCGTTCCAGGCCCTCGACGAACACGACGGCACCGACGCCGTGGTCGTCATCGGCGAGATCGGGGGCAGCAAAGAAGAGGAGGCGGCCGAAGTCATCGCTGTTTCGTCGAAACCGGTTGTTGCCTTCCTCGCCGGTGCGGTGTCACCGCCGGGCAAACGCATGGGTCATGCCGGGGCCATCGTTGAGGGCAACCGCGGGACCCACGAGTCGAAGCGGGCCGCGCTGCAGGAGGCGGGGGCCATCGTGGTCGACGTGCCCTGGGACATTCCAGCCGCCCTGGGCTGATCCCTGGAACCGATCTTCTTCGACAATAACCGACATAGATGTCGATGAATGCGATGCACAGAGGCGGAATCTGTGTAATATTTCTCCCCAGGGCCGCTGAGGCCCATCTGTCGGCGACAGTTTTTGTTGGCGAGCGGATCGGGAAAACCCGGGCGCCAACATGGTCGACGGTCAGGGGGCGGCCGAAGTTTTCCTCTCATGTGTAGCCAAGCGGGGGAAGTGCGATGACCTACGTGGGGGGTCGATGACGTCAACCATTGCTCGGGAACGATCGTCGTCAAAGGGGCGCCGGAAGGCGGCGAAACGAGCGAGCCAGAGACCGACTGGTCCCGTTGGGGTCCGAAGCGGCGCATCGTCCCGGCAGCGCCAGCTGCCGTGGGTTGCCCTGGGGGCGCTGTTGCTGGTGATGTCCATGTTGGGTTTTGCCCTGTGGTCGACCCAACAGGCGGCTCGAACCCCGGTGCTGGTGGCCGGGGAGAACATTGCGGCCGGTCAGGAGATCAGCAGGAATGACCTGGTATTGGTTTCGGTCGGGGCCGACGCCGGTCTGGAGTTGTTGGAGGCGGGGCAGGAGGATCTCGTCGTTGGTCGGGTGGCCCGGGGTCCGGTGCCCAAGGGCACGCCGCTGTCACCGGCGCTGGTGGTTTCGGCCTCGGACGCGGTGCCCTTCGGGCTGGCGGTGGTGGGAGCCGCTCTCTTCCCCGGCGAGTATCCGACCTCGGCGCTGCGGGCTGGCGATAGGGTCCGGCTGGTTTCCACCGGTGCGAGCGGGGATGGCGATGATGCCGGGGTCGTCGACCTGGGTTCGGCAACCATCTGGACGGTGGAACCGTTGATCGCTTCAGGCCGTGGGGAGCTCTTCGTCTCCCTGCTGGTTGGTGATTCTGAAGCGGCCGGGATTGCCGGTGTTGCCGCCAGCGAGGAGCTGCGCCTGGTCCTGGTCGGGAGCGAATCGTGATCGTTGCCGTCGCCTCCCGCAAGGCCAGCCCCGGGGCGACCACCCTGGCCGGGCTGCTCGCCGCCTATTGGTACGACCCTGGAACCGTCCGCCTCCTGATTGAGGCCGACCCCTCCGGAGGGACCCTGGCAGCCCGCTGGTCGATGGCCCACGGCCTCAGTTGGGATCCTGGGCTGCTTGCGTTGTCAGCGACCCGGAACCGATTCGCGGCGGAGATGCTGCCATCGGTCGCTCAGCTAATCGACGACGATCTTTGGGTGGCGGCCGCCCCTCCTGCGCCCGATCAGGTGGCGGCCGGATTAACCCGCCTCGGTGATCGGGGGGCGGCAGCCCTGGCCGCCGCCAACGACATCCAGGTCGTCGTCGACTGTGGCCGACTCACCGCCGTTTCGCCCGCGCTGCCGTTGGCCCGTCGGGCGGCGTTGACGATCCTGGTCTGCCGTCCCCGTCTCGACGAGGTGCACGCACTGCAACCAGCCGTGGCCGAGTTGGACAACGCCGGTTGTGCGCTGGGCCTGATCTGCCAGGGCGACGGCCCCTACAGCCCGGACGAAGTGGCGGAGACGTTGGGGGTGGAACTCCTCGGAGTCCTACCGGTCGACGACCGGGCGGCCAACGCCTTCGACCGCGACGGCATGGGAGCAGGCCGCGTGTTTCACCGCTCGGGCATGGCCCACTCGGCCGAGGAGCTGGCCAGCCTGGTCCGGGTCAAGGTGGCCGACACCCTGGATCTCGACCAGTCAGGCTCCGACCCGCAGTCCGCAACCGATCACCCTGACCCTGACCCTGACCCTGACTCCGACCAGCGGCCCGCAACGGCTCTGCGGGGCCCGCCCCCTGAGTGGGTGCTGGTCCCCAGCCCGAGTTCCGCCCCGGCGCCCGAACAGGACGCCGCATCCGACGGCGACGGTTCGGTAAAGACCTGGTTCACGCCACCGTTGCAGGTGCTTCGGGACAACGGTGACGCTGAGGTGAGCAACCGTGGTTGACCTTCGACGTTTCACCTCCGAGGTCCGCTCCGGTGTCGGTCGCGATCTGGCCGACTGGGAAGCGGACCAGACGGCCGAGCGGGGGTTTGCTCCGTCGCCCGAGGAGACCGAGGTCTGGGGCGATCAGGCCATCATCCGGGCGGTTGAGGCCGCATCCCGACGCCGTATGGCCCGGGGCGAGATGGTGCTGTCGGAGTTCGACGAGGACACCGTCATCTCCTCGGTCCGATCGTGGGTGTTCGGCCATGGCGTGCTCGATTCGTTGCTGGCCGATGACGAGAACGAAAACATCGTGGCCAACGGGCACGATAACGTCACCATCACCAAGGTCGGTGGTCGGCGGGTGCCGGGCCCGGCCCTGGCCGACTCCGAAGAGGAGTTCGAGCAGCTGATTCGCCGCTGGGCGGCCACCGAGGGCAAGACCGAGCGCCGCTTCGACGACAGCCAGCCCTACCTGGATCTGCGTCTACCCGACGGCAGCCGGCTGCACGCCATCAAGGGTGTCACCTCCCGCCTCTGCGTCTCGATTCGCAAACACCGCCACCTGACCATCTCCCTCAACGACTTGATCCGGCTGGGCACGATCGACGAATCACTGGCCCACACCCTGGCCTGTGCCATCCGCCCCCCGCTGCCGTGCTCGATCCTGGTGGCCGGCGGCACCGATACCGGCAAGACGACCTTCGCCCGAGGTTTGATCTCGGAGATCCCGATCAACGAGCGTCTGATCGTCATCGAGGACAACGCCGAGTTGGGGTTGGAGTTCGATCCGGCCCGGGCGTCCCACGTCGTTGAGATGGAGGTCCGCCAACCCAACATCGAGGGGGTCGGTGGAATTGGTATGGAGGTACTGGGGCGCCAGGCTCTGCGCATGCGACCCGACCGCCTCATCATCGGTGAGTGCCGCTCGGGGCACGAGGTGCGAACCATGTTGGAGGCCATGAACTCCGGCCACGAGGGCTCGCTCACCACCATCCACGCCGACTCGTCACGCTCGGCGCTGACCAAGATGCAGACCTACGCCCTGACCGGGTCCGACGCGCTGAGTATGGAGGCCTCGGCCAGCCTCATCAGCCTCGTTCTGCATCTGGTGGTCCACTTGCGCAAGCTCCCCGACGGCACGAGGGTGGTGTCGTCGGTTCGGGAGATCACCGGGGCCAAGGATGACCAGTTGCAGTCCAACGAGGTCTACGCCAGCTCCGAGGCCGACACCGACGGACCAGCGGTGCCAACCGGTACCGGCTTCACCCCTCGTCTCATGGAACGCTTGCGGGCATCGGGCTACGACCACACCACGGCCCTCAACGGCTGGGGGTACTGACCGTGAGCCGTCTGCTGATGGTGGTGTTGGCCGGTACCGGCACCGGCACCGGGCTGTTGCTGATCATCATCGGCTGGCGGGGGGTTGAGACCCAATCCCGGACCGGCCGGTTGCGCGCCGCCGGGGGCCGGGTCGCCGAGCGACACGTCGATCGGTTGCGCCTCCGATTGGCCCTGGCTGCGGGGGGCGGAATTGGCCTGTGGCTGTTGTCGGGATGGCCGGTCGGCATTATTGCCAGCGCCACCGCCGGGTTCGTGGCCCCAACCCTGGTAGGGGCGAAGCAACGGCGGCAGGCCGCCATCGCCAAGATCGAGGCCATCGCTGGGTGGGCCGAGCAGTTGCGCGACACGATCGGCGCCTCGGCCGGGCTGCAGGAGGCCATCACCGTCACCGCCAGGGTGGCCCCGCCCGAGATCCGCCCCGCCGTTCAGGACCTGGCCGGAGGTATGCGCCGCAACGACTTGTCATCGCAGTTGCGCCGCTTCGCCGATTTGGTCGACGATGCCGCCGCCGATCAGATCGTGGTGGCGCTGATCCTGGCTTCGGAGCGCCGGGGTCAGAACCTGACACTGCTGCTCACCGATGTGGCCGCCGCCGCCCGTGAGGATGCCACCATGCGGATCAGGACCGAGACGGCCCGAGCCCAGACCTACAGCGACGCCAAGGTCGTGTCCTGGATCGTGATCGGCATGTTCAGCTTCATGCTGATGTTCAACCGCCGCTACCTGGAGCCGTTTGACTCCCTGCTCGGCCAGACCGTATTGGCCACCGTTGCGGTCCTGTGGGCGCTGGCCCTCTACGGGATCGCCCAACTCTCCATCGTGAGACGGCCACCCCGGATGTTGGCCTCGGCCGGTGAAGCGGCCGGACGGAGGTTGGCCTGATGCTGGCTCCCATGGCGCTCGGGGCGCTGGCTGGACTCGGTCTGTGGTCGATACTGCGGGCTTTTCTGCAACCGAAACCGCCGTTGGTGGCGGCTCTGGCCGAACTGTCGAAGACCAGGAACCCGGCTGCGACCCAGGGCAACGATCTGGACGGCGCGACCAAACGGGCTGGCGCCTGGATCATGGCCGTCACCAACACGAACCTGCACGGGCTGAGCACCGATCTGGAGGTGCTGGAACGAAGTGAAGAGGTGCATCTGATCCAGCGGATGCGAACGGCGGCGTTCTACGCCGCGTTCCCGATCGTGGTGTGGTTCATCACCTCCACGGCCGGGGCCGGCATCTTCCATCCCGCGTTCGTGGTGGTGTCCATGTTGGTGTTGGCCGCCGTCGGCTGGTTCCTGACCGACTTCCAGGTCCGTGCCCAGGCCGAGCGACGACGGGCCGAATTCGACACCGCCCTCGTCACCTTCACCTCGCTGGTGTCGATCCTGCTGTCGGGCGGGGCAGGCATCCAGGAGGCCCTGCACGAAGCGGTCGAGCAGGGCCGGGGCTGGCCGTTTATGGTACTGCGGAGGGCCCTGACCGACGCCCGGGTCCGGGGGATCTCACCGTGGGACGCCCTGAACGAGAGCGGCAACCGCCTGGGGCTGACGACCCTCGTCGACCTGGCCGCCACGATGGAGCTGGCGGGAACATCGGGGGCCCACGTCAGGGAGAGCCTCATGACCAAGGCCCGGGCCATCCGGGGCCACGAGATCGCCGCCATCGAACGCGAAGCGACGAGTCGAACCTCGGCCATGGTCGGACCGACCGGCCTGATGATGACCGGCTTTGTGGTCCTCGTTATTTTTCCGGCCTTCCATGCCGTACTCGGTCTCTAGCAGTCAGTAATCAGTAGTCAGCAACCTCAAAGGGGAGAAACAACACCATGGCAAAATCACAGGCAGTGCAATCGGCCGTCGTCCGGGTCCACAGCGCCTATGTCGGGCAGTTGGCTGCGTTGAAAGAGGTGCTGGTGGCCCGTCTTGACGCTCGCGGCGAGCGAGGCGATGTTGCCCCTCGAACCGTTGGTATCGCCGTGATGGCGGCCTTGGCCATTTCGGTTGGGGCCGTCATCACCACCAAGGTAAAAGGCAAGGCCGACGGTATCGATCTTTCCACTCCGTGATCCCGATCCGGCCGGTCCTGGTCCGACTGAAACACCGTCGACGGTGTTTGGGCGGCGGCGACCAGCGGGGCGATGTTGCACCCCTGGTCGTGCTGACCCCGTTGACGGTGTTCCTGGTCATGTTCGTGATCCAGATGGGTATGTTCTTCCACGCCCGCACCGTGCTCAACGCCGCCGCCCAGGACGCTGCCCGGGCCACCCAGTACGAAAACGCCACCGCCGGTGACGGCGTGGCGGCGGCCAACCAGATCCTCAACGGTTCGCGGCGCCTCATCACGGTTCGGGATCTCCAGGTCGACGCCGGGCCCCCAACGGTGACGGTCACCATCACCGCCGACGTGCTGTCGGTAGTGCCGTTCTGGTCGGGGACCACCTCGGCCAGCGCGTCCGGCCCGAAGGAGTTCTTCCGGCCTGAGGATGAACGATGACCGCCACGGCACCCCGGTGCCGCAACGAGGGGGGTTCGGCTTCGGTTGAGTTGGTCATGCTCACCATCCCCATCATGGTGATGGTGGCCTTCGCCGTCTTTGTCGGTCGCTACTCCTCGGCCAACCAGGATGTGCACTCCGCCGCCCGCGACGCGGCTCGAGCGGCCGCCGTGCGTCAGTTCCCCGGCCAGGCCGTGGCCGACGGTGATGCCGCGGCCAGAACCACCCTCATCAACCAGAGCGTGACCTGCCGCCAACTCCTGGTCGACGTCGACGCTTCCCAACTCCACCCCGGCGGGGTGGTGACGGCCACCATCGAATGCGTGCTCCACATGAGCGACCTGGCCGGATTCGGCATGCCTGGCACCACCACCGTCGAGGCCAGTTCCAGCGCCGTTGTCGACAACTTTCGAGGAGGTGACCGGCCATGAAAAACGAGCGGGGCGCCGTCTCCACCTTTGTTGTGCTGATGGTGGTGCCGATGATGATGATGGCCGGTCTGGCCTTCGACGGTGGCCGTATCCTCTCGGCCCAGCGCGAGGCCCTCAACGCGGCCCAGAACGCGGCGTTGGCCGGTTCCCAGGCCATTAATGAATCGACGGTCCGCCAGGGGCAGGTGCAGGTGAACCCCGGCCTGGTGCAGGCGGCATCGCTCAACTACCTGGCAACGGCCGGCTACGTCGGCTCAACCACCGTCACCGACACCACCGTGACCGTCACCGTGACCCAACAGGTCGACATGCAGCTGCTGTCGGTGATCGGGGTGGGTTCCAAGACGGTGACGGCCACCGGAACCAGCCGCCTGGTGCGCGGCGTCGACGCCGCCGACACCTAGATGTCGAGCACGATCTCGATCATGGGGGTGGTGTCGAGCAGGGCCTGAAGCTCGCTCTGGGTCTGATACCAGGAGAGGTCAGGGTCGGGAGTCACCAGCACAGTCAAGCGCACAATCGACCGCCATCGCTCGGCCCGCTAACTTGGCCGAGCGCGGAGCAGCAGACCGCGCCAACAGCGACGAATCGGCCAGGGAGGCTTGAAATGGTGGC
>Ga0316190_10001374_pt1 | contig 17511 bp, 9 predicted proteins | sample Eddworburrow2_MG_FD_204929 | JGI IMG/M metagenome (GOLD analysis project Ga0316190, IMG submission 204929) | Coastal sediment microbial communities from Maine, United States - Eddy worm burrow 2 | ecosystem: Environmental > Aquatic > Marine > Coastal > Sediment | place: USA: Maine | collected... | reverse complement strand
AGCACACCTAATGAGGGGACTGTCTTTACAATGGTGTTGCCATTGGTGCTGATTGCTTTTACAGAACAACAAAAGGAAATAACTTGAGCGATAAACCAAAAAAACTTCTTATTGTTGAGGATGACCCCGGATTGCAAGGGCAGTTGCGTTGGAGCTTTGAAGGCTTTGAAATTGAAGTGGCTGCTGATCGTAATGCGGCACTTGCACAACTGCGTAGATTTGAACCAAGTGTTGTAACCCTTGATTTAGGATTGCCTCCAGACCCAGGTGGAACCAGTGAGGGCTTTGCTACGCTGGAGGAGATTTTGGCGCTGGCCCCAGATACAAAGGTCATTGTTGTGACTGGACATAATGACCGCAATAATGCAGTCAGGGCAATTGGTCTTGGGGCTTATGATTTTTATGAGAAACCGATTGACCCTGATCTCTTAAATCTGGTTTTAGAGCGGGCTGTACGTTTATATCATCTGGAGCAACAGAACCGCCAGCTGGAAGAGCAGCATGCAGCAACACCATTAGAAGGTTTGATTGCAGCAAGCCCTGAAATGTTGAAAGTTTGCCGCTCTATAGAAAAACTGGCACCAACCAATGTATCAACCTTACTGTTGGGTGAAAGTGGAACGGGCAAAGAGGTGCTTGTAAAAGCACTGCATAGTTTAAGTGATCGCTCAGATAAACGACTGGTTGCAATCAACTGCGCGGCCATTCCTGAAAACCTGTTGGAGAGTGAGCTCTTTGGCTATGAAAAAGGTGCCTTTACTGGTGCAGCCAAAACAACACCAGGCAAGATAGAACATGCTGATGGAGGCATGCTCTTCTTGGATGAGATTGGTGATCTGCCTCTGCCACTTCAGGCAAAGTTGCTGCGGTTTTTACAAGAGAGAGTGGTCGAACGTGTTGGTGGCAGGCGTGAAATTGAAGTTGATGTGCGGGTTGTCTGCGCCACTCATCAGAATCTTCAGGAACAGATAAAAGAAGGGAGATTTCGAGAAGATCTCTATTATCGAATCAATGAAGCGACAATAATGGTGCCGCCCCTGCGTGATAGACAGGGAGATACTGTGGTGCTAGCGCGAGCTTTTTTGCAGCATTTTGTACAAGAGTTAAAGCTGCCTGCACGTGAATTCTCCAAAACAGCTTTAGAGGCAATTGAAAACTATAGCTGGCCAGGAAATGTGCGTGAATTAGAGAATCGGGTTAAGCGCGCTCTCGTTATGGCTGATGAGGCACAGATAACACCTGAGGATCTTGAACTTGAAGATATGGATGTTGAAGTTGCGCCTTTCAATCTTCGTGTTGTGAGGGAAGAGGCTGAGCGTAAAGCGGTTCTTCGGGCGCTCAGTCATACTGGTAACAATGTATCCCGCACAGCCGAAATGTTAGGAGTAACACGCCCAACACTCTATAATTTAGTGCGGAAATATAATATTGAAATTTAAGCAGTTGATAAACTCTTAATTTAGGAAGGTAAATACAAATGATTAAACGCGCCATGATGTGGCAGCATGTTGTTTTTCTTGTAATGGCTCTGGCGTACCCTGTCAGTCTACTAGCTGCGCCCAATGCGCAAGAATATGTAGATAAAGCTGAAAAATACCTGGCTAAAGGTGAGGTGAAGTCAGCGGTTATTGAGCTAAAAAATGCATTGCAACGAGAGCCAACTCATGCCGAAGCTCGGCTTATGCTTGGCAATATCTATCTTCAAGCTGGAGATCTGCCTTCAGCTGAGAAAGAATTTAGACGTGTAGCCAAGCTGAATGTTACTCGAGACAAATGGCTAGAAAATATAAGCCATGCATTATTGCTACAGAGAAAATACAAAGAAGTTCTTGAAATTATAAAGCTTGATGAGGGTGATACGGACAACTTTAAAGCAAAATTATTGGTTATAAGAGGATTGGCTCATCAGGGGCTTGATGAATTGGAACAGGCTCAAACATTCTACAATGAGTCACGTATGCTTGCCCCGGAAAACAGTGCATCGCTGGTAGCTTTGGCGCAGCTGGCTGTAAAGCAAGCAAAGCGTGAAGAAGCTCTAACATTGATTCATCAGGTATTGGAGAAGGAACCTGAAAACATTAGGGCGTTGATGATTCGGGGCGATCTGGCGCGGCAGGCAAAAAAGCTTGATCAAGCTGAAAATGACTTTGCAAAAATAATTTCCATTAAGCCAAATCATATACAAGCCCGCCTTGCAAGAGCAACTATCCGGTTGGCAAAACGTAAGTTTGATAGTGTTGCGGAAGACCTAGAAGTTGTAGAGAAAAAATATCCAAATAATCCTGCCTCACAATACTTGAGAGCTTTATTATTATTTGAAAATAAGGATTATGATAAAGCGGCAGAAATGTTACAGCTTGCGCTTAGTAATAATCCAGATCATATCCAAAGCCAGTGGCTATATGGCATGACCAGCTATGCAAAGGGTGATCTGGAAATAGCAGGAAAATACTTATCGGGTGTTGTTGCTGCAATGCCTGAAAATATTCAAGCAGTTAAGCTTTTGGCGGCAACCAGAATGAAGCTTAAGCAACCAAACTCTGCTATTGAGGTTTTGGAGCAGGCTTTAGCAAAATACCCCAATGATTCCCAGTTGATGGCGCTCCTTGGTAGCGCCTATCTGCATAGTGGTGAGCAGGAAAAAGGCTCGAGGATGTTGAGTCAAGCCATTACTATTGAACCTGAACTTGCGGTATTACGCACTGAACTAGCAATGAGTTTGCTGGCTCAAGGTGAAACTGATGAAGCAATAACTGAATTGAAGTCAGCAGTAGATATGGGGCAGGGGGTTGTTCAAGCCGACATACTATTGGTGCTCTCCCATCTTCAGAAGAAAGAGTATGAAAAAGCTTTGGAAGCAAGTAAAGCTCTAGAAGAGAAAATGCCAAATAGCCCGGTGCCTTTTAATTTGACAGGGTTAGCCTATCTCTATAAAGGAGATGAAGTGCTTGCAGCAAAGAAATTCAATAAGGCACTTGCGATTGATCCTGGGTTTTTCACTGCAGAGATGAATCTAGTGCGTATTGATTCTGCCAATAGTGATATTGAAGCTATGGAGCAGCGGTATAAACGTATCCTGAGCAAATCGGAAAAACACCTTGGTGCATTGTTGGGGATGGCAAGTTTGGCCGCCAAAAAAGATGAATATGAAAACGCCGAGGAATGGCTGAACAAAGCATATCAACTTAATCCTGAGGATCCTCAGCCAGGCATAACATTGGTTCGCTATTATCTAAAGAGCAAAAAACCACAGAAAGCTTTACAGCTTGGCACTATTATATTGGAACAAAAGTTCCCTGGAAACCTGGATGTGCTAAGAACGGTTGCGGATGCACAAATGGCCGCTGGAGAAATTAACAGAGCCATCCGCAGTTATAAAACTTTGGTTGAAAAACAATCTACAAATCCTAATTTATGGCTAATGCTGGCACGTGCACAACTTGCTGCTGAACAAGAGAATAATGCGCGGACAAGTTTTAAGCGTGCTGTGGCACTTAAAGATGACTTTGCACAAGCAAGAGTGATGCTGGCTGGACTGGAGTTAAAAAGCAAAAACCATGCTGAAGCATTAAGGCTTGCAGATGTGATAATTAAGAAGCACCCTAAACTTTCCGCTGGTTACGAGATAAGCGCTGCTGTATTCCAAAACCAAAACCAAGCAGCAAAAGCAGTAGAGGTGTATGAAAAAGGCTACAAAGCACAACCTTCTGCTCGGCTTGCAACTGCTCTTGCTAGGCAATACGGCGCTATTGGCAACTCTGACAAAGCAGTTGCAATATTAAATGACTGGCTAAAAGTGGAGCCAGAGAATGTTGCTGTACTGAGTATGCTGGGTATGCAATATCAATCAATGAAGCAGGACTTGAAGGCAATTGATATCTACCAAAAGGTGCATAAGTTAGCGCCAGAAAACCTACTAATACTCAACAACCTGGCGTGGCTTTATCAAACAAAGGGTGATGAAAAAGCCGTTACACTGAGCAAAAAAGCTTATGAATTAGCACCCGAAACACCAGAGATCGTAGATACCTATGGATGGATATTGGTGCAATTTGGGCAGCAGGAAAGAGGGCTGCAAATACTCCAACAAGCGTTTGTTAATGCACCAACAAATTCTGAGATTGCTTACCATGTGGCATATGCCCTACATAAAGTAGGGCGTGGGGAAGAGGCGAAAAAGATGCTGGAACGAAATCTTCGGGATAACCCTAAATCTTCAGTTATAGATGATGTGAAAAAGCTGCTCAATCAACTGAAGTAGTCACAAGTTATATCGGCTAAATGCTCAGGCTAGGGTAGACTTACTGGCGTTGCAGGTTGCCAGTTTTCTGCCCTATGCTCAGCTACTACTGCAGTATAGATTCCACCGCGCACATTGAATTCAGCTGTTAGGCGCATAAACCGTGGCTGAGTTGCGTCCACAAGATCTTTCAGTATTTGATTGGTCACTGCCTCATGAAAGGCCCCTTCATCACGAAATGCCCACACATATAGCTTTAGTGACTTTAGCTCAACACAAAGCTGGTCTGGAATGTATTCAACGGTGAGTTCAGCGAAGTCAGGTTGGCCGGTCTTTGGGCAGAGACAGGTAAACTCCGGTACTTGAATACGAATGGTGTAATCACGTGTTTGCTGGGGATTTTCAAAGGTTTCCAGAGACTTGCTGGGTTCAGATGACATGGTATTGGATCCGGTGAATAGAGTTTGGGAAGGCAGATTATACGGGGTCTGGATAAACACGAAAACCGGCTTCTTTCAAATTCTACTCAATCTAAATTATTCGCTATAAAATCATGAGGTTAGACTGCAGTTATTAGTGGGTGTGTTTGTATCTGAATAGCTTGTATCCTACAGCAGCTGCCTGTAATCTAAGCAATCTATGCGCCTGGAAAAAATAAAGCTCGCGGGTTTCAAATCTTTTGTTGATCCCACCCATGTTCCAATGCCCAGCAATCTAGTGGGCGTTGTGGGGCCAAATGGCTGTGGGAAATCCAACGTTATCGACGCTGTGCGTTGGGTGATGGGTGAAAGTTCAGCTAAACATCTACGTGGTGAGTCCATGGCAGATGTGATTTTTAATGGCTCTACCTCCCGCAAGCCTGTTGGTACAGCCTCTGTTGAATTGGTATTTGATAACAGTGATGGCCGCGCTGGAGGTCAATATGCGCAATATACCCAGATCGCTGTTAAACGCCACGTCTCCCGTGATGGACAATCTCTCTACTATCTAAATGGTGTGCGCTGCCGCAGGCGTGATATCACTGATCTATTTCTAGGCACAGGATTAGGCCCACGAAGCTATTCCATTATTGAACAAGGGACAATTTCCCGACTCATTGAAGCGCGTCCGGAAGAGCTGCGGCACTTTCTGGAAGAGGCTGCGGGCATATCAAAGTACAAGGAGCGTCGACGAGAGACTGAGAACAGGATCAGGCATACTCGCGAAAATCTTGAACGGCTTGATGATCTGCGAGAAGAGATTGCCAAGCAGCTACAGCACCTTAAGCGTCAAGCTGCAACAGCGGAAAGATATAAGGTTCTTAAACAGGAAGAACGGCGCTTGAAGGCTGAGTTAATGGTATTGCGCTGGAGTACTTTTGATAAAGAGCTGCAGCAGCAAGATAAAGCCATTACAGAACAAGAGACTGCGCTTGAGTCAGTAGTGGCAAAGCAACGGCGGCAAGAGGCCGAGATTGAACAGCAGCGGGAAGAATATATCTCAGCCAATGACCATTTCAATAAAGTGCAGGCCGACTTCTATAGTGTAGGTGCTGATATTGCCCGTCTGGAACAGGCTATTCAATATGCTAAGGATGCACGTCGCCAGCACGAACAGGATCTGGAGCAAGCTGAACAGGCTTTGGCTGAAGCCAGTGACCATCGGCAACAAGATGATCAGAGTCTGAAAGAGCTTAATCAGATACTGACAGAAGATGAACCCAAACTGCAGTCTGCCCGTAGTCATGAAAAAACGGCTATAGAGCAGCTGGCAGAAGCTGAACAGGCTATGCAACGCTGGCAGAATGAATGGGATAGTTTTAATCAAAAATCCACCGAACCCGCTCAAAGTGCACAGGTTGAGCGTACGCGCATTAACCACCTGGAAGAGCAGGAGCGTAAACTTTTTCAACGGCTTGAAAGGTTAAATGACGAGTTGGGCCAACTTGATGATTCTCAGCTGATAGAAGAGATTTTGCTCCTGGAACAGCAAGAAGAAGAGGGGCAGGGCCAGGTAGATGATCTGCAGCAGCAGCTCGCTAATCAGCTAGCGCAGGTAAGTGAAATAAGAGAAGCCAATGCTCAACATGCACATAAGCTTGATCAGATGCGTGAGCAACAACAGGTATCCCGGGGGCGTCAGGCCTCACTTGAAGCGTTGCAACAGGCGGCGCTTGGTAAGCGGGAGACAGCCATAGTTGAGTGGTTGGAAGAGCATGAGTTGGCAGGCGCCACCCGCTTGGCCGAACGACTGGATGTTGCACCAGAGTGGCGGCATGCGGTAGAGACAGTACTGGGGTTTTATCTACAGGCTGTCTGCGTTGATGAACTCTCTGATCTGGGTGCCAGTCTCCAGGCGCTGAAAAGTGGCACGCTAACGCTGTTTGATATCACAACAAAGATAACGTCAACCAGGTCGGAAGACTATGCTGAACGGCTCATCTCAAGAGTAAGCTCTCCCTGGCCTTTGGATGACCTGCTGGGTGGAGTCTGTTTGGCTGAGGATCTTAATCACGCTTTCAAATTGCGTGAGGAACTGTCTGAACAAGAGTCTATCATCACTCGGGATGGCATCTGGATGGGGCGCAACTGGTTGCGTATGGCGCAGGAGCAAGATGAAAAATCTGGTGTTTTGGCGAGAGAGGATGAGTTACGGCAGATTAGTGCAGAGTTACAGCAGCTAGGCGAGCAGATAGAAGAGTTGACCGCGGATTTTGAGCAGGGCCAGGAACAGTTAAAAGAGATAGAACAGTCTCGAGAGCATATTCAGCGTCAACTTGATGAGGCCAATCGAAGACAGGCTGATATACGCACGGCTCAGGGAAGTAAACGGGCGAAAGCCGACCATCTTAGTACCCGGCGTGAGGCTATTGGCCGAGAGGCAGCTGAGGTGCGCAGTCAAATCAGCTCTGACAAAGATGAGCTGGATAGCGCCAAAACCAGCCTGCATAGTGCGCTTGATGAGATGGAAACATTGGCTCAACAGCGTCAGCTGTTGGTGCAGCAACGGGATGAGTTGCGTGCTGTGTTATCAGAAAAACGGGATGAGGCATCTCGTCGACAAACTGAGGCGCATGAGCTTGCGCTTAAGATTGGGGCTGTACGTTCATCCAGCCAATCTCTAACCCAGGGTTTGGAGCGAATGACTACCCAGTTGAGCCAACTCAGTAAACGCCAGGAAGAGCTTAAATCCAATCTGGCCAAGAGTGTGGATCCACTAGCCGAACAGAACCAACAGCTGGAACAACAGCTTGAAAAGCGGATTGAAGTAGAGACTCAACTGACAAAAGCACGTGATGCCATGGAAGGGATTGAGCAGAAGCTGCGCCAGCTGGAGCAGGATAGACATCAATCTGAACAGGCTGTGCAGAGTGAACGAACTGTTTTGGATCAGGCCAGGATGAAGCGCCAGGAAGTACTGATACGCGGAAAAACATTGGAAGAGCAGCTGAATGAAACTGGTTTTAATCGTGATCAGTTGATTGAAGAGCTAGCAGAAGATGCCACAGAGGAGCAGTGGCATGAGCAGGTTGAGCGAATGGATATGCGCATTCGTCGGCTGGGTGCTATCAATCTGGCAGCAATCGATGAATTTCAAGAGCAATCAGAAAGAATGGAGTATCTTGATTCTCAGCATGCAGATGTCACTGAATCACTGGAAACGCTGGAACGCGCTATCCGAAAGATCGATAAAGAGACCCGCACCCGCTTTAAAGAGACTTTCGATAAAGTTAACACCGGTATTCAAGAGATGTTCCCCAAACTATTTGGCGGCGGCCATGCCTATCTGGAATTAACCGGTGATGATCTATTGGACACCGGTGTGACCGTAATGGCTCGCCCACCGGGCAAACGTAACAGTAGCATTCAGTTGCTCTCTGGTGGTGAAAAGGCGTTGACTGCTGTAGCGCTGGTCTTTTCTATCTTTAAGTTAAATCCAGCCCCATTTTGTATGCTGGATGAGGTGGATGCACCGCTTGATGATGCTAATGTTGGACGTTTCTGTGAGCTGGTTAAGAGTATGTCTGAGCATGTCCAGTTTATCTTTATTACCCATAATAAAATAACCATGGAGATAGCCTATCAACTTACAGGTGTCACCATGAATGAGCCAGGTGTCTCCCGGCTTGTGTCAGTTGATGTTGAAGAGGCTGCCCAGTTGGCTGCCATGTAGTGATGAGATAATGAGTTAAGAGAGATGGAAACCGATTTTTTACGCCTGATCCTGTTTCTTGCTGGCATTGTGGTGGTGCTTATCGTCTATTTTTGGGAGCGACATAAGCGTGTTAATGCACAGATATATGCAATTCGGAATGCAGAGCAAAGTATCGATGAGATGCGCGAGGATGCTGAATCTGATAAATGGGTAGTAATGGATGAGTATCAGAATGATCCAGACTCTGAGATTGAAGAGCAGAGAGCAGATGAGAAAGATACTCCAGATGCTAGCGATGAAATGTCGCATGAGCTGGATCAGCTGAGTGAGATGGTGGCTGAAGAGTCGTCTACGCTCAAGATGGATCAAGCTGAGCAGATACCGCTTTTTTCAGGTGATGAATTTGAAGAGCCTCTATCGACTGGCAGCGCAGAGTCCAAGGTTTTTGTGATCAATCTGGTATCGAACCGGACAGGTTTTAATGGGGTCGATGTCCTGAGTGTGGCAGCTAATGTCGGTATGGAATTAGGTGAGATGGATATCTTTCACCGTTATCATGAAGCTCAAGGGCACAAGAGGATACCGCTATTTAATATGGCCAGTATGGTAGAGCCAGGCACCTTTCCGCTGGATAACATGGATGAATTTGTAACGCCTGGGCTGGCCCTGTTTTTACAAATATCAGGTGGGCAGGATGGATTGGCGCTATATGATGAGATGTTAATGGCAGCTGAAAAGTTGGCAGAGTGCTTGGATGGCGAGCTTCAGGATGAAACACATTGTGCGCTTACTCGTCAGGCAATAGAGTTTCAGCGTGAAGAGATTATCGAACATCAGCGTCGTCAGATGCTCCCAAAAAACAACAAATGACCCAACAGGAAGAGTTGGTGAGCGCGCGTGTTGCGCAGTTGCACGCAGAGATTAATCGCCATAATTACCAGTACCATGTGCTGGATGACCCTGTAATACCAGATCCTGAATATGACCGGCTCATGCGGGAGTTGCAGGAGCTGGAGTCTAAATTTCCAGATCTCATTACCCCGGATTCTCCCTCCCAGCGTGTAGGTGCAGCGCCACTGGACACCTTTGATGAAATACATCATCAAGTGGCAATGCTCTCTTTGGATAATGCATTTTCTGATGAAGAGGTAATTGATTTTGACCGCCGTGTTAGGGATCGTTTAAAAACGAGTGAAGAACTTATTTATGCTGCCGAGCCAAAGCTGGATGGTCTGGCCATTAACCTTCGTTATGAAAATGGAGTGTTAATACAGGCGGCCACCCGGGGGGATGGGAGTCGGGGTGAAAATGTTACATTAAATGTCCGAACCATACCCTCCGTTCCGCTTGCTCTTTTGGGTGATGACTGGCCAGCAATCCTTGAAGTGCGTGGTGAGATCTACATGCCAAAATCCGGTTTTTTAGCACTGAATGAACGTGCTCGCCAAACTGAGCAGAAAGTTTTTGCAAACCCAAGAAATGCGGCAGCTGGCAGCTTACGGCAGTTGGATCCACGTATTACCGCAACTCGTCCACTGGCTATGTACTGTTATGGCTTTGGTGAGATTGATGGCGGCCCTTTACACCGTACTCACAGTGGAAGCATCCACCGACTGACTGCATGGGGTTTAAGGATCTCCCCTGAGCTTCAAACAGTGAAAGGAGCTGCGGGTTGTGCGACTTACTATCGGCAGATTGCTGAACGACGAGATAGCTTTGATTATGATATCGATGGCGTCGTATTCAAAGTAGATGATTACAATCTGCAAACTAAGCTTGGCTTTGTTGCGCGCGCCCCTCGCTGGGCTATTGCACAAAAATTTCCAGCAGAAGAGGCGATAACTCAAGTCAAAGCAGTAGAGTTTCAGGTGGGCCGCACAGGAGCTATTACCCCTGTTGCCAGACTGGAGCCGGTCTTTGTTGGTGGTGTGACAGTAAGTAATGCCACGCTTCACAACATGGATGAAGTGGTGCGTAAAGATGTTCGTGCGGGTGATATGGTTTATATCAGACGGGCAGGGGATGTCATCCCTGAGGTAGTGCGCGTTATTGAAGATAAACGGCAAAGCTGCGCAAAAAAAGTGGCGTTGCCAATGCACTGCCCGGTCTGTGATTCTGAGGTGATAAAGCCCGAAGGTGAAGCTGTTGCCCGGTGCTCAGGCGGTTTGTATTGTGCTGCACAACGCCGGGAATCGATTAAGCACTTTGCGGCACGCCGCATGATGGATATCGAAGGCCTGGGTGATAAGTTGATTGATCAGCTGGTGGACGGTGGGCTGGTTCATAACTTGGCAGATCTCTATACGCTAACGCCAGATCAGCTTGCTGGCATGGAGCGCATGGGAGAAAAGTCGGCTGAAAACATTCTCCAGGCTTTGGAAAAGAGCAAGAAAACGACATTGGCTCGTTTCATTTTTGCTTTAGGTATTCGAGAGGTGGGTGAAGCGACAGCAGCATCACTGGCAAATCATTTTAAAAAACTGGATGAATTGAAGCAGGCCTGCCTTGATAAATTTTTTGTAGTAAAAGGTATCAAAGGAATTGGTGAAGTAACGGCTGAAGCAATTATTCAATACCTGGATAAACATTCAGATCTTGTTGTGGACGGTGAGTTTTCTCAGTGGTTAGCAAGTCTCAAGATACGAGGACTTACTGCTGGTGTTGCTAAGCGTCTTGCCGAACAATTCAATTCACTAAGATTATTGAGGGAAGCTACGGTTGATCAGCTGCGTTATGAACGCCGAAGTCTGGTTGATGGCGTTGGCCCTGTTATTGCGGAGCATATCGTTGCATTTTTTCACCAAGCTCATAACCTTGAAGTCATTGATAAGCTCCTTGAGGCTGGTATTAGATGGGATGAGCCTGGAGATATCCAATCAGATCAGCAGCTGTTATTAGGATTAACCTTTGTGCTTACTGGAAGTTTGAGTCGCCCGCGTGGTGAAATAAAGGATCAATTGCAGGGTTTGGGTGCTAAGGTTTCTGGAAGTGTGTCACAAAAAACCAGCTATGTGGTAGCTGGGGATGCTGCAGGATCAAAACTGGATAAAGCTCAAAAACTGAATATTCCGATACTGGATGAAGCAGGGCTTGAGGCGCTGTTAAAAACTCTATAATTCAGCTGAAGGCCACAGAGAACAGGATATTCTCTGTGGCCTTGCAGTATTTTAAGAGGCTGGCTTTTCAACAGCAGCAGATGGCTGAGCAGGCGGCTTTATCTGAATGTCAGCTTTTTTACGCAAACCCGTTAGGTATTCCATAACCAGCTCGCGGCGCTTTTCATCCAAGAGCGTTTGCTGAACCTCTTCAAAGGCAGGCGGTGAAGCCTCGCGGGAATCTTCGCGGAGAATGACATGCCAACCAAACTGGGTTTCAACAGGTAGTGTTGAGTGTGCGCCATCTTTCATTGCACTGACGGCATCGGCAAAAGGCTTGACCATCTGTGTCGAATCAAACCATCCCAGTTCCCCACCCTGAGAAGCTGAGGGGCCGGTTGATTTTGTTTTTGCCAGCTCTGAAAAATCAGCACCGTCCTCAAGTTCTTTAATAACATTCTTGGCCTCTTCTTCTGAGGTTAACAGAATGTGTCTGGCTTTGAATTCCTGCTGCTTACTACCATGACGCTCGTCGTAGAGTTTCTTCAGATCATCATCAGATATCTGTTGCTGCTGTACAAAATTTGCAATAGACATCTCAGCGAGTGCGCGTGTACGTAATAGATTAAGTAGTACTTCAACTTCAGGTTTTTCATTAAAACCCTGTGCTTCAGCGTCCTGTACGATCAACATTGCATTGACTAACTCATTGAGTATGGCCATTTGCTCTTGTTGGGTATCACCTTTTGCGCCTTGTCTGGCCTGACGCCATTGCTGATGAAAAGCTGCGTACATGGATTTTGTTACAGGGCTACCGTTAACAATCACCACCACATCGGGATTATCAAGGTTTGCTTTTTGTGCAGTGACTGGTTCTGCTGATGCCATTGGTGCAGGCGCTGATGCCGGTGTGCTATTTGTGAGTTCAGGCGCTGTTTTTGTTGTGGCCTGAGGTGTAGGGTCTGTTCCTTCATTACAAGCTGAAAGCAGTAGCGTCATGCTTAATACAATCAGTTTTTTTGATGAAAATTGCATGGGTGGTTTCCTTGTGATTTTAGGGTAGTACTTTTTTAAAGGGGGTAACTGTGACGTTATTATAGACGCCAGTTAGTGCGTAAGGGTCTTGGTCTGCCCATGTTTTTGCGGATTCCAGATCAGGGAATTCTGCAACAATGAGGCTGCCAGTAAAGCCTGCTGGACCAGGATTCTCGCTGTCTATTGCAGGGAAGGGGCCAGCCAAAAGTAGGCGGCCTTCTTCTCTAAGAATCTCTAGACGCTTGAGGTGTTCAGGGCGGGCCTTCAATCGCGCTTCAAGGCTATTATTCTTGTCAGTCCCTATAATGGCGTAGTGCATGGTGTTCCCCAGCAAAATATACAAAATATCAGTAATTATAAGCTGTAGAATTCTAGCAGCCAAATAGAGTGGAGTCTGCTATTTTTCAAGTTGACTGTTATTTTAAAGCTGCTTTTCAAGCTCTATGCGGACAAGCTCATATTCTGATTCAATTTGGCTTATAACTGATTCGACATTATTTAAGCCCTGATCTCTTATTATATTTTCTGCATCACATGCCATGGCTGACAAGGTTGTTGCGCCTACATTAGCGCTGGCAGATTTTAAACTATGGGTCAGACGTTCTGCTTCTTGAGTATCCTGGTTTGTAATTGCTGTTGGTAATGACTCAATAATTGATGTGGCACTATCGAGGAAAGCATGAATCAATGATTCAAAATCATCATCTAATAATTCACGCATGGTATCTAATTTTGAGTAATCAATAGAGTTAGCAGTGTCAGTGGGTGATTTAAAGTGTTGGGTTAAGTTCATATTCTTACTTTTTAAGTTTAGAGATTCATGTGGAATAGGTTGCTCTGGCTTGGCGACAGGTAGTGTGAGCTCAACCCAGAAGATAGATCCTTCACCTTGTTTGCTTTCCATGCCAATTTCACCGCCCATTAGTTCAGTGAGTTGTTTGCAAATAGCTAAACCCAGGCCAGTGCCGCCATATTTCCTGGTTGCTGAATTATCAGCTTGAGTAAATGCCTGGAAAAGGGTCGCTTGTGTTTCTGGCTGAATACCAATCCCGGTATCAATTATTTCAATGTGGATTTTATAGCAGTTGTTTTTTTCCTGAAGAAGAGATGTGTTTAAAGTAATGTGACCTTTATGCGTAAATTTTAGAGCATTTTCTAGCAGGTTAAGTAATATTTGGCGAATACGGCTGGCATCTCCAATAAAGCTTTCTGGGCTGTTTTCAGCATAATCAACAATGAGTTCGATCCCTTTTTTTTGTGCCTTAGGGGATATAGTTTGAACTGCATCTTGAATTATTTGAGAGAGATTAAAGGCATTCGGTTTTATCTGAAGTTTGCCTGCTTCGATCTTGGAAAAGTCTAGTATTTCATTGATAATCTCTAATAGTGCAAGACCAGATTTGTTGATGACTTTTAGGTATTCCTGTTGCTCCTGTGTGGGTGCTGCCTCCAGTAGTAATTCTGCCATGCCGAGTATGCCATTCATTGGGGTGCGAATCTCATGGCTCATACTAGATAAAAAATCACTTTTTGCTTGATTGGCTGCATTTGCTGCCTGAGATGCAATTGCCAGTTCTTTTGATATTTGTTTTTGCTTGAGTAGAGCTTGGTTTGTTTTGTTAATACTGAGGTGTAGTTTTTCTTCTACAGTTAGCCGTGTGATCGCATTTGTGAGGATGTCGGCGATAGCATCATAAAATTTTGTCTCTTCTGGTTTCTCTTGTGCATCAGGTGAGAGATAGAGACAAATAATGCCTAAAATTGATGTTGGTGATTTTATTAGTATATGGCAATGATTTTGTAATCGATTTTTTTCCGTTAAAAATTGTGTGTTTAACGTTACAGAAAGATATGACTTTCTTGTTTCATAATCTGTATCTAATATGTGGTGGTTAATGGGTATTGATGCATCGTAGTTATCTGATTCAAGATTAACATTCTCAACTGCAACAATATTCAGTGATGTACTATTCTTATCGACTAAAAAAAAGATTCCTCTTCTTTCTATAGAAAGAAAATCGAGCTGTGTCAGGGCCTTTAATGCATTGTTCGCAAGTGATTCTGGTGAGTTGGCTGATGTGGCAAGTTGTAGTATGTCATTAATGGCAATTCTAGTTTTGACTTCCTTGATTAATTGTATTTGACGGTTAGCAAGTTCGGATGTCCGTTTATTAACTTTATCTTCTAATGTCGCATTGAGTTGTTGAATTACAGCTCTTTTCTCTTCTGCCTCAACGGTGCGGTCTTGTAGCTTTTTAATAAGTGTTGAGAAAGCATCGCCCAGTCTCCCTATTTCATCATTTTCATGTGCGGTGATTGCGGTGTTTTGCCCAGAGGTAATATTGCCCACTTCTTCCATTAGTGTGTTAATAGGTTGAGTGATTCTTTTCACTATTAGAACGGTTATGAAACTGACAAAAATTACAGCTGTAAGTGCAATTAGTAATGTTTTTGTTGCCAGAGCGGTGATGCTTGCAAAGATGTCTTTGTTTGTTACTGTTAAAATGAGAGCGATAAAGTGATTGCTATTGGTATTTGATAGCGAAATTTTTCCGCCTATATGAATGTCCTTCATTTGGTCTTCCCAAACAATAGCTGGTGCTGTTGTATTGGTTATTGTTTTCCATATTATTGGGTGAATGTCCTTTATATGGCCGCCAGTGTTATATTCAAATCCCCATCGCTGGTTATAGTTTTTGTGATAAATAAGGCCGCCAGTAGAGTTTGTGATTACTGATTTAATAAGATCGTTTTTGTTTGTGTAATCCAGATTGACATAAGAAGCATCAGTATTGATGACAATAATGCCGTATGCATTTTTGTTGTCTTGCTCCGAGTAGACCGGTGTTACAAAGCGCTGAGTAGGTTGGTGTGGCTGTGCTATAGCACCGTGTTCTCTGTTTAGGTTTATTGGTGAGATGTATGTTTCATTTTTTAATAGTTTCGATCCTTGCTTTACATAATCCCTATCTATTTTTATCTGTAATTCATCTTCTGATTTAACTATTGGGCTGGCGCTTCTCGTTTGGTTTCTGTCTACACGAACAATCTCTTTCCCATCTTTTAAACGTATTAATCTTATTTGCAGGTATCCTGTTAATTTGATTGTTTCAGAGAAAATATTTTGCAGATGTTTTTTCCAGTCTTCGTTGGTATGTGTTTCATCTTGAGTGCTGAGTTCAGTGTGAACAATGCCGTGTACGGCCTCAGATTTACTAATGAGTAATGTGTCCCTTTGGATGAGTGCTATTTGGTCAGATATTTTTTTTTCCTGCTGCATATAGGCAGTGCGCATGTGTTCAATGGCAGCAGATAATAGTAATTCTTTTGAGCGTTCAAATGAGAGCCATGACGTGGTAGATACAGCGGCAATTATCCCTATTGCTGAAACTATGGTCAGCTTCCATGTAATAGGTAAGGCTAAAAATTTTGTTGTAAAAGTATTTAACTGCATGGGTTGTATGGCAGCGTGTTATCGCTACTATATGCGCTAATTGTTATCCCATACATATACAGCTTTTGCTTTATTTCCGCTGCCACAGTAGGTTAATGATTCGCATAACTCCCTAGTGAGCATCAGACCCCGCCCACTAGGGATTGATGAGTTGGACTTGATGTTGGCAATATAACTTTCATAGTCAAAGCCATGGCCGCTGTCTTCAATTTGAATAACCACTTCACCGCATGATGCATATAAACGGCTATAAATAGATATTGTGATGCTCCCTTCGGACAGTTCTTTAAGTCTTTTTTCACGCTCTTCAAAGTAGCTTGTGAATCCTCCTGGTTTGGCTTTAAGGGCAGAGTCTAAGTTTAAAATGCCATGATCAAGTGCATTAACATATAATTCGCTAAGTATGGTGAAAATTATTCTGCGTTGCTCTTTTAAACCTTCCAGTTCTTGTATTTGATTAATTAACAGTGGTACGGGGTCTACTCTTAATAGGCGTGGGCCTTCTAATGTGACAACAAATTCCAGGCTATTGTGTGGAGAATCCGCGTCATCTTTTGGGCTACAAACGGTTCTGCCAGAAGGAGGCTTCTCATCAAATACAGCTAATACATCGGATAAGAACGGTACTTCTACCAGGCTAATGTCGTCATCTTGAGGTGCGTCCAGGCAGAAGTTCTCAAGGGTATGCGTTATAGATTCAACGATGCTTTCTTCATCACTTCCTTGGGCGAGTCTATTCTCTAATCTTTCTTGTCCAAAATATTCACCATCAGGGCTTCGGGCTTCTGTAACACCGTCGCTTACGAGTAAAGCACGATCCCCAAGGTCTGCAGCAATGTTTGATACGGTGTGAATATAATCAGCATCTGGAACAATGCCTAAGGGTAGGCCCGTCGATGGAATGCGATGCTTGATCTCTGTGCCTGTTATGTTTGTGATAAGTATATCTGGCATACCACAACAACAGAGAGTCATACTGTCCATGGTGTGGTTGACCCGAACAAACTGAGCTGCCATAAACATACCGGTGGGTAGTAAAGTATGCAGTTTACGGTTGATCTCATTGAGGATTTGATCTACTGAAAATCCTTTGATAGTCATGGCACGAAAAGTTTCAGATACGGGTAGGGCTCCAAGTGCAGCGGATAACCCATGCCCGGTAAAATCTCCTAATAACACATTAAGATCGCCATTGGGTGCATATGCAGTTAATAGCACGTCACCACTGAAAACAGCAGCAGGGCGCATAAGTGATTTGAGTTTTTCTGGCATAACATTGCCAGTCATTACTGCACCACTAAATACTTTTTCAGCGATTTCCTCTTCACGTTCTCTGTGGTTTAAAAGTGTTTTTACTTCGCGATGAAGATCGCGAATTCTTTCCATGGCCTTAATTTTTGATTTGAGAACGGTATGATTAAATGGCTTGGTTAGGAAATCATCACCACCGACTTCTATACAACGAGCAAGTGCTTTTTCATCTGTCATTGCTGTTAGAAAGATGATGGGTACAAATGTGTCGCCACAAAGTGCTTTGATTTGGGTGGTGGCAT
>Ga0316190_10001373_pt1 | contig 17523 bp, 15 predicted proteins | sample Eddworburrow2_MG_FD_204929 | JGI IMG/M metagenome (GOLD analysis project Ga0316190, IMG submission 204929) | Coastal sediment microbial communities from Maine, United States - Eddy worm burrow 2 | ecosystem: Environmental > Aquatic > Marine > Coastal > Sediment | place: USA: Maine | collected... | reverse complement strand
TGATCTCAATAATTGAGCTATAGGAAGTTTCGTGGAGGTTTTTGCCCCTCAGTCTTGCCATATAGATACCATTCAGTAAGTCTTTGTTGATGTTCATTTGGCATGCCTCTATGTATATAGAGTTGTCCTTTGAGAGTAGAGTTAGTTCCTCCTTCCATATGATTGGTTGTTCTAGGGATTGATGTGCCTGTTTGTTCAAGTAGCTCTGGCTCTAAGTGGGCGAATAGCTGTTTCGCTTGTATCAGCTTATCTATCTGACGATAGGCTGAGCGGGTATTCCTATGGGTATACCACCAGCGTGGCTTGCCTGAAGTAGTCAGTAGCCTACTACTGTATGTTCTCTCGGCTAGGAAATCTTTATGTAGCTCGTACATCCGGTAGAACACTTCTTCCCACTGAAGAGATAGATCATACGTTCTCATGCCCCAGATCTGGCGGTAGTGGGTCAGCAGGTCTATTCCTGCTTCTGTATGAGGGTTAAGGCTCAGCTTTGATCGTAGATTCATCCAGACATGGAACAAACAGCGCTGGATCCGTACACTAGGCCACACCCGAGCAATTACCAGCAACATACCTTTCTGTCCATCACAGACAATGACAGTAGGAGCTGGGATAGTGCGCAGTAGCGCATCCCAACCCCAGCTAGCTTCCCGGATAGCGAATGACCAAGCTACAACATACTGCGGAGAGCGTATGATCAGGCAGACCTGTTCACCAGCACGTGTACCGTCCATCAGGAGTACAGAGTGGACTTCTCCAGTCACAGAAGGTAGTGGTACGACATCCCAACACCAAGCAACATCCTCACGCCAAGCACGAGACGATACAGACAGCTCAAGCTCATTCTGTGAGTCTTTGCCAAGTAGGTAGTTAACGAACTTATCTAACACAAAGCCACGAGACAGATCATCTCGTGGCTTAATACCACTAACCGCACATATCTTGCAGTACCAGCGCTGTACACCGGCTGCTGTGAGTCCACGTTTTTGAAGCTTCGTTTTACATATCTTGCATGCGTATTTATACGTTCTTTTTCATCCAATTAATGTCTCACGACATTAATTGGAAAGCAATAACAGAGGAGGATTAGCTATAAAACCTCCACGTTTCTTCCTATAGCTCACGATGCTCGAGTCATTTGCGAGGACCTGGTAAAAATACTTAAAATCAGTAGCTATTTTTACCCGACAAACGGGAGTTCCGCAGCAACGAGTATCTTTGGCGATTTGATAGTCCTGTTTCAAGCGCCCCGCTGGGAGTACTCCACCCCAGAAAACGAGCTCACTTTCCTGGGGACCCCGGTTTTTGGCTTCCGTTTTGTCGGCACAAAATGGAAGAAATTACTCTTTGCCGCAGGCAAAAGTAGGCCATGTCACCCATAAAAGCAGCCTGAATTAGTCGCGTTGCAGCAAGACCGTGAAGGCTTCTGAAGGTAGGTCTACCTTACCAAAGCGCTTTAGGCGTTCTTTACCTTTCTTCTGCTTGGCCAAAACTTTTTTCTTTCTGGATACATCACCGCCATACAGTCCACTGGTCACGTCTTTTCTGTAGGCACTCAAATCTTCGCGGGCAATGAATTTACCACCAATAGCAGCTTGAATTGCCACTTTGAAGTTCTGTCTAGGAATAATATCTTTAAGCTTTCCAACTATCTCGCGTCCCAGCGGTTGCGCCTCTGAACGGTGACACATTACGCTCAAAGCCTCGACCATGTCGCCAGCAACATAGAAATCTAGTCGCACTAGATCCTGCGGTCGATAATTATCCAGCTCGTAGCTAAAGCTACCGTAACCTGAAGTCTGGCTTTTGAGTTTGTCATAAAAATCCGTCAAAAGGTTAGCTAGCGGCGCCTCGAACTTAACCAACGCCAGCTGATCATCAATATAACTAACGTCTTTTTGTAGCCCGCGTGAATTGCTAACTAACTGGATCACTACCCCTACCATATCTTTTGGCACAACTATTTCGCCAATTATCCATGGCTCGCTTATTTCTAGAACTTCATTAGACGGCGGCACCTGAGAGGCAGCTGTAATGTCTAATTCTTCCATAGAGTTTAAAACAACTTTATAGTCGGTCGACGGATTAGTCACAATCAAATCAATGCTAAATTCACGCTCAATCCGCTCGCGGACAATATCTAAGTGCAACAAACCAAGAAAACCGACCCGAAAACCGTGCCCCAACACCGGAGAATTTTCTGGTGTGAACACTAGCGCTGAATCGCTCAACTTCAGCTTGTCCATGGCATCTTTTAGCTGCGGATAGAACTCATTGGAGCTTGGGAAAAACCCAGCATACACAAACGGATGGACTTCTTTATAGCCCTCCAAGGGTTTGGGTTCCTGATTTTTCAAAGCCACCGTGTCGCCAACCCTTGCCTCAGAAGTGTCATGAAAGTTAGTTACAACATAGCCAATTTCACCTGTTTTTAGCTCACTAAAAGCCTTCATACTTGGCGACAGAGATCCAACTTCTAACGCGTCACCGTGGGCATCAGTAGCCATCATTTTTATCTCAGCACCCTTAGGAATAGAACCGTCAAAAACCCTAACATAGACAATTACTCCACGGTATTCGTCATAAAAACTATCAAATATTAGTGCTCTGGACGGCGCATCATGAACCCCAGACGGCGGTGGAACTTTATCAACTACCACATCCAGCAAATTTTCTACACCCTCACCTGTTTTAGCACTAACCTTCTGAATGTCCTCAGGCTCGCAACCCAGAAGTGACACAATCTCTTTGGTCACTTTTGGCACGTCAGCCGCCGGCAAATCAATTTTATTCAACACAGGAATAATTGTCAGGTCAGCTTCCATCGCCAAATACACATTGGCCAAAGTCTGGGCCTGAATGCCCTGAGAAGCATCAACCACCAAAATAGCTCCTTCGCAGGCCTGAAGACTACGCGACACTTCATAGCTGAAATCCACATGTCCTGGCGTGTCTATCAAGTTCAGCTGCACCCCATTGTGCTGCATGCGCACAGGTGCAAGCTTGATGGTAATACCACGCTCACGCTCTAGATCCATTTTGTCTAGCAGCTGTTCTTTCATCTCGCGTTTCTGAACTGTGCCAGTAATCTCTAGCAACCTATCGGCCAAGGTAGATTTGCCGTGATCAATATGGGCGATGATGCAAAAGTTTCTTATTTTATCTTGACTCATTGGACAAATTGTATCATAAATAACATTTTTGTGACAGAGGTGAAACCATAAAAATAATTTCTAAATCTTTATCGGCCTAAGAACTAGTTTTTTAACTTTTTCTATAATTCCATAAGCTTCCTTGAAGCCAAACAATGCCGATACAGCCACATGTACCAGCAGTGTCGCCGATACAATCGAGCCCAGCTTAAAGCTCAGGACAAAGAAGCCCTTGTCATTTAAGTCTAACGGAATAATTGTCACCATCATGAACGCCGTCACTATTGTAAACCCTGTAATCGAAACCATCTTGCCGGCCGTATCCCAGAACTCTCTGGTGAACATCTGTTTATCGCGCAGCATGATCATCACAAACAAAACCGCGACTTCACTACCCGACACAATAGACTGCGCAATCGCCAAACCAGCCGCACCGTAGGCTTCAGGCTTAGCCAAAGTAAACACCAAAATTATGTTAAACAAGATTGCAAATACCGACACAATCAGCGGCGTAACCGTGTCTTTGTGGGCGTAAAAATAGCGCGACAGAAGTGTATAAATAATCCTAAAGAATATCGCAATTGATAAAAAGCCTAAGATCAAGGCAATGTCTGGCGAGCCTCTTTTAAAAATCAGGCGCGCCAAATAACCACGCGAAAAATAAACCAAAACAACTGTAGGCAAACTAACCCACATCAAAACGCGCAATATGTCTATGAATTCTTTACGAAACAAGTCAATCCGCCCCTGAGCTATACGCTCACTCAAACGTGGGAAGGCCGCCGTAGAAATTGACGAACCAATCAATAATATAGGCGCCGTGTGCAGCGTAAAGGCATTCTCATATGACGTAACAAAGCCCTCACCGAGCGCCCGCGCCCTGCTGGTTTCAACAATTGAGTTAACAGAGTCGATGCCTTGGTCTAGTGCACGCGGCGGCAGCTGCTTCATGACACGCTTGAAATCTCTGTTTTTGAAACTTATTTTAGGCTTCCAGTGAAAATCCAAACCACGAACGCCCATTAAAGACACCGCGAATGAAAGTATCGCCCCAATAAGTGCGCCGACCCCAAGCCCAACCAACCCTAAACTATCCCGAAATAAAAATATACTAACGATGATACTCAGGTTATAAACAATCGGTGTTATGGCAAAAAAGAAAAAGCGCCCAAAAGCCTGCTGAGTGCTAGTCAAAACTCCTGAAAGCGTGAAAAATAGCGGGTTAAAAGATATTAGCCGCAGGATATTCGTAGCATTTTCGAGTTGAGCCGGCGACATATCTGGATTGACTGATTTCATAATCCAGCCAGCCCTAAACAGCAACAGAAATCCAACCGGCACCATGATCAGCGCCATTAAGTTCATCAAGCTATTAGACAATCCCCACACACCTTTGCGGTCGCTACGCAGTAGCCGCTCAGAAAGGATAGGGATAAACGCCACACCTAGCGCACCGGCAGCCAAAGTGTAGAAAAAGAAATCCGGAATTTTGAAGGCTGCAAAGTAGGCATCGGTGCTATCTGGTCCCAGAATATTAAAGTTACCGTTGACTAACATAGTCCGCAAAAAACCAAGTAACTGCGCCATCAACATGGTGATAATCAGCAGAGTAGCCGCGCCTGGCAAAGAAATTCGGCGCGTAGCCCGTGTTACGGTTTTTTTCATACTTAACTAAGTATAACCCTTGTTGAGATCAAATAGAACTACAAGTTTAAGTAAAAATTCTATTCATGTTGTCGGGCAGTTTTTGGCATGACTGCGCCGTGTAGAATTTTTTCCACTTCATCAGACTCTATAGTTTCCTTGCGTAGCAAAACGTCTTTCAGATCTGCTAGTTTGTGCATGTTGTGTTTAACAACTTCACGAGCCCTGTGCGCTGCTTCAGATATGAGATCTTCAACTTCGTCGTCTATTAGCTTAGCTGTTTCGTCTGAATATTGGCGTTCGTGCATCATGCGGTCCATCATCATGCCGTCTTCGACGTGGAATACCTGGTTACGCAACTTCCTGCCCATTCCCTGATTGATGACCATATCTCTAGCTAATTCGGCTGCTTTGGGTAGGTCAGAACTAGCACCTGTCGTAACGTGCTCAGGACCATAAACCAGTTCCTCAGCTATTCGTCCACCCAGCAACCTAGCAAGAACGTCTTTAAATTCAATGATGCTATGGTAGCTTTTGTCCTCTGGTGGGATTGACCACGTTACACCGCCGGTGCCGCCGCGAGGTATGATTGTAACCTTATGAATCGGGTCGCTGTCTGGCATGACATGACCAACCAAAGCGTGGCCGGCTTCATGATAAGCTGTCAGCTCTTTCTCTTTGTCGCTCATAATCTTGCCCTTACGCTCAGGGCCAATCGCAACCTTTTCAAAGGCTTCGGTAACGTCGTCTTGGGTTATAGTCTTACGGCTATGTTTTGCTGCAACAATGGCCGATTCGTTAGCAATATTTGCTAGATCAGCACCACTCGAGCCAGCTGTTTTTGCAGCCAACGAATCCAGATTGACCTGCTTTTCCAGCGGTTTTTTCTTGTAGTGAACGCCGAGGATAGCTTCGCGGTCCTTGCGATCAGGCAGCCCGACCGTGACCCTTCTATCAAAGCGTCCTGGTCGAAGCAAAGCTGGGTCCAGCACATCTGAGCGGTTAGTTGCCGCCAGAACAATTACGTTCACGCCCTGTTCAAATCCGTCCATTTCTACCAATATCTGGTTCAGCGTCTGTTCACGCTCATCATGACCACCACCCATACCAGAACCACGACGACGGCCAACTGCATCAATTTCGTCTACGAATATAATAGCTGGGGCATTTTTCTTAGCCTTACCAAACAGATCGCGGACTCTGGATGCACCAACACCGACAAACATTTCTACAAATTCAGAACCAGATATGCTAAAGAAAGGGACATTAGCCTCGCCAGCAACCGCTCGGGCCAACATCGTCTTACCAGTTCCGGGAGGACCAACTAGCAAAATACCCTTCGGAATTCGCGCCCCAACACTTTCGTATTTCTTAGGATGTTTCAAGAAATCTACAACTTCTTCTAGGTCTTCTTTAGCTTCGGCACTTCCAGCTATTTCGCCAAAGGTAACTTTCTCTTTTTCATTACCATACAATCGAGCTTTGCTGCGACCAAAACTCATAGCCTGGTTGCCCTGACCCTGAGCACTGCGCATCATCCACAAGAAGATTAGACCAAGTAGCGCAACTGGCAGCAAAATCTGTAGCCAGCTAGCCCAAACCTGACCGCTAGTGTCTGGTCTAGTTACTGAAACCACCAGATCAGCATTAGCCTCTGTACTTTCAAGCCCCTGATCTTTTAGTGAAGTATCTGGGTCTTTCAACGCCTTCTCGCTAGGTTCTTCTTCACCAATCTTTGTGACTTCTACCTCGTCACCTATTAACTCAATCTTCTTGATCTCGCCTTTATTAGCACGTTCGATAACGCTAGATATCGGTACTTCTTCTAATTCTTCCGTTTGGTTATAGCCACTAAATCCAACCAGCAAAAACGCCCCAATCAGGAGCAAAAAAATGATAGTTCTAAAGTTACGCTTATTACTACCCTTTTGCGGCAGCTTCTTGATTTTTTTAGATTTCATATGTACAGATTATACACTCTGAGGGGTGATTTTTAACAATACCGTTTCTGGACGCGAATACAGCGTCACGTGCTTCTTTAGCTCAACGTGTTTTCCCGTCGCCAAAGTCTTAATGGCTATAACCGCCCGCTCAACCATTTCTTTGTTAATTTCTACGTTTTCTAGCCGTAAAGACGTGGCAATTATTTCTTTTTGGACAATGTAGGGCAAAGTAATAAAGCTTGACCTCTTAATTTCGCCACGTCGCATAACCTGAACTAGAAATTTTTTAGACAAGCTGTCGATTTCAATATATTTTTCCTGTAAACCTTCACGGATTTCTAGCAGCCTAGCTTTATCGCTTTTTGATAATTCTGGCACTAAGTTTATGCGTATGTAGTTGCGCAAATATTTCTGGTCTAGATTCGTGCTATCTTCACGCCATTTCAAATCATGCTTTTTCGCGTAACTCCTAAGCTCCTTTTTAGTCTTGCTAATCAACGGCCTCAGAATATTCACCTGAGTATAGCCAATCAGCCCACGTGGACCCGTACCACGCAAAATGTTCACTAACATCGTCTCTATCACGTCATCACGGTGATGAGCAGTAATTATCGCCTCAGCCTTATACTTATTTTTGACCCTATGTAAAAAACCATACCTTCTATTCCGAGCCTCGTCCTCGCTAGAGTTTTTGCCCAACTCTGCACGCTCACATACAAATTCTGACTTGTATTTTTTTGCCAAGGCCTTAACAAATTCCGCATCTTCAGCAGAATCATCACGAATACCGTGATCAAAATGCGCCACAATATATGTAATGTTATCCGGCTTTACGCTCATAATCTTGTGCAGCAAAACAACCGAATCCACTCCGCCACTAACCGCAACTATATATTTTGTTTGCATGAGTAACTATAATGATAACGTGAATACGGAAAAATTAGCCAATCGACTCATGGATTTGCAGCAAATGCTGCTAGATTTTTCGGACATTGACCGTCAAATCTATATGCCCGATAACGATCATCATACCGACCGACGAGAAAATAATACTGAACATAGCTACAACCTTGCGATGGCCGCGTGGTATCTGTGTCAACACTTCCCATCCATCAATGCTGACAAAGCCATCCGTTATGCCCTTGCCCATGATCTAGTCGAATTGCACGCAGGTGATGTCCAGGCTATTGGTCGCACTAAAGAACAAGAAACAAATAAAGTCGCAAAAGAAGCCCAAGCGGCCAAACAACTCCAGACTGAATGGCCAGACTTTAAAAGCATGCACGAATCAATAGAGAACTACGAAGAGCAAAGCGATCCAGAAGCCATATTTGTTAAAGCACTCGATAAACTCATGCCAATGATGCTCAACCTACTAAGCGAGGGTAAAACTTGGAAGATTTATGATTTCAAGACACAACCAGTGCTAGACAATAAAGATGAAAAAACCAAGAACTCTAAAGAAATATATGAAATCTGGCAAGTATTCCGCAAGACCATCCTTGCCCACCCCGAACTTTTTAACACCCAAAAGCTGGAAAAGTAACAAAAAACCTGTTACAATCTACCTCTGTTACGCCAGTGTAGCGATAACGAAACATTATTTTGGCAGGGTAGCTCAGATGAAGCGCCAGCGGCCACGTCAACAACAGCGCAAGCGCTCTAACCATCAATCAATAGAGTAGCTAGCGTACAATCAACTAGTTATTGTTTATCTATAAAACATTATTTTGGCAGGGTAGCTCAGATGGTTAGAGCGCAGGACTCATAAGCCTGAGGTCACGAGTTCAATTCTCGTCCCTGCTACCAAGATAGAAACTGTAGCGCCTTCGGGCGCTATTTTTTGTATTAACTGATACGATTCGTTCACTTTCACGGTTCCAAAACCTTTTTCGAAGTCATAGACCAAACCTTCAGGAAATATTGTTAGTTGAACTCGCTTCTGTATCTGTACAGGTGCTCGGTTCCAGAACTCAGATGGGTCTTTTATAAATAGTAGAGCGTTATCGATAATCTTTTCTTTTTGATCTGCGTATTCATCTGCTTCAAGCTTTTTATCTTTCAGTGTTTCTATTTCAGAATCAATATCTTTTACTGCAACTTCCTTATCAGTAAAACTAATCTCATCTTTCGTAAACTTTCTGATTGTTTTTACTCGTTCTACTTTCAATGTATCAATTTCTTTGTTGATCTCGTGTGTTGTTTTCAAGGCATCGTCATACTCATCACACCAACGAGTGAGGACAATTTGTTTAAATAGCTTTAATCGTCCGTCTTTATAGCGGATCTGCGACAGAATAAACTTGAATTCCTCGTGAATATCGTCACTGCTTTTTCCAACTTTTTTACCAACAACTGAACTTTTACAATGTGCGCAACTGTATCGTGGATAGCGACCACCGTTACCCCTTGGTGCACTTGCAGTTACGAATTTATCGCAGTACGAACAACGTAGAAAATCACGCCTTAGTGGATAATCTGATTCATCACTCTTGATAAAAATACGACTTTTGCCTGCTAATATTCGCTGATTCTTCTCGAACACGTCGCTACTAATCAGTGCTTTGTGTAGACCTGTATAGCGAACTCCATCCGTGTATTGCGATTGAATGTATCCCGCATAGATCGGATTCTTGATCATATTTTCTGTTGTTTGCCATGTCTTTGGTAAGCCTTGCTTGGTTGCTATACCAAATTCAAAGGCAAGCTCACGAGCTTGCCTAACGGTATACATGCCAGTAGAAAACGTTTCTAGAAACTGCGCTACTTTTGACCCCATGACTGGATCAGGAGCAACACTCGTAATTCCTTGGGCTGACCTAGCTTTTATATAGCCTACTGGCGCAGAATGAGGCCATCCACCTTGCTCTAATCGCTTTTTCATACCTTCAGTCGTTCTGTGCGTGCGGATCTCGTTATCGAACTGTGCGAAGCCTGATAGAACCGTTTCCATGAGCTTGCCCGTAGGAGATTCATCTATCGGCTCTGTGACAGAAACTAAAGAAACGCCATTCTTACGAAGAATAGCTCTAATCATCACATGGTCATCAGAGTTGCGGGCAAATCTATCAAGCTTCCAAACTATACACTTTGATATCTTGCCCTTATTCTTTCGGCAAAATTCAAGCATAGCGAGAAGATTCGGACGATTCATCGCTTTTGCAGATTCGCCTTCGTCTCTAAATACATTTTTGAGCGGTAGTTCCCAGCCATTAGCCTTGGCGAATTCAATGCAGGCTTTCTGCTGCATGTCTAGGCTTGTACCCTTGACCTGCTCATCTGTAGAAACTCGAATATATCCAACGCATTTCATAGTTAGAACCATTTTATCATTTATTACATCTGTTTGCTTCCATTATCTTTAAATTTTTGAACCATTTGTATAGAATATTGAGCAATCATATCGAAATCCTCAATTAAATCTTTAATCTCTTCATCTGTCATAGACAAAGCTTCATCGCCAAGTAGCTTCTTGGCGTCATTAAAACTTATAACTTGATCGGGTCTAATATGCACATATGCATTAAAGCAAATGCACTAGTGAGTGAAATCTCGTGAACTTTCTATCTGAAAATTAAAGAAAATAGAATATCTTAGTCGTTATTTTAAAGACTTCTAAGCCCATAGTTCTGTACTTTATCGTTGCATCAATTCTAGTAATTGTTCCGTGCACTGATTTAGCTGTCTCTAAGCCGTCTGTCTCTTTCTCAAAAGATCCAGCTAGTTCAGCTGGATAGAATTTAACGGATTTCTTTGCTAGTCCGTTGGATTGCTTAAACATGTGCCTAAGTAATACCGCCTCGTTACCCTCAAAAGGTATTTTGAAAAACTCAGTAATGTAAAGTTCATCTGTCTTGTGATCAAATCTGAGCTTCAATAATTCACTACGTACATAGAATGTTTGACTGATATCCTGTTGCAGACTTTCAATCTTTTTATCCATTAATTCTACTCTCAAGCTCAAGTCCAGTAACAACTTATATGTCATTGCCGTAATTTCTTCATGAGTAGGTTGTTGATTATTACCCTGTGCCATATCTCTATTATGGACTATTCACTCGCACAGAAACTTTTTTATACCCATCTATTGAAGATGGATCAAGAAATACACTCTTCGAGCAACTCTGGGAATTTATCGGTTCCCATGCTCCCGTAAGTAAAGTGTTTTAGATGAAACTCTCTGCACTTAACACCTTTTACGGTATCTTTAATTTCATCTACTGATTTTTGTATTCTCTCATTGTCGTCATCAGAACTAAAAATAGTTATTCCTTCAGTACGTGCAGCTAGTTCAGGATCCATTTTAAAATTACCGAAATAAACATCCTTGCTGTAGTACCAGCCAAGAGAAGGCGCAACTAAAACTACCTTTCCTACTTTGATGTCTTTATTTTCGCTCAAATATCTCATCCAGAACTCACCGCCCCGACTATGCCCAACAATTATTGTGTCAGGCTTAATATCAAATCGCTCTACTTCTTGTTTCCAAAGATCCCAATCAGGCTCATGAGCAAAGGGAACTTCTGGTGTTGCGGCTGCAATATCTTTTTTCAGTAATTGAGCTTGAAGCCATGGAATCCAATGAGCATTACTCATACTAGGACTATCGAGGTCGTAGTATTCTTCTTTTCCAGGCTGTCCGTGCAGTATTATTGCATTTTTCATTTAGCTATACTCCTTTACTATGTAGCCTAATACATCAATATCAGGATGAAATAATTCAAGCATTTCATACTTTTGGTGTGGAACTTCTCTTATAAACTCTGATTTACCAAGATATTTTTCCTTGAACTCATCAAAGTTATTAACTACAAAATCTCCACAGCCAACTTGCCCCCTGTATGGATCTACCACTCTTATGCCAACGTATTCAATCGGGTCGTTATTTACTATCATAGGACTACTCGGTTCAATATAATAACTAGTTTTCGAGCTTTCATCTTGCGCGCTACCTATTGAATCTATCCATTGTCTCAAAAAGCTGTATTCATTATCGTAGTGAGCGAAAATCTTAAGTGTATTTATAGGAAGCTTTTCTTCTAAAACAATGCTTGAAAGTTCTCTCAGTTTTTCATCTATATAACTTAAAGTTTCTAGACAAGTTTCGTTGTCTTCTATAGGACTGAATCTATAGAGCTTCATTTAACAACTCTGATTTTACGGAAGTGATTACTGTCCAGTTCTTTGATACCAACTTCTTCCCAGCGGTAATCTGCATTATCGAGCTGTTTTGGCGAAAGGATAATCTCATTGAAGCCATCTTTTTTCTCTTCAAGAGCACCAACCCCAGCCCAAAATTTTGCGAGTGATCGTTTGGTGCTACCGGTTGCTATGTATCCACCGTACCAAGTCGGACAGTGCGGTATCCATTTCGGATCATCTAAGTATGCTCCGCCCGTCTTAGTGCTAAAGATTGATTCGTGCTCAAGCTCAACTTTTTCACGCCATTGAGGGTCGCTTTCTTGATTCGGCAGTAGTTTTACGTTCAACTCGGTTGCAGCTTTCTGTTTATCGTCTAATTCAGGAAGCTTACCTTTACTCTTTCGTAAAATCTCTGCTTTAGATGCTTCAAGCTCAGCGTTATATTCTGCACGATCTTTATATAGGTCACGGTAGCGAGTGTATTCAATACGCACGCCTTTTGGGATGAATTGCTCCATCCACTGGAATAAAGCACTCATATCTTCACTATAATTGTCTGTCTGTTCATGAGGGACGTTATTGAGTCGTTCGACAACTACATCCATGGAGAAATAACTCACTAGCACGCCTGGTTCGTAGACGGCTGCAATGTATTTTGCCCAGTTTATGTAGTACATGAGACTAAAAAGCTCACCCCAGTCGATATGAGGTGCTTCATCTAGTCGCCATAATTTATTACCACCAAAATCTAGGCGTAAGTGGATAGGCTCACCATTTTTTATACTCATTGCAATTGATTTTTTAGCGATATCAATTGCAGATTGATCAACACGAAGCTTTCGGAATTTTTTAGAATGCACTCTAGCGAGTATAGCCTCATCTAGCGACATCTTTCCGGTATTAGCTTGCTCAACTGGTTCAGCCATTTTATTGAGTTTATGTGTAATGTATTCTTGTGCAGTCATAATAAATTGGAGATGCGAGGCAGACATTAACCTGCCGTAAATAGCCATTCCTGACTACTACCTATTCTCGGTCATCGCATCAGACTCAGTATATCTTATTTGAGAAGTTACCAAAAAATTTTGTGCGAGAACTTGGTACAGAGAGATGAAGAGGCAAAGAGAAGGTGGGGGTATGTTTGTCTAGATATGAATTGTTATGTAGGTTACTGCGGTTACACGCGCTCACGTCGCAAAAGTTCTTTTACGACATGACTTAGCTTCAATGGCCATCGCACAATATTAACATTGTACAACGTCCCTCCCTGACTGATGAAGGTCAGAGATTTAACACAGGGGGGAGTAAGACGCACACGCAGAGATGGAGCAAGTGTTTTAGACTTATACCCCTGTTACCTGTTTAATCCAGTGTATTATTCAATAAATACACTTGTAAAATAAGCAATAATATGCTAATGTTATAGTAGTTAATCTAAAATAAAAAAATGAACCCAAGTATTGAAAAAACAAACCCAAACTCTGCCATCGATAGCACTGAAGCACAACATTCGGTAGCTACTACTGTAGATGTAGCGACTCCGCGAATTGGAGACCCTAGCGGGTTAGCTGATGCATTGATGGCAGATGTTAATATTGATGAAGTAATAGAGCAAGAAACGGATAACAGTGCAGCTTTAGAAGAGTATGCTATCAACTACCTAGATATGTTCATGGCAGATCCGTATTTAGGTGGCGCATCCATCGATAATGAAAAAATGGACAGTTTTCGTGCTGTATTTAGCCGATTCGTTATTAGTAATTTAGATGCTGATAGTGTGATAAATATAGACTTTCCGGATCAGAAATTATACAACCCTGTTCTGCAAGAATTTGCCGGATTATTAGCATCAGTTGATCATAACTCGGGTGTTTACTACGAACGGGATGAAGTTGAGGATATCTTCAAAGTAATCAGTGGATTGGTGGTTGAGGGTGAGCCTGAAGACGAAGCTACGGGAATTGAATCAGGCGACTCACAAAATACTGGAAAAGCAATAAAAAACCGTGTGAGAGAACTTATGAGCATCAGCAGTGGTCAATCTATAGCACTTGTTAAAGATGAAGACGGTGCATGGAAGGCTATTGACTATGAATACAATAAATCTGAAGATTTCACACCACTTGAAGTTACTCGTCAAGATAACGATGACAAGGGAGGAAAAAACAAATATAGATTCAGAAAGCCGATCTACACTAGAAGCCAGAGTTCCACACACTCTAAACAAGTAGCTGAAGGATGGTATACCAGCGAATGGCACGACGAACCTAGTTACTGGTCGGGTGAGCTACGCGCTTTACTCACTGATGTAGTCGCTGATACAGCGCAGTCACTTGATGAAACTAATTCTAGCCTAGTCTTCATAAGCGAGGGTGGGATATTTAAGGGTACATCAACCGCTGAAACAGATATCGACACAGCATGTTTTATCTCGTGTGATTCAGTGAGTAAGTTTGATGGTGTGTTTGAGACCGTAACTAATTCTTTTAATCAACGACTGGAAGATGTCCCTTTTGCAACAAAAGATGACCCGATAAGGCCTAGATTTTATGACCGAACAACAAAGACTCTTTACCACAGACATGAAGATGGAAGCTACACAGAGGCAGATTATGAGAAACTCGTTGACGGAGGCTCGGTTGTTCAGACTATAAGAAAGAATGAAAAAGGTCTAGCGATTGTAACTAGAAGAAATGGCCTGAATCTACATAGTAAATCTGAACAAGCTTGGGACGAGGCGTCAATAGACGTAGCAATAAATCTTGAGACTGGAGAAGCTGTACGACTATCCGATGAAGACTTAGAAAGACTTAAACCAAAGCCAAGAGTAGTGACCGAAGATGAATTAAATGTAGTCTGGTAATACATGAGGCCTCTGATACTATAAGTAGGTCTACACTAGTACAAGTTTGTGAAAGCCAATTTATTTCAATTGGTTGTACCCAAAAATGGGCAACCTCTTGAACACGCAGGGTACAACCTTGTGCTGGTGTAGACAACCTAGAGAGGTTGTCCTTTTTTATTTCGGCAATCTCCTTAACTTAAAAGGAGCAAACGATGTCAGAAGAAGCAGAAGTAAAACCAGTCAATAAAGTTAAAATCTACGTAATAGCCATACTGCTCTACCTCGTACTAAATGGGTTAGTTTTTGAAACGCTGCTTACACTTATTGAAAATCAACAACAAACAACTCTACAACCAATACTTCCGTTCACACGCGTCTTTTTATTGATAGTTTCCGTCTTGCTGGCTAACGATTACATCAGGCGTAGACAAGGAAGCAGAAAACAAAAACTCTGGTGGCGTGTTCTGAGAGGGATAATACTTTTAGTAATTGCTTGGTTATTCTTTTTTGGAGCTTGGTTTAGTTTATCTGATGCTGAATTTGAAAGTAATAAACCGATAATAGTTCCTGATCTAAGACAAGTTCAACAGAGTGAAATTAGACAACCGAACTACAGCAATGAGTAAAGAAGAATAACTATCGGATGAGGACTTACAAAAACTAGTAGAGTATTTCAAGCTGCTTGCACAAATTGAACTCCGAGAAAATTAACATATACACTTTATACCTCTGTGTGTTGCCTGTATTCTATATCTAGAAGATGGAGGAGCAATGAAACTTGTTGAATTTAGAGTAGATAATTACAGGTGCATAGAAGGTGGTCTTGAACAGAATGCTATAAAATTTGGTGACGCTCATACTATTTTTATATTTGGTAAAAATAATGTTGGAAAGTCTAGCTTTCTTAAAGCCTACCAAGCGTATTATGAATCATCAGTCAGTGAGGATGATTTTTCTTTCGTGTATGGCGAAGAATCTAGAAAAAATATTGAAATGGAGCTCTGGCTACTTGTTGAAGAAAGTGAGGATAGAGAACGTATTAATGCTCAAGCAAATGGTAAATATGACAGCCTAACTAACTTCCTAGAAAACGGAATTCTCAAAGTAAAAAAAGTATGGTCAGATTCTAAGACAACTAAAAACTTTACTTGGGATCCAGCTAGTGATGATTGGGTTGAGAAGAATTACGGAGGTATCGGATTAGATCAAGTATTTCAGAGCCTTATACCTAAGCCATTATTAATTCAAGCCATGCCGACAGAGAAGCAAGTCAAAGATGTAGTTAATGAAGTTCTTAAAGAAATAGCAACTGCGAAACTTACCAAAGAACAAGGTGACGAGCTAATTGAGGCGCAAAATAAAATAAAAGAACTCCAAGACAAGGTGTACGACAAAGAAACAATTAGTGAATATGAGCGACAAGTAAACACTGAGTTTAATAAACTTTTCAAGTCTTACAAAATCTCTATAGATGATGGAAAATCTCGGATGAAATATACAGCCGACAAACTTGGTAAAGACTTTGAAATTGATTTCATGCATTCAGATAATGAAAAGCTTACTACTTACGAAAGAATGGGACATGGAGCCGTTAGAATGGCTATATTTCTTTTAATGTTGATGAGAGACGAGCTTAAGAGCGTGGGAAGCTCTAAGAAGTCTCATTTAATACTATTTGAAGAGCCAGAACTATTTTTACACCCTGATTTGACAAAAAAGCTTAGAAAATTGGTTTATGAAGTCAGCGCTGGAGATATGCCATTTCAAATACTATGTGCGTCACACTCTCCGCAAATGATAGATATGACAAAGGATCATACTTCACTAGTTAGAATGGTCAAGCATGAACGCTCCACTGTTCTACACCAAGTTGAAAAAGAAGACCTAAAGAATGAGGAACAACCTACACTTGAAGAAGTAAAACAAAAAGTTCACGAGATATTAAGATTTGATCCGTTTATGTGCGAGTCTTTTTATTCTGATGAAGTTATTTTAGTAGAAGGAGATACTGAAGCAATCATGCTTCGTGCATATCAAGAAGAATTTGAAGGGTCAAGAGACGTGTTCATAGTAAACTGTGGTTCATGCACTAACATCCCCTTTTACCAGAAGATGTTCTCGAAATTTAATATTCCCTACAGTGTTATATGTGACACTGATCATTTAATAGATTCTAAGCCTGAAGAGAAAAATCGCACTGGGTGGAATGAAAAACATGAGAACCCTACTTTTGAAAGTCACATACAAAAAAGTATAGCAACACAGTTTTATCTAGATAAAGAGTTAGGTAAATCAAAGAAGTTTTTCGTATGTGCTCCAACATTTGAGCCACATCACGCCTCGTTAGAAGAGCCGTTTAAGTATGAGGCAATAGATGGAGGAAAAGCAGTATCAGCTAATGCTTATTGGGAGAAAATAGTTGAGAATAAAGCTGAAAATAGCTTCAAAGACGTCCCTATCATCTCCTACGTTAAATCAATACACGACTAGATGGCCTGCCTCTAGTTCCGTTATACCCGCTTAAGACTGTTCAGCGATTAACTTCTGATAATCAGTTACTATCTGCCACATGGTTATCAGTTCTGACTTGATTGAGTTCCAAGTTGTTCTATCCAAGGCTACCAAAACAATATGCCCTCATTTGAGGGCTTTTTGTTTTTTATAATTCATAAAAATAAAAAACTTCTCCGGTGAATGTTAGTTCTTAATCCGGAGAAGTTTATTTTGTTTAAAGGCTAAAGATTTTGTCGAATACTTTTACAAGTATGCTTCCTGCCTCTGATCGTTCGTAGCTCAT
>Ga0316190_10001372_pt1 | contig 17524 bp, 16 predicted proteins | sample Eddworburrow2_MG_FD_204929 | JGI IMG/M metagenome (GOLD analysis project Ga0316190, IMG submission 204929) | Coastal sediment microbial communities from Maine, United States - Eddy worm burrow 2 | ecosystem: Environmental > Aquatic > Marine > Coastal > Sediment | place: USA: Maine | collected... | reverse complement strand
GGCGCGCATCACCGACAGCGCAGCGGAATCTATTTCGAACAATCCGGCGAATTATTTTCCAAGGCCAGAATTGCTTTGGGAGCTTCAGCCTTTTACTATTCGGACTGGGGATGGCAGGCGTGGCCCAGCTTTGATTTTGGCTATCAAATCACCAGCGCGAATAAATTTTATCTTTCTTTTGGCCGGGCATTTCGCGCGCCAACTTATACAGAGCTGTACTATTCAAGTCCAAGTAATCGCGGCAATCCAGATTTGCGGGCTGAAAAGGGAAGCACATGGGAGGCAGGGCACACTTTCAGCGGCGCGGCAGTTGCTATTCAGACAACTTTTTTCAAACGGAATAGTGAAGAGGTCATCGATTGGGTTTTCTCCGATCAAGATAGTCTGTGGCGCGCGCGAAATATCACCTCATTGTCGACAGTCGGTTTTGACGTTGGCTTGCAGTGGGCGCCATCCAAATGGTTTGGTGGACGCGTGAATTCGCTTTCTCTTGAATACGCTTACTTAACAACAGACAAGGCAAGCAGTGAGTTTATCACCAAATACACGATTAATCATTTGCGCCATCAGGCGATTTTCGGGCTGGAATATGGGTTTTTCCTTCCTACGCTTACCCAAACATGGAAAATACGCTATGAGGATCGTCTGCAATTTGATGATCATTTTCTGGTAGACACCCGCATCGCCTGGCAATTATTGAATTACCGCATCACTTTGGATATTACCAACCTCTTCGACCAGGATTATTTTGAAAACGGCTTGGTTCCAATGCCCGGCAGACGCCTGCGGCTTACAGTCGGCTATTCGTTTGTGGGAAATTAGGAGGGAGTGATGTCGAGGAGTTTTTAGTGTGATTCAAGTCTGACTAAAGGTCTGATTCGCAACTCAAAAAAAGAGGCGCTCATCTTTCGTTTCTGGTGACCGCCTCTTTTTTCGGGGGCTGCTATACAGGAATTTGACAACTGTTTTTGATGATGTCGTCACTCGGAAGTTGAAGAGCACTTACATTTTCTCATCAACGACTGAATTTACCACGCTTGCGGAAAGGTGTCGGCGCCGCGTGTCATATAATCACTCAGGATAATAATTAGCAGAATTGCCAGAAAGATGATCCCGCCAATAATAGCAACCCAGGTTAGTTTGCTGCTATATTTAACATGCATAAAAAATAAGATGACCAGGCTGGCTTTAGTCGAGGCAATGCCCATGGCGACGACATCATTTAACGCGCCGAGATCCAAAAATGCAACGGCCACGGTGATGGCGGTTAACGCCAACAAAGCGAAAAAGATCGTATAATAGGTTTTTAACGGAACGACATGATGTGACATTAGTTTCTTCCTATCAAGTACAAAAGGGGAAATAGGTAAATCCATACAACATCTACAAAATGCCAGTAAAGGCCAAACATTTCAATTGGCGTATTATATTCAGCAGTGTATCTCCCTTTCATGGCTTGCACGATCAGCCAGATCAAAATTCCTGCGCCCACTATCATGTGAAAGGCGTGCATGCCAGTCATCGCAAAATAAAAAGAGAAGAATATGCGCACCTGATCTGCAAGCGGGCTGTCAAATGAAAAACCATTGCCGGGCAGGAGGTGGTGTTGCACTTTATGTGAATATTCAATCACCTTAATTCCAAGAAAGGAACAACCGAGAATCAACGTGGCGACCAGAAATAAAACAAGTTTCGTTTTTTGTCCCTTCTGAGCCCAGTAAACAGCCATTGCCATGGTCAGGCTGCTTAGAATCAGGATTGCTGTATTAGTGGATCCAAGGCTAACGTCCAATTCGTGACTGCCAAGCGTCCAGGCTTCCGGGTATAGGTTGCGATAAACAACATATCCTGCAAACAGTCCTCCAAAGAAAAGAAGTTCCTGCACGAGGAACGCCCACATCCCCAGTTGGGACGCTTGATATTGTTGGTCTAAGTCATTAAAATGATGTTGAAGCGCTGTATTTTTCGCTGACAAAAGATGCTCCTACTTAATCCAGATTTTGTGCTCATAGGCATACGCCTCTTCTATAACAACTGGCGTATGGTCAAAATTGTGTGTTGGCGGCGGCGAAGGGCAACGTTCCCATTCAAGGCCTTTTGCATTCCACGGGTTCGGGCTGGCTTTTGGTCCGGATTTCAGAGACCAAATCAAGTAAATCAAAGGTATGAGGTAGCCAATTCCAAGGATGCTTGAGCCGGCAGTTGAAAAGACGTTCCAGATTTGAAATTCTTCAGGATAAATATGGTAGCGACGCGGCATGCCGAGATAACCAACCACAAATTGTGGGAAAAAAGTCAGATTGAATCCGATAAAAATAATTAGCGCAGAAAATCTGGCCCAGCCTTCCGGATAGAGTCTCCCAGTTATTTTCGGCCACCAAAAATGCAAAGCAGCCATATATCCCATAATCGAGCCGCCAACCATGATATAATGAAAGTGAGCGACAATGAAATAAGTGTCGTGGACATGAACATCAACTGCAAGCGTAGCGAGGAAAACGCCGGTTAAGCCGCCAATGGTAAATAGCCCCAGAAAACCAATGGCATAAAGCATGGGCGCATCGTAGGAAACCGAACCTTTGTACAAAGTGGCAGTCCAGTTGAAAACCTTGATTGCGGAAGGTATCGCAACCAGAAATGTAAGCACTGAAAATACCAGACTGGCGTAAGTTGATTGTCCGCTGGTATACATGTGATGCCCCCAAACCAGAAAACCGAGCAATGCAATCGCCATGCTTGAGAGCGCGATAAATTCGTAGCCAAACACTTTTTTCTTTGAAAAACATGTAATAACTTCACTGATAACACCCATGGCTGGTAAAATCATGATGTAAACGGCTGGATGGGAGTAAAACCAGAAGAGATGTTGGAAAAGGATGGGATCGCCGCCCAATTCCGGATTAAAGATTCCGATGTGAAATAGTCTTTCCAAGGCCACCAAAATAATGGTTATGGCGACAACTGGCGTGCCGAGAACCTGGATAATTGAAGTTGCGTAATGCCCCCAGACAAAAAGCGGCATTTTAAACCAGGTCAAGCCGGGAGCGCGCATTTTGTGAATGGTAACAATAAAATTCAGGCCGGTGAGGATGGATGAGAATCCCGCTATAAAGGCACCGAGGGCTGCGAGAATGACATTGCTGTTGGCGTAAGTTGTGCTGTAAGGCGTGTAGAAAGTCCAACCGGTGTCAACTCCGCCAAAAACAATGGAGCCAATTGCGAGAAGGGCGCCTGCTGTATACAAATACCAACTCAACAGGTTTAGTCGGGGAAAGGCAAGATCCTTTGCGCCGATCATTAAGGGCAGAAGAAAGTTTCCAAAAACGGCCGGCGTGGCTGGAATGAGAAAGAAAAAAACCATGACTACGCCATGCATGGTAAACATTTTGTTATATGTTTCCGATTGCATGAGATCGCCGGCCGGAGTTAATAACTCCATCCGGATCAGCATGGCAAATATTCCACCCAGGAAAAACATTGCTGAAATGGAGATCAGATAGAGGATTGCGATGCGCTTGTGGTCAACAGTTAGCAGCCATGAGCGGATGCTAAAGCTCGCATTTAGATAATTGCTTACTGTTCCATCTGACTCTTGAGCGACTTGCTCTGGTCGTGGCTTAAATATAGCCGTGCTCATCTATTTACTCCCACTGTTGGCCAGCGATTTGATATACGCCGTAATTTGTAGCAAGCCGACCTCGGAGATTTGTCCCTGGAAGGTTGGCATTACGGGCTTGTAGCCTGCTATGACATCGTCGCCCGGATTCAAAATAGATTTTCGAATGTAATCTTCGTCAACCGTGATAATTTGGCCATTTTGGAGTTGCGCCTGCTTGCCAAATATACCAACCAGCGAGGGTCCGCGACCGTTTGCTTTATCCTTATGACAGGTATGGCAGGCAAGTTGTTGAAATTTTTTTTCTCCGGTTACTGAAAGCGGCTCATTGCTGTCGTTGCCGCTTAGCCATTTTTGATAATCGGCCTGTTCCATAACCACAACAGTTCCAATCATTTGCGAATGCTTTGTGCCGCAATATTCTGCGCAGAACAAGTGATACTCGCCGGTCTTAATTGCATTGAACCACATTGTCGTGTACATGCCTGGCACAACATCCTTTTTAACTCGAAATGCAGGCACATAAAAGCTGTGTATGACATCTTCCGTGGCCATGGTTAATTTGACGGGCTTGTTCACCGGAATATGTAATTTGTTGATTTCCCGTTGGCCGGTCGGGTGTTGTATATACCACATCCATTGCTTGCCAACCACATAGATCTCCATTGCATCTTTCGGTGGATTGTACGCGTCGAAGTATAAAGTTGCGCCCCAGCCAAATACAAAGAGAACAAGTATTAACGGGATAACCGACCAGAGAATTTCCAGTTTTAACAGGCCGGATATTTCTTTTGGAACATCATCTTCCGAGCGCCTGCGATAGCGCACTGCAAAGAGATAAATCAATGAGAAAATCAGTAGCGCAAAGAATACGCTGACCGCTATCAAAAAGAAATATAAAAGATCAACCTGTCCGGCAAGTGTTGACGCCTGCTCAGGAAAAAATGCGATATCACCCATAAATTTTGCTCTATCAGGTTCTTGCTAGTTGACTTTTGTTGCGTTTTTCACGGCGCAACATAATGATTATAAAAGAAATTAACAGCGCTACTGTCGCAGTTCCAAACACGCGAATGACATTCATAATGACCATGCCATATTTGCCGGTAGTTGGATCATAGTGAAAACAATACAGTAGTAGTTGGTCGACCGGCGAGCCTATTTTATTTTGAGACGCCTCAACCAGTCCTAGACGCAAATCTGTCGGGTCGTATTCCACGCCGTAAAAGTATCGTGAAATGCGGCCTTGCGGCGTTAATAGAATGATTGCGCTCGCATGTGCAAATTGACCTGTTTCAGGGATAAATGTAAAGGCAAAGCCGACAGCTTCCGCTAGTTTCTTAATAGATTCTTCATCGCCGGTAAGGAAATGCCATCCTTTGTCTGCGCCCTGGCGTCCGTACTGCTCAATGTAGGAGGCCTTTTTTTGCGCAGCCATTTCTGCTGTTTCACGGTGATCAAAACTTACTGTAATCGCGTCAAATTCGTCGCCAGTCGTAAACTTTAATTCATTGAATGATTCGAGCATGCCGTTGAGCATCATGTTGCAAAGCATCGGGCATTGGTAATAAACTAAAGAGAGAACAACCGGCTTGTCTGAAAAGAGTTCTTGCAGTTTGACTTTTTCACCTTTTTCATTTACAAAATCAAGGTCAAGAGGCGTTTGTCCATTCAGGTTTTGCTCAATCGTAACATTGTTGAGAAATTCCGGTTTGGTTTGTGAACTCAACATTTGCGCGGCTACAGTCGTAGCTGACGCGCAGAATGCGCACATAAGGCCGATATGGAAAATGAATCTGGTTCTCTTTTGCATTTCTCTAATCACCTTTTGCTATTTTTCAGGTTTACTTCTGACCTGAAAACCGCGTTTCAGAGCCAGCTCTTTGGCCAAATCAATCGGAATGCGCACTTGGTTTGCTTCTTTGAGCAGCCAGCTTGGCGGACTATTCAATAATGAGTCTTGTTTGGCGTTAAAGACCTCCCAATCGAGTTCAGGCTTAACCTGCAACCTGGGAGCTGGAGGGAGTTGACGTTCTCCGGCTAAAGGAGATATTGCCACTTCTTTGTTCTGCGCCGTTGTTCGATAGGAAGAAAATAATCCGGCCATTGCTATCATTGCCAGGATCACTATAAGAAAAAATCCGATAACGGATAACACCACAGGCTTGAAGGAAGCGTCAGTTAATTCATATCCGGGATTTTTATATTTTTTTTCTTCTTGCTTAGTCATGATGATGAACCTCACGCGCGCTCTGTAAACGAGGGTCTTTTATTGGCAATAATGCCCTGCGTTGAAGTTGATCTGAGAATAATGTAAGCCAAATGCCGCCAATGGCAATCGGCGCTGTAAAATCCAGCCAGTGAACATGCAAGCCATTCGGAAAAAAGTTTGGCGCGATGAGCCAAAACATATCAAGGAATCGGACTACCATAACAAGCATGGCAATTTTGGCCAGGATTACTGAACTGCGTTTATTTCTTCTTAAGAGGAGCAATGCGAAAGGCGCCACGAAATGAAAAATAACCACAAACAAGCCAAGCTGACCCCAGCCATGGTTCATTCTATGAATATACCATGGAATTTCCTCTGGCAGATTGCCTGACCAGATAATCAAAAATTGGGAAAGGTTTACATAGGCCCATAAAGAGATGAAAGCGAGCAATAAATTTCCAATATCGTGAAAGTGCTGTTTTTTTACAAAGCCTGCCAGCGGCTCAAGAGAAACAATCTGGTTTAATATGATAGCTGCGAAAGCCATGGTCGTAACGGCCTGACCCATGGCAAAAACAAACCCGTAGATGGTTGAAAACCAGTGCGGGTCAAGCGACATTCCCCAATCAAAGGAGGCGAATGTAACGGTCAAAAAGTAGAGCAGGAGTGAGGGGCCGGCTAACTTGCGCAGATTATCTGATATTGCGGGGTCGCCGGTCTCATCTTGTTTTTTCGACCAATTGTTGATGGTGAAAATGAAAATAGACCATAGACCGAAAAAGATCACCACTCGAAGCCAATATCCGGTCACATTCAGATAAGGCTCTTTGTGTTTTAGGATAGCGTCTGCGGCCATGATTTCCGGATCTGCCCAGATATAAAGTTCTTTCATCCCAAAGAAGATTGGAATAAAAAGCAACAGGAAGATTGGCAAAGTCCGTGAGGCAGCTTCCAGAATGCGCTGAATGCTAAAGCCCCAACCGCCTCCGACAAGGTGGTGAAGACTCATAATTCCTAAACTTCCCAAGGGCAGGCCGATCCAATAGAGGATGGCTGTTAAGTATGACTTGTAAAACTGCCCGGGATCTGTAAACGCGCCGAAAATTGTGGCAACGAGCGCAACGCCGCCTGCCATTAGGCTATAGCGTTTCAGGTTGTCGGTAAAATTTGTTATTTCTGAGGTGTTCCCCATAGTTCAATTATTTCGTTTTAGACTGGATTTGAGCCTGTTGCCTGACGGGCAGTTCATCCGGTGTGAGGTTTTGACTTAATTGCAGGACACGGATATAAGCAATGATTGCCCACCTGTCCTCAGGTTTTATGCGTTCTTTATAATCATACATGGCGCCAAGGCCGTTGGTTATGACATCGTAAAAATGGCCTGGGGGAGCTGTGCGCAGCCGCTCGATGTGAAAGGACGGCGGCGGTCTGAAACCGCGCTCAACGATCATGCCATGTCCATTGCCGATTTTGTCATGGCAGGGCGAACAAAATATATTGTATCGCTCCTGGCCGCGATTTAAAACTTCTTCAGTGACTGAAAATGGAAAAGTTACGGCAGGCTCACCATTGACAAGACCTTCGTAGAGATGCTTGTCGATGCGAAGTTGTCCGCGCGCAACCGTGCCTTCTATCATTGGTCGGGAAGCTCTCGCATCGCCGAAAAAATCGTTGTATTCCAGTGGCTCGAAACGCGGTTGATCATGCATGTCTTGGCGGCAGGCACTAAACAACAAAACAATCGCCAGTATGTGAAAGATTTTTTTCAAGGTTCTATTGATTTTAGACATAAAAAAATTGCGTTATGGCGAAACGTCATAAACATCCATCGGGTTGAGCGACTTTAGAAACTTTCTGGTTTCTTCTTCTTCAAATTGAGCGTCTATGCTTTCTATGCACAAAAAAAAGCGATCGCGTGAAGCCAGGGCGAACCGTGGCACATTAAAAACCGGGTGATAGGGTTGCGGCAAATTGTTCAAGGCAAACATGCCAAAAACTGCTGAAAATGCGGCGAACAGAATTGTCATTTCGAAAGTGATGACGATAAATGACGGCCAACTATTTAACGGTCTGCCGCCAATATTGATCGGATAGTGGATTACGGAAGCAAAGTATTGCATAAAGAATCCGGTGAGGCCGCCAAGTATGGCGCCAATTAATACAATCATCGGCAGCCGGTTTTTTTTGAAACCCACGGCCTCAGGCAGCCCATGCACCGGGTAAGGCGTATAAGCGTCCATTTTTGTGAAACCAAATTCATTCGCCTTGCTTGATGCTTGCAGGAGTTGGGTTTCGTTTTCAAATTCGGCCATCAGACCGTAGAGTTTGTTTTTTTCTTTCGTATGCGCCATTCTTTTTATCTCAGCTTAGCAATCAGGCTGTCGCCTTACTTCTTATCTTCCTTTTTGTCCCCGCGACCAATAACAAGTGTCTTCATCTCAAAAATGGAGATGGATGGAATTACTCGCAAGAACAGGAACATTAACGTTAGAAAGAGACCAATAGAGCCGATGTAGGTGGCCCAGTCCCAAAATGTTCCAGAGTACATGTCCCATGAGGAAGGCAGGAAGTCTCTGTGCAAACTTGTAATTACGATGACATAACGTTCTAACCACATGCCGACATTCACAAACATGGCAATTATAAAAAGCCCGACAACGCTGTTTTGAACTTTGCTAATCCAAAGCAGTTGCGGCACTGCGACGTTGCAAATGATTAATGACCAGAAGACATATCGATACGGCCCTGTCATTCGATTTAATATCATAAAACCTTCATATTCGGTCGCGCTATACCAGGCTGTAAATGCCTCAACGCTATAGCCATACGCCACAATTAAGCCGGTGGCCAACATGACTTTTGCCATATTTTTGAGGTGACGCATTGTTATAAAGTCTTGCAGACCATAAACTTTGCGCAGCGGAATGGCTAAAGTTAACACCATCGCAAATCCCGCGTAAATAGCTCCCGCCACAAAATAGGGTGGAAAGATGGTTGCGTGCCAGCCGGGAACGATGCCCATGGCAAAGTCAAAACTAACGACTGTGTGAACTGAAATGACTAGCGGCGTTGCCAGACCCGCAAGCAGAAGATAAGCTGTTTCATATCGATGCCAATGCACAGCTGAACCTCGCCATCCCATTGACAAAACGCCATATATTATTTTTGCGCCGGTTGTTTTGGTGCGGTCGCGCAGGGTTGCAAAGTCTGGCACAAGCCCTACATACCAAAAGAGCAATGAGACGGTGGCGTAAGTGCTAATTGCAAAAACATCCCAGACCAGCGGGCTGCGAAAATTCGGCCATAGCGCCATGGTGTTAGGATACGGTATGAGCCAATAGTCCAGCCAGGGGCGTCCGGTGTGAATTAAAGGAAATATGCCAGCCGCTGAAACAGCAAATAGCGTCATTGCCTCGGCAAATCGGTTAATTGAAGTTCGCCATTCCTGCCGCAGCAGTAATAGTATTGCGGAGATTAGTGTGCCGGCATGACCAATGCCAATCCACCAAACAAGGTTGATGATGGCAAATCCCCAAGCCACAGGGACGTTTACGCCCCAAATGCCGATTCCTTTAAAAAGGAGATAAGCGATGGCTAGTAGCAAAAGATTCATCAGCATGAAAGAGATGCCGAATCCGATGAACCAGAAAGTCGGGGTTTTTTTGTTTAGAACAAGACTGCTGATCTTATCTGAAACCGAGCCAAATGTATGGCCGGGTTCAATAAGTGGCGCTTGATTTTTTTGTTTGCTTTCCGTTGCCATTAACTTTCTATCAATTCAGGGTTTGGATTTCGAAGTTTTGCTAAATATGATGTGCGGGGTCGTGTTCCTAATTCTGCCAGCAGGCCGTAGTCGCGGTGTTCAGCCTTTGCTTTCGCCACACGACTGTTTTCATCATTAATGTCGCCAAAAATGATGGCGTCGGTCGGACAAACTTGTTGGCAGGCTGTGACAATATCGCCATCTTGTATGCTTCGATCTTCTTTTTTCGCTTTAATTCGGGCAGAACTGATGCGTTGAACGCAATAAGTGCATTTTTCCATTACGCCGCGAAAACGGACTGTCACGTCCGGGTTATGCATCAGTTTGGCGCTCTCGGTAATATAATCTGCGTATTTGAAGAAGTTAAACCGTCGCACTTTATATGGACAATTATTTGAACAATACCGTGTTCCGACGCAGCGGTTATAAGTCATCTCGTTTAAACCTTCATCGCTGTGCGTGGTGGCCGCAACCGGACAAACAACCTCGCATGGCGCATCTTCACAATGCATACACATTACTGGTTGATGCGCCACCTCCGGGTTGTTTTCATCACCTGTATAGTAACGATCAACCCTGATCCAGTGCATTTCACGACCCTTCAGCGTCTCCTCTTTGCCAACTATCGGAATATTGTTTTCCGACTGACATGCTACAGTGCAAGCGTTGCAACCGGTGCAAGCGTTGAGGTCGACAACCATGCCCCAGGCATAACCATCATATTTATAAGGCGGATAAAGCGACATTTCAGGATCGGGTTCGTGACCCATTTCATGGAATAATTCAGGATGGGCGACATAATCGGCCAGCGAGCTTTCGCGAACCAAATGGCGACCCTCCATGCTGCCATGATCTTGGGTTGAAGCCAACTCTACTTGCTCTTTTGTGGCCTTGACCGAGATGCCAGAGGCTGACCATTTACCGTCGGAAGTTTTCAAAGGAAAAATATTTACGCCTGCGTTTGCGCCGACTTTTCCAGTCTTAATTCTGCCGTAGCCCAGGTATAGGGTGATGGTTTCATTGGCCTGTCCGGGTACAATCCAGACCGGAGCCTTTATACTGGTATTGTTGCGTTTAATTTCAATGCTTTGACCATTCTCAAGCCCATGGACTCTTGCAGAAGCGGGACTGATAATAGCTGCGTTGTCCCACGTTAACTTGGAAATCGGTTTGGGAAGTTCTTGCAGCCAGCCATTGTTGGCAAAACGACCATCCCAGATATTCGGATCAGGACGAAATACAACCTCAAGGCCTTTTTCAGCTTCTTGAGGGGCGAGATTAAATGCTCTCAGGGTTGGGCTAATGCCTGGAAAAGCCGTGCCAGCGACAACGCCGTCATGCAGGGCAATTTGCCAGCTTCGTTCAAAGTCACCTTTCTTGAGTTGCGACAGCCAATATTCGCGCACAATTTCATAGTCGGATTTGCCGGCCTGGTCATTTAAAGCCGCCATAATTTCATGAAATGATTTACTGGCATAAAGCGGGGCGATTAGTGGTTGTATGATAGATGCGGCGCCATCAAAAGCTCTGGCGTCGCTCCAGGATTCAAGGTAATGCGATTGTGGAATCTGCCAATGACACCATTCACTGGTTTCATTTTCTTCCGGGCTGACATGCACTCTCGTTTTTACGGTTTTTAGTTTTTCGCCAAAATTCAAGTCGGCGGGCGCGTTGAAAAGTGGATTGCCGCCCAGAATAACCAGGAACTCTACAAGTCCATTTTTCATGTCATCGGTAAGTTCTCGAATGGAATTGTTTTGCACCGTCGGGCTTGCTTCGACAGATTTTGTATAACGTACTGTTTTTCCAATATTGCCGAGCGCTTTGTTTATTGCATGAGCCAAGTAATGCACTTCAGGCGCCTGAAATTCTCCGGGAATCACCACACATTTTCCGGAATTAGATTTCAAGTCGCGCACAAGGGCGTCCATCCATTTTTTTCCCGCAACGCCTTTGTTGTGCTGACTTTTTTCCTTGGTTGCGTTTAGTTGATAGGCCAAATCTTGCGCAAAAGTCAAAACATCGCCGGCCTTCATTGCCAGGCGATGATCGGCCATGGCGCCGGTTAATGTCAGCGAGCTCTCGACGGCGTATAACCGGTTCATCTGAGCGTGATGACCATCAACTTTGCGTCTTTCACCGAATTTGCGCGCATGAACCAGAGAACCTGGCATGCCGCTAAAAAAATCTCCGTCAAGCGAAAGCGCCACATCCGCGTTTTCCAGATGATACTGCGTTTCAACGTACTGACCAAAAGCCAACTGCGAGCCCAATTTGACATTGTCCCGGTTAACCGGCTCATATTGATGCCATTTTGCAGAAGGATATTTTTTTAGAAAAGTTTTGAGCTGAGCGGCAAGGGTGGGGGAGGTGACGGTTTCCGTTAAAATGCGGATTCCCGCGCCATTTTTTCCCGATTGAGCTTCCAGTTGTGTCCTGAGTAAATTCAGGAACGCTTCCCAGGAGCTGAACTGTCCAATGTTTTTGATAACCTGCGAACGATCCGGGTCATACAAGTTTAAAATGGATGCTTGCGCAAATATGTCGGTTGCGCCAAGACTGGCTGGATGTTCCGGGTTGCCTTCAATTTTTGTCGGGCGACCTTCGTGGCTTTCGGCTAAAACACCGCATGCATAGCCGCTCAACACAAAAGAGGTTGCAAAAAATAGCGGTTTTCCGAGCGTTATTTTTTCCGGGGCAATTACGTGCGGAATAATTTTTTCCGCTGGCTGCTTGGTGCAGGCATTCAAACCCGCCAATGCCAGAGAAGCACCCATAATTTGCAGAAAGTGGCGGCGGTTCAGCGAATTTTCCCATTCAACAGGGCTTTCCTTAAACTCATTTTGGACGGCTTGCTGAAATTCTTCTGTTTGGGAGAGCGCCTCCAAACTGCGCCAATAATCCTTGCCGTATTTTTGGCCGAACTTATCGGACAGTTCAGTGAGTGTTGTATTTTTTTCGATGTCTTTTTCTTTCATCAGAAATATGCTATCGGTGGCAAATTGAACAGTTTGTAAGGCTTTCTATGTGATAAGCTTGAACCAGAGAGTCGCTCAATGTCTTTTTGTCTTTCCCGGCTTTCCAGTTCAAGTCAAAAACAAATTCTCTTGGACGCACAAATTTTTCTGGCGCCCGGTGACATTCAAGGCACCATTCCATGTTTAAAGAATGCTCGCGCCAGGTTAGCGCCATTTCGCCGACGGGGCCATGGCAACTTTCGCAACCAATGCCTTTTTTGACATGAATGCTATGATTAAAATAAACAAAATCAGGAAGATCGTGAACGCGAACCCATTCGAGTGATTTGCCGGTTTGCCAGCTTTCTCGCACAGGCTCAAGTATATCAGCGGTTGTATGAATTTGTGAATGACAGGTCATACAGGTTTTGGTTGCGGGAATGCCTGCAAAACTGCTTTCTTCAACAGAGGTGTGGCAGTATCGACAGTCAATTCCCAACTGAGCGACATGATGCCGATGACTGAAAGGCACTGGTTGCTCAACTACGACCTGCGCCTGTGTGACATAAGACGATCTCTCTATAGCAAGAAGCACCCACGCCGCAAAACCAACAAAAAATACGCTGCCAAAGATGCTTACTTTCGCAATTGCGTTTGAACTTGGATGAAAGAGTTGAGACATAAATATATATATGGTTGTTCGAGATTAAGCTAAATATTTGCGAATAATGCAGTCACTTCTGACTTGTCTGTCTTTGGTCAGTTGTAAAATAAACTGAACGATTCGTTTGTGTTTAAAATGAAACTATTTTTTTTTGTGCATGGATAAAACAGAAGCTTTGCGTTTCTGATCGGAGGTCGTTTCTTCCTCTTCGTCATCCCTAACATTCCCATCATGATCCTCGTCTTGCGGAATTACAATTTTTTCTATTCTGATCGGTGTGCCGCCCATCGTAAAATCTGCGCCCCGAATTTGCTCGTCATCAAGAATCCAAGTGGTAATCTGATACGGAACCGTAAAGAAAACTAATTTGGCTTGCCACCACTTCGGTTTCATGTCTGGAGAAATATTTTCTACCCGACCGTAAAATGCGGGTTTTTCGTCGATATGGATAAGAACGATATCCCCTTTAACAATCGAGTCTTGCATAAAATGGAGCAACTTGACCAACCTTAAATTTAACAGCGGAATGATAGAGAATAGATCTTTTAGAGTCAATAAAAATGTTGTTTTTTTCTATTTGGGAAATGAAATGTCAGGTCTGTAAAATATTGCCGTCTTTTTATACAGTTGGGCTGCGTCTCAGCGAAGGTTAATTTGACTATTCTTCAAAAAATATTAAAGCCCCAGGCATAATTTGATATTACGGAAGGGAAAAAAATGATTCGTGGAGTCGAATAATTGTCACTTAAAAGTGTCGGTTATTCTCATTTAAACTAATAGTTATATATTTGTTTTTATATGAAGTTGACTCGCATAAAAATATGCACTCAGATTCATTTTCCCGCAATCTGATAAAGCTTATGATAAGAATCGGCTGAAGCGTCCCAGGAAAAATCTTCCACCATTCCCCGTTTCATCATTTTTTGCCAGACTTTAGGTTTTTTGTAGATGTCGAGCGCCCTTTTGATGGTTAGAAACAGAGCGCGCGCATCAAAATCATTGAACGTAAATCCGTTGCCTTCCTGATAATATTCATGATAATCGGTCACCGTATCGCGGAGTCCGCCGGTGCGTCGCACAATTGGCGCGGCGCCATATTTCAAGCTATACATTTGATTCAAGCCACACGGCTCATAGAGTGACGGCATTAAGAATAAATCACAGCCTGCTGTAATTAAGTGCGCCAGTTTGTCATCAAAGCCGATATGCGCAAAAAAATGATCCGGGTAATCCTTGGCTGCCTTTTCATAGAAAGCTTCCAGCTCCGGGTCGCCGCTGCCCAGAGCCACAATTTGCAAGGGCAGCCGCATGAGATCTTTCAGAATAGGCTGTAAGAGATCCACGCCCTTTTGATGCGCGAGGCGTGAAATAATGCCAATTAATGCGACCCCCGTTTGAGACGGAAGCTTTGCGTGTTCAAGCAAGGCATGCTTGTTTTTGAGTTTGTTGGCGACGCGATCAACTGAATAGTTAAACGGTATCGACTGATCTGTTTTGGGATTCCAGACGTTTGGGTCAATCCCATTTAAAATCCCATGTAAATCGTTTTTGCGCAAGGCCAACACATCGTGCAATCCGCTGCCATATTCGGGTGTTTGAATTTCAGCGGCATAGGTCGGACTGACCGTCGTAATTACGTCGGAGTAGACAATGCCCGTCTTCAAAAAACTGAAGGAGCCTTCAAACTCAAGACCGCTTCCAGTATAAAAGTCATCAGGAGAAAATCCGGCTTTAATTGCCGCATCTGCGCCGAATCTGCCTTGATAGCCGATATTGTGAATTGAAAATAAGGTTTTCGTATGTTGAAAAAGAGTATCCCAGTTGTAATTTAATTGCAAAAGCGCGGGTATTATGCCTGTTTGCCAATCATTGCAATGGATGATGTCGGGTTGCCATTGCAAGCGTTGTAAAACCTGAATGACGGCGTGTTGAAAAAGAATGAAACGTTCTGACTCATCATCCTGATCCGTATAAATACTGTCCCGGTGAAAATAGTGCGGGCAATGAATCAGGTAAGTCTTCACATCCGATTCGGGCAAAAAGCTTTCATAGACTCGAAAAGTCGCTAATCGAGCGCCAATTTGCACAGGAACTACGCCTATTGCCGTATTCTCAACCAGGTCATGAATTTCAGTCTCTATTTGCTTATAGAGGGGCAAGAACAGTCTTACTTCGCACCCGGACGTTGCAAGCGCTTTGGGCAGGGCGCCCGCGACATCTGCAAGTCCGCCTGTTTTTACAAATGGAACAGCCTCGCTGGCTACAAAACAAATTTTCACTGTATAATTCCGTTTTGGGTTATGTCAGACGCTTACTTTTTTCAAAATACTGCCTTTACAGGCGCAACACAAGTGTTATGTCATTCAAATCACTTTATTTTTTAAGTTCAACGTTGCGGCGGAAGTCTGCGCTTGAGAAAACGCAGACAAAGTGTATTGATTCGTTTTTTTAGTGGATTCAAATAGCAAAAAGTTGCTTTATTGACATGGCATTTTTTAAATGACCGCGTGTGGTTGTTTTTCCTTCCTAGAAACCAGAACAAGGGCTTACAAATGACTGACCAGAAAATTGACAAGCAACAACCAAAGAAAAAATTCTTACAACCAACATTTGTTAGAGAGTGGCTTGCAATTATCAAGAATGATGGTTTAAAGGGACTTGTGAGCAAGAAAGGTTGGGTTGTGGTAGTTGCATTTTTTTTATTTTATCTGATACGAGATTCTCTTCTCTATATTTTGGTGCCCTATTTGGCGACAAAGGGACTTTTCGGCTGTTAATATCAAAAGGTGGACAAATTATGACTGACGCAAAACGTGTGGCTGTTGTCAAGGGGCTGAGAACGCCGTTTACCAAAGCTGGCACTCATTTCAAGAACATCACCGCCGTTGACCAGGGCGTTCATATAATTAACGGCTTGTTAAAACAGTCGAATTTGCCCGTGGGGCTGATTGAGCAGTTGGCATTTGGCGTTGTTCTGCAAGACCCGTCAATGCCCAATATTGCGCGAGGAATTGTTTTCCGCTCTGATTTGCCAACAACTGTTCATGCGCATTCGGTTTCGAATAATTGTATCACCGGCATAGAGGCGGTGACATCTATTGGGCAATCAATTCTATCCGGACAAATTGAAATGGGGATTGCCGGCGGCGCCGAGTCTATGTCTAATCCGCCGATTATGTTTCATAATGATTTTGCGAGAATATTAGCGGATTTTGCCATGTCCAAATCTGTGGCCGGACGTATTTCTTCTGCTTTGCGAATTCGACCATGGCATTTTTTACCAAAAACGCCTGCAGTCGCAGAGCCTTCAACCGGTTTGACTATGGGTGAGCATTGTGAAATCATGGCAAAGCAATGGAAGATATCGCGACAGGTTCAGGATGAAATTGCGTTCAGGAGCCATGTTAATGCGAACAAGGCGACCGATGACGGCCGCCTGAAGCCTGAAATTCTTCCACTTGCAGATCTTGCAAAAGATACGTTGATTCGCGCAGATTCCAGTTTGGAAAAGCTATCTAAACTAAAACCTGTGTTTGACAAAAGTCCAGCCGGAACGATCACCGCCGGCAATTCAAGCGCCTTAACCGACGGCGCCTCCGCTGTTGTTTTGATGTCGGAAAAGCGCGCCAAAGAGGAGGGTGTCGAAGTGTTGGCCTATATTAAAGCCTTTGAATATGCGGCAATTTCGCCGGATGAAGGGCTGCTTATGGCGCCTGGTATTGCGGTTCCTCGTTTGTTAAGGAAAACGGGTTTGATGTTGCAGGATCTCGGTGTCATTGAAGCGCACGAAGCGTTCGGCGCGCAGGTCGCTTGTAATTTGAAAGCTTGGGAGAGCGGATGGCATGGGGCGTCGCCGCTCGGCAAAGTCGATTTAGAAAAACTCAATCCATGCGGCGGTTCAATAGCTGTCGGCCATCCTTTTTCGGCCACAGGATGCAGAATTATGATCACTTTAGCCAATGAAATGCAACGTCGCGACGCGCAATATGGTCTGCTAAGTATCTGCGCGGCGGGCGGCATGGCCGCCGCAATGTTATTGGAGCGTTAGAGTGGAAATGAAGCCCGCGCTTCAGATGCGATTGAACTGTGCGATCCTCTTGAAACCCGCATGAGCTGACACTATTTTATCACCAACATTTTACGCATGGCTGATAATTTTTTAGCGTTGAGCTGATAGAAATATACGCCGCTGGGCAGCCGTTTTGAGCTGAATTGTATAACGTGCGAGCCAGCGGAATACGCTTTGTTTTTGACTACTTGCGCAACAAGTTGTCCCGCTGTATTGTACACATTTAAGGTGACTTTTGAGGCC
>Ga0316190_10001371_pt1 | contig 17529 bp, 15 predicted proteins | sample Eddworburrow2_MG_FD_204929 | JGI IMG/M metagenome (GOLD analysis project Ga0316190, IMG submission 204929) | Coastal sediment microbial communities from Maine, United States - Eddy worm burrow 2 | ecosystem: Environmental > Aquatic > Marine > Coastal > Sediment | place: USA: Maine | collected... | reverse complement strand
ACCGTTTCGCTTCGCCGCTGGGTAGTCTTGAGTTTTTCGCACGCACCAGAGCATCAAGGATTTGCACATTTCATTCAGCAGAATCGCTCGGTTGAAGTACTTGTTGTGCGAAGGATGCTCGAGTAATAAGATTAATCAGGCGACCAGTCCGAAATTATCGGTTGACAAGTGGTTCGGTTGGCACGGATGGAGGCACCATGCACCGACGCGGAGTTATCGTTGCGGCGTGTCTGGGATTGGTGTTGGTCTGGACGTTCGGTGATCCGGCTTCCGTCGCGATCGCCTCTTCGTCCTTGGATGGCGGTTCCGCCACGCAGACGAACAACCTTTGTGGGTGGGTCTCGGGCTTCTGGTCACGGGACCTCGACCGGCAGGTGAACGCGCTCGTCGTCTTTGACGACGGTACCGGTTCGGCGCTCTATGCCGTGGGGTATTTCCGTCGTGCAAACGGGAGTTTCGTGAACGGGTTCGCGCGCTGGGACGGCGCCACCTGGTCTCCGCTCGACGACGCCGGCGGATTCTGGGAGAACGGCGGTGCCTTTGCGCTGGCGGTCTTCGACGACGGCTCCGGCGCCGCCCTCTACGCCGGAGGTTTCGCTGTCGATTCACAGGGGCTCGGGCGACCGGTGGTGGCCCGGTGGGACGGTGGCGCCTGGATCGAGATCGGCCAGCTGTCGAACCCCTCTCCGCACACCTACGTCGTGGCTTTGGCCGCGTATGACGACGGTTCCGGTCCGGCCCTCTACGCGAGCGGTGGTTTCGACTTCGCCGACGGCGTCGAGGTCAACTACATCGCCAAGTGGACGGGCACAGCGTGGGGTCCACTCACCGGGCCCCTGGGGACCGGTATCGAGAACCCGGCGAGGGCGCTCGAGGTCTACGACGACGGCGGTGGGGCCGCCCTCTACGTCGGCGGGTACATCCCCCACGCCGGAGGTGTCGAGGTCAACGGCGTCGCCAAGTGGGACGGAAGCACCTGGTCGGCGCTGGCCGGGCCCTCAGGATTCGGGACGGACGGCTCGGTCAGCACGCTGGAGGTCTGGGACGACGGGTCCGGACCCGCCCTCTTCGTCGCGGGCACGTTCAGCGAATCTGGGGGGGTATTCTCGCTGAGCATCGCCAGGTGGGACGGGAGTGCCTGGTCGGCACTCGTTGGACCGTCCCTGCCCGGGATCTCAGGGGGCAGGGCCTGGGTCTACAGTCTGGCGGTGCACGATGATGGGACGGGACCACAGCTCTACGTGGGTGGCGGGTTCACCCAGGCGGGCGGACTCGACGCGTTTAACGTGGCGCGATGGGACGGAAGTGACTGGTCGGCCCTCGACGGGCCGGCCGGCAACGGTACCAGTGAGGTCGTCAGCGCCTTAGCCTCCTTCGACGACGGCAGCGGGGCCGGGCTTTTCGCCGGCGGCGACTTCGACCTTGCCGGCGGAATACCGGTGGGCAAAATAGCGCGTTGGAACGGGGGTGCGTGGTCGCCGTTGTCCGCAACGGCGGGTCACGGTCTCGGAAGCTCGGCCGTCGCCCTCGAGGTCTTCGACGACGGCGGTGGGCCGGAAGTGATCGCCGGCGGCTACTTCGGCAGCGCGGGCGACATCCCGGCGAGCTCCGTCGCGGCCTGGGACGGCGACCACTGGTCGGCTCTTGACGGTCCGAGCGGAGATGGGATTCGCGGCGAGGTCCGCGCCCTCGAAGTTTGGGACCGCGGCTCGGGACCGGAACTCTACGCCGGTGGTGGTTTCAGCGTCGCCGGCGGATTGCCGATCAAAAACGTCGCCCGTTGGAACGGCATCGAATGGGCCTCGCTGGCGGGCTCCTCCGGGACGTGGGTGGGCGGGATCCGCAACCTGGCGGTCTTCGACGACGGGACCGGTTCGGCGCTCTTTGCGGGCGGCAGCTTCACACAGGTCTCCGGCGTCACTGCTGACCGGATCGCCAAGTGGAACGGCTCCGTTTGGTCACCGCTCGCCGGACCGACCGGAAACGGAGTGGACGCGCGGGTGGACGCCCTAGTGGTCTTCGACGACGGGACCGGTCCTGCACTTCACGCCGGCGGCTGGTTCGATACCGCAGGAGGTGTCACGGTAAACCGGATCGCCAGGTGGAATGGCAGCGCCTGGTCCGCCCTCACGGGCCCGTCCGGCATCGGCGTCGGGGAATTCGCCGTCCTCGCGCTCGAGGTGTTCGACGATGGAGGAGGCCCCGATCTTTACGCTGGTGGTTACTTCGACACTGCCGGCGGGGTGACGGTGAACGGTATTGCCCGTTGGGATGGCAGCGAGTGGTCGTCGGTCGGTGGCCCGCTTGGAGTCGGCGCCGACGGCGGAGTGGTCTCCATGACCGTCTGGGACGACGGTACGGGGCCCGCCCTCTACGTCGGCGGCTCGTTCGCCAGCGCGGGCGGTGTCGACGCCACCAACATCGCTCGCTGGGACGGCAGTGCGTGGTCGGCCCTCAGCGGGCCGGCCGGTAATGGGGTCGATCTAACCGTTTGGGCGCTGAACGGTTTCGACGACGGTCGGGGGCCGGCGCTGGCCGCGGCCGGCTACCTGAACTCGGCGGGGGGTCTGGCGTCTGACCGCTTCGCCGTCTGGCGGTGTCCCAACGGGCTCCTGTTCTGGGACGGCTTTGAGCTCGGCGACACCTCGTCGTGGAACGTCACCCAGCCATAGCGGTGCCAAGCTTTCGAAATGGTGCCAAATGGAAATATGAACTGGTGCCAAAAGAAATGGGAAATGGAAATGGTGTCGGGTAGACCCGGGCAGTTACCCGCCCCATGGAAAAGGCAGGAAAAGGTGCCAAAGGCAGGAAAAGGAAAAGGAAAAGGTGCCAGGCACCGCTTGAAAAGAAAAGGTGCCAGGCACCGCTTTGCAGAGTTAGGACTCCCCAAGAGACGCGCGGAGCGCCGCAAGCCGATCACGTGCGATCGGCAATACGCTGTTCACCGGCGGTTCGAGCTTGAGTTCCCAGTCTCGGCCGTCGGCCTGCAGCCTGAGAAGCCTGATGAAGGCGATGTTGACGGCATGCTCGCGGTGAATTCTGACAAACCCGAATGGTTCGAACGCCGGCGCGAGCTCCCCGAGCGGCCTGACATCGACGAGGGGTGTGCGCGAGCGCAGACGAACTTCGGTCTCCCCTCCCCTGGCATGCAGGCAGTACACGTCGTCCGGGTCGAGCACCCGTTGCTCACTGCGGGAGATGTGGATCACGACTCGATGCGGAACCATACATTCTTTGTAGCATGATTCGGTATCCAGGCGCACCGGTTGGCGGCAAACCGAATGAGCTGGTGTTGGGGCGTATGATTCGGTTTCCTCGTTCCATCCTTCACTCCTGCAAGTCGCGGCGAGAGTGGCGCACACGCAGGATCACCAGATCGTTCTCACGAATCTCATAGATCACGCGGTATGGTCGAACAACGACCTCGCGAAAGCGTTCGATTCCGATCTCCGGCACGAGCCGACCGGAAAACGGGAAGACCGCCAGGTCGTTGACACGTTCGCGGATTCTCGCGGCGAGCCGACGGGCGGCATCAGGGCTGTCCCGCTCCACCCATTCTCGGATCTCGATGAGGTCGGCCAACGCCGGACCCGTCCAGAAAATGGGCCGGGCTTCAGCCATCACCGAAGGTCTCGAGAATCGCCAGGGCCTCCTCATGTGGATGGAGATCGCCTTCGGCCGCCGACCTTGCTCCAGCCTCGACCGCTTCGACAAACGACTGTCGCTCCACCAGGCGCTCGTACTCGTCCACATCCAGCAGCACCGCGACTCCTCGACCTCGTCGTGTCAACAACACCGGTCGCCGGGTTCGCCTGACCTGACCGATGATCTCGGCTCCTTTCGTCTTGAGTTCCGAGACCTGTTTCACGTCCTCGGAGAACCGAGTTGGCTCATTCATGGTACCTCCAAAGGCTTATTCAATAGTACCATTCACGAGAGGTTCCAGGCCCACCGAGAGGTGCCAGGGACCGCTTTGGTTCGGCGTCGTGGCGGATGATCCGGTTTTCGTCGGTCTGCTCGTCGCCGGCCTTTGTCACCGTTCATGATCCCGACACTTGCTTCATTCTCGAGGACCCGGTCGATCTCCACCCGCTGTCGATACGACATCCCTCGGCGTGCTGCGATATCATCAACCTTCAGCACCCTTTCACAAGACCACGCATCGTTCTTCAAGAGGAGGCCATCCAATGTTCGCCGACACAAGGACTACAAGCCCGTTTCGCGTTTGTTCCGTCTCGATCTTCAGTCTTCTTCTGTACACGATCCTGCTCGTCGGCTCGGCGACGACCGGGTTCACGCAAATCGCCCCGGCGAAGGAGTCGCTGTCGAATCTCTACCCCGGCAAGGCGTACTCGCCCTATGCCCAGCGGAGCTTTCCCGACCAGATCTTCTGGGGCGACACCCATCTCCATACCGGCCTCTCGATGGATGCGGGTCTCTTCGGCGCACGGCTCGGTCTCGACGAAGCCTACCGCTTCGCCCGCGGCGAGGAGGTCATGGCCTCGAGCGGTCAGCCGGTCAGGCTCGGCCGCCCCCTCGACTGGCTGGTGATCGCCGACCATTCCGACGGAATGGGCTTTTTCACCGATCTGGCCGCGGGTAAACCGAGCATCCTCAAGTTCGACCAGGCGAAACCCTGGTATGCGGGTCTGCAGACCGGTGGCGAGGCCTCGGCCGACGCGGCGCTGGATCTGATCCGAACCTTCTCTCAAGGTGAGATCGATCCGGAGATGATGGCGGAGTACTCGCCGGGTGGGAAGACCTACGCATCGATCTGGGAGAAGGTCGTCGATGCGGCCGAGCGTTTCAACGAACCCGGCCGCTTCACGGCATTCATCGGTTTTGAGTGGACCTCGCTGGACAAGGGCAACAACCTCCACCGGAACGTCATCTTCCGCGAAGGCGCCTCGAAGGCCGGCAGGGTCGTTCCGTACACCACCCAGGCGCCGATGGGCTCCACCGACCCCCTCGATCTCTACAAGTACCTCGAGAACTACGAGGCCACCACCGGCGGCTCCGCGCTAGCGCTCGCCCACAACGGCAATCTGTCGAATGGGATCATGTTCCCGGTCGACGCCCAGTACACCGGTCGCAAGATTGACGCGGCCTACGTCGAATCTCGGGCCCGATGGGAGCCCATGTACGAGATTACCCAGATCAAGGGAGATGGCGAGGCCCACCCGTTCCTGTCCCCCGACGACGCCTTCGCCGACTACGAGACCTGGGACGTGGGCAACCTCGATCTCTCCGAGGCCAAGACCAACCAGATGCTGCAATACGAATACGCCCGAGAGGCCCTGAAGAACGGGCTCGCTCTGGAGAAGCGCCTCGGCACCAACCCCTACAAGTTCGGTCTGATCGGCTCCACCGACAGCCACACCGCGCTCGCCGCCGTCGAGGAAGAGAATTTCTTCGGCAAGGCGACCAACGCCGAGCCCTCACCCCACCGTATGAGTCACCCCTTCGCCAAGACCGAACAAGGCGTATTCGAAGGCTACGAACTCGTCGCCTCAGGCTACACCGGCGTCTGGGCGCAGGAAAACACCCGCGCGGCGATCTGGGACGCCATGGCCCGCAAGGAAGTCTACGGCACCACCGGCCCGCGGATCCTGGTGCGCTTCTTCGGCGGCTGGGACTACACGAAGCAGGATCTGAACAGCCGTCAGCCCGCGTTCCGGGGCTATGAGAAGGGCGTGCCCATGGGCGGCGATCTCCGAGGTGGCGGCAAAGCGCCAACCTTCATGGTCTACGCCCTGCGCGATGTGATCGGCGCCAATCTCGACCGCATCCAGATCATCAAGGGCTGGTTGGACGCCGCGGGCGAAACCCACGAGAAAGTCTATGACGTCGCCTGGTCCGCCGGGCGTGAGCCGGACGCCAACGGAGCACTGCCGCCGGTAGGCAACACCGTGGATGTCGCAGCGGCCAACTGGAGCAACACCATCGGCGCCTCCGAACTCGGTGCGGTCTGGACCGATCCCGAATTCGACCCGGATCAGAGCGCCTTCTACTACGCTCGCGTGCTCGAAATCCCGACCCCGCGCTGGGTGGTCTACGACGCCTTCCGTTTCGGCGTCGAGATCCCGGAAGGCGCCAAGACCAGCCACCAGGAGCGCGCGTATACCGCGCCCATCTGGTACACGCCGTAGCCCAGGAAACAAAGAGCCACCGGGGCCGGATGCGATTCTGTCGGATTGATCCGGCCCCTTTTTTGTCCAGGCCGCCGAATCCCACCAACTCTGCCCGCCGCGCCATGGCCGAGCACTACGAGGGCGATGACGACCGATGACGGTGACGGCCGGCTTCGAGCGTTCGGTCCCTATGGCCCCGATCGTCAATCATTGCTAAGCTGTCGCTTGGTTGCTTCTTTGAAGCAATACTTCGTTGGGAGCGACCGCGAGCAGCTCTGACACTGATGGTCGATCCCGCCGGTACACATATGCGAAAAGTATTGACCCTCACCATTCTGTTCCTGCTAGGTGCGAGCCTCCTGCCCGCCCAGGAGGACCTTCACACCGTTGAGTTCCAGTACGCCGGCCGCGGCGTGTTGGTGCCGAAGCTCGGCACTCGGGTCGAGGTGATCCCCATTCTGGCCCTCATCGGCGCCGGAGCCGAGTACTCCCGAGCCGCCGGCACCTATGTCGTCGCCTATGGCGAGCAGCGTCTGCAGTTCGCCCCCGGCCACAAGCTGGTGATGGTGGACGGCAAGCTGCTCGACACCATGGACGCGCCGGTGCCGTCGCCGGGAGGGGTGGCGGCCTCCCTCGACTTCATTGACCGATCACTCCTCGGCCCCCTGGGTTTTCGCCTGGAACCGATTCCGCAGGGCTATCGCATCGCTCCGGGCGCCCGTTTCGCCGACCCCGTCACGGTGCGTCCAGCGGCGGCCGATTTCGCCGCGACGACCACCCTGGTGCTGACCCTCGACCGAGCGGTGATCGCAGAGGCCGAATCAACCGAGGATGGCGGCATCGTTGTCCACTTCGACGACGCCTCTCCGCGACTCGATCCGGGCACCCTTCTGCGATCGAGACGAGTGCGGTCTCTGACCAGCAACGGCCGGGAGATCCTCATCGAGACCGGTGCGGACATCGGTCTGTTGAACTGGCACAACCTCGACGACCCGCCCCGGGTCATTCTCGAACTCGGCCGGGTCTATCCCACTCCGACTCCGGCGCCCGCCCGCGTGGTCGAGCGCTCGGGGCCGCCCCCCATCGTGATCGACCCCGGCCACGGCGGCAAGGACACCGGCGCCGTCGCCGGCACCGGACTCAATGAACGCGATCTGACCATGTCCGTTGCGCGCTATCTCTCCGCCGAGCTCCGAGCCCGGGGCCACGCCGTCCGTCTGACCCGCGAGAACGGCGAGGGCAGGGCTCTCACCGATCGCACCGCCATCGCCAACAGGCTCGAGGCCAGGATCTTCGTCTCGCTCCACGCCAATTCCTCGACCTTCTCATCGGTCAAGGGCGCCGAGACCTACTACATGAGCCTCGACGACCAGGCCACCGACGAGGCGGCCGCCGCCACCGCCAAGCTCGAGAACGAGGCCGGAACCTCGAGCGACGGGCGATCCGACCTCGATCTCATCCTCTGGGATCTGGCTCAGGCCTCGGCTCTCAACGAGTCGGCCGGGCTCGCCGTCGCGGTTCAGACCCGGCTCAACGCCCTGCTCGACCTCCGCGATCGCGGGGTGAAGCAGGCCCCCTTCGTGGTTCTCACGGGTGCGACCATGCCGGCCATCCTTGTCGAGGTCGGCTTCCTTTCCAATCCCACCGAGGCGAGCCGCCTGGGCAGCGCCGAACACCAACAGGCCCTGGCCCGCGCCATCGCAACGGGCATCGAGGCCTTCCTCAGCGAACCATGAACCGCCGAGTTTTTTGGATCCTTGCGGCAGCGGTGGTGTCCCTGGCGCTCCTCGCCTGGGTGCTCGTCGGCCCAGGCAGGCATACGATCACCCGCCAGGAGGTGATTGAGGGCGACGCGCTCCCCACGCCGACCCCGGCGCCCGAACAGCGCGTGATGTTGCTCTTCCCCGGATCCGACGGGTTGCTCCACCCCGAGCTGCGCAGCGTGCCGCTCCCGGCCGAGGTGCATGAAAAGGTGCGGACGGTGGTCCTCGAGGTGCTCGCAGGCCCGACCGGCAATCTCCAACCAGTGGTTCCCTGGACGGCGGAGCTGACCGCGGTCTTCATCGACCACGAGGGCACCGCGTTCATCGATCTCACAGCACCGCCCAAACCGCTCACCGGAAGCCACAACGAGCTCATGCTCGCCTATGGTCTGGTGGATTCCATCCTCCTCAACTGCCCCAGCCTGACCTCGGTTCAGATTCTCTTTGGCGGTCATGAGATCCCGACCCTCACCGGCCATCTGGATCTCTCGCGCCCCCTGGTGCTCAACAAACGCTTCATCGCCTCATGATCCAGCGATCCGATCCAATCGGGGTCTTTGATTCCGGTGTAGGTGGACTGACCGTTCTCAGCGCCCTCCGAAACCGGTTTCCTGCCGAGAACTACGTCTATCTCGGCGACACCGCCCGCCTGCCCTACGGCACAAAATCCGCATCCACGGTCGAACGTTACGCGGTCAACGCCGCCGGCCACCTCGCGAGCCACGGCATCAAATTGCTGGTCGTGGCCTGCAACACCGCATCGTCCTATGCCCTGGACGCCCTGGGCGCAACCGTGCCGGTGCCCGTGGTCGGCGTCGTCGAGCCCGGGGTTCGCGCCGCCCTCGCCACCGGAGCTCGCCGGATCGGTGTCATCGGCACCGAAGGCACCATTCGCTCGAACGCGTACCAGGACACCCTCGCCGACCGTGCTCCTTCGGTCGAGGTCGATGCGGCAGCCTGCCCGTTGCTGGTTCCCCTCGCCGAGGAGGGATGGGGAGACCATCCGGTCACCGACCAGGTGGCGCGCCACTATCTGGCGCCCCTGCTCGACTGGGGTGTTCAGACCGTGATTCTCGGGTGCACCCACTATCCCCTGCTCAGGCAGTCACTCCAGCGAGTGGTGGGCCCGTCCGTTGAACTGGTGGACTCGGCGAAGGCGGTGGCCGAGACGGTGGCCCAAGATCACCATGCCCTGACCTCGACCGGAGGCGACGGCGAAGGCGCCGTTCGGATCGAACTCACCGACGCCTCGGACCGTTTTCTGCGGATCACCCGAGCAATCCTCGGCAGCGCCCCCGAGCAGCTCGAGGTGGTCGACATCGACCGGGCTTGAGCCTCAGAACTTGACCATGTAGTCCTTGGTATCGAGCCGATCGCAATCTGGTGCCTATGGTCTCTTCGCCCAAGTGTAACCGTAAGCCAAACCCACCGAGTCGAAATCGCCGCCGATGCGGGTGAATGCACCTCGACTCACGGCAAATCGCAGATTGTGCCTTTTCCACACTTGCCACGACACGGTGAATCCGAATCGGGAATTTTTCTGGAGATCATCGCTGCCGACACCGTCGATTGTCGCCTCTCCGCCATGCCAGTAGTTGGCGTCCAGAGCCGCCCAAACACCTCGCCGAAAGAGGTATCGAAGGTGGACCTGGCTAGAGAAGATCGGCTCCTGCTTTCGCGTCGTTCCACCGAAGAAATCCGAGTTGGTGGTGAAGAACCAGGCTCCGACATAGGCATCGATGGCCCACTTCCCCATGACGTGGACAACGCCGACTTCAGGCTTGAAACCCCATCGGTTGGTACCGATATTGATGAGTCTGGTCGAATCGTATTGGCCGGTCGGCGCCTTGACCATCAGACTTGCGCCGACCATCGTCTTCGGCTTGTATGCCGCGAACTCGCGAGGGCTCATGGCCGGTCCGCCATAGAGATTGACCCCGAGGCGCATGACCAGGTCCCCGGTACCCGATCGATTGGCCGAGGCGGGTTCGCCGAGGTAGAGGCCCTCGAGGTCGCCGACGACGTACGGCAGGATCACCGTTGCGCTGGCCGAGCGCTTGAAGAGGTTGAGGGTCCGAGCGTAGGTGAAGGATGAGGCCACGATATCAGCTACGGCCTCCTCGATGGGCCCCGACGGGTCGAAGGCGAGATCCCCGCGGTTGGAAAGAGCCGACAGTCCGACGAAGTTGACCCCATAGGGCGCCGGGGTGTAGGCAGCCGGGATCAGCTCCTGGGCACCCGCGTTCAGGGTTGCACCCAGTGCTACCAGCAAACCAACGAGAAGGCGTTTCGAACTTTGGAACGTCACGTGGGTCCCCCGCTCCCATCGAGCGATCTGAGAGATTCTATTCGATCCGGACCGGGATTGCGGAGGGATTCTCTTCCGTGCAGCCCTCAGCGGCCGGGGCAGCCCCTACAAGTCGTTCAATATGGGCGGTGCCGTCATAGTCGGACGCGAATCCATCTCCTACTTCAGCCGACAGGCAACCCTCGAGTTCGACAAAGACCGGTTGGTAGGGCTCGGACGTCCACTCGGCTACCGAGGCCCGCAACTCGTCGAGAGTGCCTTCTTCCGCTCTCACCCAGTACTCCTCGTCAGATCCACACGGTCGAAAGGACCGAACCTCATGGCCGATGACGAGATACCCCCGTAATCGGTTGCTCTTGGTTTCGAGTTCAACCGTGAGCTCATGGGCTTGATCTGACCGGTCCTCGACATGCCCGGCCCCGCACGCACCTAAAAACTGAGCCGCGACGATCGCGAGGGCCGCGAGGAGGATGTGCGAGGTTGGTGTGTACCGCATGCCGCCATTGTCGCAGTACCAAGCGCGATCGCGGGCGAGGATGAACCCGCCCCCCGCGAACTCCACCAGAGACCCTTGTAGGGGAGGGTTTTACAACCTCCCGACCAGACCTTCGAGGCTCGGAACAACCTTGGAGTTGGGACTTGCTTGGAAGCTCAGTGCTAAGCTGCGTCCCCTCGAAAGGAGCACCCATGCGTCCCGATGGCCGTCAACCTCACGAAATCCGCCCCATCACCATCGAGCCCGACTTCATCCGCTACCCCGAAGGCAGCGTCCTCTGGCGCGCCGGCGACACCGTCGTGCTTTGCAACATCAGCCTCAGTGACAAGACCGCCCCGTTCCTCCGCGGCTCGGGTGAGGGATGGGTGACCGCCGAGTACGCCATGCTCCCCAGAGCCACCGACACCCGTTCCGACCGCGAGGTCAATAAGGGCAAGCCCAGCGGCAGGTCGCAGGAGATTCAACGCCTCATCGGCCGTTCCCTGCGCGCCGCCGTCCGCCGCGACCTCATGGGCGAACGCTCCCTGACCGCCGACTGCGACGTCCTCCAGGCCGATGGTTCGACGCGGACCTCATCCATCTCCGGAGCCTGGACCGCCATGGCCATCGCTTTCGGCCGGATGTACGAGCAGGGACTGATCAGGGAGTGGCCGCTGGCCCGGCAGATCGCCGCCGTGGCCGTCGGTCTGAGCGACGGCAAAGCTCGCGCCGATCTCGACTACGGCGAGGACTTCGACTGCGATGTCGACCTCAACCTGGTCTTCACCGACGACGGCAAGTTGGTCGAGGTCCAGGGCACCGCCGAAGGCGCCGCCTTTTCGAGAGCCGAGTTCGACGCCATGCTCGACATGGGTTGGATCGGCGCCCAGCAGGTGATGGCGAAACAGCTCGAGGTCGTGGGGCCGCGGCTGGAGGCGCTCGGGTTGGCGATACCGTAGCAGCGAGCGCCGCCCGGTCCAGCGTAGCCGGGCGGGCGGTGCTCGCTGCTGTCGATGTGCGCTGCACATCGGAAATGGTCAGGCGTGTGATGCTATAATACTGAAGGAAAAGGGTATTATGAGCACTCTTGAAGAACGCAGCGCCGAGCGCCGCAAGCGAATGGTGGCCAATCTGGCCCACAGTCATGACGAAGCTGAGGCGTGGGATCTCGAGTTCTGGCAGGAGGCCGGACCGGACGCGAGACTCTCCGCCCTGGTGGCCATTCACGAGGACGTCGGGATCGTCATCGAAGCTCGAATCGCCGCCGAGTCATCGGGGCCGGAATCGTGAAAACCGTTCCCGATTTCGAGGACATGCTGTCGCTTTTTGCCCAGTTTGATGTCCGGTACCTCATCGTTGGCGGACTCGCATTCATCTTCCACGCGAAGCCACGGTTCACCAAGGACATCGATCTGTGGATCGATCCTACATCGGAGAACGTCGCTCGCGTCAATCAGGCACTGACCGAGTTCGGTAGTCCGAGTTCCATCGATGCCGAAGACCCGGATGAGATCCTCCAACTCGGGAATGCGCCGCACCGGATCGACATCCTCCGCAACGTGGTGGAGCTCGATTTTGAAGTCGCCTGGGATCGCCGGATCCTAGGACGGTATGGTGAGGCGCCGGCCAATTGGATCGATCTCGACAGTCTGATCGAGATCAAGAGCGCGATCGACCATCCGCGTCACCGGGAGGATACGAGGGTACTGAGGATGGTACGGGATCTCCGACGGTCAACAGATTGAGATTTCGGGCACGGGTACGGGCACGGCACAGGCACGAGAAGACATTGACACTTCGAGGGACCTGAACCTATACTCACTCTCCGCCATCGGGCGGTGATCTTTGGCAACGAATTGAGCGGACTCGAGCGTCGGGGTGTAGCGCAGCCTGGTAGCGCACCTGCCTTGGGCGCAGGGGGTCGGAGGTTCAAATCCTCTCGCCCCGACCAATACACTCCGACCGAAATCCTTCCGCCTGTAGCTCAGCCGGATAGAGCAACGGACTTCTAATCCGTGGGTCAGAGGTTCGAGTCCTCTCAGGCGGGCCATACCGCATATATCTTTATGGTGGGCGTAGCTCAGTTGGTAGAGCACAGGATTGTGGCTCCTGTGGTCGAGGGTTCAATCCCCTTCGCTCACCCCAAAATTTCTCGTATCGTGCGCCCGTAGCTCAGCTGGATAGAGCGATAGCCTCCGGAGCTATAGGCCGTGGGTTCGAATCCCGCCGGGCGTACCATTATAATCAATGACTTAGCCCCCGCTCCGCGGGGGTATTGTCGTGTTTTGGAGTCTGAGGTACAACCTATCCAATCCTACGCCCTTGTGGGATCTCAGTCGCCCGACTCTCTCCGCGGCATCGAGTGACGTGACACCCTTTTCATCACGGTACCGAGTTCGACCAACTTCCCGTGGTGCCATCCTCGAAACCGTCATAGAAGATCAGCGTTGAGTTGCCACAGAAGGCACTTGCCTGAATCACCGCCTCGAAGGCATCGATCTCACCCCAGCCGGTCGCCATGTTGGGGACGTTACCCGGTCCTTCTCCGCCACAATTGGTGGCGTACGGGATGGCCACGGCCGAGGACTGGATGATGTTCTCGGTCTCGGCGTAGTTGCCGACGAGGCAGGGCGCCGCCTGCCACAGCAGTGCAATGAGCCCGGCCACGTGCGGCGCAGACATTGATGTGCCGTCCCAGCTGCCATAGTGCGAGTCGCTCAGGTTGAGCGACGAACGGATGTGGCGGCCGGGCGCCACGACCTGCGGCTTCAGAGTCGGGTAGCCGTTGGGGTTCACGGTGTCCGCGTTGTCGGTCGGGCCCCAGTTGGAGTGGGGCGCGTAGATTCCGTTGGCCTCGCCCGTCGAACCGACGCCGGTGACGTTGCCATAGCGAGCGGGATTGCCGACGGTATTGCAGCCCGGAGGAAAGCTGTAATCGCAGTTGCCGGCGTTGCCGTTGGAAAAGACCGGGTAGATGCCGGCCGCATGCCAGCTGTTCACTACCCCACGGTACCAGGGGTCATAAGACTGATCACAGTCGCCCCAGGAGTTGTTGACCACGTGCGGCCGTTTTGACGGGTCGGGCGACGACGGATCGCCGATGGGATAGGGCGCCGCGATCCACTGGGCGCAGGTCAGCAGCCCGATCCCGGAGCAACTCGTACCTTCACACCCGTCGCAGGCGATCCACATCGCCCCCGGCGCCATACCCACCTGGTTGCTGCCGCCGTCGTCGCCGACCATGGTCCCCACGGTGTGCGAACCGTGGCCGTGGTCGTCGAGCGGCGTGGAGGCGGAGCCGTCAACCCCGTCGAGCCAGTTGTAGTCGTGGTCGAAGAGGCCACCGCCGAGGTTGCCGCGATAGCGCGGCTCAAGGACCTCGTGGGTATGGCGGACGCCGGTGTCGATCCCGGCCACGACCATCCCGGTCCCAGTGAAACCCATCCCCCACGCCAGATCGGCGTTGACGTGTGCGATGTTGGGCTCGACGGCCAGAACCCCTTCGGGTGCCAGGGTCTTCCGGTCCGGTTCGATGACCATCATCTGTCGATCGGACCTCAGGACCTCGATCTCCTCAAACGCCGCGAGATCATCCAGGACCCGCCGTGATGCAGAGGGCACGAGAATGAGGTTGTCGATCCAGAACGACTGAAACGCCACGCCCTCGGCTTTGAGGTGGGCCCGAACTCTCGCCTGGGTACGATCTGCGGTGGCCCGTAACTCATCGACCACGAAATGCCCGCGCGTTTCCCAGTCCATGGTGAGGGCGGGGCTCAGATCCGGCCGTTCAGCAAAATCGATGAGGACCGCTGCCTCGCCATGCCTCAGCATGGAGAGCTCGAGTTCGGGTTCGATCCTGACCGAAGTCCGAGGGCTCGACTCGGTGGCTGCGACCATCACCACCGGAAGAATGGCGGCGAGGACTGACACGATCATTCGTCGGGACAGGGGACGGAGCTTCAGTTTTCTCATGGCGTTCCTTCTCTTGGGCGGATTCAGATACTCGCCCACCTCATGATGGGCACCGGACAAGGATACGGAAAAAAGGTGCCAAACACCACTTTCATCCCGCCGGTGGCGAGGTGACCTTCGGCAGCCGCGAGGACCAGCGGCCCCCCGGTCGGGGGGCTACTGTGACCGCGGTGGTTCGGCTCGCTCTTACTCGACGGAAAAGCTCTGCAGCTCGACCGGCACCACCGCACCGTTGATGATGAACGGAAGACCTTGCGGGGTCAAGGAGCCGACATCGGCAATCGCAGCCCACGCCGTTGTGTACTGTAGAGCGTTGCCGGTGGTGGTCTGGCCGAGGATAGTGATCGGCGGCGCCCAGGGACCGGACGCGAGCGATCCGTCGGCCGACCACTGGAGCCAGTAGGTGCCCTGGGCGAGGGTCGTGCCGATGGTGGCCACGTTTTCCATCACCGGCCGGTTGGTGGCGGTGAGGGTGGTATCGGCCGCCCGGTAGATGTTCGACCAGCCCGTGGTGAGCAACCGGTTCGTGGTCAGGTCGCCCCAGACCACGGTGCCGCCGGCGTTCGGCGGACCGTCCCAGATCTGGACGTAGACCCCGGTGATGGTCGAGGTCGTCGTCGAGTCGGTCTGATAGCCGAAGAAGGTGATGTCGTCGATCTGCCAGCCGGCGGCGTCGGTGACCGTGAAGTCGTCGGCCAGGCTGTAACCGGCCGAGAACTGGTTGCCGAAACCGTTGGTCGTCATACCGAGCGCGTTCTGCACAGCCGACACGTCGGCGCCGCCGGCGCCGCCGCCGGGGTGGGTCACCAGCGGCCCGTTGTCATAGAGCACGACGTCCGGCCACTCGAACGCGGTCAGCGGCGCCGGGTTCGAGACCACCACCTCGTTCGGATCGAACACCTCCTGCTCCGAGTCGGCGAGCACGACCCCGGCGAGCACGAGCACGAACAACACCGTCCAAACCCCATGTCGCATTTCCATCCTCCTCTCAATCAAGATGAAATCTCAGTAAGATCGCGACTACAGATTGTTTCCCTCAGGACGGACTATTGTACACACCTATCCGGTCGGGGAGAAGCGATCAGGAATGGACCGGCCACTAGCAGAAAGCGGCACGACTGAGCCACCCATCTCACCATCGGACTGTGGAAGAAGTGACGGGTTTCGCATCCCGGTGAAAAGGTGACAATCAAGTGGGTGACTGGCACGTCTTCCGTTGTCGGTTTCATATCGAGTTCCACGATCGCTCATCTCGCGTGAATCGGCCTCAGATACCCGGCAGGGTGCCGGTCCAGATGAAGACCTCGTGGGGATCGTACGGATTAACGATACTGATGGTGGTCATCGAGGCAGGGTCGATCACGGCAGGGACCTGGCTCGGGTCCACCTCAGGATCAGCGATCAGAAACACGAGGTCGGCCTCGCTCTCGAGGGCGGCAAAGCGTTCCAGGGTCCTCACGGTGACGTGCCCGGGGAGAAAATACCGCAGGAAATCGCCGGTGTTCAGGAACTCGTTTCTCTGCGAGAGGATCAAGACGACAACGGGGTCCTCTCCCTCGAGCCCGCACAGCGCCGCGCGATCGAGCAGCTCCGAGTACACCAACTCGCGCAGCATGGGCCTGTAGCGCCGGTAGGATTCCAAGACCGTCCACACCGCTTGACCGGTGATCACGAGCCCGACCACTACGAAACCGACCCGGGCGAGCCGTGTGGGCGATCCCGCCGCCTTCAGACGCAGGATGGACCAGCCCGCGAGCAACAGAAGCGGGGGGATCACCACCTGTGCCCGGTGCATCCCGAAGTCCGGCCCACTGACCGCATAACCGGCGAGACCGATGCCGGCAACGACGATCCCCACCGTCCACCAGGAAACCGCCAGACCCGGAAGTCCAAGCCTCCCCACCAAGCCGAGCACCAAGACCGTCAGCATCGGCAGAATGAGCACGACCGGAAAGAAGGCCGTCGGCGAACTCAGGAAAAAGATGGAGAATGCCTCGAGGATGGACTCGATCGGATCGGGTCGCACGACGTCCCCGTGTTCCCTGACGAGATCGGTACGCGTCAAGAAGCTCAGAGCACCGAAGCCTGCCACCACCACCGCGACGGCGAGCCGGTTCAGACCGGTGCTCGGCTCCCCGTTGCGCCAGGCGCTTCCGCTCAAGCAAAGAAGGACGACCAGCAGCAGACCCCAGGGGCCCAGGGCCGGGGTGTAGCTGGTGCCCAGGAGGGCGCCGATCCATGCCACACCGAGCCAGTTCACGACCGATGGCCGGCGGAGAGTGATCATCAGCCAGCCGGTCGCGGCCATGGTGAAAGCAAGAGGTAACGTCGTCTGTTCGTACCAGTGAAGATGCTTCACTGCATAGGGAAACGCGACCACGGCGAGCGCCGCCAACGCGGCGGCCCCATGTCCCCGCGGATACTCGTCCCACAGGGCTCGGGCGCCCGACCAGAACAGGAGCGCCCCGAGAAAAAAGGCGAGGGCAAAGCCGAGGCGCAACCCGAGCAGGCCGCGGCCGACGACCAGGGACGGGGCGGCGACAATCAGATACTGCCGGTCCGGGTAACCCAAATGGCGGGCTCCTGTGTAGGACCAGTCCGGAAATTCCAGGTCGTTCAACCCACGAGTCACCTCTTGCGGAGCCTCGTGCTGGAGCTGGACGTGATCGACCCCGCCGATGCCCCACAACGTGGTGAACCCCACCAGCATCACCATCACCAGCGACACCACACTGCGCTCGCGGACGGCGCCGGCCACCGACCTCGCGATCTCCGGTATCGCGAGAATGAGGAAACCGAGCCCCATCAGGGCCCAGAGCCTGGCCGCGAACCACAGGAAGGGCCCACCCTTCAGATAGGCCAGGGTCTCGAGTCCAACCA
>Ga0316190_10001370_pt1 | contig 17529 bp, 15 predicted proteins | sample Eddworburrow2_MG_FD_204929 | JGI IMG/M metagenome (GOLD analysis project Ga0316190, IMG submission 204929) | Coastal sediment microbial communities from Maine, United States - Eddy worm burrow 2 | ecosystem: Environmental > Aquatic > Marine > Coastal > Sediment | place: USA: Maine | collected... | reverse complement strand
ATGCAACTGAAAAGCTGGTTACACGTGTTGGCAGACAGGCCATCAGCTGGGGTAATGGTGTGGTGTATAACCCATTGGACCTGTTTAACCCCTTTCCTCCGGATGCGATTGATACTGAATATAAACCCGGTGAAGACATGCTGTATTTGCAGGGGCTATTCAGTAACGGCAGCGACTTGCAGGGACTGTATATTCCGCGCCGTGACCCTGTTAGCGGTGATGTGACCAGCGCGCAATCAGCGCTTGCAGGAAAATATCACTGGTTAAGTGCGGGTCATGAAGTTGATTTTCTGGCTGCCATAAACTACGGAGATGCTGTACTGGGAACTGCTTATACGGGTGAGTGGAATGAGAACGTTGTCAGTGCCAGCCTGTCCGTGACACAGACAGATAGCGGCAATGTCTGGTCTGCACAAACCAGTTATAACTACTCTGCAATGTTGTATCAAAAGAACCTGAGCGGATTTGTCGAGCTTTTCTATAATGGCTTTGGACTCAAAGGCGACCTGCATTCTTTTCAGGATGTGGTTGATCAGGATGATCTGTTTTCCCGCCTGTTAAGAGGTGAGCTGTATACCATCGGGCGTTTTTACGTCGCGACCGGGGCCGTGCTGGAAGCGACACCGCTGCTCAACCTGAACCCGATACTTTTTGTTAATCTGAGTGACGGCAGTGCACTGCTTCAGTTCATCGGCACCTATAGCCTGAGCCAGAATTTTGATCTGCTGGCCGGGTTTAACCTTCCCATGGGAAAAGATGGTACCGAATATGGTGGTCTTGAAACTGATTCTGAGCAGGCAAAGGTTCTTGCACCGGCAGATACTCTGTTTGCCCGCCTGGCCTGGTATTTTTAACGGCTATAGTCAGAACCGGGTGAGTCGGAATTGAATAGTCGCTGTGACAAGATGACTGACTGAAATCGTTAACAATGTCCTGTGACGTAGTATAATATGGCGACTATAAAATGCTGATTCATAAAAAACTACAGAAGGCAGACATCTGCACCAGAGCAAGTCTGTTTTACGCATATTGACACAGAATCATTCTGCTCAACGAATTCATAACAAACTAATTGCAAACATAAACCAATGACGATATCCACGCCCAGACTGAAATCACTGCCTGCATGGCAAAAGCTCAAGCAGCATTATGAGGAAATATCTAACGTCCACATGCGTGAGCTCTTCACCTCCCAGCCGGATCGCTTTGATGACTTTTCCATTACCTGGCAAGAACTGCTGCTCGATTATTCGAAGAACCGGATAACTGAAGAAACCATGCAGTTACTGGTAGAGCTGGCAAACGAATGTGGCCTTCCTGAAGCCATAGAGAGGATGTTTACCGGTGAGAAAATCAATAATACGGAAGGCCGTGAAGTTCTGCATACTGCGCTAAGAAGCAACATAAACAAGCCTTACAATATTGTTAGCGGCGATGACGTAATGCCAGAGATACGGGCAGAGCTTGAAAAGATGAAGGATTTTTCTGATGCTGTGCATAGCGGTCGCACGACTGGTTATACAGGAAAGCCATTTACCTCAGTGGTCAATATCGGTATCGGAGGCTCAGACCTTGGTCCACACATGGTGGTTAATGCCCTGCAGTATTATCAGAAAGATATTGATATCTATTTTGTCTCGAATGTTGATGATGCTGATATTGCCAAAACGTTAAAAAAACTCGATCCTGAGACCACTTTATTCATCATTTCATCAAAGACCTTTACAACGTGGGAAACGCTGACCAATGCCCACACTGCGCGAAAATGGTTTTTACAGTCCGGTGCAGATAGCAGTGCCCTTTCAAAGCACTTTATCGCGGTTTCCAGTAATGTTCCTGAGGCCACGGCTTTTGGCGTCGCAGAAGAAAATATATTTGAATTCTGGGACTGGGTAGGTGGCCGTTATTCTCTGTGGTCTGCGATTGGTCTGTCGATTGCTCTGGCAGTTGGTTATGACAAGTTCAGCGAACTTCTCGCGGGTGCGCATGCGATGGACAAGCATTTCAGGACAACACCGCTGGAAAAGAATATCCCGGTCATTCTGGGCCTGCTGGGTATCTGGTATGACAACTTTTTTGGTGCAGACTCGCAGGCAATTATTCCCTATGACCAGTACCTCGAGTACCTGCCCTCTTATCTGCAACAGGCGGACATGGAGAGTAATGGCAAGCGGGTGACAAGAAACGGTGAAGAAGTTGATTACAATACGGGTCTCATAGTCTGGGGAACGACAGGAACCAATGGCCAGCATGCCTACTTTCAATTACTCCACCAGGGTACCCGGCTGATCCCTGCTGATTTTCTTGCTGCTGTTGAATCGTTAAATGATATCGGTGAGCACCATCGGCTTTTAATCGCCAATTTTCTTGCGCAGACGGAAGCACTGATCAGGGGGAAAACTGTTGATGAGGCCAGGGCCTCTCTTGAAGAATCAGGTCTCGATACCGAAGCAATAGAGAAAATTCTTCCGCATAAAGTGTTTCCGGGAAACCAGCCAACCAATACAATTTTCTATCAGAAATTGACGCCCTTTAACCTCGGCGCTCTAATTGCCATGTATGAGCACAAGATCTTTGCGCAGGGGATAATCTGGGACCTTAACTCATTTGATCAATGGGGCGTTGAACTTGGTAAAAGCCTTGCCAAGATCATATATGATGAACTGGATGATAACGAACCGGTGACAACTCACGGGCAGTCAACGCGTGGATTGATTAACTACTTCAAACAGAAGTCTTCGATGATCTGAGTCAAACTTTAGTCAGCTTGAGGTGCCATTTCTTAACAACTGGCATCCTCAGCAGAACAAGTTCAGTCCCCAGGCCTTCGTTAATTTAACCTGTTTTGGCCAATTTCATGTCGTCTGCGAATGAAGCGGGACAGTTAATCCTCTTCCTCCATTTGAGAGAAAAAATAATTGGTCGCTGCAACGAAGCCGTTAACACTGCCGCAGTCGAAGCGCTTGCCTCGAAATTTCAATCCCAGCACCTTGCCCTGTTTTGCCATTGTGGCCAGGGCGTCGGTGATCTGCAATTCGCCATTTTTACCGGGTGCCGTTGTACGAAGCACATCAAAGATTTCAGGCATCAGAATATAACGGCCAATGATGGCCAGGTTGCTTGGTGCATCGTCAGCAGCTGGTTTTTCAACCATGCCATTTAATTTGTAGACGCCATCTTCAATCTCTACGCCATCAATCACTCCGTATTTATGGACTTCGTCCATAGGCACTTCTTCTATGGCAATAATGCATGCCTGGTGTTTTTCGTAGAGCCTGACCATTTGTGACATAACAGTATCCGGCTCACCGACACAGAGGTCATCAGCAAGAATGACCCCAAAGGTTTCAGCGCCAATCAGGGTTTCTCCTGTCAGTATGGCGTGACCCAGTCCTTTCATTTCTGTCTGCCGGGTATAGGAGAAGGTACAGTGATCAATCAGGTGCCGTATGCCGGAAAGCTTACCTTCTTTGGCCGTTCCGCTGATCTGGTGTTCAAGTTCATAGCTGATATCAAAATGGTCAGCAATCGCCCGCTTACCGCGCCCGGTTACAATTCCGATCTGATTCATGCCTGCTTTTAACGCTTCTTCAACGCCATACTGGATCAACGGTTTATCAAGAATAGGCATCATTTCTTTCGGCATGGCCTTGGTTGCTGGTAAAAAACGCGTACCGTAGCCGGCTGCAGGGAAAAGGCATTTACGTATCATGAAACTCCTCAATTATTTTGATTTATTACAATGCTGTTTGATGACGACACTATACTAAAAAAGCACTAAAAAATATCCTGGATATCTCTTACGTGCTTTAAAGCAACCAGCCTGATGCCTTTGTGTTTTTTCCGCGGCATATTACTTTCGGGAACCAGCAAGGTTGTGAACCCCAGCTTGATGGCTTCACGAATACGCTGGTCACCGCGCTGTACCGGGCGGACCTCGCCGGTCAGTCCCAGTTCGCCAAATACGGCCATATCCTTGGCCAGCGTATGATCCCTGAAGCTGGAAATAATCGCCATGGCAACGGCCAGGTCAGATGCAGGCTCCAGTACTCTGACGCCGCCAACAACATTGACAAAAACATCCTGATTTCCAATTTGCAGACCGGCATGCCGATGCAGCACTGCAAGTATCATCGCCAACCGGGTGCCATCAAGGCCGACGCAGAGGCGCCGCGGATTAGATGCCTGGGTATCATCAACCAGGGCCTGTACCTCTACCAGTAATGAGCGGGTTCCTTCCTGGCTGGCAAGCACGACACTGCCGGGTGATAGCGTCTCTTTGCGGCCGAGAAACATCGCAGATGGATTACTAACTTCGTGCAGACCATCATCCTGCATGGCGAAAACGCCAATCTCATTGACTGGTCCAAAACGGTTCTTAATTGCCCGCACAAGACGGAATCGACTGCCGCTGTCGCCTTCAAAGTAGAGAACGGTGTCTACCATGTGCTCAAGCACGCGAGGGCCGGCCAGTGCGCCTTCCTTGGTGACATGCCCGACCAGGATCACAGAGACACCTGTTTGCTTGGCATAGCGGACCAGCAAAGCTGCTGTTTCCCGAACCTGCGACACGCTGCCGGGGGCGGATTGCAGCACGTCAGTAAACAGGGTCTGGATGGAATCAATCACCATGACAGCAGGTTTTACCTGTGCAGCGGCGTCAATGATCGCTTCAACCTGGTTTTCGGCCATCAGCTTTAGTTTACTGGCATCAAGTCCCAGGCGCTCAGCGCGCGAAGCAATCTGCTGTGCTGATTCCTCACCGGATACATAGAGCGCAGGCATGGCCTGGCTGACCCTGGCCAGGGACTGCAGTAGCAGTGTGGATTTGCCGATACCAGGATCGCCACCGATCAGTACGACTGAACCATTAACAATGCCACCACCGAGTACACGATCAAGCTCTGCTATTGATGAACTAAAACGGCGGGTATCTTCGGCGCTGATTTCAGACAGGGTAACGACTTTTTGTTTACCGGCGAAGCTGGCAAAGCGCAGGCCTTTGCTGCCCTCCTTGCTGACACTGGCAGCGCTGGTTTCTTCCTGAAAGCTGTTCCAGGCACCACACTGATTGCATTGTCCGGCCCATTGCGAAGATTGAGATCCACAATCAGAGCAGACATAGAGAACTTTCGCCTTAGCCATTGGTGACTTCCTGTCTTTTTACCCGTGCTGTTACACCGCACAATAGTTCATAGGCGATGGTCCCTGACATCTCTGCGACAGTATCTACTGATACGCCCCTGCCCCACAGTTCTACCGGGCTGCCTGAATCGGCATTCTCAATGCCGCGCAGATCGACAGTAATCATATCCATCGAAACCCTGCCAATTAGTGTCGTTAGTTTCCCTGCTACCATCACCGGCGTGCCTGATGGTGCGTGACGAGGATAGCCATCGCCATATCCGCAGGCGACGACGGCTATCTGCATGTCCTCGGGGCATTTCCAGGTGCCGCCATACCCAATGGTTTCACCCTGCTTAACATGTTTAACTGAAATGATTTCTGACTGCAGCGACATCACTGGTCTAAGGTCCAGTTCGTTAGCGGTTATATCTGCAAATGGCGAGGAACCGTAGAGCATAATTCCCGGCCTTACCCATTCATAATGACAGTCCGGGTGAGCAATAATTGCAGCAGAATTTGCCAGGCTGCGCGTGCAGCCGGAATTTTCTGTAGCGCTCTCGAAGCGCTGCAACTGTTCAGCTGTAGCAGGGCTATCGCGTTCATCTGCCGATGCCAGGTGAGACATTACAGAGACCTGTTGAATACATTTCATCTCTGACAATCTGGCCTGAATCTGCCTGAAATCCGCAGGTGGAAAGCCGAGCCGGTTCATGCCTGTGTCAATTTTCAGCCAGACGGTCAACTGTAGTTCATCCTCAATCTCCTGCAGGATATCCAGTTGCCAGCTTGAGTGAATTACAGGTTCAAGTCTATTGCTTGCAATAACAGGTATTTCATCCGCAGTGAAAAAACCCTCGAGCAGACAGACACGCTGAGAAAAACCGCCCTTCCTCAGGCTGATCGCATCTACCAGGTCCAGCAGGCCAAAGGCATCCGTATCACCAAGTGCCTGGCAGCAGGTCAGCAGGTTGTGGCCATAGGCATCGGCCTTGACGATGGACATGACATTAGATGCAGGTGCCAGCTGTCGTACCCTTGCAAGATTATGTTGCAATGCCTTTAAATCAATGTTGGCGAGTACAGGGCGAGACATGAATAGATAAGAGGATCTTAGTAGTATTCACCGGCGTCACCGTCATTAAACGGGTCAGCAAAACTTTCGAAACGTGTGAATTCACCAAGGAAGGTCAGCCTGACAGTGCCGGTAGGCCCGTTTCTCTGTTTGCTGATGATAATTTCTGCCACACCCTTGCTCTCGCTATCTTCCTTGTTATAAACCTCGTCACGATAAATAAACATAATCAGGTCGGCATCCTGCTCAATTGACCCCGATTCACGCAGATCAGACATCACCGGGCGTTTATCAGTACGTTGCTCGAGGCTTCGATTAAGCTGTGACAGGGCTATCACCGGCACGTTAATTTCCTTCGCCAGTGTTTTCAGGTTCCTGGTAATCGTCGAAAGCTCTGTGGCGCGGTTTTCTGTGTTGCCTCCGAGTGACATCAGCTGCAGATAGTCGATGATTATCAGTCCGAGGCCATCTTCATGCTGACTTGCCAGTCGACGACAGCGCGCGCGCAGTTCAGAGGGGCTCAGGCCAGGTGTATCGTCAATAAAGATTCTTTTCTCACTCAGCAGGTTAATCGCAGAGGTCAGCCGCGACCAGTCATCTTCCTGCAAGGCACCCGTTCGTACGCGCTGCGCATTAATCCGTCCGAGTGAGGTGAGCATGCGTCGCACCAGCTGCTCTCCTGACATTTCCATACTGAAGATGGCAACCGCCTTGTCACTGCCGACAGCGACATTTTCGGCAATATTCATCGCCAGTGAAGTTTTTCCCATTGAAGGGCGACCGGCAACAATGATGAGATCGGAATCCTGCAGGCCGGTGGTGATTTTATCCAGATCTGAAAACCCGGTAGATAGTCCGGTGAGATCGGAGTCGGATTTGAACAGTTCTTCAATGCGGTCCACCGTCTGTTTGAGCAAGGCATTAACCGCAACGAAGCCCGATCCGTGTTTTGCTCCCTCGTCAGAGATCGAAAATATCTGCTGCTCTGCCAGATCAAGGATCTCCTGCGGCGTGCGACCTTCAGGGGTATAAATCGTATGATTGATGTGATTGACCGTATTTAGCAGGCGCCTCATGATGGAGTGTTCCTGCACAATTTTTGCGTAGGCAGAAATATTGGCCGCACTCGGTGTATTGCGTGTCAGTTCATCAAGATAGGATAATCCCCCTGCCTTTTCCAGGTTGCCGGAGTTATCCAGGTATTCCTGTGCAGTGACGACATCTGCCGGCATCGCATCCTCGACGAGCTTTTCAATCGCCTCGAAGATCAGTCGGTGATCTTTTCGATAAAAATCATTCGGAACCAGGATATCTGCAATATCATCCCAGCGACTGCTGTCGAGCATCAGGCCGCCCAGTACGGATTGTTCAGCTTCTATCGAGTGAGGTGGAGTTTTCAGGTCGACAATTTTATTTTGAGCAATATATGACAATGTTTATCTTTATTTATCAATGATTAATGTTGTTTATTTAATGTAATTTATATTTTAATTATGCGTTTTAATACAAGCTCTAATATGCATTGTATTAATGCTTCAGGCAAGAAAATTAGACAAGAAACTGGAAATTCAAAGTAAAAAAAAGGGCCCGTGGCAGAATACCACGAACCCTCTATTTTTTCTGTCTGCTATCCGCTGTTAATTGGCTATTCAGCAATCACAGAAATTTTCAGAGTAATGCTGACTTCAGGGTGCAGCGATATATCAATATCATGCTCGCCTATGACCTTGATGGCACCTTCAGGCAGATTTACTTCAACTTTATCCAGCTCTTTTCCAACAGCAGCAGCAGCTTCAATAATATCGGTAGCCGCAACAGAGCCAAAAAGTTTCCCTTCTTCACTGGCGCGGCGCGCGATCTCAAGAACGACACCTTCAAATTCTGCTGCGCGTGCCTGTGCTTTATTCAATGCATCAGCAGCGGCGGCTTCAAGTTCAGAGCGGCGACCTTCAAAAGCTTCCTGGTTTTCTTTAGTCGCTCTGACGGCTTTGCCCTGTGGAATAAGATAGTTACGACCATAACCGGGTTTTACTGTGACCTGATCTCCCAGATCACCAAGGTTACGGATTCTTTCAAGCAGTATGATTTCCATCTGATTAAATCCTTTACAGTTGATTAACGGTTATGGTTATCAGTGAATGGCAACAAGGCAAGGTAGCGTGCTACTTTGACTGCATTGGCCAGCTGACGCTGATATTTAGGCTTGGTGCCTGTATTTCGGCTGGGAATAATCTTGCCTGTTTCAGTAATATAGGCCTTCAGTGTTTCGAGATCTTTGTAGTCGATCTCGGTAATTCCTTCGGCGGTGAAACGGCAGTATTTTCTACGACGGTAAAAACGTGACATGATTATTCAGCCTCCTTCTTTTCTTCAACTTCTTCGATAGCTGCTTCAAGTTCTTCAGCTACGGCTGCAACTTCTTCGATAACCTCTTCAATAACTTCTTCCGCAGCTACTTCTGCTGCTACTGCAGTAGTTGTTTCAGCAGTAGATTCCTCGGAATCTTTAGTATCGGTAACAGTTTCTTCAGAACGCGTTTCTCTGCGTGGTGCAGCGTCATCCCTGATTTTCTCGTTCATCAGGTGGGACGTTTCAGTTACTGCCTGGTCTTTTTTCAGCACCAGTGAGCGGATAATTGCATCGTTGAAGCGGAAAATGTTTTCGATTTCACGCAAGGTCTCAAGGCTGCACTCAATATTCATCAGTACATAATGCGCCTTGTGGATCTTTTTAATCGGATACGCCAGCTGACGGCGGCCCCAGTCTTCAATTCGGTGTATGGTACCCGATGCATCATTGATTACCGTTTTGTAACGGTCAACCATGGCTGGTACCTGTTCGCTCTGGTCAGGATGGACCAGAAACACGATTTCGTAGTGTCTCATTTGCTCTCCTTTCGGATATTGCTTCCCTTTACGATGCAGGTGAAGCAAGGAGTTAGTAGGAATGTAAATCAGCTATTCGCTGAAGGCGGCGGATTATATTACTTTTTTACTGCGGCAACAATGGAAATGAAGAAAAAGACTGAATGATGAGCATCTTGCTTAATAGCCACTCTGTGTATGTTCCAGATTCAAATCGAAATCTGCTAGGCGCACAACTTCAGTTTCAATGCTGCCGTCATCATTTAGCGTTAAGCGCCGGTAGCCCGGCATGCAGCTGTCCAGTGAGAACTGGCTGGTCTGCGGGGTGAACTGGAAGCAGGTTGAGGGCGAACTGATAAATGAAATGCCGCCTATATCTTGCTGATTAGACTGGTGTATGTGGCCATTTATAACGGCTCGAATAGCGGGCTTACTGGAAATCAGCGAGATAAAATCTGCAGAATTATCCAGAATCATTGTATCCAGCCAGGAGCAGCCGCACGGTATTGGCTGGTGATGCAGCACCAGCATATAGTGCAATCCATTGTCGTCGACATTCTTCTCAATATATTCCAGTTCAGTCTCTGCAAGGTGGCCACCGTCATTCCCCGGGATCACGGAATCCAGTAACAGTATTCTCCACCTGCCGGCTTCTATAACTGATCGGCTGTTTAACGGGAAATCGAGTGCTAGCTGATGGAAATTGGCGGAATTGTCGTGATTGCCGGGGATCCAGTAAACCGGAACACCCGGAACCCGCAGCATTTCATCAAATCGTTGATAGCTCTTCAGGCTGCCATCCTGACTTAGATCACCGGTGGCAATGATGCCAGCAACACCCTCCTCTTCAGCAATAAGTTCGACAACAGCTTGCAGAGTGGCTGCAGTATCGACACCAAGCAGACGTTTCCCCGCATCACCAAATAAATGCGTATCACTGATCTGGATAAATTTCATGATTTGATGGAAAGATATGCTATGACTGTGCGTCAAGCTGGTATTGCTGCACTAACGATCTTCCTGCTCAACCAGTGTTTTCAAGTTTTTCAGGTTCTGGTTCAGCGAATAGCCCAGTGCAAATTTCTTGATAATTGCAAGGTATGGAGCCAGTACCGGTGGCTTGGTGACCTTACCTTTAACCGTCCAGTCCACTTTAACACTGCCACCCTGGTCAACAAAGGTGACAAGAGACAGAGCCTTATCTCCCGCATCTGAATAAAACGTGTACTCAAAGCCCTCAATTGCCGACGTGTAGGTGATGACAAACCAGCCAGATCCCGAAATTCCAGACAGGTATTTACCTGATCCGACACCAGACTCCATTTGAGCCAGCTGGACCCCTGCGGGTGGTACAGCTTCATCCCAGACAGTCCAGCGATCCCAGTTATCCATATCTTCCACATGGCCCTGAACCGCTGCAATTGGTGCAGAAATGACGAGAGTCCGGTTCACACTATAGTCCTGTGGCATAAATATACCAGCGATGGCGAGAATTACGGCTACTACAATCAGGATTTTTATCGTTTTCATCTTATCAGTCTCACTAGGCTTCCATTTGCTTTTCATTGCGATCAGATTCGTTTGAATCCGATTGTTGATTATCAGACTGTTGCAGCTGTTTTTTCAAGTCGTTATTGATGGTCGATAGTCGCTGCAGTTCAGTCAGGATTCCGCGAAAGATACTGACTTCTTCCTCAGTGACCTGGCTCTTATGGAAAAACCGCATCAGCTTACGCATCAGGGTACGGGTTCGATGTGCAGGCATAAAGTCCACCTGTACCAGTGTTGTTTCAAGATGATCGAACAGGCGCTTCAGGTTGATGCTGCTGGCAGGTCTGTCCTCCATATCCAGTTCAGTGGACTGCGAGGCTAAACTAGAAGAAGGCTGCTGCAATGCCTGCTCGGCAAGAAAAGTTTTGCGGACTTCATAACTAAACACCTGCACAGCAGCCGCTATATTTAGGGAAGAGAACTCTGGATTAGCAGGTAACTGGACCATAAAGTTGCAGAGATCAAGCTCTTCATTGTTGAGCCCTCTGTCTTCACGTCCAAATACCAGGGCAACCGGAGCCTGCATGCCGCCGTTGATTAGCTTTTGCGCTGCCTCCGGCGCCGTGGTTGTCGGCCAGGAGATGCTGCGGCTTCTGGCACTGGCAGCAATCACCAGGCGGCAGTCGGAAAGTGCTTCAGACAGTGAATCGCAAACAACAGCATTATTCAGCACATCAATAGCACCAGAAGATCGTGCCATCGCATGGCTATCAGGATATTGTTTAGGCCGCACCAGGTAGAGCGATTGCAGACACATGTTTTTCATTGCCCTTGCCACGGCTCCGATATTTCCCGGGTGACTGGTTTCCACCAAAACTATGCGAATATTCGCCCACGGAAAGTTAGAATAAATGTTAATATTTTCTGTTCCACTCATAATGTCCAGACTGTACCAAATTGATGTCTGCTACGCCCTTATAAATAACAGTTATTTAATATTACCCGAGTCCAAAATTTTATGAACCCATTTCTCAATACAGCCGTCAAGGCTGCCCGGCTGGCTGGCCGTGTCATTACTATTAATGCAGAAAAACTGGACCGTTTGACTATTCAAGCCAAAGGCCATGCCGATTTTGTTTCTGAGGTTGATCACCAGGCCGAGCAGGAGATCATGTATGCCATCAGGGAATCCTACCCTGACCATGCAATATATGCCGAGGAAAGCGGGCGAACAGCTGGGAATGATTTTGAATGGATTATCGACCCTCTGGATGGCACAACAAACTTCCTTCATGGCATCCCGCAATATGCCGTATCGATTGCACTGCGCGAGAATGGTGTGCTTAAAGTTGCCGTTGTCTATGATCCTATTAAAGATGAGTTATTTACCGCGGTAAAAGGCGAAGGTGCCCTGCTGAATGACCGCCGTATACGGGTCAGCAAGACTGAGAACATGGCATATTCACTGCTGGCGACCGGCTTTCCGTACAAGGACATGAAAAATCTCGATTTATGGACTGACTGCTTTCGTGCTGTACTGCCCGAAACCAGTGGCGTCAGGCGTGCAGGTTCTGCCGCTCTTGACCTCGCCTGGGTCGCTGCCGGACGCTATGACGGTTTCTGGGAGTTTGGACTCAATGCCTGGGACATCGCCGCCGGTGTGCTGCTGATACAGGAAGCAGGAGGAATGGTTTCCGAGGTGGATGGTGGACGTGATTACATGATATCGGGCGATATCATGGCGGGAAATTCTGCTATCTACAGGAAAATGCTGAGAAAATTCTCACCGATTGTGCAAAAGTATAAATAAATTACACTTTTTCCAGAGACTGCATGACAGTAAATCAGCAACATACCCCCATGATGCAGCAATACCTGCGTCTGAAGAGTGATCACCCGGATATCTTGCTGTTTTACCGCATGGGCGATTTTTATGAGCTGTTTTTCGATGATGCACGCAAGGCAGCGAAGCTACTAGATATCACCCTGACGGCACGTGGCCAGTCTGCCGGTCAGCCTATCCCGATGTGTGGTGTGCCATACCATGCTGCTGAACAGTATCTTGCACGTCTGACGCGTGCAGGTGAATCGATTGCAATCTGTGAGCAGGTTGGCGATCCGGCAACGAGCAAAGGCCCGGTTGAGCGTAAAGTGGTGCGTGTGATAACTCCCGGCACTCTGACTGATGAAAGTTTACTGGATGAAAAGAAAGATAATTTATTACTGGCCATTGCTACGGCGAATGACGGCTATGGAATAGCCTGGCTGGAGCTTGCTTCCGGACGTTTTCATGCCAGACACCTGCCTGATGCAATGAATCTCGGTGCCGAAATTCAACGGCTGCAGCCGGCAGAAGTGCTGACAGCTGAAAGTGCTGCTGAACAATTCAAGCAATTACTGCCCGTGACAGTCAGCCTGCAGCGGATTCCCGACTGGTACCTGGACACCAAAACGGCAACAGAATCATTACAACAGCAATTCAATGTGCAAAGCCTTGCCGCTTTTGATATTGAACAGAATATTCCTGCCCTGCAGGCTGCCGGGGCGGTGATCCAGTATGCCCGCGACACACAGGGTGATGCCCTGCTGCATATCCATAATCTGAAAACAGAACAGCATGGCTGCCATGTCATTATTGATGCTGCATCAAGACGCAATCTTGAGCTGGATATCAACCTCAATGGCGGCCGTGAACATACGTTACTTTCGGTGCTGGATACCTGCTCAACGTCGATGGGCTCACGCTTGCTGAGACGCTGGTTATCCAGTCCGGAGCGTGATGTGTCAATTTTACAGGCTCGGCACCAGTCTATCGAGGCAATGCTGTACTCGGTTGATCTTGAGCAGCTTGGAGAAATTTTAAAACGTATCGGCGATGTCGAGCGTATCCTGCCACGTATTGCATTAAGATCTGCACGACCGCGAGATATCAGTTATTTGCGCCAGGCATTGATGCAGCTTCCTGCCTTGCAGGAAGCGCTGACAAAGCTTGATAGCCCGCTGACAGATAAGCTGCTATCAGACGTCGGAGTCTATCCGCAGTTGACCGAATATCTTGAACAGGCGATTGTCGATGAACCACCTGTACTGCTGCGCGATGGCGGAGTGATTAAGCGTGGTTTCAATGCTGACCTCGATGAATTACAGACACTAAAAGAAAATGCCGGGCAATATCTGCTTGAGCTTGAAGCCCGTGAGCGCGAGCGTAGCGGCATCAGCGGTCTGAAAGTTAAATATAACCGTGTGCATGGATATTATATTGAAATCAGTCGCCTGCATTCTGAACAGGTACCGGATGACTATACCCGCCGACAGACGTTAAAAAATGCAGAACGCTTCATCACACCGGAGTTAAAGAAGTTTGAAGAACGCGCACTGAGTGCAAAAGAACGCGCACTGGCCCTCGAAAAGCAGCTCTATGCCGACCTGCTTGAAAGAATTATCGAAGACCTGCTGGTATTGCAAAGCTCGGCGGAAGCGATTGCTACTATTGATGTATTGACGGCCAATACCGTCAACGCTAAACGATTCAGCCTGGTTGCACCTGCCTACATGAGTTCTCCCGGTATCAGCATTCAGGGTGGACGTCACCTGGTAGTAGAACAGAACAGTGCAAAGCCTTTTGTCGCCAACGACTGTGAACTGGATGAACAGACCCGCATGCTGATCATCACCGGGCCGAACATGGGTGGTAAGTCTACCTATATGCGGCAGACAGCATTGATTGCCCTGCTCGCCTATACGGGATCGTGGGTACCCGCTGATAAAGTGGAAATTGGTCCTATTGACAGGATATTCACTCGCATCGGTGCTTCTGATGATCTGGCCAGTGGCCGTTCAACCTTCATGGTAGAAATGACGGAAACGGCAACAATATTACGCAATGCCACTTCGCAAAGCCTGGTTATCCTGGATGAAATAGGACGTGGCACCTCGACCTTTGATGGTTTATCACTGGCCTGGGCCTGTGCCGAAGAACTTGCCGGCAAGATTCGCGCGTTCACGCTTTTTGCGACTCACTATTTTGAACTTACCAGTCTCAGTGATGAGCTGGATACGGTGAAGAACGTGCATCTGACCGCGGTCGAAAGCAGGGACAGCATCACCTTTCTCTACCAGGTTCAGAATGGTCCGGCCAACCAGAGTTATGGTCTGCAGGTGGCCTCCCTCGCCGGTGTTCCACAACCGGTCATCGCAATGGCGAAAAGCAAACTACGCCAGCTGGAAACCGAACTGGTAAAGCAGCACCACGGCCATCAGTTATCTATTTTCGATTCTGTAGCAGACACAGAAACACAGGAAGACGACAATAAATCTGCCATGCTGGAAGATGAACTCAGCGCCCTCGACCCGGACAGGATGACTGCCCGCGAGGCGCTGGATATCATATATCGCTGGAAAGAAGCTTTAGAATCGGACTAAAGAATAAGGACAAAGAATAAATCGGAAGCAGCTTTACTTTCGTCCTTTGTCCTTAGTCCTTCATCCGTGTTTACGCCTGCCCGTCGAGCAAATCAATCAGCTGTGCTGCAGGAACATAGCCTGGCAGTACCTTGCCGCTTTCAAGTACCAGTGTTGGTGTACCGGTAACACCGATTGACTGTCCCAGGTCGAATTGTTCCTGTACCGGGTTTTCACAGGTTTTGGGCTCAACTGCCCCACCTTCTTTGGCGACTGTTATGGCCTTTTTCTGGTCATCATTGCACCATGCTGAAACAGATTTAGTAAAAGTCGGAGAGCCTGCCCCCGCGCGAGGGTACATCATGTAGCGAACGGCAATACCTGCTTCGTTAAGCTTTGGTACTTCCTTGTGCAGCATTGAACAGTAGGGACAATCTACATCAGTAAACACCGTGATTGTATGGTTCGTTTTTCCTTTTGGAGCAAAAACGATCATTTTCTTTTCATCATAGGCGTCTATGATTTTCTTTGTCACCTGGCGCTGTGTTTGTTCTGTCAGGTTCTGTTTATTCTGCATGTCAATAATATTGCCACTGACGATGTAGCGCCCGTCAGTAGAGATATAGAGCACGCGTCCATCTGCAATAAATTCATAGAGTCCGGGTAACGGTGTCGCCTTTACCGAACTGCTGTCGTAGCCAGGCACTGTGGCATCAAGACGTGACTTGATAGCAGCAGGAACATCTTCAGCCAATGCGTTAAAAAAGAACATCAATGCGAAGGAGAATAGTGAGGATTTAAGTAGTGTTTTATTCATAGTGATCAGTAGTTAAGTTGTATAGGAAAAGTACGTGATTGAAGTTTGCTGAAGTTACGTTTATTAAAAAAATCTTCGCAATAGAATTCAGTAATGATTGTATATATGTCAGGTTCTGTAAATAAAGAGTCTGTAAATATTAGCGATTATGACAAATATATATGCCATTGGTTCATTAACTGGCAGGGACTTTTTCCAGCACACCCTGCTCTCCCTCAGAGCGAGCGATAATAACAGCCCCGCAAGAGTCAGAAAATATATTCACAGTGGTGCGGCACATATCGAGTATCCGGTCTACCGCGAGAATCAGGCCAATCCCTTCTGCCGGCAGCCCGGCAGCGGCAAGTATCACCACAATAGCAACCAGGCTGGCGGCAGGCACACCTGCGACACCCACAGATGTCAGCAAGGCTGTAGTAACAATAAGGAACTGCAAACCAAGGCTAAGGTCTATGCCGTAGGCCTGGGCAATAAATATCACGGCCACGCATTCATACAGCGCAGTACCGTCCATATTGATTGTTGCTCCGAGAGGTAAAACGAATGATGACACCCTGTTTGATACTCCTGCCCTTTTTTCAACGCAGTCTAGCGTGACAGGCAATGTTGCTGCCGAAGAGCTGGTAGAGAAAGCCATCATCATGGCCGGAAACATGGCCTGGAAGTGCCGCAGAGGATGAACTCGGCCGACGAACGTCAGTAACAGCGGTAGAGTGATAATCGTGTGAACTAGAAGCGCGAGAAACACCGTTGCTGCAAAGCTTGCCAGTGGCACGATGGCAGAAAAACCGGTTGAGGCAACAACTTTTGCAACCAGGGCAAATACACCGATAGGGGCAAATTTCATCACCAGTTCAGTGATTTTTAGCATGATATGCATCATCGCCTGCCAGAAATCAGTCATCACTGACGCATATTTTTCAGGTATGCGTACCATGTAATAAGCAAATATCAGGCTGAAGACAATGATGCCGAGCATCTGCCCGTCTGCAGCTGCTTTGAAAATGTTTGGTGGCAGCATGCGCTCAAATACTGTGAAAAAATCACTGGCGCCGCGGCCCTGTGCATTGTTGACTATATTTGAAACATCGGCTTCCAGTCCCATAAGGCTGCCAGCCGGTACTCCATCAACTATTCCCGGGGTAATCAGGTTGACAAAAAATAACCCTGTCAGGATCGCCAGCAGACTGGTTGCAAAATAATAGATTACTGTTTTTGTACCGAGGCGACCGAAGCCATCGCCGGTGCCAATTGCTGCGACGCCGGTAATGATTGAGGCCGTAATCAGCGGGACAATCAGCATTTTTAGCGCATTAAGAAATAATCCGCCGATAAATTCATAGATTGAGTAAAAAGTGACGCCAGCAATGCCAGCGTCCATTCCAGTGGCAAACCCGGCTATCACGGCCAGAATCATGGCAATCAGGATCTGCCAGTGCAGTTGTAATCTTGTCATAGTGAAAGCAATAAATTTAAGAGCCTGCAGACTCTACACTGTCAACGCCCTACTGTCACTAGCACGCTGACAGACAGTTATTGAAGTGTCGCACAAGCTTGAATTATCAATCAAAGATGCCATTTATTAAGGTAGCAATTCTTAACAGGAGATAATTATGTCTGCAATTCATGCTGTCTGCCCACATTGTGGTGGAATAAATCGCCTGCCGTCTGAGCGCCTGGGTGAGAATCCTTCCTGTGGCAAATGCCATAAACCTGTACTAGATGGTGTGCCAGTAAACCTGGCCAGCACCAGCTTT
>Ga0316190_10001369_pt1 | contig 17530 bp, 13 predicted proteins | sample Eddworburrow2_MG_FD_204929 | JGI IMG/M metagenome (GOLD analysis project Ga0316190, IMG submission 204929) | Coastal sediment microbial communities from Maine, United States - Eddy worm burrow 2 | ecosystem: Environmental > Aquatic > Marine > Coastal > Sediment | place: USA: Maine | collected... | reverse complement strand
GCCTGTCAGCAGCAAGCCGCTTAAGGCGGCCGTAAAAACATTTTTTATTCCTGTATTCAATGGTCCAGGGTTCACCGTTCAAGGTTAATTGGATGCATTATACTTTAATATTTTTATGATTCTCAGCGTTTTCCGGAAGCGCTGTGATGGATTCATACCTTGTTTCCAATTAAAAGTGAATTAAAAAGGAATCAATATTGACAAAATGGAAAGGTTGTAATACGGTAATGGCGTAATACAGATTGGATAAATTAAAAGCCCATAGAAAGGCAATCCGAATATGGAACCCGTAATCGCCAGCAAACTAACAACGAAATGCCAAACAACCATACCGGAAAAGATTAGAGGTATTCTCGATCTTCACCCCGGCGACTCGGTAGCCTTCGAGGTTACACCGGACAAAAAAGTATTTTTAAGAAAGGCAACCCCCATTGACTTTGAGTTCGCCAGGGCTTTAGAAGGAACGCTTGCTTCTGAGTGGCTTTCTGAGAACGACGAGGAGGCCTATCGTGGCTTATAAGCCATTTGAGGTCGTCGTTGTGCCGTTCCCATTTATGGACAGAAAGTCTGATAAACGACGACCGGCATTGATTTTGTCGGACGATATAAAATTTAATAAGCCGAGTGGTCATGCTGTGCTGGCAATGATAACCAGCCAAAAAAATCCGGATTGGCCTCTGGATACAACCATTACAAGTATCCGCCGGACTGGGTTGACGGCTCCGTCAAAGGTTCGCATGAAACTCTTTACGCTTGATAGTCGATTGATCGTAAAAAAAATCGGAACGCTAACCATTCGTGATAAGAAGGCTGTTGGAAAAGCCTTGCAAAGTTTGCTGGGAATTGAATTTGAAGCGCCGATCCCTGCAGACTAATCTGAGTAAATTCTGCATCCATTAAGGGGGAAAAGTAATGATCTGCAGAAAATGCACAATTTTTTTTATTATCCTTATGTTATCACTGCCTTACACTTATGGCGGATGCGTTTTAGTATTCTCTAGCGGTGACGTCAAGAGGGAGAAGGATCCTGAAAACGACGAGAGCCCAACCGTATTTGACGGTAGTACATCCCCGGCTGTCATCGATTCAACCAATGCGAAAGACCTGTCGGGCGGCGCTTTTGCCGGTGGCATGACGCGTTTTGAAGCTGCAAGTGCCGGATTTAATAAAGGTTTAAGCGTTACACAAATTGGCGCTTTTTGGCCATTCAGATTGCCGATGGTTTTAAAGGATTCACTTCAAAAGGATGAGATAACCGGGCCGGCAGATGCATTTTATAAACCGGCCGTTGAAACCAGAAGTGGAACGATAGCGGGCAGCTGCGGGGGAAATCTATCCTATTTAATCGATATTATTGATGAATCAAGTTTGTTTAACGGCAGCTTTAGATTTGAAAATTATTGTGATCACGGGATTACCATTTCGGGAGAAACGGATTTCGATGGCACCTACGGAATCGATAGCGGAGACATTAGAACGGCCCATTTTTCTTTTGCCGATCTGGCAGACGGTGAGATCACATTAGATGGTGACATGTCACTGGACTTTTTGCACCTGCCGACAACAGTGACTTTATCGGCCTACAGCAAGGACATTGAATCCGGACAGGTTTATTGGATAAAAGACTACGCCATGAACATCACTGAGTTCGCCGGGTATATAGAAATAGAGATTTTTGGCGTATTTTATCATCCGGATCATGGCTACGTTAACTTAACCACGACCGAGCCTTTCATCGTGCATCATGAAGATGACTGGCCGACATCCGGTCTACTCGGAATTGAAGGGCATAAGAATACCCAAGCTGAATTAACCGCACTGAATCAGTTGACCTATTCCGTGGCAGCCGATACGGATGGTAACGGTGTTTTCGATTGGGATTCAAGGATTTTAAACTGGACGGATAGGTAACGGGTATACTTGATATGGCCGCAAAAAGGCACAAAAAGCACAAAAATATAATTTCAGGGAATGTAATTTCAATGGGTTACAATGAACAATGATCAAAATTTAGACTTTTTAGGAGTTCATCAAACATTTCCATGAAATGTCGAAGTTTTTAGATTTTGACATTTTCTAATCAACGGGGTTCCTTTTCGGGCTCTTTTAGCTGAAATAAGGAACATCCGCGGTACAGGGAGTTTTAATATGAACGTTACATTTTACGGCGCGGTTCGAGAAGTCACGGGTTCCATGCATCTTTTAACCACTGAGCATGATCGCATTTTGCTTGATTGCGGTTTGTTTCAGGGGCGGCGCAAAGAAACGAGAGAAAAAAACACGGTCATACCGTTTGATCCCCGGATATTGACCAACATTGTGCTTTCCCACGCGCATATCGATCACTCCGGCCGGCTTCCGCTGTTGACCAAACACGATTTTAACGGCCGCATTATATGCACCCGGGCAACGGCGGCAGCCTGTGAATATCTCCTGCTCGATTCCGCGCATATCCAGGAATCGGATGCCGACTATCTGAACTATAAAACCGTTCGTTCCGCCCTGCATAAGATGGAAACATCAATGGGTGCCAAAAAAAGGTCGAAAAAAGATGCCGACCGTCTAAAAACACTTCTGAAGAAAAACCGCCGTAGACCTGATGTCGAGACCGTCAATAAATTGATGAACGAGTATCATCTGGAAGGTGTCCATCCACTTTACACCGTTGAGGATGCCCAGCAAGCCCTGTCCTTTTTCGATGGTTATCCTTACCGTCATCCAATATCTATCGGACAGGAGATGACGTGCACGTTATACGATGCCGGTCACATTCTGGGCTCGGCCTTCGTCCTGATACGGGCCCGCGATAACGGCCGCAACTTCACCGTTGGCTTTTCGGGTGATATGGGCAGATTCGATAAACCGATTATAGAAGACCCGACCCTGAACTTTGATGATCAGGATCGGGAGCTGGATTTGCTGATCATGGAAAGCACTTATGGGGACCGGCTGCATGAGCCGGTCGTGGACTTAAAACCCAAGCTCAAGCAAGTACTGGCGGACACTTATGATCGTGGCGGAACCATATTAATTCCTTCCTTTGCCTTCGGTCGCACCCAGGAGCTCCTGTATGTTATACACGAGTTATACAAAGAGAACGAAGTGCCCCGTTTCCCGGTGTACGTCGACAGCCCCCTGGCCACCAAGATTACCCGTGTTTTTGTAGAACACCCTGAAGTTTACGACCAGGAGACCCACGAGGCATTCCTCCAGCAAGGCAAAAACCCTTTTCAGTTTGACCAGGTCAATTTCGTCAAATCGGTTGAGGAATCCATGGCACTTAACCGGGATGAAACTCCCCATATTGTGGTGTCGGCATCCGGCATGTGTGAAGCCGGGCGCATCCTGCATCACCTGCGGCATAAAATACATGATTCAAAAAATACCATTCTGATCGTCGGTTACATGGCCCAGCACACCCTGGGCCGGCGTATTCTTGAACAAGGTGAGGCCTACGAAAAATCCGGTAGAAAAGGCAAAGCGCCCCTGCTGAGATTTATGAACAAAGAGTATCCGCTCAAGGCGCGGGTGGTCAAACTGGGTGGTTTCAGCGCCCATGCGGATAAAAATGAAATGCGTCGACTGCTGCAGGAATCCAATTTGAAGATTAAACGCATCGCCCTGGTTCATGGAGAAGAAGAACAATCCCTTTCATTTGCCGACGATTTGAAAAAAGATGGTTTTGCGGTGGTGGTACCCAGAAAGGGTGAGACAATAACTTTGATTTAACCGGAAATCCATTTAAATATCAGCGGAGCGGTGAGGATGACGAACACGACCCGGACAAAATGAAAACAGACCACCAGCATGGGTTGTGCCCCGCTGTCGAGTGCCATCACGATCAGGGCGCTCATTGCCCCCGGACTCGTACCCAGGTAGGCGGTGCCGATATCCAGCAATCCCAGCTTGGCAAAAATGACCGCCATAAGTATTCCGGCCCCCACCAGAACCACACATGAGATGATGACCGGTGGGGCGATTTTTTTCATAACGTGAAGCAGTTCCGGTTGAAACGTCGCCCCCACCATGATGCCTAAAAAGACTTGGAGCGCAAACGTAAACCCTTTCGGGATTTCCCAGTGCATCTTCATCGTCATTTTAAAAATAATTATGGTTAACATCGCCCCGATTAGGGCGCCGGCCGGAATTTTCAGCTTGGCCCCCAGGGCGCCGCCGACAAGACCGAGCCCCAGATAAGCAAACAATCCCAGGCTGGAACTCATTTCAACTTCCTTTCCTCTGCAACAATTTTATATTTATTCATCCGTCTTTGCCCGAATACCCTGTCCCGCTTACTGAAGGGGTTTTAGTCGTCCTTGAAGTACTTTTCGGGAACGAGCACACTGCCTTCCATCAGCCGGCGGGCGGTACGACCCAGCACCGCTTCCCGGTAGTGGTAGGTGCCGTTCGTTTTTTCGATTACCGCACCGACTTCGATGATGCCGCCCGGATGTCCGATGGAAAGCATTTCCTTCTGGTGGGCTTCCGGTTTCAGCAGGTCGTGAGCGACCGTACCCGGGATCATCGCCGCACCCACCGTCGACACCGCACCGCTGACGGCATACGATTTGTGCAGCGTTCCCATGGACATCATACGGCCGACCAGGTCCACGTCGGTTTCATTAACCGTACTGCCGTCAAGCGTCTGATAGGTCGCCGCCGCTGTAACAAAAGCGATTTTCGGAACCGCCTGGCTTCGTAAGGTTGCCTCCTCCATGGTTTCGGTCAGGCCGATTTCCACGGAAACTGCACAGCGGACATTTTCAAGACGCTGACGAATTGAGGCGTCATTGTCGACCTCATCGATTTCAAGCCCTGACAATCCCAGCGCTGCAGCCTGTACCAGAATGACCGGGTTGGCGGCATCGATGACGGTCAGTTCAATCGGCCCGACTTCCGGCACATCCAGTGTGTCCTTGACATTACCGGTGGGGAACAGTTTGCCGGTCAATGCCCCGCCGGGATCATCAAACCTGAGCACGATCTTGGCACCGGGACCGGGAACTCCGGCGATGGCGTAACTACCGTCTTCGTCGAAACGGCCGTTTTTAACAGGCACTTCTGCAATGATAAGTTTGTCGGTGTTTTTTTGATGTATCCGGACCCGTGTGAGCGGCTCAACTGCCGGTACCAGGCCTTCATCAACAGCAAAAGGTCCAACCGCCGATGAGATATTGCCGCAGTTACCTTTAAAATCGATAATGGGACGGTCAATGGACACTTGGCCAAAATTGTATACGACGTCATAATCAGGGGATTCAGAGAGACTGATGATGGCCACTTTGCTGGCGGTGGAAACGGCACCGCCGACGCCGTCGATCTGCCGTCGGTTCGGGTCCGGGCTCCCATAGGCGGCCAGCAGCACCGCATCTCTGATATCCGACCGGGACGGAAGGTCGCCGGCGTGGAAAAAAAGCCCTTTGCTGGTGCCGCCCCGCATGTAAACAGCTGGTATCTTTTTTTGCATGATGATGCCTCCTGGATTGAGTTGTCAGTTTGCCTCACTTGGAGCTGTTAATTGTCTGGAAACTGGTTTTACTTTTACAAGATAGATACGAATCAAACATTATGTCTCGGAATTTCTATAATATTTTGAAATCATGCATCTTTTAACGACAATGGTTTTGTGCCACCGATATGGAATGATGGAATGCTGGGACAATGGAATAATGGTCAAAAACGCATAACTCCAGTGTTTGGATCAAGGCTTTCGATCCATGGTTTGTTTACCCGCCTGCCATGCCGGTTGATGTCATGGTTATACCAAGAGCTTCTAAAAAAATTAATGATTCCCAAATAATTGGTCTTGTGTCAAGGGCAATGGCGGGCAGTTCCCATGAACCGTATTATTTTTCAACCAGATGGAACACCATTGTCTCAATATTCCATCTTTCCATTGTTCCATTAACCCAGATCTTTATTGTTCCCAGTATATAATTATGGTACGAATCAATTCGTTGCATAACCGATACCGATTGTCAATCAACTTTGAGGCTGATTGAATTCCGGAACGATCTGCCATGCCACCGGGTGCCGATATCCATCCAGGTGTCGTCAGGCACCGTACCGAAATTCAAACAGGTAGAACAGCGTAAACGTTATGACCGACGGCAGCCAGAACGGGATCAAACTGTCAAAAATTTATGATGTGCTGATCGTAGGCGGCGGCAATGCCGCACTTTGTGCCGCTATTACCGCGCGGGAATGCGGTGCTGAAGTTTTGCTGCTTGAAAGTGCACCGTTTGTATTCAGAGGCGGCAACAGCCGCCACACCCGCAATTTACGCTATCTGCACGGCAGCAACAATAGTCATTTGACCGGACCCTACCTCGAAGAAGAATTCTGGGACGACCTCATGCGTGTCACGGGAGGGAAGACCAACCAAGATCTGGCCCGTTTCACCATCCGCGCGTCGAGCAATTTAGGTGCCTGGATGATCCAGCATGGCTGCAAATTTCAACCGTCCATGCGCGGCACCCTGCACCTGTCCCGAACCAACGCCTTTTTCCTGGGCGGAGGCAAGGCCCTGATGAATGCGTATTATGCCACCGCCGAAAGGCTGGGGGTGACGATTCTTTATGAGGCGGAGGTCGTGGATCTTACCATCCAAGACGACCGCTTTACGGCGGCTACTTTTGAATCCGGCGGGGGTCGGCAGACCGTTGAAGCTCGTGCGGTGGTCGTGGCATCCGGTGGATTTCAAGCCAATATCGATTGGCTGAAGGAATACTGGGGCGAAGCCGCCGACAACTTTATCATCCGCGGCACCCCTTACGACAAGGGACGTCTGCTGCGCGTGTTGCTGGACAAGGGGGCCAAAGCCGTGGGCGACCCGCGCCAATGTCACGCGGTAGCCATTGACGCCCGGGCCCCCAAGTTCGATGGTGGGATTGTCACGAGGCTGGACTGTGTGTCCTTTGGCATCGTCGTCAACAAGCGTGGCGAACGTTTTTACGATGAGGGGGAGGATTTCTGGCCCAAGCGCTACGCCATCTGGGGACGGCTGGTGGCGCAGCAGCCGGATCAGATCGCCTATTCCATCATTGACGCCAAATCAATTGATCTTTTCATGCCGTCGGTTTTTCCACCCATCGAAGCCGATTCGATCGGCGCAATGGCCGAAAAACTGATGCTCGATCCAGCCGCTCTCACCGCCACGGTAGAAACATTCAACTCCGCCGTGCGATCCGGAACCTTCGATGCCGCAGAATTGGATGATTGCGTCACCGAAGGGCTTACGCCGCCCAAGAGCCATTGGGCTCGCCCCCTGGATACCCCGCCGTTTTATGGATACCCCCTGCGACCGGGGATTACCTTCACCTATCTCGGGGTTACCGTCAACGAACGCGCCCAGGTCATCATGCAGAATAACGTTCCGGCACCCAATATCTTCGCGGCCGGCGAGATCATGGCAGGCAATATCCTGGGGCAGGGATATATGGCCGGGTTTGGGATGACGGTTGGTACGGTTTTCGGTCGAATCGCAGGAAAGGAGGCGGTGCGCTATGTCATCGAAAACCTTAAAGGAAGCTGATCGGGTGATGACGATCTGCAACGCCTGCCGCTATTGTGAGGGATTCTGCGCGGTATTTCCCGCCATGGAGCTTAGGCGGACCTTTTCCGAACCGGACCTGAAGTACCTGGCTAACCTATGTCACAATTGTCGCGGGTGTTACTATGCCTGCCAGTATGCACCGCCCCATGAGTTCAGGCTGAACATCCCCCGGGCGCTGGCGGAGCTCCGACAGGAGACCTATCGGGAATCCAGCTGGCCACAAGCGATGAAGGGCTTTTTTCAGAACAACGGGCTTCTCGTCTCGCTGATCACAGCCCTCAGTATTACCGTGGTTCTGCTACTGACCCTCCTGTTCCAGGGGCACGATGTGCTTTTTAGCATCCATCGAGGTGAAGGTGCCTTCTACCGGGTAATTCCCTACGCCGCCATGGTCGTTCCCTTCACGGTCCTAGCAGTGGTGGTGATCGTAGGTTTAGGAAAAGGGTTCGTCAATCTGTGGCGGGCAACCGGTGGCACAACGGAAGACCTGATGAGCGGGTCAGCCCATCGGCAGGCCATCGCGGACGTATTGAAACTCAAGTATTTGGATGGCGGCGGATATGGGTGCAATTATCCCGATGAGCGGTTCAGCATGATCCGTCGCTATTTTCACCACACCGTGTTTTATGGTTTCATGCTTTGTCTGGCGTCTACCACGGTTGCTTTTTTCTACGACCATCTGCTGCACCGACCGGCGCCTTATCCTTTTTGGAGCTGGCCGGTCGTTCTGGGATTCCTCGGAGGGTTGGCGCTTTTGGTGGGGACCGGCGGATTACTCTATCTTAAGCAACAGATGGATCGGGAACCGGCAACACCGGAAACGCTTGGGATGGACGTCGCCTTCACGGTGCTGCTCTTTTTGACGAGCCTGTCCGGTCTGCTGCTGTTGTGCCTGCGGTCAACAGCGCTCATGGGAACCTTACTTGCCATACACCTTGGGTTCGTGCTGGGCCTGTTCATCACCATGCCCTACGGCAAGTTCGTTCATGGGGTTTATCGCTATGCAGCCCTGCTCAAGAACGCCGTCGAGCAGGTCCGTGAAAAAATATGATCCTGCCATCCGCTGGGTCTCAACAGGTTCTGTACAGGATATTTTTCTTGTGAAACTACCCCAAAATGGCATAGTTTCATGATGATTAGACTGCCCGTTTCGATGGCCTGGATTAAACAGCAAACTACAGAATAACGAATGACAAAGGATGGAATCGCTTGGCAAAATCTTTTTTATAAAAGATAAAATTCATTCAAGTGCGCTCCACAAGCGCTTTTAATACGTCCTTCAATTCTTTCACGAAAATTGCCGGTCCGCCTTTGACAGCACCGTTGGGCATCAGCGGGATTCGTTTTTGTGCGTATAGTCCCCAGACCGCTTTTTTCAACAGTGCAGCGGCTTCCGATTCTCCCAGGTGTTTGAGCATCATCGCAGCGGCGAGAATCTGGGAGGTGGGGTTGGCCAGATTGCGTCCGGCGATGTCCGGTGCCGATCCGTGGATGGGCTCGAAATAAGACAGTTTTTCACCAAAATTAGCCCCTGGGCACATACCGAGTCCACCGATGGTGGCACCACCCAGATCGCTCAGGATATCGCCGAACATGTTTTCGGTCACGATGATTTGAAAATGCTCGGGACGAGTGACCAATTCGGCGGAGGCCGCGTCTATGTAAAGGCTCTCGGCTGCTACATCGGGGAATTCGGCGGCTATCTCCAGGAAGATTTTCCGAAAAAAAGCGAATGACCGGAGTACGTTGCTTTTATCCACCAGCGTGACCCGCTTTTTTCCGTCTTCGGGTGCCCCCCGTTTTTTGTCTCGGGCCAGATGGAAGGCATATCGTGAAATGCGCTCGCACCCCCGGGCGGTCATAAGTAAGGTGTCGGTGGCTGCCTGGGCCGTTGTGATCCCCACGCCACGGGAAAGATAGAGCCCTTCGCAGTTTTCACGCAGGATGACGTAATCGATACTATCGGGTTCCCGATTGCCCAGGGGGGTAGCCACGTTGGGATACAGTCGTATGGGTCGAACATTGGCAAAGAGATCAAATTTCACCCGGAGCTCGCCTCCCAGCAACCCCCCTTCGGTTCCGTCCGGTCGCCTGACTTCGGGTAACCCCACCGGCCCTTTTAAAGTGGAATGGGCGTGTTGGAAAGCCTCAAGGGCCTCGGGCGAGATCGGAAGCCCGATCTCCTGGTAACATCCGGCGCCGGCCTGGTGAAATTCGTAGATCAGGGTGAACTGTCCCGAAAGATCTTGAACCATTTCAAGAACTTCCACGGCAGCGTCAACAATTTCAGGACCGACGCCGTCCCCCGGCAGAATGACAATCAAGTAGCTTTTTGCCATGTTTTTCACCTAACCCTAAACTGCGGGAGGGTGCTTTCATAATGATTACATGGACCAACCAGCAGCCGGCGGCACAGCGACCCATCGGCGTCACAGGGGTCGGATCGGCTATCAACCGAAATGCCCTTCTGGGACCAGGACATAACCTTGCATGATGAGTGAGGTGTCCTTCCGAGGCTCACCGGCCTGGCTTGGAGGACAGGTAAAAACCACCCTTGTTGCTCAGAAGCCGCTAATCATCACGTTTCACACTTAAAACTTATTGTCAATCGAATTTAAGGTTAACCGGGCCATCCGCCCGGATTCGATCGGTGATGACACCGATAATCTGATTTTTTTAAAATCAATTTGACTTTTGCGGTCAGCATAATCTATGAATGTTATTCAGGCTTAGTGCTTTTGCTCGGCCGACAGTGTTTTTTCGGGGTCACGGGGATTTCATCCAGACCCTTCAATATTATTACCATTAAAAGGAGGTTTTCCAATGAAAAAATGGCTTAGGATGCTACTGACAGTGATGTGTGCTCTGGTGCTGGTCGCGCCGGCGGTCCAGGCCGAGGCAGATTTTTCCGGTGAACAGATCACCTGGATTATTCCGTTCAAGGTTGGGGGCGGCAGCGACGTCTGGTCGCGCCTGTATGCACCGTTTTTTACAAAATACCTGCCGGGCAACCCGGTCGTGGCCGTCAAGAACATGCCCGGCGGTGGCAGCATTACGGGCGGCAATCACTTCGAGCAGCGAGTGCGCAAAGACGATGGACTGATCGTTTTCGGGTCGTCGGGATCTACGAGCTTCCCCTATCTTTTGGGCAACAGCAAGGTGAAATATGACTTTTCCAAGTACCACATTGTTTTTGCCTCTCCCACCGGCGGGGTCGCCTACATCAACCCCAAATTGGGCGTGACATCAGCAGCCGACCTGAAGGGTTTGAAAACAGAATTGGCGTATGCCTCCCAGGGGGCCACGTCCCTGGATATCGTTCCGCTGCTGGCCTTTGATATGCTGGGGCTGAACGTTAAGGCGGTTTTTGGCTACAAAGGGCGCGGCTCCGGTCGGGTCGCCTTTGAACAGGGCGAAGTCAACATCGATTATCAAACTTCTACGGCCTATATTAAAAATGTACGTCCCCTGGTCAAACAGGGTCTGGCAGTGCCCCTGATGACCTGGGGCGTTTTGGACGATGCCGGTAACGTGGTACGTGATCCCATCGAGCCGGATCTGCCCTGCTTCCCCGAAGTCTATGAAATGGTCCACGGTAAGAAACCTTCCGGAAAAAGTTGGAATGCCTGGAAGGCTTTCATGGTGGCGGGTTTCGGCGTCCAGAAGGCCATGTGGCTACCCCAAAAAACAAAACCTGAAATTGTCGCCGCCTACCGCGAGGCTGCAGGCAAAGTAATTGCTGATTCGGAATTTCAGGATGTCGTCAAAAAGAGCCTGGGAGGCTACTCCCAGCTGGCGGGCGAAAAGGCCAGCAAAGCCTTCGAGCAGGTCCTGAGTGTTTCCCAGGAAGACAAAGCCTGGATCCTCAAATGGATCAAAGATAAGTATGATGTGGAAGTGAAATAGCCCCTAATGTCAGGGAAACCAGTCGTGCCGGTCGGTCTGGCAACAAACAGACCGTTCGGCTTGCCGACCAAAGCATGTTTCTCCACTTTCAATTAGAGTTGCGGGGAGGCTCAACCGCCGCCCCCTATGATGAGGAATTGCCATGGAGGCTTTTTTCCATTCGCTCACCGTATTGTTGACGCCCTCGCATTTGTTGCTCTTGATCGCCGGTGTCGTGTTGGGACTCTGTGTCGGTATCCTGCCCGGTTTAGGGGGGATCGTGGGGATGACCATTCTTCTGCCGGTGATTTACGGTATGGACCCCCACAACGCCTTTGCCCTGTTGATCGGCATGGTGGCCGTCATCCCGACGTCGGACACCTTCCCATCGGTCATGATGGGGATTCCCGGATCTTCGGCCTCCCAGGCCACCATTATGGACGGATACCCCCTGGCGCGCAAAGGCGAAGCCGCCCGCGCCCTGGGCGCCGCCTTCACGGCCTCGTTGATCGGCGGTCTGATCGGCGCCGCCGTCCTGACCCTCATCATTCCCATCGCCCGTCCGCTGGTGCTGGCTTTCGGCTCACCGGAGCTGTTCATGCTGGCCGTTTTAGGCATGTCCATGGTGGGGGTGCTTTCGGGAAACCAGCCCATCAAAGGCATCATCGGTGCCGGCATCGGTCTCATGCTGGGGGCTATCGGGGACGCCCCGGCGGTTACTGAGTATCGGTACACCTTCGGGATCGACTACCTCATGGATGGTATTTCCCTGGTCATTGTCGGGCTGGGTCTGTTTGCCTTCCCCGAGATCATCGATCTGCTGATCAAGGGCCGCCCGATTTCGGAAAAGGCCGAACTCGGCAAGGGCTGGCTGGACGGCGTCAAAGATACGATTCGCCACAAATTCATTGTCCTGCGCTGCGCCATCATCGGCGTCGTCATCGGATTCATACCGGGACTGGGCGGTTCGGTGGTGGATTGGATCGCATACGGTCACATCATCCAGACGAGCAAAGATCGCGAGCTTTTCGGCAAAGGCGATATCCGCGGTGTCATCGCACCCGAGAGTGCCAACAACGCCAAGGAAGGCGGCGGCCTGATTCCGACCTTTCTGTTCGGCATTCCGGGCTCCGGCTCCATGGCGGTTTTTCTGGGAGGACTTCTTATCCTCGGCATCCAGCCTGGTCCCTCCATGGTGACCGAAAATGTCGATTTGCTCTACACCGCCATCTGGAGCCTGGCACTGGCCAACATCTTCGGGGCCGGTCTGGCGCTGGTCCTGTCCAAGCCGATCACCAAACTCACGGTCGTGCCCTTCAGCTACCTGGCACCTTTCATGATTCTGATTATTACCTTCGCCTGCTACCAAGCGACTTACAGTTGGGGCGATCTGATTGCTCTGCTGCTGGTGGGCATCCTGGGGTGGTTGATGAAGCAGTTCGGCTGGCCTCGCCCGGCGGCCTTGATCGGCTTCGTGCTGGCCGGCAACCTGGAACAATACCTGTTCATCTCGGTACAGCGGTATGGCCTGGGTTGGCTGACCCGGCCCGGCGTGATTATCATGACGGTCATTATCATTGCCTCTCTGAGCGCATCGATTGTTTATCAGAAGAAGCTCAAAACGACCGGGCAGACCGCTGCCAAGGGATAAGGAGGAAATCATGGCACGATGGCTTACTCTGAAAAACCTGTTCTCCCTATTCCTGATTGCCTGGTTTGCGTACGGTGTGTGGGAAGCACGCAGCTATGCCTATCTGGCCAAAATATTTCCGTTCTACATCAGCCTGGTCCTGCTCATTTTTGCCGTCATCAGCATCTTTATCGAACTTCGCACGGTCGTCGACGAGGCCGAAGATCTGCACGGTGCGTCGTCGGGTTCCGATTTAAGCGTTGATTGGGATATGCCGATGGCCGTCGTCTGGAAGCGTTTCGGCTTCTATATCGGGATTATCCTGGGGGTTTATGTCTTGATCTATCTGATCGGCTACCCCTTGGCCATAAGTCTTTTCATTTGCCTTTTTTACCGCCTGGTTGCCAAGGCCAAATGGGTCGCTTCCATCGTGGCCGGCTGCGCGGGGCTTGGTTTTCTGGCCCTGGCTTCCAAGGTCCTGGGTATGGATTGGCCGACGGGCTTGCTAAAACTGCCATGGCCGCTGGGATGAGAGGTCGCGCTCTTATGAAACTTCACTAATTTTGACAGGATTTACAGGATTGTCAGGATTATTTTGTTTTCGTATAGCTAAATCCTGTCCATCCTGTCTGCCGGGGCGAAGCTTTTTGCGAAGCCTGGTTGATCCTGTCAGAAAATAGAATTGTATTTCGTTAAGTTTCTTCTTCGATTAGACCGGCCGTTTTTTTGGCCGGCGGCTGGGCTGACACCTGAAACCTGGCGCCAAGTACAGATTTGATCTATGGCAGAGCCCATCATCTCTGACCTGACCCAGCTTCCGGCCCGTAGGGCCTACAGCCCGGAGGGAGGACCAGGCTTTCGATTTTGAATTAACACTTCCGACTCACACAAAGTCTCAGTATTGTCGCCTGACAAAGGCGGTTGTGGATAACCCGCTTAACCAAAAAAGGGAGATCTCATGAAGAACGAAAATTATATTCGTGAATTTCAAACCGGCGGTCAGACCTACGCCATGTTTAACATTCAGCAGTTGGAATCCGGAGGCATTGCCGAGATTGGGCGTCTGCCGTTTTCCATCCGTATTTTGGTAGAAAATTTGCTGCGCAAAATGGACGGCGAAATCGTCAAAGAGGAAGACCTGCTGAACATCACTCGCTGGCAGAAGACATACGACACGCCGGTGGAAATTCCTTATCACCCGGCCCGGGTGCTGATGCAGGATTTCACGGGGGTGCCGGCCGTGGTGGATCTGGCCGCCATGCGGGATGCGGTTAAGCAGCTGGGCGGCGATCCACGAAAGGTCAATCCGCTGGTGCCCGTTGACCTGATTGTCGACCACTCGGTCCAGGTGGATGCCTTCGGCACCAAAGATGCCGTCGTGGAAAATGTCCGCAAGGAATACGAACGCAACGGCGAACGATACGCTTTTCTGAAATGGGCCCAGCGGAGTTTTGACAACTTCAAAGTCGTCCCGCCTCGATCCGGCATCTGCCACCAGGTAAATCTGGAGAATGTGGGCCGCGTCGTGCTGGCGACCGAAGAAGGCGACCGCACGGTTACCTATCCCGACACCCTGGTGGGACTGGACTCCCACACCACGATGATCGATGCCCTGGGCGTTATGGGATGGGGCGTCGGCGGCATCGAGGCCGAAGCCGTCATGCTGGGCCAGCCCTATTATCTCTCCATCCCCCAGGTAATCGGGGTCCATTTGACGGGTGAACTTCGGCCGGGGATAACGGCCACCGATCTGGTGCTGACCGTCACCGAGATGCTGCGAAATTACGGCGTGGTGGAGAAATTTGTAGAGTTTTTCGGAGCCGGAATAAAAAAGCTGACGGTTCCCGATCGCGCCACCATTGCCAACATGACCCCCGAGTTTGGTGCCACCCTGGGCTTCTTCCCGGTGGACGAAAAGACCATCGAATATCTGCGGATGACCAACCGCGGACAGCAGGCGGACCTGGTGGAAATCTACACCCGGAAGAACGCCCTGTTCTTCACCGGCGCGGAATCCCCGGAGTATACCGATGTACTGGAATTGGACCTGGAGACGGTTGAACCGTGCGTGGCCGGCCCGGCCCGGCCCCAGGACCGTATCCCACTCAAGGATCTCAAATCCAGATTTGCCGATATCCTGGGATGCGCCTATGATCGGGATGAAGAAGTTGCACGTGTATCACAATTTCACGACGAATCCGGCACCCGCACTTCGCGCTTGCCAAGGTGCTCTCCGGTCATGGACGGCGCCTGCGACATCGACTTGCACGGTCAGCCGGTAAAACTCCGCAACGGATCCGTGGTCATCGCTGCGATCACGTCCTGCACGAATACCTCCAATCCCTTTGTGCTTCTCGGCGCCGGACTGCTGGCCAAAAAAGCGGTCGAAAAGGGCCTGAAGGTGCCGCCCTTCGTCAAGACCTCGCTGGCCCCCGGCTCCAAGGTCGTGATCCAATACCTGAAAGATGCCGGGCTGATACCCTATTTGGAGGCCCTGGGCTTTCACCTGGCTGGTTTCGGGTGTACCACCTGTATCGGCAACAGCGGCCCTCTGAACCCGGTCATCGAAAATTGCATCACGGAAAATGATCTCAACGTGGCCTCGGTCCTCTCCGGTAATCGCAATTTCGAGGCCCGCATCCACCAGACCATCAAATCAAACTTCCTGGCCTCGCCCATGCTCGTGGTGGCGTATGCCCTGGCCGGGCACATTGATATCGACCTGACCTATGAGCCGGTGGGGATAGATCCCAACGGCCGTCCGGTCTACCTGGATGACCTCTGGCCGACCAACGAAGATATCAAAGCCCTGATCGACGAACATGTGAAGACGGAATTCTTCGAGCTCGAGTATGGGCGGATTTTCGACGGCGACGAATTCTGGCATGACCTGCCGGACGTCAAATCGGTCACCTACGAGTGGGACGATCAATCGACATATATAAAGAATCCGCCCTATTTCGAAGATTTCCAGGTCGAACCCGCCCCGGTCGGTGATATTACGGCGGCCCGGGCGCTGGTGCTGCTCGGCGACACAGTCACCACGGACCACATTTCTCCCGCCGGTGCCATACCGGAAGCCTACCCCGCCGGGCAGCACCTGGTGGCCCAAGGCGTCACCCCGGACCAGTTCAACTCCTATGGATCGCGACGGGGAAACCACGACGTCATGATGCGGGGGACATTTGGGAACATACGCCTTAAAAACCTGCTGGTGGCGGGCAAAGAGGGGAGCTATACGCTCAAATACCCGGAAGGAGACGAACGTTTTATCTATGATGCCGCCATGGCCTACCAGAAGGCGCAAATTCCCATGGTGGTTCTGGCCGGCAAGGAGTACGGCGCTGGATCGTCCCGTGACTGGGCGGCCAAAGGCTCCAACCTGCTGGGGGTGCGTGCGGTCATCGCCGAATCCTTCGAACGGATTCACCGCAGCAATCTGGTGGGTATGGGCGTGTTGCCACTGGTGTTTGCACCCGGCGAGAATGCCGCCAAGCTGGGGCTTGACGGTAGTGAAAGCTATACCATCAAAGGTATTGCAACGATCCGTCCCCGGCAGCAGCTAACCGTGACTGCCGAAAAATCAGACAGCGACCCAATAACCTTTCGGGTTACTGCGCGTCTGGATACGGACGTGGATGTGGCCTATTTTAATAATGGCGGCATTTTACCTTATGTGCTGCGCAAAATCATCGTATAAACAGATCTGAACTGAACTAATGGGCGTCCGGGGATGCTGACTGGTCGCGCTTCCGATGGCTCAGCAGCCACTGGATGATGGGAGATGTCAGAAAAGCGATGGTAACCAAGTTGATGCTCAGTGAGATGGGGCGCTCCCACAAAAAGGACATTGACCCGTCATAGATCACGAGGGATCGGCGTAGGTTATCCTCCATCAGGCCACCCAGAATGAACCCGAGCAGCAAAGGCGCCATGGGAAAGTCGAACAAACGCAGCACCAGGGCAATCACCGATATTAGGATCATGGCATTGATGTCGAAATTGTTGAATGTGATCAGGTACACGCCGATCATGGAGAAAAAAATGATACCGGGGATCAAAATGTTCCTGGGCACGGCCAGCAACCGGGCGAAGTAAGGGATCAGGGGTAGGTTCAGGATAAGCAGAAAAACGTTGCCCAGGTACATGGACATAATGACGGCCCAGAAGACTTCCGGCCGCTCCACGAACATGCGTGGGCCGGGCTCGATTCCATAAGCGATCAAGGCCCCGAGCATGACCGCGGTGGTTCCCGAACCGGGAATTCCCAGGGTGAGCAGCGGTATGAAGGAGCCGGTGCTGGCCGCGTTGTTGCCGGTCTCCGGTGCGGCCAGTCCTATGAGGCTGCCCTTGCCGAACTTTTTCTTTTCTTCGGGATTGGCCAGTCGTTGTTCCATTCCGTAGGAAAGAAAGGATCCCAGAGTGGCGCCGGCCCCAGGCAGAACCCCAATGAAGAATCC
>Ga0316190_10001368_pt1 | contig 17531 bp, 7 predicted proteins | sample Eddworburrow2_MG_FD_204929 | JGI IMG/M metagenome (GOLD analysis project Ga0316190, IMG submission 204929) | Coastal sediment microbial communities from Maine, United States - Eddy worm burrow 2 | ecosystem: Environmental > Aquatic > Marine > Coastal > Sediment | place: USA: Maine | collected... | reverse complement strand
GTAAAATATTTGCATGATAATGTTTTGAAAGACTTTCTACTCTCGAGGCAGTATTTACTGTATCAGATATTATGGCTGCATCCATTCTTTTATCATCTCCAATGATTCCCATAATTAATGGGCCAGTATGAATTCCCATTCCTGTTCTCAACAATTGTCTTCCTTTCTTCTTCCTTATTTCATTATATTTTGCCAGTTCTTTTTGAATTTTAACAGTGGATTTTAATCCATCTTCAGGACTCTTTGGAAAAAGGGCCATAACGGCATCTCCTAAAAATTGATTTATGAATCCATTATTTTCTTTAACAATTGGTCCGATTCTACCGTTGTATGCATTAATAAAATCAAAATTTTCTTTAGGAGTCATTTGCTCCGAAAGGGTCGTGTAGTCTCTTATATCAGAGAAGAAAACAGTTACATCCATGTGAACATGATCACCCAAAAGCACGTCAGTTATCCTTTCTTTACCTAAAGATTTTATAAACTCATTAGGAATAAATCTTCCCGTAACTTCGAAAATCCTATTCAGGTCTAACTGGGTTTTTATCCTTGCTAAAAATTCCTGTTTAGTGAAGGGTTTAGCCAGATAATCGTTGGCTCCTATATTTAATCCATGAACAAGATCCTGAACCTGATTTTTCGCAGTAACCATGATCACTGGTAGTTCAGAAGAGATGTACTTTTTACGAATTTCCTGACAAACCTGGTATCCTGTCATCTTTGGCATCATAACATCCAATAATACAAGGTTATACTTCATGCCATTATCAAGAGCCTTTAATGCCTCTTCACCGTTCATTGCCTGAGTGATATTATAGTTCTCTGACGCCAAATGATTTTGCAATACCTTGTGGTTGATAGGTTCATCATCAACAATCAGAATACTCATGGCCTGGTCATTATTAGCGGATGAGTTTTCTAAAGCAGATACAAAATCACTATTATCCCGTAGGGGAATGATTTCAGTTTTTGATTTTGAAGAAATAGATGATTTTATATCTGCAAGTGGACTTGCTTTTTCCGTAGCAACAGGTATGGTAAAATAAAAACTGGATCCTATTCCAAAAGCTGAATCTACCCACATTTTACCACCGTGTAATTCCACCAATCTTTTACTTATGCTTAATCCAAGTCCGGTGCCAGCAAATTCCCGTGCAATGGAACCATCAGCTTGTTGAAATTCCTGAAAAATAATATCTTTTTTATCATCAGGAATTCCAATACCTGTATCCTGAACTGTGATCTCAATGTTTTGATGTTTTTGTACGGCTGATACGCTAATACTTCCTTTTTCAGTAAATTTTATAGCATTTCCAATAAGATTATTCATTATTTGCTGGAGACGGTTTTCGTCACCATCAATTGCTATAAGATCAGGTGATATATTATTAATAAGTGATACTTCTTTCCCGGAAACCAGTAGTGAATTGATACGTAAAACTATATCTGTTAAAGATTTTATATCTATTGGTCTTCGTTGTAAGACGATATCAAAATTCTTTAATTTAGAAAAATCAAGTACATCATTAACCAGGCTGGCGAGTCGTTTACCTGAAGAAATTATCATAGATAAGTCATCCCTCATGTCCGAGCTTTCCATTTTGTCAAACAAGCTTTCAGATAGCCCAATTATACCATTTAGAGGTGTTCTTAATTCATGAGATGTATTTGCAAGAAATTCATCCTTGAGGCGATCAACACGTTTCAATGCCTCTTCCCTTGACTTGGCTTCTTCAATGATCTCTTTATAAAGCATAGCGCTTTCAATAGCTGATGCTGCTTGCAAGGCTATAGTGGTTAATAATTTCAGGTCGGCTGCACGATAATTACCATCCTGGTTATTAAATAGGATAATTAATCCTAAGATTCGTTGTTTGACTTTTAATGGTGCATAAAGCATGGAAATAATCTCAGATGAGAGATTTGAGAATCTTATGTCCGTTTGTGAGTCATTAATAATTTCAGCAGTTTCAATGTTTTCAATATTGTTAAAAAAACATGAGGGATGATTTAACTCATTTTCGGATAGATAATTAGTTCCAGAAATTGACACAAGTTGTGATTTTGCCAGCTCTTCTGGTTGATTTAGAATTATAGCACTTCCACTGGCAGTGATCAGATGGTTGGCCTCCTCAAGAGTTATCTTCGCTATTTCATCAGGATCAATCGATTTTGCCAGTTTTTCTGAAAAATCATAGATGACATTAATTTCACGATACATAGTGAGTACTTCCTGCCCGAGGGTTTTACGCTCACTTTCTTTGATTGCCAACTGTTGTAACAATTGTGCAAAAGCTCCAGCCTGTTTAGTGCCATATACCCATCCAATTATCTCCTCTTTTAGTTTGATTGGAATTTTTTCCTCAGGATTATTTATCGGGACACCTAAAAGTAAGTTTTCCTGATCATCGAACACTCCAATCCTCTCTGAAAATAAATTCAACAGGTTATCAAACAATTCCTGATTTTCTTTTCCTTTACTTATCAGTCTTTTTAGACTTACGCTTGACATATGCTAATGACCAGATTTAATTTATAGTTTAAGAATTTCCCGTGCTTTTTCCAGTAACCTATCCGGATCAAAAGGTTTGGTCATATACAGATCAGCACCCACTTCTTCACCCTTCTTTTTATCAAGTTCCTGTCCTTTTGCTGTAAGTATGATTATTGAAACATCATCCATTTTTTCCTCCAATTTCACCCTCCGGCATACTTCAAGCCCATTCATTTTTGGCATCATCACATCCAGGAAGACAAGGTCCGGTTTTTCATCCATGATCAGTTCAAGAGCGGCGGCTCCATCTGACGCTGTGAAAAATTCAACTCCTTCATCTTCGAGATCCTCCAGGGCCTGCTCAATAAGCATTCTCAAATGATCTTCATCATCTACAATTAAAATTTTTTGATCCATTATTTTCTATTAAAATTTATTATTGATACATCATAAATAATACATTTTCCAGGCCCTTCTCAAATCTAAGCGTCTTGATAAGTTCCTGATCTTTTGATAAAACAGAGTTTAGAATTATAATATCAGGTTTTGACTCTATAGCCTTTTTTATCAATTCAACTCCGTTAGATTCTACCACCTGGTATCCACGGGTTTGCATCACTTCAGCAAGACTTCGTGCGGTGGTAGCATTTTCATCAACAATCATTACTTTTCTCTTCGATTTACCCTGTTCTAAGAGTGTGCCGATTTCCTTGAATAATTTATCAGTATCGATAGGTTTGGTAAGGTATCGATCAACACCCAATCTTATACCTCTTTCCTTGTCCTGAACAATAGATAAAATCAAGATAGGTACATCCATAGTTAAGGGATCATTCTTCAATACAGCAGCTACATCGAAACCATTCATTTCTGGCATCATTACATCAAGAATGACCAGGTCTGGGAGTTCTTTCCGTATTTCTTCCAATGCTTCTTTACCATTTGAGGCTTCTCTGACAACATAGCCACTATCTGTCAGTTCCTGTCGTAACAGATCCCGAATGTGTTTCTCATCATCAGCAACAAGTATCGTCTGAGGATGGTCTACCGAGTTAGGAGCAGAATGGAATACTTGTTTTTTTAATTCCTTCATTACTTCGTCCAGGTTCAGGGTTCTGTCACTACCGGAAGCTAAGGGCAGGCTGAATGCAAAGGTGCTGCCTTTTCCCGGTGTACTTTTTACCCAAACTCGTCCCCCATGATATTCTATTATTTCTTTGCAGATTGGAAGACCAAGTCCCGTTCCTTTTGGTTTATCAGTAAGTGTATCACCCACCTGCTTGAATTTATCAAATACTTTCAGTTGGTCCTCATCAGATATCCCCATACCTGTATCGGTAATGCTGACGGTTATCTCATCTTTATCGAAGGAAGCTTTACAAGTAACAGTTCCTTCATCCGTAAATTTGGCAGCATTAGAAAGAAGGTTGATTATTACCTGGATTAATTTATCTCCATCTCCTTTAATTTCTGGTAGAGTTTTAGGAATTTGATTTTTTAATTTCAGCTTTTTAGCTTCAAATACAGCCCCGGTTGCTGCTATTGCCTGCTCTATGACTTTTGACATGTCAATACTGTCCAAATGCCACTCCATCTTCCCTGCTTCAATTTTAGCTAAATCAAGTACATCATTAATCAAGGTAGTGAGCCGCTCGCCTTCTGAAACGACAACTTCAAGGTTTTTGGCAACCTGATCCATTGTTTTTCCAGTCTTATCATTATCCACCGTGATTAATGGGAATAACTTTTCGGTAAGCCTTTTACGAATGATTTTGGCAAATCCAATAACTGATGTAAGGGGAGTACGCAGTTCATGGCTTACTGTAGACAAAAAAGCACTTTTCGCCTCATTGGCTTCTTCTGCTGTTTTTCGGGCTTCCTCGGCTTCTGCCTGAGCTTTTAAGGTATCCTCAAATAACCTTGCATTATGTATAGCAACACCGACATTAGAAGCAATTGTTGAAAGTAGTCGTTTATCATCATTATTAAATCGATTTTCATGTTCCGTGCTCTGTACACTTATAACACCAATTCTTTCTTTTCCTGTAATAATTGGCACACCTAAAAATGAAGCTGCTTCCTTTCCTTTTCTTTTGATTCCTAGTTCATCATATTTAGCATTTACATCCTGATTGATTAGAACTTCATCACCCGTTTGAATAATTCTGGACGTGAGGCCTTCTCCAAATTCAATAGGCGCTATATCATCTCCGTATTGATATGGAAAAGTAATCATATTACTTTCCTTATCTAAAAATGCCAGGAAGACAATATTGGCTTTAAAAAGATCTTTCATTTGATCTCCCACCATTTGGATTAATGCTTCCAGATCCAATTGGGAGGCTAAGGCATTACTTACATTAGTGACCATTGCCATTTCGGCCGCTCTTTGCTGGATTTCATTAAACAACCTTGCATTTTCAAGTGCTACACTCATGCTATTTGTAAGTGTAGAAATTAGGCTGACATCAGAATCAGAAAATGCAAATGTCCGGTCAATATTCTGTAAACTTATGTAACCCTTAACTATATCACCAACAATCATTGGCATAAATACCGCTGATAATGGCATTTTCGTTCCAGGTACAGGCTTGGGACTTTTAATTCCCAAATCTGTTAAAGGTTTGTCATTTGGCTTATTGGTTATAAATGCTTTTTTAGAATCAATTATATGGTTTCTGAGAACATCAATAGATCGTGGTTCAGGATAATGTTTTTTACCATCTTCATATAAAAAATGAAATACTTCTGTTTTATCTATATAATTAAATGTTGCTATTGAGACGATTTGAGCATCGAAAATTTCCTGTATTTTTTCACCTACAAGATTGTAGATAGCTTTTAAGTCCATTTCAGCCACAAGACCCTGTTGAACACTATTAATAACACCTAATTCCTCATTCCGCTGCTCAGTTTCTTTTAATAAACGGTTTATCTCATTAAATAAACGAGCGTTATCAAGAGCAACACTCATACTATTCGCTAATGTTCCTAACAGACTTACATTTGATTCAGAAAAAGCATTATCATGATCAAGATTTTGTAAGGTTATATATCCTTTTACCTTTTCACCAACGGTCATTGGAATAAAAACTGCAGATTTTGGCATGATAGTACCAGGAACTGGCTTTGGAACTTCAATACCTAGTTTTAAAAGCATTTCATCATTCCAATTATTAGCTACTAATGGTTCTTTTGAGTTGATTAGATATCTTCTCAGGCTATCTATTGGTCTGGGCTTTGGGTAATGTTTTTTGCCATCCTCATATAAATAATGAAAAACCTCAATATCATTTGAAAAGTCAAAGGTAATTATTGCAGCAGTTTGCGCATCAAAAATTTCCACAATCCTGTCACCAACAAGATTATAGATACCCTGCATATCCATCTCGGCTACTAATCCCTGTTGGACAGAATTAATTACCGCCAATTCTTCAACACGCTGACTAAGCTGCTTGGTACGTTCTTCTACCGTCTCTTCAAGAATTTTTTGATCGGCTTTTAATTGCCGGGTTCTGTATCGGACGATTAACCAAATTATTAATCCACCCAGTATCACATAAAATATATAGGCAAATAAGGTTCTATGAAGAGGGGGAGAAATTGTGAATTCAAAGCTGGCTTCCTGGCTTTCTATATCAAATATATTCCTGGCTTTTACATGGAAAATATAACTTCCTTCTCTGAGGTTTGTATAACCTTTTTCTGTCCTGCGGCTCCATATTGACCAATCTTTATCATATCCTTCAAGCCAGGTCATATATTCCGTCAGACTTTCTTCAACATAGAAAGGCGATGCAAAATCAAAGGAAATATTATTTGAGTTGTAGGTTAATTCATAATCAGTTTCGCCAATTGATGTGCCGTTATAAATAACAGAATCTTCGTTTAAGGTGACTTTTCGAATATGAGTATTAAAATCAATATTATAATCAATTTCCATTTTTGGATCATATCGAATAAGTCCTATTGAAGAAGCAAACCAGGTGATTCCATCGTCTTCAGAATAGATATTATTCATTATAGCATTAGCAAAAGGTTTGAAAGGAGCAGTGATTAATGAATATTTGCCATCCTGACCTTTAATGGCTTTTGAGGCACCTTTATAATACGATAAAAACACTTCTCCCGCTCCATTCGATTCTATTATTGTTCCCGATTCTTCAGCTTTCGCTCCGAAGGTATTGTCTTTGACAAATTGATTCTTTTCTTCATCGAATGTTAGAAATCCTTTTACTGGTGTAAAATATATTTCCCCATCAACGGAATAAATATAAACCTGTCCTTTAGGAATCCCATGTTCTACGCCAAAACGCTCTATTTTGATATCTTCTAAATCCGGCCAGGAATTAAAGGTAATTCTGACAGCACCATCGGATTCAGTACCTAACCAGATCCTGCCTTCAGCATCTTCGGCAAAAGACCAGATGCCCTCCCTTATAATACTAATTCTACCAAGGGATTTCCACCTATTGTTTGAAATGGATTGAAAAACTCCAACACCACGTCCGGTACCTACAAATACATAATCAGGATAATTTTCGTATCGATGTAAAGACAGTGCACTAAAATTTGCATTGGGAGCATCGTGAATGTCGACAACCTTGTCGCCATCAATTCTTTGAAAGCCACTTTGACTGGCGGTCAACAACTGATCATCGTATAATAACATGTCAAAACATTGAAACCCGATGTTTTGTATTGGTTTAAATGTCCCTGATTTTTTATCGAGGTATGAAGCCCCTTCGGTAGTTCCAACATATAGAATTCCGTTATGCCTTCTTAAAGACATTACATTGCTGGTAAGTCCCATATCAGCGTTAAAATAGGTGAGGGGAGAGGATATCGATAAGCGTGCGATTCCATTATCGAGCGCAAGCCATAAGGCATTACTGTTATCAAGAAACATGTCATATACAACATTGTCTTGTAGGCCGTTTGCTCTTTCGTAATGATGCAATAACTTTCCGTCACTATCCAGGAGCATTACACCACCTCTTAATGTCCCGATAGCAAAATGATTGTTAGGTAATATAATAGCACGACGGGGGAGGTACTGCTTTACGAGATCATTCGCATCAATAGACAAGGGTATTAGTTTGACGCCATCATGTACATAAAAGTCCCCGGCTCGTGTAACAAGTAAAAGTTGGCCTTCACGATACCTGGTTATACTGGATAATCTATTATTTATGAACAATTCGGATCCTGGTAAAAAATCAAGGTTATCACCATTTTGTTTATAAATACCTTTATTGAACTTGTACACATATAAATGGTTGTCAATAGCAACGGTTCCAGATAATCCGGTAGAATCATACTCTATAACATATAAACTGTCGTTCTGCCATCTAAAATCATCTCTGAAAGCACTGAAATGTACACCATCGCTAAGCACGTTGGTGAACCAAACATCTGTAAAATCTCTTTTTTCTTCAGGGATATTAGACGTTAATGATATAAATGACATTAATCCGGTACTGTCAGGTGCCAGATATCCTATTTCACCAGAGCCACCAACCCATATACGTCCATTTTCATCACAATCCAGTGACCTTACTACATTATTTTTAGGGGTTTTAATCAAACGCCAATTAATCCCATCATATTCTACTATGCCATCAGAATTTCCAAAATACATTACACCCCGATGATCTTGTTCAATACACCAGTTTTGAGGATTTGCATCGTACAATTTGGGTGCATAATTGGTAATAAAGGGGCGACCAATTTCTTTCATATCCTGGCTATACAGTGGAGAAAAGGTTATAAAAGCCAGGAGTAATAAAGAAAACCATTTTGACAGGCCCGTATAACATGTGTTGAACTTAAACAGTAATTTCATTGATTATTGTCATTAGTTAATGTTCAAATATTTTTTAAGAGGATTCTATGGTCATGATTTCCAAATATAGTGTTTCACAGACTCTATACACAAATCGCTATTAATCTATCGCACTATAAAGATGAAAAAACTAAAGGAAGATAATCCTTCAATAAGCCGTCATATTAATTAAAACAGCTTGCAGAACCACATATAAACATAATCCAATCTTGCAATATAATAATTATATATTGATCAACTAATAAGAATCAGGGTTTTTTTGAGAAACAAGGGAATATAATATAAGAAGAGTGAATAATATTACAGTGCCTTGGCAGATTGTTTAAATCTTATTATTATAAATTAATGATTCAACAATTGAATGAGGTTGATGTAATAAAAAGCTGTTCTGCTTATTTATAAAATAGAAAAAAATACATAGCAATAATCGATAAAAACAATGCTATGGAAATTAAAACGAATTTGGACCGATTAAATTTTTTATCTCTATGTTGTTCTGTCTGGTCAAGCATAATAATAGTATTTAGAGGAAATAAAAAAGTATAGTAAAGAAGTATATAAAATTGATTATATGCAAGATAACCTATGATAATTAAATCTTAAATAGAACTGTAATTAAAAATAATGTAATGATTCAAAGATTTTAATTAATATCAACATCGATGTTTCCGAATTTTTATCATTTATTGATTTTGAAGCACAATTAAATTTATATAGTAATTTTCCTTACTTTTAAAGAAAAAGAAATTATAATTTCAATATTATAATTGGGATCCGTTTTCATTATTTGTAATTTTTTATAGTGAGCTACAAGGGATTTTATTTATGGTTGCTGGTTTATATTTCACAAATTTTTGTTTGCGAAGGACAAACTTCAATATATTTATCCCCAAAGGGTAACGATAAGAATCCGGGTACAAGAGACCTTCCATTTTCAACCTTACAGAAAGCTAAGGAAAAAGTTGTAGGTATTTTAAAGGAAAATCCAGCCCAAGAAATCAAAGTCTGGTTAGACGATGGTATTTATCCTGTTACAAATCCTGAGATTTTTAGATCGCAAGATTCCGGAAAAGAGGGATTTGCTGTTCAATATAAGGCCATTCCAGGAGCCGTACCTGTTATTTCCGGCGGAAAAAGATTAACCTCATGGACAAAGAGCTCTGATGGAATATGGGAAACTAGTATTAGCTCGAATAATATTGGTTTACATCAAGTTAGAGAACTATACATTGATAATAAAAGAGTCAAACGAGCCCGTCATCCTAATTCGGACTATCTAAGGATTGAAAAAGTAGGAAAGGATAAACGAACTAATTTTTATTTTAAACCAGAAGATTTTCCTATTCCTGAAAATATTGATGATACAGAACTTGTATTAATGCATGACTGGTCATCCAGCAGGGTATATCTTGATACAATAATTCTAAATAAAAATTTTCTAAAAGCTCAAGATACCATCGGTGCCAGGCAACCTTCATTCTTTACTCTTGATAATTGGGAAAAAAATCCCCGATACTACCTTGAAAATGCCCGGGAGTTTATAGACGAAGATTTTGAGTGGTGCTTTGATTCTAACGATCAAAAAATCTTTCTTAAGCTGCCTGGCTCACTACATCCTAATTCTATGAATGTAATCATCCCATATTCTTTAGGAATAATGGAATTTGCGGGAACTGAAGGACATCCTGTAGCAAATATTAGTTTTGATAGTATTACTTTTAGTCATTGCCATTGGCAAATTCCTGATCGGGGATACGCAGGCGTTCAGGCATGCTTTTTTGATCCATGGCCCTCCGGCAATACCTGGGAAGCAGTACCTGCAGCTATTTCAGGAAAATGGATGAAAAATATATCATTCATAAATTGCACATTTGAACACCTGGGGGGTACTGGACTATGGATGGGCACTGGAAGTATAAATTGTTCTGTAATAAATTCGATATTTTCAGATATATCAGGAAATGGTATTATGATAGGAGAAGGCCGTAGCAGAGTTATTAATGGTTCTCCATGGTGGAAAACAGCTCCCACTCAAGCAGCTTATGGCAATAGGATTAAAAACTGTACTATTAATAATTGCGGATATCAATTCTTTGGTGGAGTTGGAATATGGTGCGGTTTAACTGCCTATACTTCTATTATAGGGAATGAGATTTCAAATCTCCCCTACACGGGGATTTCTATAGGTTGGATGTGGAATCCTGAACCGACACCCTGTAAGAATAATCTTATTGAAGGAAATCATATCCATCACATTATGCAAAAACTCAGTGATGGAGGAGGCATATATATGCTTGGGCTTCAACCTGGAAGCAGGATTTCCCATAACCATATCCATGATGTTCAATTGAATGCTGGTAGAGCAGAAAGTAATGGTATATTTCTTGATGAAGGGATAACAGATGTGGTTGTTGAAGATAACCTTATATACAATATAGCAAAATCACCTATTCGATTTCATAAAGCAAACTATAATCTCGTTAAAGATAATGTCCTGGTATGCTTTGATACAACACTTGCAATACAATATAATAATACCGATCCGGATAAAATAGAGAAGGTAAATAACCGGTTATTAAAAAATTCAAATATTGAGGAAACATTGGATCTAGATGTTATTCTAAAGGAGTGGAATAGTCAGGGTTATAAATAGCGACTGTATTTTTAACAGCAGGGTCAAAAAATTTCTCACCCATTAATTAATAACCTGGTTTATTTCAATTATCACCAAGAAATTACAAAGCAATTAAATAATCTTACAGAAAAGATAAATGACTATCAAAAAAGGCGTATAGTAATTTGTCTTTTATTTTCTATAATTCTGAAAGAATTTATGTAGTTCAATTATTTTAAGCTAAGTTCAATGGTACCCATGTCCGTAACTTGATTTGTTAAGACCGCTACCTCATTCTCTACCTTACCGGCATAATCTGAATCTTCTGAGGTCGCAAACGATACCGTATAGGAACCTTCTGCAATATTGGATATCAGAAAATTAGCTAATCCTTCTATTGCGATTGTGGAGGCTATCGTGTCATCATTATCAATTACATAAATATTGACATTCTCTTCTTCAGGCATAACTATTCCTTTTATTGAACCTCCGTGTATTTCAGTATTTACTCTGATTACAGGTTTTAAAATATACTTTTCATTTCCAGTCTTGACAACAGAACGACTGGCCTCAAAATCGAGTTTAAAATTATAGGCTATGCCCGGCTCAAGGGTTTGATTTATTTTTAACTTTAATCCACTCTGTTGTGCACTTGGGGTTTTTAATTTTATTGAATCCCCATCTATAACTACCGTATTATCCTCTCCAAGTACGAGCCTGATTTGTGAAACATATCCTGAAGGATAATCATCGTCATAAATTACTAGTTCATTCCCGTTGGTGTAATCAAATAAATTAATTACTCCAAAATCACTGTCAGGTAGTGAAGTCCAACCGCTATCGTTCTCTTCATCATTATCTTCATTGCTAGTATGAATTCTGACCTCACGAATATCAACATTTACAGATTCATAATCTGCCGGCATATCAACGAGTGTAATTCGAAGTCTGGAGGTCGTGTTTTCTGACACGGGATCACAACCAAGGATTAGTATAAAAGATATTAAAAGTAAGAAAAATTTCTTGTAGCTGTTCATGATTGAATATTTTAATTTTGTATTTATATAACTGAGAAAATCAAATTATATTTTTAAATGCAGGTAAATTTATATTATTTATTGGTATTGTGCAATAATTATCTTTTAAATTATTAAAACAATTACTCTCAATTATAATTGTATGGATTATAAAAATTAGCTGTTTAGCATTAACTCGAGTAATTTTCTATCCAATTTATGCCCGTACCAATCTTCATAGGCTACATCTTTTCTGCCAGAATCAAGAATCCCAAATGAGCCTTTGAATTCCCATAAACTAAATCCTATACCATGGTTACTCAGAATGCTAAGCACATCACCAAACCAGGCTAAAAACACATCATGTGGTGTTTTGTTATAACATCCACATTCACCACAATGCACTCCAACACCCTGATTTACCAGATCCAACCAGGGTTGATAGAATTCTTCCAGCATTTCACGACTAAGAAATTGATCTCCAACTTGACCAGGCCATTTTGGTTCCGGAAGATTATCAATATCTTTAAAAGCCCAGGGAGCTTTATAATGAGATATTATCCCTGGGTAATAACCTCTGCAGCTTTGCGAAATATCTAAATCCGTAATTTCTGGTATCACAGATGAACCCACATCGTTACCGTCGGCAATTACGAGGTGATTTGGATTGGCTCTTTTAATAGTCTCCATCGCCTTTTTGGCAACTTTCCGATATACTTCACCAGGTACAGAACTGCGTTTTGAATGTTGGTCATTCATGTCTTCGCGCATACATGGTTCATTTACCAGGTCGAAACTTATCTTCTCAGATGATACATTTTTATATCGGGAGGCCCACATATTCCAGTGGTAATAGAATGCTTCCTGGGCTTCTTCATCGAGCCAGAGATTATAAGGTTCATGAAATCCTGCATTCACGCAAAAACCTGGAGCTCTGTGAAGATTAAGGCTGACATGGAGGTTATATTTATGCGCAGTTGTTACTATTTTATCAATATTATCTACTGCCTCTTCATCGATCTGATATACTTCATCCGGTGTTATTGGCCTGGAACGATCAATGTTCAAATAGGAGGGGTATGCCATTGGAAATCGAACGAAGTCAAATCCCCAGTCTGCCATCCATTTGAAATATTCTTCCTCAATACCTTCACGGGCATTTGCTGGATCGGGAGAAAAGAAATCCAGAATGTTAAATCCTTTCCATTTCGGAAGTTTGTTGATTGTCACTTTCTTGTCAATGTTGCAAGATAAAGGTCCGGTCATTGATATGCCCGCTGCTACTGATACTGATGTTTTAATGAAATTTCTCCTCTTAATCTTGGCCATAACTATAAAAAATATATTATCTATGAGCTAAAAGTACTTCAATATACTTGGTTTGACTCAATAAAAACATACGATAATTCAAATTTACCGATTTATTAATACCCGGTATATCCAAAAATGTAATTCGTTGAAAACAAATGGTATTATCTAATTTCTATAATCCAACTGAAAAGTTTTATTTTTAGAAATCAGTAAAATCCCATTTGCCTCGGTATGGACGTGTCAGCATCATATTTGCAAAGCTGTCCCCAAGGAATTGTTCTTTTTTAGGATCCCATTTCAATGGTCTTTCCAACTCGTATGCGATATTTGCAATGTTACATACCGAACTTGTTCTATGCCCAATTTCAACATCTGAAATAGGTCTTGTATGGTTTTTAATTGCATCCAGCCAATCCTGATAATGATTGTCGCTAAAATACAAACGTTTCTCAGTCTCTTTAAACTGGTATTCAGCTAAACTTTCATTTGGGGATGTTCTCAAATAACCGCGGCTAACTTCAATTTTACCTTCTGTGCCAATGAATTCGACTCCTGGTCCACCAGGTAGTTCAACATGGTTCATAACTATTCCATTTTCATATACCATCTTTAATCCATGTGTCTCACCATGTTTCGGTGGGATAAATTCGACCGGCCCTGAATTATCCATTCCAGCTCCCCACTGTCCAATATCAAACATATGCGCTCCCCAGTCTGTAATCATACCCCCCCCAAAATCTCTATAGTTACGCCAATTAGGGTATATGTTTTTTTCAACAGATGGTGAAAGTTCTGGATTAAATTCTCTATATGGCGATGGTCCAACCCATAAATTCCAATCTAAATTATCAGGCGCTTCCAAAGAAGGTAGATCACAGGCTACTACTGGAACTCCCAGACCTGCATTTATTGTTTTTAACTCTCCAATATAGCCGTTGGCAACAAGTTCGCAAGCCTGTCGGAAATTATAACTTGAACGTTGCATATTACCCGTTTGAAAAACACGGTCATATTTTCTGGCTGCACGAACCATAGCACGTCCCTCTGCAACAGTATAAGCCATTGGTTTTTCACAATAGATGTTTTTTCCAGCTTTGGCGGCATCAACAGCAACTTGTGCATGCCAATGGTCTGGAGTTGCTATTACAACAGCATCAACGTCTTTTCTTTCCAGTATTTCCCTGTAATGTTTAGTAGTGAAAACTTCAAGATTGGTTCCCCTGGTTTCATTAGCCTCATTCGCTAAATCAGTAAATCGACTAAGTTTTTGTGAATCCACATCACTAGCAGCTACCACAACAGTTTCTTCTGTTCTGTTTTTGAAAAAGTTTAGTAGAATACGACCTTGCATACCTGTTCCGATAAATGCCAGATTAATTCTGTCATTGGCAGCAACAGCACCATTCTTGCCAAGAACTGTAGCCGGAATGATAGTGAATGCGGAAACACCAGCAGCAATTGTTCCTGATGTTCTTATGAATTTTCTTCTATCGATTTTTTCCTTTATGCTCTTCATTATATAAAAAATTAAAATTGAATATTTATATTAAGGGATTTGAATAAAAATAATTGATCTAAAAAAAATAATTATTCTGTGTATTAGCAAATTAAGTAATTTAGAATTATATAATCCTCATTTCCAGAAACAAAATTTATTCATATTTCAATGAAGAAACAGGATTATTAAGTGAAGCTTTTATTGTAACATTAATAATTGAAAACAAAGCACTAAACAAGGCGATTAGGCTTGCTAATATTAAAATCCATAATTCAATATCAATTCTATAAGCGAAATTATTTAGCCAAAACTGCATTAACACGAACGCTATTGGAACAGCAATGAGTATACCCAGTAAAACAATCTTTGAAATATCCCAATTAAGTAATAATATGATATCTTTTGTGGAAGCACCTATTACTTTTCTTATTCCTATTTCTTTTGTTCTTTGTTCTGTATTAAATTTTGCCAGTCCAAAAATCCCCAGGCATGAAATAAAAATGGCAATAAATGCAAAAGCGGTAATTAGCTTTCCTATAGTTTGTTCTGATTTATATAATTGATTTTTATCAGAATCAATAAATTTAATATCAACAGGAAAATCCGGAGCAAAGTTCTTTGTGACTTCTTCAATATAGGCTATAGCACCAGATATATTTTGAGAATTTATTTTTATGAATATGTGTTTTAAAGATCTTAGATTATTTGGATGAATGGTGAAAATATGTGGCATGATTTCTTTATTTAAAGGGACATGATGGAAATTTTTCACAACTCCAATAATCTCTCCTTCTATATTCCATAAGCTAATTTTTTCTCCAACAGGGTTATCAAGTGACATATATTTTGCTGCTTCTTCATTAATTATATAATTTGTATTGTCTGATTCATAGTTTTGAGAAAAGCTTCTACCATCAACAATTTGCATGTTAAATGTTTCAATATAATTATTTAAGGTGATTGAATATCTAAATAATGAATTTAACTCCGGATCTTTACCTGGCCAATTTATACCTCCTGTCTTATAATCTTCATTAAATGGGAGAGATTGACCTGCAGTTACATTCTTTATATCGGAATACTGTTTTAATTTATTTATATATTCCAAAAATTTCATCCCAATTTGTTGGTTCATCGATAAACTAATAATATGCTCCGTATCAAAACCTAAGGGTGAATTTTTCATAAAATTATATTGACGATACATGGTTAATGTTGATGATATTAACAGGATTGATATTATTATCTGTATAAGGACAGAAACAGTTTTAAATTTCGACTTCCTGCCATTTATAAAAACACTGGAACGCAGGTAAGTCAGCAATTTTCGAGAGGTTAATAAAAATGCCGGGAGAAAACCCGCAAGAAGTCCATAGGAGAATGCAAGCAGAATTAAAAATAGCAAGACTCCAGGATTGTCCAGGTAGCCTATCTTCAATTCTTTATTGAATGTTGAATTAAAAACGGGTAATATTATCTCAATGATTACCAACGAAAGAAACAGCGAAATCAAGCTTAATGAAATAGATTCTAATAATATCTGGCTCATTAGTTGTGCTTTTCCAGCCCCATAAATTTTCCGTATTCCCAATTCCTTAATCCGGATCCACGAATTGGCCATTGTAATATTTATATAATTTATAGCTGCAATAAAAAGAATGAAAAAGGATACGATAGAAAAAATATAAATGTATTTCATCCTGCCAAAGCTTAGATATGAATCATAGATTGGCAGAATGCCAACCACCATTCCATCAGTAGGGTATGGTGCATGATCTTTCATGATTGTTGCAATTTCATTTGTAAAGTCCTGAATGTCAGCATGATCATTCAAAAGTATATATGAAGGATCTCTCCAATTCCAATCATTTGATAGATCATTTCCCAGTGGAATTAGACAATTTATTTTGATGTGCGTTTTAAAAGGGATTTCAAGGACACCAGTTATTACAAAATCATCACCATTATTTAAGTTGAGTATTTTACCTAATGGGTTTTCTGATCCAAAATATCTTTCTGAAATCTGTTTGCTTATAACGATATTATTCTGATCGCTTAATGCATTATCAACGTTACCATATATCAATGGATAGGAAAACATTTTTAAAAATCCTGAATCTACAAGGCATATGTCATCTACATAGAATTTTACTTCCGCAGAATTATCCTGGTATTTCAATGCACATGGTGTAATATATGATAAGCGAAAGATTCTACTATAGTCTTTAATGCCCGGTATTTTATCCTGTAACAAAGGAGCAAGTGCGTAAGGCACATTTGAATCCAATATGCCAGATTGGTGTTTTATGGATAATTGATATATATTATCCTTTTTATCATGAAACTTATCATAGCTGAATTCTTCTTTGATCCATATAAAAATCAAGATAAAACTAACCATCCCAATAGTTAGACCAAAAATGTTTATAAACGAATGAATTTTGTGTCGTAGAATTTGACGAATTGATATTTTAATGAAATTTCTAAGCATCTTAGTACAATTTAGTAATTTAATACCAATTGAGTCAAAATTTATACCTAATTATATAACATATTGTATATCAATAAGATACAATAATTATTTTTAATTATTTTTTTTGTATATTGTCTAAATATTAGACAGATGGTCGCCCAAAACGGACAAAGTCATTTTTAATATCTTTTGTAATTAAGGAAATTTTTAATAATAAATGACATAATCAACTATGAAAGGTAATATCCTCATAATTGATGATCACCCTAAAATTCTCAAA
>Ga0316190_10001367_pt1 | contig 17551 bp, 19 predicted proteins | sample Eddworburrow2_MG_FD_204929 | JGI IMG/M metagenome (GOLD analysis project Ga0316190, IMG submission 204929) | Coastal sediment microbial communities from Maine, United States - Eddy worm burrow 2 | ecosystem: Environmental > Aquatic > Marine > Coastal > Sediment | place: USA: Maine | collected... | reverse complement strand
GCTGCAATTGCGCTTCTTTTTTGAGAACAACCTCGGTCACTGCATTCGTAAAATAGATGCCGCCATTCAACCCCACATAGTCTTCGACAACCGTGGCACGGCTGAAATGATCCATAACCACCATACATCGCGGATAAATTGCGCTAGGCGTATCGCGTTTGGTTGCAACATGAAGCAGATGGATCGGTACCGTCACTTCCCCGACAACATGTACCCATGCACCGTCTTCAAAGAAGTTGGTATTCAGCGCGACAAATGCATCCTGTTTGTATGGCGCATACCGACCAAAATTGCTTTCTACCAACGGGTCTCCGTGACGCTCCACCAACGATGACACTGTCACGCCCTCATGCAGCTCAGTCAGGTCGGAAAGCTTTTCATTAAAACTTCCATCAACAAAGACCAACCGTATCGCGCCGGGGATCACATATTCTTTGATATCGGCCTTGGAAAGGTTGGCAAAACTGGTGATTGGATGAAAACCATGCGGATAAAGTGATGACAGATCGGTGAATCGCCAGTCGTCATGCCGGTCTGAAGGAAAGTTCATGGCCTTGGCATGTTCCAGCGCTTCCGCACGGATAGGCTTCAGCCAGCCTGCAGATTCTACTGATTTGCCGAGCAGCAACTGTTCGAAGCATTGTTCTTTATTCAGTTTCACGCTGCCACCCTGAGCCAATCGTAGCCACGCGCCTCCAGTTCCAGCGCAAGTTCCTTGCCGCCGGTTCTGACGATACGTCCGCCATCCATCACATGCACATAATCCGGCACGATGTAGTTCAACAGACGCTGGTAATGGGTGACCATCACAACAGCATTGTCGGAAGTAAGAAGGCTATTGACACCGTTCGCGACAATGCGCAGCGCATCAATGTCCAGACCAGAATCGGTTTCGTCAAGGATAGCCAGCTTAGGTTCGAGCACAGCCATCTGCAATATCTCGTTGCGCTTCTTCTCTCCCCCGGAAAAGCCTTCATTGACACTACGTCCGAGGAAGCTCGGATCCATTTCGACGACCTTGATCTTCTCGTGTACCAGATCCTCGAATTCGAGGGGATCGAGTTCTTCCAGACCGCGGTGGGTCTGCAGTGAGTTGTAAGCCAGGCGCAACAATGCGCTGTTCGATACACCGGGGATCTCAACCGGATATTGGAAAGCGAGGAACAATCCTGCCCTGGCACGCTCTTCCGGTTCAAGTGTGAGCATATCTTTGCCTTCAAAGGACGCGGTTCCACCAGTGACGTGATAATCGGGGTGTCCTGCAAGCACCTTGGACAACGTGCTCTTGCCTGAGCCGTTGATACCCATGATGGCATGCACCTCACCCGCATGGACGGTAAGGTCGATACCTTTCAATATCTCCACGCCGGCAACTTTTGCTCGAAGATCTTTGACTTCCAATAACACTTTGCTTCCTTTGTTAATCAACCTACGCTCCCTTCAAGTTTCAGGCCGAGCAACTTGGTTGCCTCGACCGCAAATTCCATCGGCAAATGCACGAACACATCCTTGCAAAAGCCATTGATGATCATTGAGATCGCTTCTTCCGAGTCGATCCCGCGCTGTGAAAAGAAGAACATCTGGTCTTCACCGATCTTGGATGTCGAGGCCTCGTGTTCTATCGTCGCAGTGGTGTTCTGCACGTCAATCGTGGGAAAAGTACTCGCTTCGCAACGATCGCCAATCAACATCGAATCACACTGTGAATAGTTCCTAGCACCTGTTGCGCGGCTGCCTACCTTGACCATGCCGCGATAGCAGTTGCTCGAACGACCAGCGGAGATGCCTTTGGAGATGATTTTGCTGCGCGTGTTCTTGCCGACATGGATCATCTTGGTTCCGGTATCGGCCTGTTGAAGATGGTTGGTTAGCGCCACCGAATAGAATTCGCCTGTCGAATTGTCGCCCAACAGAACGCAACTCGGATATTTCCAGGTGATCGCCGAGCCCGTCTCCACCTGTGTCCAGGAGATCTTGGAGTTGATGCCCTTGCACAGGCCGCGCTTGGTGACAAAATTATAGATGCCGCCTTTGCCATTCTCGTCACCGGCATACCAGTTTTGCACCGTCGAATATTTGATGTCGGCATTATCCAGCGCGACCAACTCGACTACCGCCGCATGCAGCTGGTTGGTGTCGAACTGCGGCGCTGTGCAACCTTCCAGATAACACACCGAAGCGCCCTCCTCGGCAACGATCAGCGTACGCTCGAATTGGCCCGAACCTTCTGTGTTGATCCGGAAATAAGTAGATAGATCCATCGGACATTTCACTCCCTTGGGGATGAAACAGAACGAACCGTCTGTAAACACTGCCGAGTTGAGCGCTGCATAGAAGTTGTCCCCCGTCGGCACCACGCTGCCCAGATATTGCTTCACCAGCTCGGGATAATCATGCACCGCTTCGGAAAATGAACAAAATATGATGCCGATCTCGGCCAGCTTGGCTTTGTAGGTCGTGGTCACAGATACGCTGTCGAAGATAACGTCAACAGCGACGCCGGTCATCAGTTTTTGCTCATGCAAAGGCACGCCGAGCTTTTCGAAGGTGCGGCGCAATTCGGGATCGACCTCATCCAAACTTGCCAATTGTTTTTTGGGTTTGGGTTGAGAGAAATAGATGATTTCCTGGAAATCGATCTTGGGGTAATTGACGTTAGCCCAGTCAGGCTCTTTCATCGTCAGCCAGTGCCGATAAGCTTGCAGACGGAATTCAAGCAACCACTCAGGTTCAGCCTTCTTTTTCGAGATCATGCGGATAACATCTTCATTCAAGCCCTTTGGAACCGACTCGGATTCTATGTCAGTCACAAATCCGTGCTTGTATGGCTGATTGACCAGGTTGTGCAGTGCTGTGCTCATGATTTTCCTTTAGACCGCAAAACTTTCGCCGCAGCCGCATTGATCCTTCACGTTGGGATTGTTGAACTTGAACACATATCCCAATCCCTCCTTTGCATACTCGAGTTCAGTACCATTGAGAAACGGCAGGTTCTCAGCATCCACAAGCACCTGCGCGCCAAAGCTCTCAAAGACCCTATCCGACTCCAAAATCTCATTTGCAATATCTATCGTATAGGCAAAGCCGCTGCACCCCGATTTCTTCACCCCAAGTCGCAGGCCTATCCCATTGCCACTCTTTTCGAGCTGCTTGAGGATGTGTTTTGCAGCAGATTCGGTCATTGTGATTGCCATGTTCTTCTCCAAATAAAACTCCTAACTAAATCCCACGCGAGCGAAGCGCACTCATGTCGACAGCCTGCGATTTGGGTTGGATCATTGCAGCCAGATTAACTTTTTCAAGTGCATCCTGGATGATGTGATTGATTCCCTGCCAATTGCTGCGTGTGGAACAGGTTGACTCGCGCTCGCAAATTGTGGTGCCGCTGCATTCGGTGATTGAGATCGGCCCGTCCATCGCATCAATGATTTCGGCGACTGAGATTTCTGCAGGATCTCGGGAAAGCATATAGCCACCCTTGGCACCCATGACCGAAGCCACCAGATTCTTCCTAATCAGCATTTTGAGGATTTTGCTCACCGTCGGCGCCGCGATACCCAACCCTCCAGCTACTTCGTTAGCACTATGAACAGCTTGGTCACGCGCCATATAGGTCATCACTTGAGTTCCGTAATCTGCCATTTTGCTCAGTCTTAACATGTACACCTCGCTTAACTAGTACTAGTTTAGTCCAAGTTAGTTCAGAAGGCAATACTAATGAAGATTCCCTAGATTAATCTTACAAAACTGATATTTATGAGATTTTTACGAAAAAACAACGTGTCTGATGCAAACAAGACAGGTCCAATACATGTAAAGCCTGCAAGAAAAAGGCTTTACATGTATTCGATTCCGGTTCTATACCTGCCTCAGGTATTCTGCACCACGATCTTGGGAAACGCTGCGCTGTGGTCTTGCGCCATATCAGCGACCTTGACGGCGATACGACGGGCAATCTGCTTATATTCCCTGGCGATAATTCCTTCTGGATCAGCAACCACGGTCGGATTTCCCGAGTCCGCCTGTTCGCGAATGCGAATGTCCAGTGGCAGGCCGCCTAAAAACTCGACATCATAATCGCCGCACATCTTCTCACCGCCTCCGGCTCCAAAGATGTGCTCTTCGTGGCCACATTTTGAACAGATATGTGTGCTCATGTTTTCAACGATACCAACAATCTTAATACCGACCTTTTCAAACATTTTTAGTCCCTTGCGTGCATCCATCAGTGCGATGTCCTGTGGTGTCGTTACGATTACCGCACCGGTTACAGGAACCTTTTGCGCCAAGGTAAGCTGGATGTCTCCAGTGCCGGGTGGAAGGTCAACCACCAGATAATCCAGATTATCCCAGCGTGTCTGGTGCAGCAATTGATCGAGTGCTTGCGTCACCATCGGGCCGCGCCAGACCATGGGCGTATCTTCGCCATCTATCATGAAGCCGATCGACATTGCCTGCAGACCGTGATTCATCATTGGTTCCATGGATTTTCCATCGACCGATTCAGGTTGACCGGAAATGCCCAGCATGGTGGGTTGGGATGGTCCGTAGATATCAGCATCCAGAACCCCGACACGAGCACCTTCGGCAGAAAGTGCCAGCGCAAGATTCACAGCAGTCGTCGATTTCCCGACACCTCCCTTGCCGCTTGCCACGGCGATGATATTCTTCACACCTTCAACCAGTTTTACTCCGCGCTGCACCGCATGCGGTACGACTTTACTGGAAACGTTTACGCTGATCTTGCCCACGCCTTGCAAAGTCGCCTTCAGATGTGCTTCGACCATCGTGCGAATTTCATCCCAAACGCTCTTTGCGGGATAACCAAGGAGTATATCTAGCGATACATCATTGCCGTTAACCTTGACATTTTTTACCGACTTTCCGCTGACAAAATCCTTTTTGGTGTTCGGGTCTGTCAAATTCTTTAACGCGGTTTGAACATCTGTTTCTTTAAAACTCATCATTTACTCCTGGATCGAAAATGGTTTAATTTTTAATTCTAAACTATGTTGACTGTCTTTATCGGGTATATTTTGGTTAATTTTCACATTCCCGGCTCGCTCCTGCAGTTGCAAGACGGTCAAGGTAATCCTGCCACATTGCAGCCTGATTCTTACCTAATTTATATAGATATTCCCAGGTGTAAAGACCAGTATCATGTCCATCATCGAAATTGATCTGTACGGCATAGCTCCCTACTGGAATCAACTCGCTGATTCCAACTTCCATCTTGCCAACTTGCAACACCTCCTGACCAGGGCCGTGACCACTGACCTCCGCCGACGGGGAGTACACGCGAAGGAACTCGTAGGGAAGATGATAACTAGAACCGTCGTCGAAACAGATTTCCAGCAAGCGTGATTGTTTATGTAATTTTATTTCCGTAGGTTGCTCTGACATATGTTTGATATTGCACCTGTGTTGAGAAGAGAAAATGTTGCTCGTGAAGAAAAATTATCTTACTTTATAATGGCTTTTAGCCCGTTGAACTATCTGCGAATAAGGAAAATCAACCAACTCGCCATACCGTTGTTGCGCCATTGTCATCAGGGTGGATATATCTTCTACACGCTCACTTCCATCAAGGGTAAATTGCAACCCCCTCAACCCGCCGCATTGCAAGCGCATTTCCTGTGCATGCGGCAGTGGCCCATCAATATGGGACTTACCCAGTGCGAAAGTGAAATTTTTCCGTAGCTGACGATGTAAAGCGCTGCATCGCTCATGTGATAAAGCACTATTGCATGAAACGACTTCACGCTCGGCAATATTGTGTTTCTCAGCTTTGGAGCAAGCCGCACAATTAGTCAGAATGGTCTTTTCGTACACGCAATAGCGCGGATAAGCAGATGTCAGCGCCTGCCGATAGGCAGTCTCATCCATTCTGGTAATCAATCATCCTGGGGATTGGGAACCGCTTCACGTATTTGATTGAGCAGATCTTCCGCGTGCAATTCCGTTTCTGCAAAAATTACTTTGATGATACAAGGTGAATTACCAGCAAGTTCACTGCGAATTTTCTTTGCACGATTTGATGACTCACGAAACGCGTCATGCTGCTCCAACTTTTCCAGACGGCGTATAGGGTTTTCAAATATTTTGTAAATATAATAAGGCATCATAATCTTTCAGTTAACCATTGCAAAAATATACCGTTTTTCTTGCAAGGTTAATCACTTGCTTACCGGCTTCAGGAAAGTTACCACTTGGGAGCCGGGTTCATTTTTGCTCGAACAACTGCCCTCCCCGACACCTGCGTCACGCTCAGCTTCGTGCAACAAATTAATCACATCGACGTAATGTTTTTGTTTCACCATCATGAGGGCCGTAAGACCACCATCGTTTCGCGCTGTCACATCAGCACCTGCTTCCAAAAGCTTCTCGACGACAGCGGTTTCTCCATAACCTGCCGCCAGCATCAGTGGGCGAATGCCGTAGCTGATGGATGCTTCCACATTCGCCCCGGCTTCAATGAGTGCCTGCGCAACATCCGCAAATCCACAATCCAAATCAGCATTATGTGCGGCCTTCATCAAGGGAGTCCAACCTAGATCGTCGCTTGCATTGACATCCGCACCGGCTTCGATCAACGCTGACACCATGGGCAGTTTGCCAGCGTGGGACGCTATCATCAGAACAGTAATACCTTCTCCATCACGAGAATTACAGTCTGCACCTGCTTCTAACAACAGGTATACACGATCAACATCCCCTGATCTCACTGCCTCAACGAATTCTGCTGACATTTTAAACTCCTTGCTTTCTTGCAACAAAACGATACTTAGATGGGTACAATTTTCCAAAAGCTGGGCAATTAAATCGACTCATTATTTCTGTACGGTTTTCTTTAGAACATCACGAATCTCATCCGGCGTATCCATGATATTCATAAAACTGTGTTTCCCCATCATACTCAAATCAGGAAAATTGATTGCAATACGAAAACGGGCATACAGTGCGTACACCTTGTTACCTGACACCAGAACTTCATATGGCAAATGAGCCGTCGATTTGATATCACGAAAATCTATTTCACTCATGATGAATTGGTCATCCATGTACTTATCAGCCTCAGAATTGCCTTTAAGGCCAACCCCGAAAAGTGATTCCGCTTTCCCGGGTATATCTATCCGATACACCTTGGAAACACCGTTGCCATTGTTAGCAAGCTTTGCATCGACTGACCTAACTGCTTCTTCATAACTGGAATATTCAGCCAAAATACTCGGCTCATCGAAATACTCCATGCCGAACATGTAGTGATATTTACGCGCTTTTTTTGCAGACATCCCTTTTTTTGACCCGAACTCTTCTACCTTGCCGAGCGCAACCTCCAATTTGTCCGCAATGCCTTTCAAGTCACCTTTCATGCGATAGGCATTCGCCATGTAGACAGGATTGGTGTAGCTTACCTGTACTTCTTTGCCAACCTCTGTAAAAGCTACACGTTGTATAGCGCCATACCCACCAAATTCTGACTCAGCTGCATTATGTTTCAATTCATCGTTAGTGATAACAATGATATTAGAGCCAGTATAAGGTGCATATTCTCCGACGATCAGGAATCCCGCTTCAGTGAGCGAATTTTTTACTCGTGCCAATTCTTCAGCAATCGTCCCAGTGCTTTTTGAAGCCAGCACAAATGGCTTAAGCTTGATTTCGGCAGCCTGCACACTGCTCGCCATAAATATTAGTAGTGTTAATAACATCAAATTCTTTAACTTCATTAAATTACTCCTATGTCAAAATTTATTGGTACAAGCTGCCTGTTACCACGGTTAAGACTTTAGTAATTTGTGCGCCCCATCACAGTAGGGTTTATTCGCAGAAACCTTGCATCCACATAGCCAGACTTTAGCTTTTTCTGACAATGTAAATTTTTTCGGCGCAAAAGAACTGCCCACATGAGATCCATCGCAAAACGGCTGTGAATCGGATTTACCGCATGCACACCACCAATATTCTCCCGCTTCAAGTTCCATCACAAAAGGTGCACGCTTTGCACATATAGGTTTATCCATCCTGATCCTCCTAGTCAATCAGTTAACTATTTCCAAGGAAACACGTGTTTTTGGCAAGCCAAGCTCAAGGAAAAACTGCTCGGCAATCGCCAGTGCTGATTCAGGTCCGGCAAGATAAACATCCCCTTGAATCAGATCTTGGTCAGCTTCAACAATTTTTCCAAGTTGATCCAGAAAATTGTCTTTACGCCTACCACTTATTGAACGCAAGTCAAAACCTGCAACATGTTCAGCATAATAAAAATTATCCAGCGCATCTGACCATGCTCTTGCCACATTTGGCAAATAGATATGTGCCTTGCTCGAACCTATCCAGTGTAAATGTATGGTTTCCGCATCAAGCGACATGGCATGTTCTATAAGGCTTTTGATTGGTGCAAATCCCCCGTCAATTGCCAAGAAATACATCGCTCGCGGCGATTTCTCATAAAGAATGAATTCACCTTGTGGGCCCTCAATTTCGACTGAATCATTTCTCCTGAGACTATTGAAAACATAATCCGAAAAAAGGTTTCCTGACAGTCGACGTAAATGAAATATCAGATTACGGTCATCGCACGGACAACTGGCGATGGGCAATTCCGCTAAATAGGATTGTCCAACACGCAAAGTCACACTCTGACCCGCAAGAAAGCGTAAACGCTGAGTGCGTGGTGTCTGCAAATGCAGCAGAAACATATCTCCGGAGAGCGATTTAATATCTTTCACTTTGGCAATTATTTGCTGGTAAGGAATATCCTGAACGCTCCCTGCCACGGGCGCTTCAATTACAAGATCACTGACAGCTGTATTACTGCATAGCAGGATGTATCCCTGATTTTTATCAGCCTCAGAAATAGTAAAATCATGAGCATGCGTTTTTTTGACTTGACCCGAAACCAGCTTTGCCTTGCACAAGCCGCAGTTACCCCCACTGCATCCATAATTAAGCGGGATACCAGACCTCATCGCGGCTTCCAGTAATGTATCTTGCCCATCAACCAAGAAATCATGCTTGCTTGGCAATATACTCACCTGGGCTGCCATGACCCTCAACATTCCGTCCTTGATCACAAGGGGATTGCTAAAACCCGGTTCCATCGCTGCATTGACCTCTTGTTTGATCCATGATTTCAGGTTCTCCAGTGTTTCTAATGATTCTGCATTAAATTGTTTTTCAATTTCACCCAACTTGTCCCACAGTTTGTTAAACAACTGATTGAACCGTTTGACTTGTGCCTGGTTGCCAGCAAGCAACTTGCTAAGTTCAGTGAGCCGTACTGCCAACACTTCAGCATCAGGTAATGCCCGCTCGAATACACGCTTTCCAAAGGCTCTCTCCTTGATTTGCGAAACACGCTTGAGCTCTGCTGTATCCTCCAGTTGAGCATCCGGATAGCAGACCAATAAATTCTCAACCGTGACCATCCCATCGAAGGAAGTCAACTCGCCGCTCTGAATTTTCTTTTGCAGCACGGTGCGGTTCACTCCAACCAAACGGGCGGCACGCGTCAAGCTTAGTAAGTAACTCATGTAATATTTCCGCTTGACGCATTTGTCTTCAATAGAAGGTTGCGATATGTTTCCGCTATTTTCGCGGCTGGAACCATTGCAATTTTTCTCTGAGAGTTACTACCCCGCCGACAATAATCAGCGTTGGTGCCTGGGGTTTTTCTGCCATTGCAATTCCGGGCAAAGTTTTCAGGGTACCGGTCAGTACCCGCTGATTTCGTGTGGTTCCCTGCTGCACAATCGCAATCGGGGTACTCTCAGGCATACCGTACTCAACCAATTTCGCACATAATATTGACAGTCCATGCAGCCCCATATATACAACTACCGTTTGTTTCGGGCGCGCAAGCTGTTCCCAATCAAGATTCATCGTGCCATCTTTAAGATGACCAGTCACAAATATGCATGACTGTGCATGGTCACGGTGCGTCAGTGGAATACCCGCATAAGATGCCACGCCTGAAGCGGCCGTGATGCCCGGCACAACCTGGAAAGGTATACCGTGTGAAGCCAAGGTTTCTATTTCCTCTCCACCACGCCCAAATATGAATGGATCGCCACCTTTGAGCCTTAATACTCGTTTGCCTTGTTTGGCCAATCGCACCAGCAGTTCGTTGATTTCTTCCTGTCGCATGGTGTGGTCATTGCGTTTTTTACCCACATAAATTCGTTCAGCATCACGACGGGCCATATCAATAATGGGCTTGGACACTAGATTGTCATGAACTACTACATCGGCTTTCTGCATCAGACGCAGTGCCCGGAAGGTCAACAGATCAGGATCACCGGGCCCAGCGCCGACAAGATAAACTTCACCCTGAACGATATTGTCTTCCTTCTCCAGCATCTGCTGCAACATGACCTCAGCACTTTTTTCATCTCCGGTCAGAACTTTCTCGGCAACAATGCCTTCCAGGGCATTTTCCCAGAAGATTCGGCGTTTATTAGGATTGGTAACCTGTTGCTTAACAATTTCTCGAAATCTTTCTGCAAAAGCCGCAAGACGACTATAGTTCTGCGGGATCATGGTTTCCAATTTCCCACGCATTATTCTCGTCAGTACGGGCGAAGCACCACCACTTGAAAAAGCCACCATTAACGGAGATCGATCAAGGATAGCTGGCATGATGAAGCTGCACAATTCAGGATCGTCCACCACGTTTACCAAGATGCTACGCGCATGCGCTAGCTCGGAAACCTGTCTGTTCACATTGCGGTCACTGGTTGCCGCAATGACCAGTGTTACGCCATCCAAATGTTCTGGCTCAAATCGGGTAAGTAGCGAATCAACGTGCTGCATCTTTGCCAATACAGGATCAATTTGCGGTGCGACAACACGTACTTTAGCGCCTGCCTCCAAAAGCGTTCCCGCCTTGCGCTTGCCCACTTCGCCCCCTCCAACTACCAGGCATAATTTATTGCGGACATCTGTGAATATGGGCAAATAATCCATTATGCTTTCACTGCTTTCAGGATAAGGGTTGCGAGCGCCTCGGGCAATTTGATGTTACCGTCAAGAACGAACTCATGTGCCTGCCGAGACATTTTCTGCCACGTCTTCTCGATAATCCTGATCCATTTATCCTCGTCATATTCAGGATGTTGAGCCGCGAATCCTGCCAAGTAATGTTCAAGAAATACCATATCTGCCACATCTTCCATCAACTGGGTTTCAGGATTGACTTTCAGACCTTTTTTACTGAGTATTTTTTTGACGCGATCTATCATCACATCTTCATATCCAGCCTGTCTCAGAATAAGCTCCGCCGTCTCAGCATGAAAGGTATAAAGCCCGGTACGCCATAGCAAATAGCCCTGCCTGTCCATTGGGTAGTTGCTGCGTGGTACCTTCCAGCGTTGGATGTGTTGCGCGCGTACGGCAAGTCTTACTGCCTCTGATGCATCAGGTGCATAACGTTCCTGCATATCAGTCATGCGTTGTGCATAAAGCAATTCTTTCGGATATTCATTTCCAGCATATATTTCACTGTTAGGATCTTCTGCATTTGCCTTATCAAACGCGGTTATTGCAGCCTGGTAATTTTCTAGTTTCATAAAGAGCTCTTTTCGACCTTTGTTTTTTCGTAATCTTCCATACGCATCAATTGTTGTTGTATGAACGTGACAAATCGCGTTGCCCAATAGCAGCTGCCAATGGTACGCAGATGCGTATAGGATGCCAACATGTTGTGCAAAATAAGCCCATCCCGCTCGCCGTTTATTCCATATCCTCGTTCAACATGGTATGCAAATCGAATATTTTCAGGGAGATTTTCAAGGCTGGAATAGTGGAATTCATGTGCCTTGATTTGTTTCGCTGGGGCACTGGGTCTTGGCCAGGGATGCGCCATATCTTCCTTGAGGTGAACATATCCTCGACCTACGGGTTGATCATGCATGATGGCATCACCGGGAATCGCTCCTACCATCTGATAGCTGCGCCCATGATAGGTAACACTCCTTGACAAGTACATCAGGCCACCGCACTCAGCATAAGTCGGCATGCCTTCCTCAACAGCCTGTTTAATCTGGGAGCGCAGTGCGCTGTTAGCTTCCAATTCCACCGCACATGTTTCCGGAAATCCGCCGCCGATATACAACGCATCCACTTCCGGCAATTGTTGATCGTGCAATGTGTCGAATGGTATCAATTCTGCACCCGCTGCTTTCAGGGCGTCTAGATCGTCAGCGTAATAGAACCCAAAAGAACGGTCTCGCGCGATACCGATACGCACTTTGCCCACGCAAGGCAATGCGGTCACACTCGCAATCCTCGCCGATCTCAGGGGTTCCCTTTGTGATATTGAGAGTAATCTTCCCACATCAACCTGCTCAGTAATCGCAGCACCAATCTGTTTTACTTTCGCAGTAGCGACATGTGACTCATTGCTGGGCATCAGACCGAGATGACGCTCGACTATGCTGAGACGCTCGTCGTGATGGATTGCACCGATCACGGGGACATCCGTGTAATGTTCGACGACGGAGCGCAGTTTTGCCTCGTGCCGCGAACCACCCAGATTATTGAGGATCACACCTGCGATATTAATTTCTTTGTCAAATGCCTGATATCCAAGAATCAACGGGGCGATGCCTCTCGTCATGCCGCGTGCATCAATCACCAGGAAAACCGGTAAGTCGAGCAATGTGGCAAGAGCTGCATTGCTATTGCTTCCATCCAGAGCCAGACCGTCATAAAGTCCTTTGTTACCCTCGACCAGATTCACTTCGGCATTATGCCGCTGGTAGGTATCAATGACATCCTCTCGCTCCATCAGGTAAAGATCAAGGTTGCGGCAAGCACGTCCGGATGCCAGACTGAGCCACATAGGATCAATGTAATCTGGCCCCTTTTTATAAGGCTGAACTGTATGCCCGAGTTTTTTCAACGCGGCGCACAAGCCGACGCTGACCATCGTTTTTCCGGATGACTTATGCGCCGCAGAAATCAGCATTCGGCTAGTCATGTAATAGAACCTCTAATGCGAAATTTCCATATTATTCAGAGTTTCTCTGCATTTTTTGAATTTCATGAGGTACAAAATCCAATACCCGGATGCCGACGGCTGTGATCAGGAAAGCTATCCCGACACCGCCCAAACCAAGTAAAAATTCTAGGATGGATGGTTGATACAGGCCAATTTCGCCATCACCGAAACTGCTATTCACTTCGAAGCCAGGGAAGATAGACAGCGGGAATGCCTGACCACCAATGACAAGTACGTATAATAATGCGAATCCACCCAATATAATTAGTACTGATGCCAAAATCACATGTCTGGTGGAACCAAGACCAGGAAGGTAAATCAGAAGTAATGGCAACAGATTGCCAAGAACACCGTACCCAACCCAGAACAAGATTGGATAAATTCCTCCTGAAGAAAGAATGAAATGTTCAAATTCAGCTTGACGTGCAAAGTACAAATTGGTCATGTGATATGCCACTACGAAATAGAGTGCGGCAATCACGAATACTCCCATCAAATTCCTCATCCGTTTTTGCACGTATTCGTCTAAGGTTTTGTTATTCCACTCATAAATTGCCGATTGCACAATGTGAAACACCGCCAATCCCCAAGCAAATGAAATGATGATGAACATCGGCGGCAACAGGGCAGAACCATAAGCCTGTCTGGCAACCAGAAATGCAAAGATCAAGCCGGTACCTGTGGTGAGAATGAAGCGCCACGCAAATACCACAAGGCCAGCGGGTTTAGACCATGGCTTCATGCGTTTTTCCATCATGGTCCAGAGATACACGGCTACTGCGGCAAACATGCCGGAATACAGTAATACATTCCAAGCGAATACCGAGGTCAGATTGTAGTTGGTCGCAGCAACGATAATACGATCCGGTCTACCCAAATCCAACATCAACACGGCAAGGCCGCCTGCCAGCATTGCGATTGAAAGCAGTCCAGCCAAAGGTGCTCTAGCCTTATAGGCCGGCTTGTTAAAGACCGAGCCGATGGAAGAAACGTTGAGTACTCCGGAAGCTGCAACGATCAAGAAAATAGCGAATACATGTGGGATACCCCAGACGATCTGATTGTTCATCCCGGTGACAATATGACCGTGCTGCTCCATCATATGCATTGCATACATGCCCATCAACACAACCAGGCCTCCGGCGGCAATCAGTGCATAGAAAAGCCTGTTCTTGAATTGAAAGGGAGATTGATTGAGCATATTTTTAAAGCCCTTGGTAGCGAATGCCGGTATTTAAACCAAGATCAGCTCGAATTTCGGTAGAGGCCACTGAGCGAATTTTCCTAGAAATATCACTATCCGGATCGTTGAGATTTCCAAATAGTATGGACTTGTTCGGGCAAGCTTCAGCGCATGCAGGCTGTTGACCATTATCAACGCGATGCACACACATTGTGCAGCTTTCCACTGTACCTTTGCCGCGCGGTACATCTGGAACTTGATCGTGCAAAGGTTCATGCACAAAAGAACGCGCCTTGTACGGGCAGGCCATCATGCAATAGCGACAACCGATGCACAGATGTTTATCCACCAACACTATGCCATCGGCACGCTTGAATGAAGATCCAGTCGGGCAGACATCCACACAGGGGGGATTTTCACAATGCTGGCACATCATCGGCAGTGACAATTCACGTCCACTATGCTTATCCTTTAGCTCGACCTTGCGTATCCACTGCGAATCAGTCGGGCTCAGTCCACCAGAGAGTCCGTTTTCTTTGTTGCATGCAGTCACACAGTCGTCGCAACCGTCTGCGCAATTCGCAGTATCAATCAGCATACCCCATCTAACTTTGCTCGACACGGCCTCTGTCTTGCCGTTTGCCATATCAAACAGCAACATTCCAGGGGCAATCATAACTGCTGCTGCCCCAACCGAGGACTTCAGAAATTGTCTGCGCTGAACATTGGTTTCACTCATTTAGTGTTCTTTCTGTAACGGCGATGAAGCTCGCTTGAACGATGATGCCCGTTTGCTTGAGTGACACTCAAAGCAATCTATCTTGACCGCTTCGTAACGATGACAACCTTCACAAAAACTGTCAGCTCGGCCAAGCACGTTGTTGTCCTTTGTGCTGGCGTGGCATTCGATGCAGTTCTTCAGGCTGAGCTTATCGTCGCGTACCCCCTTATGCACCGTTTCATCGCGCTGATCATAGAGCAGATGCATGTGATTCGTGCGCATCCACTTCGGATCCTTTACGCACTGACCACCCTTGCCGATATCGATCTTGGGCATACCGAAGCTTTCTGTGGCAACTGCTGATGTATAACAGCAAAGCAAAAGCAGGAATGCGATCATCTTTGACATTGATCTACTCGCCAAGACCCATCTGAATATAGCCCGTTGGGCATACATCTGCGCAAATGTGACAGCCAATACACTTGTTGTAATCAGTGTCAACATAACGACCGAGCGTGGATTTCGCCTTGGGAACACGGAACACAGCTGTTTGCGGGCAATACAATACGCAATTGTCGCATTCGAAACACATACCACAGCTCATACATCTCTTGGCTTCAGCAACAGCATCCTCCTGTGCGAGCACACCCAAACGATCTTCAAAATTGCCCAGCGCGGATTCCTTGCTCAGGGTAATTACATTGCGCTTGTTGCGCGCTACGATGGAAAAGTGTCCTAGGAACAGTTTATCGTGCGGAATCACATAGCGATCCGAACGATTATCGAAATTGTGTATTGCCACATTGGAACTGGCAGTGCCACGCAAAGGCTCATGCGTTTCTTTGACCTCAAGACCTTTCTCCATCATCTTGCGCATCAGGTCGAATTGGTGAGCATCGATCTTGGGGCGTTTTTCCAGATCCTTGCCAAGCAGATAATTGTGTATGCCATCTGCGGCAATCGAGCCGTGGCCAATAGCGGTGGTCAACAGATGAGGGCGAATGATATCTCCGCCTGCGAACACCCCTTTTTGTCCGGCAACCAGATAATTACGATCAGTTGAGACTGCACCCTTGCCGTTGTTGAATTCCTCCAATCCAGAAAAGTCCACTGCCTGGCCGATTGCCGAAACAATCAAGTCAGCCGGAATATCCTCCTCGGTACCCTCGATGTTCTTGATCTCCAGTTTTCCACCGGCCAACATGGCTTCACACTGGCAGACACGTAATGCAGAGGCACGCCCATCTGATCCTCGCACGATTCCCAAGGGCACCAGGCTGCCGCGAATCGCAATGCCTTCCGAGAGCGCTTGCTCAATTTCATGCTTGTTCGCCTGCATTTTGTCGATGGCAAAGATTGAGGTCAGTGTCACTTCAGCACCCTGTTTGGCAGAGATTTCTGCGACATCATGCGCGACCTGACCAGCGATGGCCTGTTCGAAATCGGTCGGCTTGGATTTCTCAAGATGACCAAGACGCCGCGCAACTGTGGCTACGTCGATGGAGGTATCACCCCCGCCGACGACGACTACGCGTTTACCGACGTGTTGAAGACGACCGTCATTGAAAGCCTTGAGGAAGGCCGTTGCAGTTACCACGTTGGGCGCCTCGCTGTCGGCGATGGGCAAAGCTCGGCCTGCCTGAGCACCCATACCGAGAAAAACAGCATCGTAGTCCTTGCGGATCTGCTCAAGTGTGATGTCGGTACCCACGCGGCATTTTAATCTTGTCTTAACACCCAAATCAGTAATGCGTTTGATCTCAGCATCCAGCACTTCGCGTGGTGTACGGAAACCCGGGATGCCGTAGCGCATCATGCCACCGAGATGCTCGTGCTCATCGAACACGGTCACTTCATGCCCCTTTAACGTGAGTTGGTAGGCGCAGGACAAACTGGCCGGTCCGCCTCCGATGACCGCCACTTTTTTCCCTGTTGGCTTTGCATCCGTATGATATGCAAGGTTGTTGCTTATTCCATATTCGCCGAGATAATGCTCCACCGAATTGATGCCCACGTGATCTTCAAGTGCATTACGATTGCAACCTGTCTCGCAGGGTGCAGGGCAAACCCTGCCCATCACTGACGGGAAAGGATTTGCTTCTGTCAAACGGCGAAAAGCATATTCTTGCCAGGGAACTGCAGGCTTGTTATCTGCGCCGACCGGTGGCTTTTCGGTACCGCGGACGATGGCCAGATAGCCGCGGATATCTTCCCCTGCCGGGCAGCTCCCCTGACAGGGTGGGGTGGATTGAATATACGTCGGGCACTTGTGCGTAAAGCTCGCCTGCATGATCTTTTCGCTCAAACGGCCAACCTTGTCATCGCCATCCTTATAGCGGCGGAAAGTTAATTGCTGAGTTGTTTCTGTTGTTGATGACATTGCCTGCCTCCAATTATTTGCTATTTATCACTCAACTTGATTGCATTGCTAACCAACTGGTGAACTCCGCCAACCATATTTCTATTAAATCCATAGTACGGCAACACTTTAGAAAATTGTGTCTTGCATATCGCGCATATAACCGCCAGGAAGTTAACACCGTGCTGATCGGCTACTTGTTGCAATACTTCCATACGTGGTAACGCACCTTTCACGCGCAAGTCCATCAGGTCGTCAGTCAGCAGTCCACCACCACCTCCACAG
>Ga0316190_10001366_pt1 | contig 17552 bp, 10 predicted proteins | sample Eddworburrow2_MG_FD_204929 | JGI IMG/M metagenome (GOLD analysis project Ga0316190, IMG submission 204929) | Coastal sediment microbial communities from Maine, United States - Eddy worm burrow 2 | ecosystem: Environmental > Aquatic > Marine > Coastal > Sediment | place: USA: Maine | collected... | reverse complement strand
GAATTGTACAGCGCGGCATCGACCAGTAAGTCACCTGTTGAGGGAACCGTGCTGGTATAGATAACGCTAGCGTTGTGCTTGTAGACCACAGTACTGTCGGTGCGCTCAACCCGCAGTACGTCACCGCTCTGGTAAGTCCCAAAAAGGCCTCTGTCCACGCCGTTTTCAAACACACTCAGTGTGCCGTCTATACGCAGTAAAATGGCGTAATCAATGCTGTCATAAGAGGCAGAGTCATTGCTATCTGAAAGACCCAGTATGCGGAAAACATCTGTCGCAATTGCTGTAAACTCTACAGCACCATCACCCGGGAAGGTCTGTGCTGAGGCGGCACCACTGTTCCCCCAACCCAGAGTTGTCGTCTTAACCAGGTTACCATTATCGATGGCAACGCCTACCAGATCTGTCCAGGTAACGGCGATAGCATTGGTATTGACGGTGAACGGGGCAGTGACCACAGTACTATCGGTATAGCCATCAAGGACAGCAATGGCCTTCACTGTGGTGTTCTTGGTGAGTGTGAGTGGGGCACTGTAGACGGCCGATGCCGCTGTGGGGGTGCTGCCATCCAGTGTGTAGTGGATGGTAGCTGCCTCTGCGCCCGTGGCGTTGGCAATGCTGACCAAGGCTGAGTCGCTGAAGGTGCCGCCATCTGGCGTAATAGCAGGGGATGCAATTACAGGAATGGCCGGTGTACTGATGCTGATAATGCGGCCTCCATCAATGCGGGCTCCCTGGTTATACAACGCTGCATCTGCCAGCAAATTACCCGTTGATGGGACTGCACTGGTGTAGATGACCCCACCGTTGTGTTTATAGATCACGGTGCTACCGGTGCGCTCAACCCGCAGCACATCACCGCTCTGGTAAGCCCCAAAAAGCCCCATATCTACACCATTTTCATAGATGGCAATGGTGCCTTCTTGACGTAGTAAAATGGCATAATTTACGGTGTTGTAAGAGGCAGAGCCATTGCTATTCGAAAGGCCCAGCATGCGGAAAACATCTGTCGCCACAGCCGTGAATTCTACGGCACCATCACCAGAGAGTGTCTGTGCTGAGGCAGCTCCACTGTTTCCCCAACCCAGAGCTGTCGTCTTAACCAGGTTGCCATTATCGATGGCAACGCCTACCAGATCTGTCCAGGTAATAGCTAAACTTATGATATACGATGTGCTATCTGCAGGATCAGTGCCTAATGCCTGCTCATCGCCATCACTGGCACCATCGTTATCAGAATCAGCATCCAGTAGATTAATAATACCATCACCATCAACATCAACATTCCAATCAGCACCCCAGAAAGCAAGCTCATCACTATCAGTAATGCCATCATTATCACTATCTGCTAATAGGGGGTTAGTACCGTAAGTATCAATTTCTTCTACATCAGTCAGGCCATCATTATCATCATCTGTATCAGCGTTATTTCCAATACCGTTACCGTCTGTGTCTACAGACTCGTTAGGGTCGAATGGAAAAGCATCCAGGGTGTCAGCTACACCATCATTATCATCATCTGTGTCCGCATTATTTCCAATGCCATCACCGTCTGCATCCGCAGACTCATTAGGATCTAATGGGAAGAGATCCTGACCATCTGCTACACCATCATTATCATCATCGGTGTCTGCATTATTTCCCGTGCCATCACTGTCTGTATCCACTGACTCATTAGGATCCAATGGGAGGGCATCCAGAGTGTCAGCTACGCCATCATTATCATCATCTGTATCCGCGTTATTTCCAATGCCATCACCATCTGTATCCACAGACTCATTAGGATCCAATGGAAAGAGATCCTGACCATCTGCTACACCATCATTGTCATCATCTGTGTCCGCGTTATTTCCAATCCCATCACCATCTGTGTCCACAGACTCGTTAGGGTCGAATGGAAAAGCATCGAGGGTGTCAGCTACACCATCATTATCATCATCTGGGTCCACGTCATCTAGAAGCCCATCATTATCATGATCATTTGTGGTTGTAACAGAACCAGAAATAAAATACTGGCCAATACTGGCATAATTAGAGTATGGTGAAATTGCATTTCCATCTCCTCTAATAGCAAGATAGTAGCTGCCTGTCTGTACAGTTGTTGAAATAACAGCGTCAGTATTATCCTGAGGGCTACTACTCATAACAACCTGCCCTAATTGATCATATAATGTGGCTGAAACATCCAGATTAGCGCCGCGTATATTCTCACGATAGAAGGCAGCCCATGCTGGTTTAATAGTAAGTGTTAATGGTCCGGCACTAGCCTCAACTGAGAAAAAATCAACATCCGTATTTGATTCAATAACTCCTTTATTATCAGATGAAGGAAAAGAATGATTCTCTGTCTCAGGGGTGGTTACTAATATAGAGCCATCTGCCTCAACAACCAATGGTGTTGCACTACTCAAAACATCACTGTGATCATCAGGGCGATAGCCTAAATATGAACTAATAATTGAAATATCATCCTGCAAGTTTGTGCTATATGCATATTCGCCTTTACTCCATTGCGTAACATTTTTGTAGTAACCAACACCCATAATGGGTGCCCATGAGATATAGCCGGTACCATGGCCGGTATAGTAGCCTTCAGAGTAGGGGGCTCCTCGTCCATCATGGGAGAGATTTAAATTATGCCCTAACTCATGGGATGCAGCCTCTGCCATAGAGGTGGCTGAGCCATTCCCCAGATTATTGTAGTAAATCAGGGCAGGAGAGTAGTATGTTGCATAATTACTGAGGCCGAAAACACCTACATAAGCTACGCCGCCTGCAGTTGAATGAGGCATGTTATTGTTATTGGCATCAATGTTGTGGGTAACTAAAATCCGGCCCGTTGTTGGGCCAAACGCACCTGGATCTTCTGTAGTGACATCGACATCAAATGGAGCAAAATCCTCTGCAACCCGATGCCATACTTCTTGAATGCGATGTAGTTCTTCAGCACTGAATGTAGAAGGAGCGCCATCAATATCAAATGGTCTAGCATAGAGTGGATCAGGTAAACCTGAATTCCAGGCAGTGCCAGAAATAGTATGCCCATCAAAGTCGATAAAAACGACTTTCGTAGCACCGGGACGGCTATGTAGTTTAAAAGTATTTTCAGGTTGTATACCACTTACCTGTGGGTCTGTACCACCATTCGCCCCCTCAATAAACTCCACTGCATGGGTATCTGCATAGAGGACGCCGCCTTCATTATCAAACCTCAAAAACTCCAAATCTGCCTCAGGGAATGAGAACTTTCTTAGCCACTTTAATGCCTGCTCACGTGCTGCAACCGGTAATTTTTCAAGCTGGGATTTTGCTCTTCCTGGAGGAAGATCCTCTAGCTGCAGCGGCATGCCTACACCAAATACTTTTGTTTTTTTAGGAGCTGCATGTTCCGTAGCACTGGGATGGCTATGTAGTTTAGAAGTATTTTCAGGCTGTGCACTGCTTACCTGTGGAGTTGTACCACCATTTTCTTCCTCAACAAGTTCCACCGGATGTGTATCTGCATAGAGGACACTGCCTTCATTATCAGACTTCAAAAACTCCAAATCTTCTGCTGGTGAAACTAATATAAAAAAACTAAAGATCAACAGGATAGTACATACATAGACCTTTGCATGTTTTTGTTTTTCTTTATTCATCCTATTGATTCTCCTTTCGGTAACACCGCTGCCATAGCTTGCGCCTTAGGCCGGTTGCTTTGCGCCCCACTGTTTCCAGTGGTTTGCCACTCTCGTGGAGTTCTGAGGTTAATACATGTTAATTCACATCTAAGCTTGGCTACTCAAAATTGAATACCCATACATGTACTGTAGGAATAAAATCAACATAAAGATGTGAACTTCGTCATAAAAACAATCTAGAGTGTGAGCACAGTCACGCGTAGGTTGTGATGTCGACTATTTTTAGATTCTTATTTCAGTCTGCTGAGACGCTTACTTGCTGTGGCGGAAGGCTCAATATAGGTAGGGTGGATATTTTATACGCTATTTACAGAGCCATTGGTCGGCAATTGCTGATAGCACATCGTATATCATCACTTTGGACATACGGAAAAATACAATAGGCAGACGATTTATTAGGAAAAAGATGCCTATTGTGATGGCATCCTGAATTATGGCAATCTAGTATACATTCTCTAAGCGTGTTCACTTCGGCCGTTAATGGCCGGTTTGCTGTAATGGATTAGATTTGTCGCCCAAACCTAAATGTCTCCTTTGTGCATTAGCTACCTTTATGCAATCTAATGCTTAAATCCCATCTCCTGTAGCTCTTTTAACTGGTCTCTGACTTTGGCGGCCTCTTCAAATTCCAGATCTCTGGCATGGCGGTACATCTGGTCTTCAAGTTGCTTGATTCGCTTGGCCATCTGTTTGGGTGAGAGTGCTGCATATTCAGCTGCAGCCTCGGCAACCTGAGCATATTTTTTTGCTGTGGTGGGTGCGCCTGGGCGAGCCCCCTCCATTATGTCAGTGATGGCTTTTTCGATTGTCTTTGGTGTGATGTTGTGGGCCTTGTTATAGGCGACCTGTTTTTCCCGGCGGCGATCTGTCTCATCAATAGCCCGTTGCATGGAGCCGGTGATCTTATCGGCATAGAGGATGGCTTTGCCGTTGACGTTACGGGCGGCTCGGCCAATGGTCTGGATGAGAGAGCCTTCTGAACGTAGGAAGCCTTCTTTGTCCGCATCTAAAATAGCCACCAGTGAGACCTCGGGCATATCCAGCCCTTCACGTAGCAGGTTGATGCCGACCAGTACATCAAATTCGCCCAGACGCAGGTCGCGGATGATCTCGACCCGCTCAACGGTATCGATATCTGAATGCAGGTAGCGTACGCGAACACCGTGTTCTGTGAGGTAGTCGGTCAGGTCTTCCGCCATGCGTTTGGTCAGGGTGGTGACCAGCACCCGCTCCTTGAGTTTGGTGCGCAGGGTGATCTCGGAGAGTAGGTCATCCACCTGGGTGGCAACGGGGCGGATCTCTAATTCAGGGTCAATCAGGCCGGTGGGGCGTACGACCTGTTCTACCAAGGCGCCGGATTTTTCCAGTTCGTATGGCCTGGGGGTGGCAGAAACATAGATGGTCTGGGGTGAGCGGGCTTCAAACTCTTCAAAACGCAGTGGCCTGTTGTCCAAGGCAGAGGGGAGGCGGAAGCCGTACTCCACCAGCGTCTCTTTGCGAGATCGGTCGCCTTTGTACATACCGCCGACCTGGGGGACTGAGACATGGCTTTCATCGATCACCAGCAGGGCATTGTCGGGCAGGTAGTCGAACAGGGTTGGCGGAGATTCGCCAGCGTTGCGCCCGGAAAGGTAACGTGAGTAGTTTTCAATGCCGGAGCAATAGCCCAGCTCGTTTATCATCTCAATATCAAATTGGGTGCGCTGCTCAAGGCGCTGGGCCTCGACCAATTTATTGTTATCGCGTAGCTGTTCCAGGCGTTCTTTCAACTCTATTTTGATCTGATCAACTGCTTTTAGCAGGGTCTCCCTGGGGGTGACATAGTGGGATTTTGGGTAGACGGTGTAGCGCGGTACTTTGCGCCGGATCTCTCCGGTGAGTGGATCAAATAGGGAGATGGACTCAATCTCATCATCAAACAGCTCAATACGTACGGCTTCGCTATCAGATTCTGCCGGGTAGATGTCAATCACGTCACCACGAACACGGTAGGTGGCACGGTGCAGTTCAACCTCATTGCGGGTGTATTGCAGCTCCGCCAGTTTGCGCAGCAGGGCACGTTGATCCAGCTGATCACCCCGATCCAGGTGCAGCACCATGCTCAGGTAGGAACGGGGATCACCCAGACCATAGATGCAGGAGACGGTAGCTACAATGATGGTGTCTGGTCTCTCCAGTAGCGCCTTGGTGGCAGAGAGACGCATCTGTTCAATATGTTCGTTAACGGAGGCATCCTTGTCGATAAAGGTGTCAGATGAAGGGACATAGGCCTCAGGCTGGTAATAGTCATAGTAGGAGACGAAATACTCTACTGCGTTGTGGGGGAAAAAATCTTTCATCTCACCGTATAGCTGGGCGGCAAGGGTTTTGTTGTGCACCAGTATCAAGGTTGGTCGCTGGACGGCCTGGATGACGTTGGCGATAGTAAATGTCTTGCCTGAACCAGTTACGCCGAGTAAAGTTTGGCCAGCCTCTCCAGCGTTGATTCCATCAATCAGTTGCCGAATGGCTTCGGGCTGATCGCCTGCGGGTTCAAAGTCAGCTTCTAGTTGAAAGTTTTTTTTCATTTGAGGGTTTCTGTCACCGTATCTGATTGGATATTATTACATCCTTCCACCTTTTAAATTTGATTTAACCATACTGGATCTACCATGAGCATCAATCTTGCAGGACGCGTCAAAGCGGTCAAACCATCACCGACACTTGCCATTACAGCACGTGCCGCCGAGATGCGGGCTGCGGGCAAGGATGTTATTGGGCTGGGCGCAGGCGAACCGGATTTCGATACTCCAGATCACATCAAAGAGGCCGCGATTCAGGCCATCAATGATGGTTTTACCAAATACACTCCAGTGGATGGAACGGCCAGTCTCAAGCAGGCGGTTATTGATAAGTTCAAACGTGATAATGGTTTGGACTATGCGCCTGATCAGATTCTAGTCTCTTGTGGCGGTAAGCAGAGCTTTTTTAATCTGGCGCAAGCATTGTTGAATCCAGGGGATGAGGTGATTATCCCAGCCCCTTATTGGGTTTCTTACCCTGATATGGCGCTGTTGGCGGGTGGCATACCCGTGTTTATTAATGCTGGTGCTAATCAGCATTTTAAGATCACGGCAGCCCAGCTGAAAGGTGCAATTACTGATAAGACTCGCCTTGTTGTCATTAATAGCCCCTCCAACCCTACTGGCATGGCCTATACCCTGGCTGAGCTGGAAGAGATTGGTACAGTATTGCTCAACCATCCAAAAATTGTTGTGGCTACAGATGATATGTACGAGCATATCCGCTGGTCAGATGAGCCGTTTGTTAATATCTTGAATGCTTGCCCGGCCTTGGCACCGCAGACTCTGGTGCTGAATGGTGTCTCCAAGGCTTACTCGATGACCGGCTGGCGTATTGGCTATGCGGGTGGCCCGGCGGATATCATCAAAGCGATGAAAAAAATCCAGTCACAAAGCACTTCCAACCCAACCTCAATCTCCCAGGTGGCAGCTCAGACCGCATTGGAAGGGCCACAAGAGTGTATTCAGGAAATGTTAGTCGCTTTCAAAGAGCGCCATGATTATGTGCTGGATCGGCTGAATAAAATCCCAGGCATTGATTGTCTGCCCTCTGATGGTACCTTCTATCTCTTTCCTAGCATCCAGGGTGCATTAGCTGCGATTGATGGCGTCAGTACTGATGTTGAGTTGGCGGAGTACCTGATCGAAAATGCAGGTGTGGCTGTGGTGCCGGGCTCTGCTTTTGGCTTGGGTGGCCATATGCGTCTCTCCATTGCCACCAGCCAGGAAAACCTCAAAAATGCGCTGGATCGTATTGAAAAAGCATTGAGTCAATAGCAAAAACAGCCAACGATAAAAAAAGTGGGCGCAGGGCAGAGATGCTCTGCACCTTTTTTATGCAGCGTATTCATATCCAAATCACCCGTGCGGCTTAAACTTATGTGGAAGTGTACCAAAGGCAGATTTTAGAGTGCTTATTATTCAACCGGAGAAGCCAGACACCATAATAGGATAAAACTTACAGGGTAGATCCATTATTGAGGGTACTTTTTAAAACCCCTTAATAATTATGAGAATTACAAATATGGATGTTATCCACCCGCGCAGTGTCTATCGACAATCCGGCTTTACCCTTGTTGAATTACTGACAACTCTTGTTGTGATGATTACGATTATTGCAGCAGGTGTTCCGGCCATGCAGAAGTTTTTGGCCAGTCAAAATATGATATCTGCTGTTAATACGGTTTCATCCCATCTTCATCTGGCACGCAGTGAAGCTGTAAAACGTGGGCTTCGTGCAGTGCTATGCCCTAGTTTGGATGGAGAGAGCTGCGTAAAAAGCAGACAGTGGCAACGAGGTTTTATTTTGTTTGCTGATGAAAATGCTAACCTCAAGCGTGAAGCTGGTGAAGAGCTGTTAAGGCGATTCCAGTCTAATAATGAAAAATCACAGATTCGCATTACCTCGACCGAAGGTCGGCGGTGGATTAGGTACCAGGCAACGGGTGAGGCACCAGGCAGCAATTTGACGATAACCTTCTGTGATGTCAATGATTTTGTAGACCCAAAGGCAATAATAATCTCAAATACAGGTCGCCCTAGAATATCCAGTTTAAAACCTAATGGCGGGCCATTGGATTGTTAGGGTGCTTCTCACTTATCCCTGCTAATATTCAGTTGGAGGTGATGATAATGAAAACATATACCAATGTCTTAGTTGCCCTGGATTTTTCTCCTATAGCTGAGAAAGTAATTGCTCGTGCCAAGAATATGGCTGAACAGTTGCAGGCTAAATTAATGTTCGTTCATGTGTTTGAATATATACCACCGATAGAACCCGTCGGCGATATGATGCTGGGTATTGATTGGGGAATTAATGAACAGGAGCTCATGGATCTTGCAAAAGAACGATTTGCACAGCTAGCTGAAGGGCAGGGGGTGGGTGGCTGTGACCGGCATGTCATAGTGGGGAATGCCAGAGTAGAGATTGCGCGCTATGCAGAAGAACAGGAGTGTGATCTTATTATTATCGGTTCACATGGACGATCTGGCCTAGCTCGGTTGCTTGGGTCAACTGCAAATGCTGTGCTACATCATGCTAACTGCGATGTATTGGCTGTTAGAGCTGATGAATAATGCAAGTTGGTTCTTGTAGTTAGAAGATGAACCTAAGTTTCCAGTAGCGCTTTATTTGGTGCTGTTTTGAGCTGAAGATGAAAGCTGTATTCACTATGAGACTTTGCCCACAATTTTAAAAACGAAGCGAAAACTGCTCATCTAAACGTCTAAACTTATCGTAACACCTTGATTTTACTGTTGTGCCATAGATGGGATGGGTGTTTTAAGTGAGAGTTCAGAGTGAGCAGCAACAAAATTGATGCAGGCTTGCTATTATAGAAATAACTAATTTGCCAGTGGAGTAAGTTTTTAAAAAACATGAGGTTATCGCTGGAAGAAGATGCTTTTCGAATGATGGATCACAGCCATGAGTGATCTCCATCAGCAATTGGTTCAGATGGTGGATAAGATGCCTGCCTTTCCAGGGAGCGTTAATAAAATCCTCCAGATGACATCAGCGATTGATTGTGCCCCTAAGGATCTGGTTAAAGTGATTGAGCATGATCCTGTGATGATGGCAAAAATACTAAAACTGGTAAATTCAGCCTATTTTGGGCTATCCCGTGAAATCACATCTATCAAGCATGGTGTGGTATTTGTCGGCCTGAATACTATTAAGAATCTTGCGATAAGTATTGCCACCATGGGCATGCTGCCAAAAACAGGGCCTGCGGGCCTTGATATGAATAACTTCCTATTGCACTCACTCGGTACAGCCTCTATCGCAAAACTATTGGGAAAACGATTGGGCGTGACGCCAGACAAAGCCACTGATTACTTTGTTGGTGGCTTGTTGCACGATATTGGTAAGGTTGTGTTTGCTCAATTTGTGCCACAAGAGATGGAAAGAGCTTTAAAGAGGGTGGAAACCGAAGGGATCTCTCTCTCTATAGCTGAGGTGATTGAAATTGGAGCAGATCATGCGCAATTGGGAGGCATGCTGGCAGAGAAATGGCAGTTGCCACACGCGCTTGTCACCTGTATTAAAGAACACCATAGTCAAGAATTAACTGGTGATTCAACTAAAGTGCTGGATTGTGTGATAGCAGCTAATATTATTGTTAAGCAGGTTGAATTTGGCTGTGCTGGAAACTTGGTTGAAGATAGCTTGCCTGACCATGTTGCAGCAAGGTTTGGTATGGAGCTTGATGAGCTTCAGGAATCTATAGAGAACCTTGACGAAGAGCTGGAAAAAGCAAATGCGTTTATACGCATATAATAAACCTGGAGTATATTGATGATGAAGTTTACATTCCGGGGTGTGCGAGGTTCGATTCCATCACCTGGGCCTAAAACGGTTAAGTATGGTGGAAATACAACCTGTATCGAAGTTCGTACAGATAATGAGCTTATTATACTGGATGCCGGCACTGGTATTTTTCCACTGGCTCAAACACTGTTTCCTGAGTTCCCATTAACCTGCCATATATTTATTAGTCACACGCACTGGGATCATATACAGGGCCTGCCATTTTTTATTCCAATGTTTGTGGCTGGTAACGCCGTAAAAATATATGGAGGACAGGATCCGGTAACTGGCAATGGGGTACAGGAAGCGCTCTCCAGGCAACTAGAGTATGCATTCTTTCCAATTCGGGAAGCAGAGTTGAGTGCTGAGCTGGAATATTTTTCGCTATCTGAGAATCAGGTGGTGAATATAGGTAATGCTCAGGTTACAAATGTTCTAATGAATCACCCCGCAATCAATTATGGCTATAAGGTTACCTGTGGTGATAAATCACTGTTTTTTACTGGAGACCATGAGTGGCCCTATAACATCTATGAATCAGACGATGATGATTACCAACTCTTTGAAGATCATATCGCAGAGAAGCGGCAATCTATAATTGATATTGTCACTGGAGTGGATGTGCTAATTGTAGATACGGCCTATACCGATGATGAATATCCAGCAAAAAAAGGGTGGGGCCATGGTTCGTTTTCGTCTTCAATAGCGATGGCTCGTGAGGCTGGTGTGAAACACTGTTTTTTTACTCATCATGAGCCTACGCGTAGTGATGAGAATCTGGAGCAAATATTTCAGGCCGCTTTGGATGAGCACCCTAGCCAGCCCGGTGATCCAAAGTTCTATCTGGCCCAGGAAGAGCTTACATTTGAACTATAAAGCGTTGATTTATGAGTGTGGGCAGTTGGTGGTTAGGCTTTGCTCCCGATTAATTCAATTTGGTAACCGTCAGGATCTTCCAGAAATGCGATGATGGTTGTCCCCGCATTCATGGGGCCAGCATCGCGGATAATTTTTCCGCCACACTTTTTCATTGTTTTACAAGCTTGGTAGACATCGTCAACTTCAATTGCGATATGGCCAAATCCACTGTCTGTATGGTAAGTTTCCTGACCCCAGTTATGAGTAAGTTCAAGCACGGTGTTTTCTGACTCATCCCCATAACCGAGAAAAGCTAGAGTGAATTTGCCCTCTGGGTACTCTTTTCGGCGCAGCTCCTTCATACCCAATACCTCAGTATAAAACTGGACTGATTTTTCAAGATTACCTACTCGGAGCATGGTATGAAGAATGCGCATCTATCTGGTTTCTGTGGCTGTGATGTGTCGTTTAGATTTTATAATAGGCACGATACCATTCAACAAAGCGTGCAACACCATCCTCAACAGAGGTGTTTGGTTTATAGCCGGTGTCATCAATGAGGGCTGCTACATCTGCATAGGTGTCTGGTACATCTCCGGGTTGTAAAGGTAGCAGGTTTTTCTCGGCTTTCTTGCCGAGACAATCTTCCAGAACTTCAATATAACGCATTAATTCAACTGGACTATTGTTGCCAATATTGTAGATGCGATATGGAGCCAAACTGGTGGCAGGATCAGGGGTGTCGCCAGTCCATTCTGGGTGTGGTGTGGCTGGTTTATCCAGTACTCGAATTACACCTTCAACGATATCGTCAACATAGGTAAAGTCACGACGGTGGTTTCCGTAATTGAAGACATCGATAGGCTTGCCTGCCAGAATACTATTGGTAAACATGAACAGAGCCATGTCTGGACGCCCCCATGGTCCGTATACTGTAAAAAAGCGCAGGCCGGTGGTTGGCAAGTCATACAGATGACTATAGGTATGAGCCATCAGCTCATTGGCCTTTTTGCTAGCAGCGTAGAAGCTCAAAGGGTGATCAACGTTATGATGCACTGAGAAGGGCATGTTGGTGTTAGCGCCATAAACAGAGCTACTGGAGGCATAGACTAAATGCTCAACATTGTTATGCCTGCACCCTTCAAGAATATTAGCAAAGCCCAGTACATTACTGTCTATATAAGCCAGAGGGTTCTCTAGTGAGTAACGCACACCAGCTTGTGCTGCCAAATTTACGACGCGGTCTGGTTTATGCTTTTTGAATAGGCCTGCAATGCCTTCTCGGTCTTCCAGGTTTAGCCTGATATCTGTAAAGTTGCTGTGGTTTTCAATGCGAGCCAAACGGGCTTTTTTCAGATTGACATCATAGTAGTCATTCAGGTTATCTAAGCCGATGACTTCATCACCTCTTTCGAGAAGTCTGAGAGATAGAGCTGACCCAATAAAGCCTGCGCTGCCTGTAACTAATACTTTCATTTCTGCTCCTGCTTAAAGTCGGCCGTCTACATCGGCTGCTGGAAGGGTGTTTTTGACATCAAAGAGCACAGCATCAGGTTTGCAGAAAGCGCGAATTTTCTTGCTGCCCATGGCCTCAAATTCCTGATGTGCGACAGCCAGGATAACGGCGTCATAATGGTTGTTTTGTGGGGTATTGGTGAGCTGAATGCCATATTCCTCTTTGGCCTCTTCTTCGTTCACCCAAGGATCGTGTATATCTACATTGACTTCATAGTCATGCAGCTCTGCCAGAATATCTATCACGCGTGTGTTACGCAGGTCTGGGCAGTTTTCCTTAAAGCTCAGGCCAAGCACCAGCACTTTGGAGCCTTTGATTTGTATGCCACGTTTAATCATGAGTTTGATGACACAATTAGTGATGTAGACTCCCATTTCATCATTAATGCGCCGTCCGGCAAGGATGATTTCAGGGTTATAACCAATGGCTTGTGCTTTGTGGGTCAGGTAATAGGGGTCGACGCCAATGCAGTGACCACCAACCAATCCAGGTCTAAAAGGCAGGAAATTCCATTTGGTGCCTGCGGCTTTAAGTACCTCCTCAGTGTCTATTCCAAGACGATTAAATATGATTGCCAACTCATTAACCAGTGCAATATTGACGTCACGCTGGGTGTTTTCGATAACCTTGGCTGCCTCTGCGACCCGGATGCTGCTCGCCTTATGGGTGCCAGCAGTGATTATGCGGCGGTAGATGTCGTCAATATAGCCGGCGGCTTCAGGTGTTGAGCCAGAGGTGATTTTTACAATATTGGTGACACGGTGCTCTTTGTCGCCGGGATTGATGCGTTCGGGGCTGTAGCCAATATAAAAATCATGATTGAGCTTAAGTCCGGAGCCTTGCTCCAGTATAGGTACACAGACCTCTTCAGTTGCGCCTGGATAGACTGTAGATTCAAAGACGGCGACATCACCGGGTTGGATCAGCTTGCTGAGGATTTTTGATGCCCCAATTAGTGGGGATAGATCGGGTCTTTTATACTCATCAATGGGTGTAGGGACGGTGATAATGTAGAGATTACAATCACGAAGCTCATCAGGCTTGTCAGTAAAGTCTAGCTGCTTTGCTTGTGCCAGCTCGTTTGAATCAACTTCCAGTGTGCTATCTTTTCCTTCTTTAAGCTCTTGGACGCGTTTGCTGTTAGTGTCTAGACCGATGGTTGGCAGTATTTTTCCAAACTCTACAGCCAGAGGCAGCCCGACATAGCCAAGGCCAATAAAGCCCATTTTTGTGTTATTCAGATCAAACATCATGGAAGCTAATATTCCTCTAAGCTAATGTTTTTGTAGAAAAACATCTGTTTTTGGTTGTTGTTGACATACCCGTTGATTGCTTTGGTAAGAGCCAGAATTGGTCAATTGGAAGGCGGTAAATTTTGCTTTTTGCTCCATGGTTCTTCATGTTGTGGTCTTGTATACTCATTCAAGGTATTTGATGCCAAACACTATTTTAAAATTCGCAGCCCAATCTATGAGGCATTTATTAGCTGATGGTTAGATTATTCGGACATTATATATCAAGACATTTTTTGTTGCTTGGGGCGGTTGAGTTTTCGCTGTTTTTTCTGGCATTGTTTGCAGGGTATCTTACCAATTACCCACTGAATCAGCTTAAATTGGCATTATTAGAGCAGCATTTATTGCTGGTGGCGGCAATATTTGCAGTTGTAATGTTAATCTCGATGATATCAATGGGAGCCTATCAACGGGGTCTTCAGGATAGAGCTGATCTTGTTTTGCGTACAGGGTTGGCTTTTCTATTTGCTTCAATGGCTTCAACCCTGGCTTTTTTTGCTTTTCCTGAATTATCACTTGGGCGGGGCGTGTTTGCGTATGCTTTGCTCTTCTCTTTTGTCATGGTAATGCTGGTAAGAGAGATCTATATTCGCATTGCTGGGGCTGAAGTATTCAAGCATACCCTGCTGGTTTTAGGGACAGGTAAAAATGCCAAGCTAATACATGATCTGGAAAATGAGGAAGTGGGTTTCACAATAGCAAAATTTCTTCATCTTCATGATAAGGATGATGTGATTCCCAAGTCGCGGCAAATCGAATTGGAAGACTCTCTATCATCACTTGCATTTAAAGAGGGAATTGATGAGATTGTAGTGGCAGTTGATGATCGACGCAGGCGCTTGCCTGTGGATGATATTATCGATTGCAAGATGAGTGGCATTCGTGTTTTTAACTTGCTGGATTTTCTGGAGAAGGAGACGGCCTGCATCTATATAGATCACCTTTATCCGAGCTGGATTCTATTTTCAGGTGGCTTCAACATGGGGGTTTTTGCTAAGTATGGCAAACGTCTATTAGATATTATTGTTAGCGCTTTAATGTTGATTTGTGTATGCCCTGTTATGTTGCTTGTTGCTATTGCCAGCCTGATTGAATCACGATGTTGTGACCCAATCTTTTTTAAACAAGTTCGTGTCGGGCAAAATGGAAAGCCATTTAATGTCTATAAGTTCAGAAGTATGCGCACAGATGCTGAGGCGGATGGTGTCGCCCGTTGGGCAACAAAAAATGATGCGCGGGTAACGGCACTGGGGCGCTTGATGCGCAAGACAAGATTGGATGAGTTGCCGCAGCTGGCTAATGTTTTAAGGGGGGACATGAGTATGGTAGGGCCTCGCCCGGAACGCCCAGAGTTTGTTAGCCAATTGTCTAAAGAGATCCCTTATTATCATGAGCGCCATCGTATGAAGCCTGGTGTGACAGGCTGGGCTCAATTGAAATATCCATATGGTGCTACAACAGAGGATGCCAGGCGGAAACTGGAATATGATCTTTATTATGTTAAAAATGCGAGTCTATTCCTGGATTTGAATGTGATAATTCAAACAGTCGAAGTTGTGCTGTTTGGCAAAGGACAATAGCTGTTTGTTTGTACCTAAATAAGCCTATAAAAATTAATTAAATGCATGTACATAATGCAAACTGTTGTTCTCCCTCTAGCCATATAAGCAAGAAGGCCATTGTCACAAATAGTGCCAACTATGGATATTGGGGGCGGCTGTTCTGTATGTACGCTCAATTAATCTCCTTAGGTTAAATATGGACATGGCTCTATAAATGCTTGAGTTTGGAGTTTTAGGCTATTCAGCTGCTGCACTTGCATTTTTTGCTCTTGTACTGCTGCTATTAACCAGCTGGCGAGGCAAAACTCAAGGTGGAATGCTGCTATTTGCAGCTTTAATAACATCTGTATGGGCTGCGCTTCTAGCTGTACAGGCGGCCTATCAAGTTGTACCTGTGGTATTGATTTGGGTTGCTGAAGTACTACACAGTTTGGTTTGGCTGATTTTTCTGATGAAATTAGTGTTGCCCCCCAATGGGCAGCGAAGTGCTTATGCCAAATCTCTGAGAGCTGTACGTACGCTGATTTTTCTTCTTTGCGCCCTCTTGATTATCCCTTTTGATGGTCTCTCGTTGCTCAATGCCGAAATTACATATTTTAATTTTGGTTTTGATCTGAGATTTGTAGGCCAAGTATTACTGGCGCTTTGTGGTGTGGTGTTGGTTGAACAACTGTTTAGAAATACACCAGCTGATGAAAGATGGGGTATAAAATACCTCTGCCTGGGTTTGGGTGGGGTATTTGTATTTGATTTTTATCTGTTTTCAAATGCATTGCTGTTTAGGCACATTGATGCTGATATCTGGTATGCCAGAGGTGCTGTTAATGCCCTAATTGTGCCGCTGATCGTGGTTGCTTCTGCGCGTAATCCCAAATGGTCAGTTGACCTATTTGTATCTCGGCAGATGGTCTTCCACACCACCTCACTCTTTGGTGCGGGTCTCTATATGCTGCTGATGGCGGTGGCTGGTTACTACATCAAGTTATATGGCGGTGAATGGGGCACAATACTTCAAATTACCTTTATGTTTGCAGCGAGCATTGCACTGCTTGCTATGTTTTTCTCAGGTTCTTTAAGAGCCAAGGTAAAGATTTTTTTAAACAAGCATTTCTATAACTATCGCTATGATTATCGTGAAGAGTGGTTGCGCCTTATAAATGTCTTATCAAGTGCAGAGGGTGACAGGCCATTACAAGAGCGAGCTATATTGGCAGTGGCTGGAATAGTTGAAAGCCCAGGTGGTCTGCTTTGGTTGCGAGAGGAGGCCGGGTCATATAGCAATGTAGCATGCTGGAATCTGCCTGAAGTAGGTGTAAAGGGGTGCTCAGGCCTAGAATCATTAATGGTGTTCTTTGAGCAGCGACAGTGGATTGTCAACCTTGAAGAGTATATTGAAAACCCTACTTTTTATAAAGATTTAGAGCTGCCAGACTGGCTGATAGAACTTGACCATGCCTGGTTGCTGGTGCCATTGTCGCATGATACAAAACTGCAGGGATTTGTATTGCTGGCTACACCACGAGCAAAACATGCCCTTAATTGGGAGAACATGGATTTACTAAAAACAGCTGGCTGCCAAGTTGCCAGCTACCTGGCTTTAAATAGGGCTGCTATGGCTTTGGCAGAAGCTCAGCAGTTCGAAGGGTTCAATCGGCTGTCTGCATTTGTGATCCATGATTTAAAGAATTTGATTGCACAGCTCTCATTGGTCACAAAAAATGCAGTTCGGCATAAAAATAATCCAGAATTTATTGATGATGCTATGCATACTATTGATAATTCAGTAACAAAAATGAGCAGGTTAATGGCACAAATGCGCAGTGCTATGCCAGGAGATAGCAGGTCTCAGATAGAACTCAATGCTACGTTGCGTAGTCTGATGATAGAGCGATCCAGCCAGAATCCTGTACCTGTGTTCAAAGGGGTGGAAGAAGAGATCTTAATTCATGCAGATAGAGATCGCATGGAGGCTGTTTTTGGGCATGTTATCCAAAATGCCCAGGATGCAACATCCGCTGATGGTAGTGTTGAGGTTAGGCTGCATTCAAAGTCTGGACAGGCTATAGTCGAAGTGCATGATACAGGGGTAGGCATGGATGAGACTTTTATCAGGAAACGCTTGTTTCGCCCATTTGACTCAACTAAAGGGCTTACTGGGATGGGAATTGGAGCATATGAATGCCGTGAATTTGTAAACTCTATTGGCGGGCAAGTACATGTTTCAAGCACACCTAATGAGGGGACTGTCTTTACAATGGTGTTGCCATTGGTG
>Ga0316190_10001364_pt1 | contig 17566 bp, 13 predicted proteins | sample Eddworburrow2_MG_FD_204929 | JGI IMG/M metagenome (GOLD analysis project Ga0316190, IMG submission 204929) | Coastal sediment microbial communities from Maine, United States - Eddy worm burrow 2 | ecosystem: Environmental > Aquatic > Marine > Coastal > Sediment | place: USA: Maine | collected... | reverse complement strand
CCAAAGCTTCGCTCGAGCTTCTCAGAACTTGTCTACCGGCAAACACAGCAGCTGTTTCCATAACGGTCGCAGCATAAGGATGTCGCTCTCTCCAATCATGAAAGGAGTCCAATCCGCGCTCAACGGCACCCATAGTGCTCTCATATATTTCGGCTACGCTATCCATTTAGAGAGTGCCTATTTTGAAGCAAGCAAGGGCCGACACATGATCAACCCTATTTCTACTTCTTTTGTTGGCGTTTTTGCAGCGCTCTTTGAGATTTAAGTACAATACTCTGCAATTCCTTGAATATAAGAAAATGTTTGTTCGTGTAGTAAACTTTTGTGTTGCCTTGTCTCTCAGAAATCAAGAACCCAGCTTTTTCAAGTTTTTTCAACTCACGCTGAATGTTGCCAGCATCTTCTTTGATAAGTTTTGCCAACCCTCTAACGTGTGTTTTGAAGTCTGGATATTTAGCATAAACGACAACGATTTTACGTCTAACCCTTGATGTGATGAATGTGTCTAACATAAGCCTTTTCGATGTTAATTGAACAACATAGTGATAAAAGTATAGCGTCAAATTCCCCACCTTGCAACTAAATTTTCTAAATAGTGCGGTGATGGTGAGACAATATAGCCATGAACTACTACGATGTTGTTATCGGGGCTGAAAAACACTGGAAATCAGCTACGTTCACCTACAGCTACCTCGACAATCTATCAAAGGGTACCCTAGTCAACGTCCCCTTTGGCAGCAAGAGCAAAGTAGGCTTTATCGTAAAAAAAGTCACAAAGCCCGCCTTCAATCTCAAAGAACTTACCCCTTACAATGACCTGGTCATTCCCGACAACACCCTTAAATTCATGGAATGGTATCAGGGCTACTACGCTGCAAAGGGCGGACAAGCCTACGGCCAATTCCTACCCCACTACCTGACAAAGAAAATCCCAACTCTTGCCCAGCCAGCCCCGCCAGTATCCAAACCGATCCAGCTCAACGAACAACAAAAACAAGCAAAAAAACAACTACAATCCACCCCTAAGCCGTCCGTTCTTCACGGCATAACAGGCTCCGGGAAAACCAGACTATACCTATCGCTTATCTTGGACACTCTGGCCCAAAATAAATCCGCCGTGCTACTCTACCCCGAAATATCGCTAACTTCTCAGCTGATTAACGAGGTTAGCAACTACGCACCCGTTGCTGCCTTTCACTCCGGACTCACTAGCGCGCAACGCTCAAAACTATGGTTTCGAGTTGCCACTGCCCAAGAACCAATGGTGATAGCTGGTCCTCGTTCGGCGATGTTTTTACCCTACAAAGATCTCGGTCTAATCGTGATCGACGAAGCCCATGAATCCACCTATAAACAAGATTCTGATATCAGATACAACAGTATCCTAACGGCCGGTGGGCTATCCAAAGCCCACGACGCCAAGCTAATAATAGGCAGTGCGACGCCACCTGTTAATGAAACAGAATTGATACTAAACAGTGGTGGCAACCTGGTGTGCATGCACCGCCAGGCAATCGCCAATGACCACCAAAAGACCACCCACATTATTGATCGGAAAAACCGTAAGCTATTCACTAAACACAATCTAATATCTGACCCCCTGATAGAATCCGTGGCAAAGTCTCTGTCACAAAACAAGCAGTCGTTACTATTTATAAACAGACGCGGAACAGCCAAAGTCACGTTGTGCGAAAGTTGCGGCTGGCAGGCAGAATGCCCAGACTGTGAGCTACCATTGACCTATCACCATGATTTACACAAACTAATCTGCCACACCTGTGGCAAAACGCAGAGAGTCGAATCGCTCTGCCCTGTTTGCGAGAACAAAACCTCTCTGAAGGCGCTGGGAAGCAAAGCCATCGTCGATGAGGTCCAGCAGTTGTTTCCAGAGGCCAAAATCGCCCGATTTGACACCGACACCGCAAAAGACCAATCGTTCAGCACAATCTACAAAGATGTCAGGGCCGGAAAAGTAGATATCCTAATCGGCACCCAACAGATAGCCAAAGGGCTTGACCTACCCCTTCTGTCTACCGTAGGGGTATTGGACGCCGATCTGTCGCTACACTTCCCCGACTACTCAAGCGACGAGCGGACTTTTCAACTAATCTCTCAGGTTTCTGGTAGAGTTGGACGCGGACACGGCGCAGGCACTATTTACATCCAAACTCTACACCCCGATAACCCCGTAATCAAACTAGCCACCACAGAGGATTGGCACACCTTCAGAGAGACTGAGCTACAGAACAGAAAAAAACATCATTTCCCTCCGTACGTCTTCGCGGCTAAAATAATATTCAGAGACAAGCAATTTCAAAAAGCATTCGATAAAGCCGACAAACAAAAAATAATCTTAGAGAAGCTACCCGGGCTGAGTATTGAAGGTCCCCTGCCTTCGTTCAACCAAAAGCGCGGGGGCTTTTACTTCGTACAGATTCATATCAAAAGCAAATCAAGAGCCAAAATTCTAGCGGCCATGGACAAACTAACCGTGGACGCTATCTACGATCTAGACCCTACTACATTCCTATAAAATATTTCCCTCAACCCCTGTTATGAGTTATAATTAGGCAAATTATGTTGCAAGAAGTAGTCACACTACCCTACCCAGGCCTTAGAAAACGCTCAAAACCTATTGGGCATATCAGCGACTCAACCCGCCAACTGGTAAAGGACATGGAAGAGTCCACCCTAGACTGGGAAAACAGACGAGAACATGAAGTGGGCGTTGCACTGGCAGCCGTTCAGATAGACTCCCATAAAAGAGTGGTCGTAATACGTAATGATTTTGACAACAAAAAAGATAAAACATTCACCGCATTTATCAATCCTGAGATAACAAAATACGAGGGTGAGCCCACGTCTGAATACGAAGGCTGCCTTAGCGTAAAAGATTTATACGGACGTGTTCCCAGGTACCCAAAAGTCCAAGTTAACGCAAAAAATATAGACGGTAAAGTTGTAAATATAACAGCAGAAGGATTTCTGGCTAGAATCTTCCAGCATGAGATAGACCACACTAACGGCATCCTGTTTGTAGATAGAATCAAGGATGAACCCGAAGCCTTTCACCGGCTAAGAAAGATCAGCGGTAACATAGAAAAACTCAGTGAGGAAGAACGCGATGCAGCCTTCAAAGAAATCTTCTAGCCATAGCTTTGTCTTCTTTGGCAGTGGTCCAGTGGCCGCAAAAAGTCTAGATCTTCTAAAAGATACCTTCGCTATTGAAGCTATTATAACCAAGCCGTCTACTGAGAGAGAGATGAGCTCAGCCTGCCCAGAAGCCCCACTTTTCACCGTTTCAAATAATAAAGAGCTGGAAGCAGTTATTGCCGAGCAAGCATTTGGAAGCAAAGCCTGCATACTAATAGACTTTGGCATAATCGTCAGCCACAAAGTAATAGATAGTTTTGAAAAAGGCATAATCAACAGTCACTTCTCCATCCTACCAGAGCTAAAAGGCGCCGATCCAATATCGTTTGCTATCTTGGAGGGCAAAGGCGAGACTGGCGTGAGCCTAATGCTGGTAACGGAGGCCATGGATGCTGGCGACGTGTTTGCACAGCAGTCTATACTCCTGGACAGAACCGAAACGACCCCGACTTTGACCGAAACACTCATTCAGCTAAGCTACCAGATGTTGCGTGACAATCTAGGCGCATACATGCAAGACACGCTGAAGCCCAAAGACCAGAATGAATGGCAACAACAATCAGACAAAGTAGAAAGTTTCTCTCGTAAGCTAACTAAGTCAGACGGGATTCTTGACTGGACCAAAGACGCCGACATCCTAGAGCGCGAAGTTCGAGCCTACAGCGGTTGGCCAAAAAGTAGAACCAGCCTCGGTGACATGGAGGTAGTTATAACAAAAGCTCATGTTATGCCAAATGAAAAAGAAAGAACAAATCCTAGCACCCTACTGATTGACGCCAAAGCTGGCGGATTAGCAATTGAGTGTGGCGACGGTAACTACCTCTGTATTGAACAGCTCATACCTGCGGGCAAAAAAGAAATGCCTATAGACGCATTTTTGCGCGGCTATGCTTCGCGAATTCAAGCCTAGCGATAAAGTCTTTTAGGGGCCACGCCACCAGAGCACTAATATTTCGGTGGTTGATATGGCTCAGCAGGAGGCGCCTGATAAATGCCATTGGCGCCCTGGTTGGGAGCAGATTGATCCGGAGGTGTAGGATTAAGCGACGGCGCAGGAGGCTTGTTGGCCGACGGTATGTTACCACCTTGGCTGTTCATCGGACCCGGCATACCGGTACCAGCATTGTTAGGAGATTGTATGTGCAAAGCGGGGCCGCCAGGAGCGCTGTTGTGCTGGGCCGGCGGAAAGCCGTTGCTTGGAGGCTGCGGAGAATTGCTGAAAGGCATTTGGGTAGCATCCGGCATAACAGCTGCGTCAAAAACAGCAGGCCGTGGAACAGCAGACGGCGCGTGATGGCTATTGCCATTGTTGGCGTTGGGGAGGTTATTCGTATGTGGAGGCTCGTAGGACTGCTGGGGGTGGAACCCACCGTTATTGATCGGAGGAGTTGGGTACGGAACTGACGCTGGGTGCGCTTGGGGACCTGCTGGAGGTGCAGAAGGCCTAGGAGATGCAAACTGTTGCATCGGCTGAGGTGCAGCAGCTGGACGCTGAGCACCACCAAACTGGGACTGCTGAGTATTAGCAATCGGACCCATCGGCGCTGCTGCTGGATGAGGCGGGAACTGCGTAGGAGATCCTGCGGCCGCTGGGGACATTGGGGGGGCCGCGAATGATGACGGAGGCTGAGGAGAATGAGGCTGCTGAGGGACATGCTGAGAATTGCTGTGCGGTGACAGCTGCTGTTGCTGTAGACTGTTAGCGCCCCCGCCCATCGGAGTAGGAGAGCCCCCTGGAGCTGACGACGGACTGTGCTGCTGAGCAGGAGAATTAAACTGAGGAGGTTGCTGCTGAAACGGCTGTGAACCAGGGGTTGCCGCTGGAAATCCTGGAGCCGTAGCGGAGGCTGCTTGGGCAATTATCTGAGGTGCCACCTGCTTTATCTCAGTCTTTAACTTCTCTAATTCTTCAGCGACCACTTGTTTATAATTCGGGAAGTTAGATTCTAGCCATTTTAGCGCCCCAGCTTCATCGTTGCCGTTTATAAAAGACTCGAACTCATCAAGCTGTTCATTGCTCATTTTTTCAGCCAGCCGCATGCCAACTTTCATCTCTAGAGTCTCATATATATGAGACAGCATTTTGTTCTTCTCGGCTGGTGGCAAAGAGCTCAAACCCAACTCGGTCAAAAAATTATCATCTAGTTTAAACATATGCAGTCATTGTATCGCATTACTATAACTAAACCCAAGGCAAAAATACTTATGCTAAAGCGTGCGTTCTTTTAGCTCTTTTGTGAAGAATTCTAGGTTGTCGCCTTCTTGCACAATCAACTTGGACTGCGTTTTTAGGCTGACTCCACATTCGCTGCCCTCTATGACTTCTTTGACTTCTTGTGGCCCACGCTGCAACTTTACAGCCTCCACTTCGGCAATTTCTTCTTTGCCGCGCATAACTTTCACAAATGATGGAACCACTATTTTACCCTTGGTTACTTCACCGCCAGCAATGACCTCTGTTCTAGTAGTCTTGAAAATTTGTTTGATCTTCAATCGCCCCAAATCAGTCGTAATTACCTCTGGGGCAAGCATATCGGACATCTCTGATTTTGCATCACTGAGCAGCTCATAGATAACGGTGTATAACCGAACTTTCAGATCATCTCTGGCAGCCAGTTTGCGTATCGCTGGCGGCAGACTAACGTGGAAACCGTACAATATCGCCTTAGATGTCTGCGCTAAATGCAGGTCGTTCTCTGTAAACGCTCCCACGCCCGATCCAACGACCTTTATAGCCACTTCATCAGTATCAAGCGACTTTAAAGAATCAATAACAGAAGTCAACGATCCCTGAACATCAGCCTTAACCACAATAGTCAGTTCTTGAAGTTTGTTGTCTCTAGAAATAGCCCGCAACAGATCAACACCAGAGGCGCCAGATAGTTTACCTCTGGCATCTTTTGCGCTAGTGCCTTCGACGCTACCTTGCCGTGCTTCCTTCTCGGTCTTTACGACACCAAATGGCGTACCAAATTCTGGCAAAGACTTGAATCCGCTAACGACTACCGGAGTAGACGGGCCGGCCTCATCAATGATGTTGCCATCGGTCTTGTGCAGAGTACGGACTTTTGCGTAAACATCACCTGCTACTACAAAGTTGCCCTTAGCTAGTGTGCCGTTTTCTACCAATACAATAGCCGTAGGACCCTTGCCCTGCTCCATGTGTGATTCAATAACCAGGCCAGTCGCTGGTCCAGCCTCAAGGGCTTTCAGCTCTTCAACATCTGTCGTTAGTAATACCATGTCCAATAGCTCGTCAATGCCGTCGCCTGTTTTGGCAGATACCGGCATGACTACTGTGTCACCACCCCAGTCCTCTGGCATCAGTTCATTCTCTGATAGCTGCTGCTTCAGGCGGTTCATATCAGCGCCTTCTTTGTCCATCTTATTAGCGGCAACGATCATATTGACCCCTGCTTTACGGGCAAATCGGATAGCCTCTAGTGTCTGTGGCTTGATGCCATCATCGGCTGCCACAACAACAATCACTAGATCCGTTAGATAAGCACCGTGCTCACGCAATGCCGCGAAGGCTTCGTGCCCAGGGGTATCCAAGAAGGTGACCTTGCGGTCGTTGTGCACTATCTGGTAGGCAGAAATGTGCTGAGTAATACCACCACTCTCTCCGTCGGCAACTTTTGCACCGCGGATCTTGTCTAGCAAACTAGTCTTGCCGTGGTCAACATGCCCCATAACCGCAATCACCGGTGGACGACTCTTCGCATCTGGGTCGTCGCTGCTCTTCTGGCGCTTTGGAGCGTCAATTTTCTCTTCCTTAGCCGATGTAAGTTCTACTTCAATTCCCAGTTCTTCCACGATTATCTGAGCCGTGTCTATATCCAACTTCTCATTAACAGTCACCATCATGCCGTTTTTAAACAGCTCACCAATTAACTTAGTCGTCGGTATATCAAGCTTCTCAGCCAGGTCGCCTACTGTAATCATGCCATCTATCTGTATCTGTTTTGCCATTGTATTATGGTAGGATCCTTTCTGGCTTTTAAAGCCTTGATTTAGCTCGGTGACACGCTAGGTGTCTTCTTATTTAGCGTCTTTCAAGCTCAATGCTATCTTGCGTGACTCAGTGTCTACGTCTAGCACCTTGAACTTCTTAGTCTCGTTCACTTTGAACACCTTCTCTGGATCAGTACCTTCGTCGTCACTCATCTCTGATACATGAACAAGCGCCTCAACTGATGGAGACAACTGAACAAATGCACCAAACGGAGTAATTCGAGTAACGCGGCCTTCAACTAGGCTGCCCTTTTTGAACTCTTTAACTTCGTTAAGCCATGGGTCTTCACTCATCTGCTTTAGGCTCAAAGACAAACGATCTTTGTCGATTGCAATAATCTTGGCCTTAACACTGTCACCAGTCTTCACGTACTTCTTAGGATCTTCCACTCTTTCCCAAGAAATCTCAGAAATGTGAATCAAGCCTTCAATACCATCAACATTTACGAATGCACCGAAGTCGATAACACCAGTTACAACACCTTCAACAACGTCACCAACTGTAAGTTTTGCGAAGCGCTCTTGCATATCGTCTTTTACAGCCTCTTTTTCAGAGAAGATCAGTTTGTTGTCTTTTCGATTTATGTCTAGGATTCTGACTGTCAGCGGCTTCTTCACCAAAGAAGAAAGCTTCTGCATAATCTCATCCTTGTCAGCTCCAGATACACGTGGGTAGTGATCAGCGCTTAGCTGAGATACCGGCATAAATCCACGAATACCTTCAAGTTCTACCAGCAGACCACCTCTGTTGGCGTCATAAGCAAACACTTCAATAGTTTCTTTATCTTCAAAGACACGCTGCAGTTCATCCCAGCCCTTGTCTTTTACAGCTCGCTTCATGCTCAACAGTGCGTGACCCTCGTCAAGCTCCGCATCAACAACGCTAACCGTTATTTCTTTACCCTTTTCTAATTCTTGGCCTGGGCCAATCTCGCGGCGCATGACTACACCGACACCGTTCGGACCTAAATCAATCCAAACCTCGTGCTTTTTAACAGAGAGAACCTTTCCCTCAATGACGTCGCCAGCTTTTAGCTGTTCGATCTCAGAACCAGCCAATAGCTCGTCCATAGTCAGTACTTTTGACATAATAAAATATGCCTCCTTATATAGCTGCGGCACCCCGTAGAGTGTTTTCTCCGCCAAACTTATGCATAATTATATCTGTTATCCCCCTATAAGTCAAAGGGCGAAAAGGGCATGACCATGCTAAACTAAAGCCATGTATTTATCTATCGATGTGGGCGGAACAAAAGTTCTTGCGACTACCTTCTCCGACGAAGGAAAAGTCCTAAAAAGCAAAAAAATAAAAACACCGGTAATGTACCCCGACTTCATCGAGGAAGTCAAAAAAACAGCCAAAGAACTAACTGGCGATGAACAACCCAAATCAACCGCCATAGCCCTGCCAGGCACAATTGACCGAGACAACGGTATAGTGCTGTTTTTTGGCAATTTACCGTGGGAAAACGTCCACATCTGCGAAGACTTGAGCGACACTCTGCACAACCCCATCTATCTAGAGAATGACGCCAAAATGGCCGGTCTAGCCGAAGCAAAGGCCGTTGAAGACCTATACTCACGCGTACTGTACATAACCGTTAGCACCGGCATTGGGCTGGGGCTAATAGTTGATGGCAAAATTGATCACACAGTAAACGACGCTGGTGGCCGAGCCATAATGCTAGAGCACCAAGGAAAAATCATGGCCTGGGAAGAATTTGCCAGTGGCAAAGCCATTGTTGCCCAGACCGGCAAAATGGCCAGTGAAATCACCGAAGAAGCCGATTGGTACTTAGTGTCCCGCAACATCGCTATTGGTCTTATCGACCTGGTCGTGACCCTATCACCGGAGGCTATCGTCATCGGTGGAGGCGTTGGAGCGCACTTAGAAAACTTCCACGAAAAGTTGCACGATGAATTAGAAATATATCGCAGCAGGATGATTGCCAAAATGCCCCAGATATTAAAAGCCCAACATCCAGAGGAAGCTGTAGTCTACGGTGGGTACCTACTCAACAGACAAAATGACAAAGAATAGTGTCGTAGACTTACTTACAACAAACTACCCCGACCTACACCTTAAAGCTGGCGATACTTACTACTGGTCGCCTAAAGACAAAACTATTTTTTATAAATCCAAAGATAGTTCTGATGAGGGGGCTTGGGCGCTACTACACGAAAGTGGCCATGCAATATTAAATCACCTGAACTACTACTCAGATTTCGAATTGGTGAAGCTTGAGGCTGAAGCCTGGGAAAAGGCTAAAGAGATAGCCAGAGAGTTTAACCTAGAGATAGACGAAGATCACGTTCAAGACTGCCTAGACAGCTATCGACACTGGCTACACAAGCGCAGTTTATGCCCTGATTGCCATTTAAGCAGCGTTCAGACCGACTCTAGCACCTATTCCTGCATCTTCTGCCACAAGCAGTGGAAAGTCTCCGCAGAGCGCTTCTGTCGCCCCTACCGCCGCTCCACCTAACCGCACCTGCAGCTAAAGCGCCGCAGGCCCGCATCCCCGATGCGGATTCCAGCATAAAGGTGCTAAAACTAATTAGCAGACCATCGAAGACGCTCGAGTCATTTGCGAGGACCTGGCAAAAATACTTAATATCAGTAGCCATTTTTGCCCGACCACAGGGAGTTCCGCAGTAACGAGTGTTTTTGATGATTTGATAGTTATGTTTTAGTGCCCCGCTGGCAGTTTTTTGGCTTCCGTTTTTGCTGCCAAAAATGGAAGAACTTACGAATGCGTTAGCATTTAATGGAGTAAAAGAAAAAGACCCCTGTTAAAACAGCGGTCTTATCCAAAAAAAGATTCTTAAGTTAAACTTAAGCTGTCTTCTTAGTTCGGCGAGAAATCTTTCCGCCCTTTGCACCAGCTTTTCGAGCTAGATCACGGTTAGCGAAAAAGCCACCAGTTGTGCCTTTTTTACCACCTGCAGCACCGATTTTTGCATAAAAATCAGCACCATACTTTTCTTTGTTCTTTGCTGCAGCCTTCTGGCCGCCTGCTTTTGTTCCTGCCATATCAATGACTCCTCACAATTATTTATAAATCCCACCATCTCCTGAAACAAAAAGAAAAACAGAGTGCGTTTTCCAGGCCAAATGGCCCTTACTTACCCTCTGTTTTCTTTTAGCTTCTTTCGAAACTATAAGCATAATAACACGCTTTAGCTTTCCTGTCAATAATAATGTACCCCAATTACGAAATAGCCCCCATCTGATAACCAAGTAACGCTCTCAGGTACTGAACAAAGTAGCCCGTAACACTTCTTGGGAATGAAGTGACCAGGAAATGATGCTCTTTGAGGATGCCGAAGGCGGCCTCTACCTTTGGTCTGAGCTTAAGGAGTTTGATCTGCCACTCCGTTGCCATCTTTTTCTTTTGGGTATGATGTGGCGGGGCTATAACGATGACTTTATGTTTCTTCCAGAACCGTTTGCGCATGACACTTCTACCGTAGTGACTATCACCAACAAGTACATTTGTCTTGTCACTGATCAGCTTCTCCATGATCTGGTTGTCATGCTCGTTGGCTGGAGTGAACACAACCGCTGTTAGGCGGTTCTTGTGATCTACAGCTGCATGTAACTTGAAACCATAGTGCCAGCCTTGCCAGTTCTTACCAAATTGGGCTACTCCGGCAGCGACCCTATGCCTGTCTGCGCGGATAGGCTTGCAGGCTGGAAGCATAGTCGAGTCAGCAAAGACTAATTGTGCATTGCTCGCAAGGATAGATTGTAACAGCCAGATGAGCTGCGAGAGCAACCGATGCGTATGCATCACTAAGTTTTTTGTATGACAGGAACACTGGGAAGCAATCATGGTACTCACGCTCAATCCAAGCATATGTAGCTTTGGGGTTCTTGTGGGGCTCTGTTAGTCTATCCCAAAGAAGTATTGTTATGAGTTCACTATCTGTAAGGATGGGCTTACGCCCAACCTTCACGGCTTGTTTTGGCGGAGAATCATCTACCCAAACAAAGAGATCAACGATATGATGTTTCTGTATTGCGTTCATTTTGTTTTTCCTTTTTGGCTTTACACCTTGAGGATAACAGATTGGGCGCTTTACTTATTTAAGGAGTTTGTATTTCGTGATTCGGGTACTTCCGCTTCTCAGCCAGACAAGCACACCACTCGCCTGCGCGCTGTAGCTAGTTCCTGATAATCATTGGTGTCGGCGGGTTTATCCCGACGTAAGCCATCATCTCCGCCACTTTCGTGGATCTCATAACTTAAATTCTCTTTTCCAGTTGATAGTTCTTTAGAAAAAAGTTCCCCTTTTTAGTCAGTTCGATTTTTCCCTCACTCACATCTAAATCAACAAGTTCTGCTCCTTTAGCATAGGCCAGGATATCATTTGGAACTTTAAAGTCTGGATTACCATATTCATCTGTTGTAGAAGTGTTTCCATAGTGATTAAATACTGCTCTTGTCAGCCAATCGAACTTCTTGAATATAGTTGATTTCTTAAAATCTCTATACTCTTTGGCCCACTCAAGTTCTTCTTCTTTTTGCGCAACAACCTGTTCCTTCTCGACAACTCTAAGCTGTTTATCGGCTAGTGACTTGCGACGATTCTCAAGCCTATCTTTCTCGTCTAATCTTCTATTCTCCCGAACATAATGAGCTTCGATTTCCTTCTCATAAGCCTTGTTAACAAACCAGTCAGGGAATTGCCATATCATAAGATATGTAAGACCAAGTGCAAACACCAACACGAGAAAAACGTAAACAACTCCCTGCCAATTACCGACACTTAAGTACTCTTGCCTGATGTATTCGTTTTTCAGCAATCCTGTTTTTTCATATATCAACCTTTGATCAACGAATAACGAGGTAAATACTACCGGAGAGAAGCCAATAAAAAGCCAGAACGCAAACACCCCGTATATCCTGGAGCGTGTCCTCTCAATCCACTGGAGAAATTTCTCTACCATGCTAAACAGCATAGTATATCTACTTTCGATCAAATATTGCTTATGCTTTAATTCAATGAATCGTTGATGAGAGAAGCTTGCGGAAACCATGTGAAGTGCGTAGCCAGTTCAGGACAATTATCTGTGTCCGTCGGACTTGCTCCGCGGTAAGCAGAATCCGCTTCCGAAGGGAGAGCAGCCAGAGTCTTGCATCAAGGCCCTGCGCGTTGAGAGGGAAAGTCATTCCCTCTTAAATAGAAAGAACCTCCCATAAAGGAGGTTCTGACTAAAATTCGGCATCGTGCTATTTTCCCACTAAAAGCAGTATAGTAACCGCTGCAAGGCTTAACTTCTGTGTTCGGTATGGTAACAGGTGTTTCCCTTGCGCCATGGACACCGAAACCACGCCACTTCTCTCATCTCAAGTACCTACAGGTAAAACTCCGTGGGAAATGGCGTAATTTCGGCATCCATACGATGCTAAATTGTTAAAAATCTAAATTAGACTGACCTTGGGGTACAAATTAAGTACCAAAAACTAGTTGAAAATGACACTCTTTTTGAGATAAACCTAATGGATTATCTCAAAAAGCCATAAAAAACCGATGGATCTATTAGTACGCTTCAGCTACATATGTTGCCATACTTCTACCTTGCGCCTATCAACCTGATAGTCTTTCAGGGATCTCATAGGGAAAACTTATCTCGAGACTAGTTTCGCGCTTAATATGCTTTCAGCGCTTATCTATTCCGAACGTAGCTACTGGGCAATGCCGTTGGTACGACAACCCATACACCAGAGGTTCGTTCACCCCGGTCCTCTCGTACTAGGGGCAAATTCTCTCAATTTTCCTGACGTCCACAGCGGATATAAACCGAACTGTCTCACGACGTTCTGAACCCAGCTCACGTACCACTTTAAATGGCGAACAGCCATACCCTTGGAAGGTGCTCCCCCTCCAGGATGTGATGAGCCGACATCGAGGTGCCAAACCGGGCCGTCTATGTGAACTATTGGGCCCGATAAGCCTGTTATCCCTAGGGTAACTTTTATCCGTTTGCGCTGTCGTTCCCACTTACATATAGCTAAAAGCTAGTACAGCGGGTCACTTACTCCGACTTTCGTCCCTGATTGGAATGTATTCCTCACAGTCAAGCCAACTTATGCGTATGCACTATCGATACGATTTCCATCCGTACCTAGTTGACCTTTGAACGCCTCCGTTACTCTTTAGGAGGCAACCGCCCCAGTTAAACTACCCACCAGACACTGTCTCAGTGCCTGCAACAAACCTCTGATATATTCCCTTTTTGTGCGACTATTTCTAGTTACGCTGAAGGGACCAAAGGCCTCTTGAAGGCACTGGTAAGATTAAAACGAACACAAGGGTGGTATTTCACGGATGACTCCACCCCGACTAGCGTCGGGGTTTCAAAGTCTCCCACCTATCCTACACATGTGAACGCTCGAATCAATGTCAAGCTGTAGTAAAGCTCCATAGGGTCTTTTCGTCCTGCTGCGGACAGCCGGCATCTTTACCGGCAATGCACTTTCACCGAGCTCTTCGTTGAGACAGTATCCAAATCATTACGCCATTCGTGCGGGTCAGAACTTACCTGACAAGGAATTTCGCTACCTTAGGACCGTTATAGTTACGGCCGCCGTTCACTGGGGCTTCAGTTCAGACCGTGAAGTCTTCCCCTTAACCTTCCAGCACCGGGCAGGCGTCAGCCCCTATACATCCACTTTCGTGTTAGCAGAGACCTGTGTTTTTGGTAAACAGTTGCTTGGATTCTTTAGCTGCGGCCCCGTCACATTATTCACCACGAATAATATGTTTTCACTTGGGCCTTAGGCTTTCTTTTCTCAATTTCAATTTCTGGTTCCGATAGATTTTACAAGAGGAGCATTAATCCTCAAAAATCTGACCGTTGTTTTCAAAAAGAAAACTAAGACAAAATGTCAACAGTGATGAACACTGTGACGGGGCAGACCTTATCCCGAAGTTACGGTCGCTTTTTTGCCGAGTTCCTTAACGAAGATTCACTCGTACACCTTGGTCTTCTCGACCTGAGCACCTGTGTCGGTTTGCGGTACGGATGACTTTGTACACGCGTATATAAGCTTTTCTGGTCAGCACTCTCACAGAAATCATTTACCCGAAGGTAAACTCTCATTCCACACCAGTTAGATGTGTTGGACGGATATAACCATGAATCCGCTTCTGCTACCATACCGCGCACTATATACAATACAAAGCCAGTACGGGAATATTAACCCGTTGTCCATCGCCTACGCTACTAGCCTCGGCTTAGGACCGACTAACCCTGGGACGATTATCGTGGCCCAGGAAACCTTGCTCTTTCGGTGGACAGGATTCTCACCTGTCTTGTTGTTACTCATTCCAGCATTCTCACTTCCTAACGCTCCACCGAACCTCACAGTTCGACTTCAACGCAGATAGGAACGCTCCTCTACCACGCGAATACAAGACAAAACATATAGTTTCATCTCATCGTTTCACTTCTTTGCATCACCGCTGAATATGGTGATGCTAGTAGACCAAATATCTAGCTTGTGGGATATTTGGATTTTTTCGTACTGTTGTTATAGAGCCTGTTCCAGATCTTTTTCCTTGATCCAAAGCTCATCCAGCCGCTGTTGGTAGTGATTTCTTGTAAGTTAGCATAGCCATAGCTACGATAACAAACAAAAATCAACTTCCAGCGGTGGTCTGGTGAGTTTTGGACCTGGAATCAAAGATTTGAAACAGGTTCTCAGTACAGGAAACGAACAAGGACTATAAATTTAGTCTTGTATTCGCATCCACAGCTTCGGTATAACACTTAGCCCCGTTACATTTTCCGCGCAGGATCTCTTGATGAGTGAGCTGTTACGCACTCTTTAAATGAATGGCTGCTTCTAAGCCAACATCCTCATTGTTTAAGAAATCCCACCTCGTTTCCCACTTAGTGTTAATTTAGGGACCTTAGCTGGTGGTCTGGGCTGTTTCCCTTTCGAGCATCGACCTTAGCACCGATGTTCTAACTGCCGTAGTTCCGCATGCAGTATTCGTAGTTTGTCAAGGGTGGGTACGCTTGCGCGCCCCATTCCGAAACAGAGCTCTACCCCTGCATGTTACCGTACGACGCTAGCCCTAAAGCTATTTCGAGGAGAACCAGCTATCTCCGAGTTCGATTGGCATTTCACCGCTAACCACAGGTCATCCGGGCATGTTGCAATATGCTACGGTTCGGTCCTCCACGACGTCTTACCGTCGCTTCAACCTGCCCATGGTTAGGTCACCCGGTTTCGGGTCTAATTGCTAGCACTATAATTCGGCCTATTCAGCCTCGCTTTCACTGTGCCTCTCGTCAAATGACTTAAGCAGCACTATACAATTAACTCGCTGGATCGTTCTACAAAAAGCACCCAGTCAGGCCGAAGCCCTCCTAGTCCTTGTACGCATATAATTTCAGGTTCTATTTCACTCCCCTTCCGGGGTTCTTTTTACCTTTCCCTCGCGGTACTAGTTCACTATCGATCGTAAGTTATATTTAGTCTTGGAACGTGGTCGTCCCAGCTTCGATCAGGATTTCTCGTGTCCCGATTTACTTGAGTTTTCATCTGCCGTATATCGCAGAAAGCAAAAATAATGTGTTCAACACTTTGTATACCGGGCTATCACCGTCTTTGGCCAAGCTTTCCAGCTTGTTCTACTTGCATTGAACCTTTCTTCATTATGTACACCTTTACAGGGTAATACTGGCCAAGACAATGATTCGATAAAATCAAACCATTATCTTGGATTATTTGCTCCTCACAACCCTTTTTATAGCATTCGTCTGTAAAACTTATCTGCAATTTACATTGCAGAAGCTTAAAAAGTTTAGACTGTTCCAGTTTCGCTCGCCGCTACTCCCAGAATCGTTGGTTACTTTATATTCCTCGCCCTACTAAGATGTTTCAGTTCAGGCACTTACCTTTCACATATCCTATGTATTCAGATATGGATAATACAACATTACTTGTATTGGGTTTCCCCATTCGGAAATCCTCGGTTCAAAGTTTGTTGGCAACTCCCCGAGGCTTATCGCAGCCTACTACGTCCTTCATCGGTAACTTACGTCAAGGCATCCGTTATATGCGCTTATGTAGCTTTTTATGAGTAATGCTATCCCTTGTAGAAAGGATAGCTACTATGCATTTTCAACTAGTTATTAGTACTTACTGTTCAATGCTTATCGATTATCAAACAAATAAGCTAATAACTACCACACAAACTCTTTTAGTCTGTATGTTTAAATTTTCAATTTCATTGACACTTAAACTCTTGATTGATGTCAGTTGAGTTTAAGATCATCTACCTACCAAATTCTTTGCAAAAATTTTGGCAGGATTTACGTCAGTCTAATTGTTAACGTGCTCGTGATCTTATCGGGGTTTTGAACAGTCTGGCATAAGCCAGCTACTCACCCTTCATACTTAAGTTCACGATTAAACAGTTTTTCATCTCTGTTTCTACTTGAACTCAAGTTAGGTAATAATACCAGTGAAAATACCTTTAGTAAAGAGAGAAACATGACTATATCGTTGCATTATTTGCAACAGTTATGTCTTAGGGCGTTTTATTCAAATATGCACTGTCTCATCCCGATACCTTGCAAGTCTGAGCGGAGAAAAAGTCGACGCTTATTCTCATGGTCATTATTTGCCGAATCATACTGAGTTGACTGATGGACCATAACGCCAGTATCATCAAGAACGACCTCACCTGCCCCAACAAGCCTCCACTGAGGATCATAGAGTACGACGCCGTCAGGAGTCCACAGATCTTCGAAACCCTGATCAGACGCCGATGCGTCTCTTAACCAACTATGCCCGTTCTCTCGGAACATCTCTACTAAAATTCTATCCACAATATTCCCAGTCATAGGTGGTCGCCAGCGCTCTTCAAGCCGCCTAGTTGTAGCGATCGGCAAATGCCTAAGCCAACCAAGGACTGCGCCCCTCACTATCGGCGCTTCGCTATCAGCCTGAATACCTAAAGCACCTACTGCTAGAGCTACTCCTGAAGCCGTACCAAGTTTTCGAGGGACAGAGCCGTTATCAATATGCGGCGGAAATGTGCCCGAAAAGTACGGATCGCTGGCGCGAAAACAAAGCTTATCCGGCCCTCGCTCTTCTGAAAAAATGTCTGGCCTATCGCCAAATAGATCATTCAGCTCAGCCCTCGAACTGTCACCGAGTGTACGCATAACTACATCGGCATCATTACCTGCAACTGCATAATCCAGTGCTATATCGTATGATGAAGCATTGATCCGCGGACGCATCGGTGTAACAGTGAGACTCGCCCGTGTTAGCTCTCTTAGCAAACCCTCTGACATCATCTCTGACGATGGCATCTTAATTTGAAGATCTAGATCAGGCATACACAAAGGACCTCTTTAGGGTGGATATAC
>Ga0316190_10001363_pt1 | contig 17572 bp, 22 predicted proteins | sample Eddworburrow2_MG_FD_204929 | JGI IMG/M metagenome (GOLD analysis project Ga0316190, IMG submission 204929) | Coastal sediment microbial communities from Maine, United States - Eddy worm burrow 2 | ecosystem: Environmental > Aquatic > Marine > Coastal > Sediment | place: USA: Maine | collected... | reverse complement strand
TTTTTCCTATTAACCGGTCACAACGCTTATTTTATCTAAAATAAGTTCACTTTTCCTGTAAAACGCAGTGTTTTTTTAGTTTTTCTACAGCCTCAACGTTGCAAATAACCTGTCATTTTAAGAGCGCTAGCGAACAAAATGTCAGGTTGATTTGCTTTGTTAGACCTTTTCTTTCCAATAGTATATGCATTCTTTTCTAGCAGCTGTTATAGATGATTTACTGGAACCTGAAGGAGATAACTCTAGCCATTTTGGATAGTGAAAATAATACTTAATAACCTGTTTCCCATAACCCCTGACATCAAGAGGTATTTCATGAGTATACTCCTCACCAGGCTGCAGAATCTTTATATAAGAAGGATTATTTTTCATACCAATTTCATAATCAAGTATCCAACGACCGTTATCTGCATTAGTAGACCAACCATTGTTGCTAATTTGAAAATCAATTAATGGGATAGAACGGTTTGACTTATTTGATATTATAAATTTTGAAATTGGTACATTAGGCTCAAAAAAGGTACTTTCATTATTTGTACATTCAATTTGCAGCTCATCTTCCTCGATAAAGAGATATTTATTTAATTTTACAATATTATTTTCAATGCATGCTTGCCTTAATTTACTAAATAATTCACTTTCTTTTTTGTTCATTATTCCGCTTCTTTGACTAGGGAAGCATGACAAGCTACCAAATGAATTACTCATTTGTTTTAGTGCATTTTCTTGATCAGGTACGATTTTCAATTTGTAATATGAATAGGCCACAAGCACCTCTATTAGAAGTGTTGCAACTACGGTTAATAATACTATTTTTATTGTTTTCATCTCTTTAAGGTATAACGCCGTAAATAACCTGTCATTTTGAGAGCGCTAGCGAACAAAATGTCAGGTTGATTTACCTTGTTAGCCGTTGTTTTTTGAATGTGTGTATATAAAACATTCAACCACTTGGCTTTTAAATATTAACAGTAAAGACATTATAAGACCCACAAGCTCTCCTGTTATGAACATAAAATACATACTATTAAATTCAGTAGTTTTGAATTGTAATAAATTCTCAAATAATCCAGCAAAGAATATGAAAAAGAAATACACACCAATTAAAATTAACCAATGTGAAATTTTATGTACCTGTTCTTCATCATAATCATTTTTAGTTTGTACGTTCTTGTCAACTTTAACAAAATAATTAGATATTTCTTCTGCCTTAAAAAGAAATACTACCGTCATAATTATATAAGTGATAATTACAAGGATGCTTGTAGAATAATATATAAGTGGATTTTCTATGAATTCTGATGTTTTCATAGCATATGTACTAAGTAGCATGGACGTGCTAGAAATAATATGTACTGCTAAATAGACACCAAACAACCTTATTCCTACAGCTAAAAACCCTTTTTCATTCACATTACATCCTCCTTTAATTATTTACGGCTAACGTTCAAAATCACTAGCTTGCGGAAAGGTAACGCCGCGCTTGCAGCATACGCTGAACCCGAATGAATGCTGCCAACATGAATGCAAGCACCGCTGTAGCAAGTCTGTGTGGATTTTGCTTGTTAGCTGAAATATTTTCACCTATAGCCAATTATTGCCTCCATTTCTTTAGAAAAGCTATCAATACTCCCTCCTAGATCCCAATTTTGCTTATTTTCCACAAACTTTTCCCAAGTTTCTAAATAACTAGAAGTGTAATCAATACCTTTTATATGACCGAGATATTCAAGTGCGGCCATAGCTGAAGCTTGATCAAACCATAAATCTACTTCCAACAAATAATAATTTAAATACTCTCTCAAATACTCAACGGCCTTATCAGATTCAAAACTTGATAACGCTAAGCAATATGAGTGCCCTGCATAACATACATCACTTCGCAATAGTAACTTGCCAATTACATCTTCGAATTCACACTCTAATTTAATAGCGGCGAATAGCGCACCTACTTTTCTAGGCCTCCAATTAAATTCACCTAGCAATTTTAATATAAGCTCAGAAGAAATGTCTTTTTCGATTTCCTGGTATCCATTTTTGAATTTATCTGAATCAATACGACCTAGATAAAATGGACTTACATATTTTTTGACAAATTCCTGGGATAAATGCTCCTCGTTATTTGGGACTGGCAATTCAGAAAACTTACTTTCGTGAACGATAGTTGCACCTGCTACATGGCGTGCTATTGTTTCTTTTTCATTACTCATAACTTAACCATGTTTTGCAGCTAACGCCGTAAATAACCTGTCATTTTGAGAGCGCTAGCGAAAAAAATGTCAGGTTGATTTACTTTGTTATGCATCTATTTCTGACCAAACAGCATATTCATTGCCATTAAGATCGGTGAAGTGAAAACGATAACCACCTGGAAATGAAAAAGTAGGCTTTACTATTGCCCCACCTGCTTGCTTTATATTTAGCTGTGATTTTTGTAATTCTTTACAATAAATAACTATAAGCACACTGCCATCAGCTACTAATGCTGTTTGCTCCGATTTATAAAAACCTGCATTTACACCTGCATTTTTTACAACCGTATATTCAGCACCGTAATCTATAAATGACCAATCAAATACAGCTGTAAAGAATTCTTTAGTTTGCTCAATATTCCTTGCAGGAAACTCGATATAGCTAATTCTGTTATTTTCATTCATTAATTCATTTCCATATTAGTGCTGCCTTCACAGGATGCTTTATTGATTGCATATTCAAGATGTAGCTTATTTTAAGGCATTGTACTTATGAAGTTACACATGTTTATTTTTGTTGCATAACGCCGTAAATAACCTGCCATTTTGAGAGCGCCAGCGAACAAAATGTCAGGTTGATTTACATTGTTATGCTTAATTATTTAGTACACCATGAAGCCTAATTAATGACTTCCATAAATAAGGATTATCACCAGTAAACATTAGATATTCATCACCCTTACTAACATAGACAACTAGCTGCTTTGGAAAATCTTCATTACTCATAAATTCTATAGAATAATCTTTATAATTACATTTATGGAATACATTTGTTTTTGATATGAGACCTTTTTTTGCATCAGCTTCTAATGATTGTTTAAGCTTAGTATGTGAGCCTATAGAAATACTACCTACTAAGCTATTTCTATTAGGCTTTTTAATAAATTCATTACCATGGCGAAATAGCCTTAGTGTATTTCCATTTAGTGTACCAGAACCAGAAAGAGCAAAAGAAGTTGGTATTGGAAAATATGAGTTGAATATAGATACCATTACATATTCATTTGCTTCACTTCTGCCTGCATTGAGTATTGTATTATTTTCTTTTGTTACTAAATTGGAATATTCTGCATCTTCAAATTTGCTCAGTACTTCAGGTGAAATACATGACTCAAGGGAACTGGCATTAGCGACATCAAGCACTAAAACTAATACGCAAATTAATGTGAATTTGTTCATTGTTGTTTTTTTAGCATAACGCCGTAAATAACCTGACCATTTTTTGTGAGCTTCGCGAACGAAAAATTGGTCAGGTTGATTTACATTGTTATGCCAATTATTAGCCATAATAACCGTAGTATATTTCTCACAGCTGGTCATGGAAGCCCCAACCAATGCCTTCAGTTTCATTAACTATTCTTAAGCAACGATCTTTAAATTGCTTCTTTAACTTGTTGGCTTCAATAAAGTTTATTGCTTGCTCATACATACTTTCCATGCTGTAATAAAAAGCCTCATCAATATCGCCATAGCTGTTTGTATAGTTTACGCCTGTTTCTACATAGAAAATCATTAAATCTGCAATCTGAGCTTTATTGCTGCTAAGTTTTTTAAACTCAGTAATGGCCTTTTTAGCAACTGATAATCTTCCTTTTCCATCACCTTTTTTGGGAAAGAATTCATTTTCAATAATATCTTTGTGCTTAATTAGTATTGATAGGCAATCATCAGCTTCATATTTCGATATGTAGTAATCTTTAACAAATTCATTTTTCTTGAAAAGATCAACAATATCTTTAGACAGTTCTTCTTTTGATAATTCTTTAAGGATTTTCTTGAGCTCAGTAACTTTCATAGTTCTGTCATTCTTTTAGGCATAACGCCGCAAATAACTTGACCATTTTTTGTGAGCAGCGCGAACGAAAAATGTGTCAAGTTGATTTGCTTTGTTATTGCTTGATTGGCTTTCAACACATAATAAGAAGGGAGCACCAGCACAAACCTGATTAGTACAATTTGCTTTCATGTTACCTCCTTGCCTCATTAGTGCTTTCAGCTTTTAATCAAATTCTTAACTTTGACTGGCATGTGCTCTGCTATCCCAGTACTGATTTGCTCTTGGAGCTGCACGGCCTTTAGAATGGCACATGCCAGGCAACACAAACACAGAGCTACTGCCACCTTTTTTGAATGCTACTACTTTACTTTATTAGTAAAATCTTTAAAACAAAACCAAGTAATAACGCCGCAATTAACATGCGCGAACGAAGTGAGCGTCATTGTTGAATTGCTTTGTTAGATGCATTTTCTTTAATTCCCGTAATTAATTTATAAACATGCTCTGCATTTTCAATATCATAAAATCCCACAGGTGGCTTATCATTATATCCACGGAGCACAAACATTGGGCCTTCAGGCTCTAGGAGAATATCGTCATACCCATTTTTATTATTTTTTAACTCTATATGAGATAAGTCACCTAATATAAGTGAATTAGTGCTTATAAATATTATGCCACTAATTATTATTACTCTTTTGTTAGTAACCCCATAGAATATATGTTTTCTTTTTTTAATTGCGTGAAAATACCTACCAAACATAACATATAGGCCAACCAAGATTATTAGATAACCCCATACATTAATGATATTTTCAACATTATTAAGATATGCGTTATAAACAAAAGCGAAGGCAGCTACTCCGACAATTAAACCATGTGGTACAGCAATTAATTCATCCTGGCGTATGAAGAAGCCCTGCCTGGGCTGCCCACTCCATTGAAGATGCTCATCAGCAGCCAGTTCTTTCAAGATAGTATTTTTATGATTGCACATTGATTCTTTTTTTTGCATCTAACGTTACAAATAAGTTGCTTGCGGCTTGAAGCCACCGTAAACACTGAACTGATAGAATGCACAAATGTTCATTTCAAACACCGATTTAGCAAGTCCACTTGATTTGTTTTGTTATGCATATTTGTTGGTATACATTCATTGTATATTTAACAGGAGTATCTCAAATTCATATTAAGCGTTATTAAATATTTTCGATTGCAAAATTGAGCGGTTTTTTTAAGCAATGTACTCAACTGCAAGTGCAATAATAATTGCAAATACCATAAGAGTTGGAGTCAAAAATAGCCACTGATTATATCTATTAACAAAAAATTCAGTTTTAGAGCTATCAAAATAATCATTTAAATTATTATCATGGTAAATCTTTGATAGTGTCATAATAATTTTAATTACTTCTTTTTTACTACTTTTTAATGACATGAATATCAAAGCATTAAGCAGCACTAGGCATATAGTTGCTATTATTGCAGCATTTACCTGATTTGGTAGCAAACTGACTAGTGTTACGAATGAAGCAAAATTGAGCAAATATGCAACACTTAATAACACTCTATCTGTGCTAAAAATACTCTCAAGTGACGTCCATAAATTATCATGAAGTCCTTTTAGTAATTCATTCATCTTGTTTTTCCTTTATGCATAACGCCGCAAATAACTTGCACATTTGAAGTGAGCACAGCGAACGAAAAATGTGTCAACGTTGATTTGCATTGTTAGCAATTATTTGAATATAGCCTCAGAAGGCATAATTTCCCAGAGTTTAGTGTTAAAATTAAAATTAGTTACAATTTCACCTTCTTTCTTTTTATACAAAAGCGCAAAACCAAAAACAGGCGAGTTTTCATAATTCATTACGTAATATACTAATCTAGTTTTTGAACTTAATTCCTTTTCAAACATTGGCTCGATACCGAGATAGTTACCATAATAAGCCTCAATTTGGCGTAATGCACTTGACTGAGTATAAGCACTCTTTTCACCCTCCATTGGTGAACCCTTAAGTAATGCAGGTATAAATGCTTCAAGTCCATTTTTCAAATATTCATTTGAAGCGTGTTGTATTGGTGTACCTAAATCGTAGGCAGCTGCAAATGATGAAAAAAACAACGAAAAGGCTAGGAATAAACACTTCATTTTGATCTCCACACTTATATTATTTTTGATTGCTAACGCTGCAAATCAGCGGCGGCGCTTTTTGCCGTCCGTTGAATTTGCCTGGTTAGGGCGCTTTTATTTTGAAGTAGCATACTGCTCTGGCCGCCTTAACTCATTTGTTTGTATATAGTATTCTAAATCAAGAAACTCTTCTTTAAGGTTAGATTTGATATCAAGTATTTCCTTTGAATCAAGGTATTTTGTATTTTCAAGAAACTCATTAATTTTATTTAAGTACTCAGAAGGGTTTGTATTTTTATTAGTTAACTTCTTCAACTCGTCAATTTCGGTGCCAACAGCACGCCAGTTCTCTATGGCATTATTATATTTATCATCGACTTTTATTGGCTTTTCAAAAGCCTCGACTATTTTATGTTTTTCACTTTGTACAATTCTTAATCTCTCAATTATTGCCTTTATAATAGGGCTGGCAAAATCATAAGTAATTAGCCCTATCATAATTTGTTTTGATTCTTTTACCTTTGTTTCATCAACTCCAATGCGCTTTAAATCTTCCTCAAGCCTTCTAATGATATCTATTTTATATGACGTAGGTACTGGATTCATTCTTCCAATTGATACTATAGATGTAAATGAGCTCTCAGCCACTGTTGTAACTATGGCATGTAAATTATCGACTTCTGACTTAATGCTAGTAATTAATTCTTCTGCTTCATGCTGCCTTTCTTCCCAGAGCTCTCCTTCAATACCAAAACCTTTAAATTTCTTGAACTTGGAAAGATAGGAAAATATCAAGCAAATGATGCCTGTACCATTTAAAACTACAGCACTAGCCGTACCGCTCTCAGTGCTTCCTAAATATGCACCGTACCCAATAAGGCATACCCCCATAATAAATAGCAGTACTCTTGCGCCTGTTTCCCACATTGCTATATGTTTTCCTATTTGCGTCCTAACGTTGCAATTAACCTGCACGAGCGAAGCGAGTGTCAGTGTTGAATTGCATTGTTAGGGTGCAATTATTTTGATAGAGAGTCATTAGATGGATTGTCCTTTTTTTTTGCAAAGTGTAGTTCTTTGTTTATTGCTTGGTGCAATGTTTTTTGTTTATTACGTAAATAAAGAATCGCTATTGCCGGAGGAAGAAATGAGCAAACTAGAAGAAGAAGGGAAGAACAGAACGATAGGTCGTATATTAACCATTCTTCTGGAAACAGAGCGATACAGAGTTGAAGGAAAAAAGCCAGACATAGAATTAGCGCGCCGGATATATGATTTGCTTTCTGATTTATAATTGATTCAATTATAGCTGGATTGTGATTTAACATTGCCCTAGACATTGCAATGATATATTTTTTATTTATAAAAATTGACTCATATATGAAAAACATACTAGCCACAAAACCTAGAATAGCTGATTCTATTGTTAACAATGACTCTATATTCATTTTGCAGCCTAACGGTGCAAATAACCTGGCCCCAGTAGTGGGGTTTATTTTGTGCTATGCTTTTTTAGCACGAAACAAACACCGCTGCTGAGGGTCAGGTTGATTTGCCTTGTTATATGTTATTTTGCATATCAACAATTTCCTAAGTGTTATCATCTGAAGGTTAGTTTTACAAAGTTATCACCACCTGTGATAAAGAATGAGAATTTATAGCGTACCCCATTTTCTGGACAGTTTTCTCCTATTTGATCTGGCTTCATCCTTCCTCTCATAAAAGGAGCTCCTTGCTTAACACACATATGTGTAGCTTCGATAGGCCTCTTTCTATTCGAATTAACTTCAAACAATGGATATGTTTCTTTGCCATCAATAATCTGACTAAATACATAACCTGCATGCATATCAGCTTCTACAGGTTGCATATCACGGCACTTTCCTTTTTTAATGTTGTACCATCCATTCTCATTCCAATACGTTACCCATTGATAATAATAATTATATGTGCTGGCAACATCCATATCATGGCTTGTTTCATTACAGAAACGTACATCAGAAGAAAATGCTAGCTGGGGAGTAGCAATTACTACAATTAAAGCTATGGTTTTTAAATTAGTTATCATATCTATCTCCAGAATGTGAATTAATGTTTTACATATAACGCCATAAATAACCTGGCATTTTGAGAGCGCTAGCGAAAAAAATGTCAGGTTGATTTATTTTGTTATGCGATTTTATGGAATACCTCTACTGCTGAAAGTGCACCCCATATAAAACAACCATATGAGCTTAGCCCCATTATTATTACCAATAAATTAAGGCCAAACCCTATTTTGTAGCCAGCATCAGTATCGTAACTGCTAGCCCATTGACTTAAATAAGTAACACCTGATGATAAACCTGCAAGAAATACACCAGTAACAAATATCTGCATAGGCTCAGTAAAGCATGAAATGCAGCTTGCTTTTGAATCTGATAATTTACCAAGAAATGCCAGTATTGCAATTGATGCGCCACCATTCATTATAAAGGCAGATTTTAGAGCACTTTGACCTTGCAATATTACAGCTTTAAATACTTCTAACTGAGCTGTTTTAGCAACTTTATTTTCTTCAACCCATACTTGGAGTTCTGCTTTATATTTCTCTAGTTTTTCTGGAGTTACTTCTTCAGGCTCGCTTAGTACTTCATCTAAATAATTTATGAGATTATCAATTTTAATTTCATTAATCCCTTGCTCGGTTTTAAGCGAAACCGCAATATCTTTTAATTCCTTTGCAAATGATTTAGTACTCATAATGTTTTATTCGCATAACGGTTTAGGTAACCGGCGCTAACACCGTGATTGAGTAACCAAAAAGCCAGAACAAAACACCAAGCTTAAGCAACGCTGTGGACGCGAAGCGTCCGAGTTAACCTGATGGTTATGACTTGGCTTGTGCAATGCGCCAAACACTAAGCCACCACGAATACAGTTTTTATTAGTACGATTTGTCTGCATTTTACCTCCGTGCCTCGTTAGTGACTTTAGGCTTTTTCTGATTCTAAGCCTTGACTGGCATGTGCCTGCTTTCACAGCACAGGCTTACTTGTTAATTTGCTCGGTTTTGTAGGATGCACATGCCAGGCAACACAAACCAAAGCTACTACCTCATATTTTTATTGCTACCACTTTTTTAAACCAAATAAACGGTAAAAACAATTCCAAGGAATAACGTTGTAAATCAGCTGCAAAATACTGCAGAGTGTAGCGCAGCGAAACGGCGCTGTATTTTGTCTGCTGGATTTACCTTGTTATGCGTTGCACTGCTTGAAAAATGTACCATTTTCTTTATTTTGCTTATGTATTTCATTAAATTCGGTTTTATAGTTTTTACCTAATTGGACAAGATCTGATATTAGACCATCACATACATATACCTTCCCAATATTTACAATACCTGCCTTCATTACAATACCTGATGTTCCAAAGATGCTTCTGATTCTATCTGTTAACCCTAATACAGCAAAACTTTGAGGAATATCAGGATTTACAAATATTGAGTATTTTGTGGTATCTCTTAAATACACCCATGTTCCAGTGCGCAAGGTTTTTATAGACTCAATCATTTCTATATCTAATTCATTGTTTGTAGTTTTTACATATGCATCTAAAATACTTTTATTTTCAACATAGTAATTTCTAGCAAGAACTAATTTTTCTAACAAATCATGCTCATTTGATTTTTCAATATGGCGCTCATAGACAAATAACAAGAAATTCTTAAATTGTTCAATGAATCGACTAGCTAATTCTTTGCTTACAACCATACTCTTTCATCTCATCAGACGCATAACGCCGTAAATAACCTGGCATTTTGAGAGCGCTAGCGAACAAAATGTCAGGTTGATTTACATTGTTATACCTTTGTTTTGATTTCATTTTAGTGTACAGCATTGCTTACCAACCCCACGCAGAACTTAATTCATTGCGCCTGTTTCTTTTTGATAAATAAAATAGCTGATAGCCTGAAACACCATTGAAAAGCAATAAATACATTAGCCTCAGAACATTCTTTTTATAATGAACTGATTTAGCTTCAGTGATAAGGAGATAAAACCCGTAACACCACATAGTAAAAATACATGCCACAATACCCAATGAAGCAAACAAGTTTACTGCGGCATAAATACCAACATCAGGCTTTGCTGCAGAATCCATTGCAAATAAAACTTCTTCGGCTATAAATATAACCACAAAGATACTAGTTCCGTAGTATGCGCTGTACCATAGCCATTTCATTTTAGTATTTTGCACAATGAGTAACCATTTCATTCAGAGGTATAACGTTACAAATAACCTGACCCTTTTTCGTGAGCAGCGCGAATGAAAAATGGGTCAGGTTGATTTGTTTTGTTAGATGCATTCATTGCACATGTGTTTATGTTTATTGATTTAGCCTGCTCTACGAGCTACTTTAGTTGAAAAGATTGAAATTAAACCGCCAAGCATTATGTAACCTAAAACAACCTCAATAGTAAGAATGATTTCACCTGCCAGATTATTGGGAAGCACATCGCCAAAGCCGAGAGTTGTAAATGTTACGATACTAAAGTAATAGGGTGTAAATGCTGTTTGATCTCTTTGTGAACATATAAATTCCGGATAAGCAGCATAAATTGCACCAAACCCTAAAGCAATTAGTAATGACCATAAGAGCCAAAGAAAGAACGAACGTCCACAATCTGATGTTGCTAGCCATGGGATATAAATGAGCCAGAATTTTGTTTCTTTTGCTGAATGTAATGTTTTAACAAAATTAGTAATCTGCTTAATATTATGCGACTTGTCATTCGCCTCGATTCTTGGACGTGCTGCAATTTGACCTCTTAGCTCTTCAATATAGGATTGATCATGAGCAAAACGAATAAATATTTGGCTTCCATGACTACCAGCTAAGCGGATTCCTCTATATACAGCCCAACGATTAAACTTAACACTAATAACACTTGTGGATTCAAAATTGGCACATGATAAATTTGCATTTTTTAAGTTGGCCCCATTAAGAATAGAATTAGATAAATTTGCTTCACCTAAATGAGCGCCCTGGAGATTAGCGCCTAGCATTATACAATTTGATAGATTTGCCCCATATAGATTTGAGAGGCTGAAATCTACACCGACTAGCTTTGAACCTGAAAAATTGACACTAGTTAATTCTGCCCCATTTAAGTTTGCCTTTTTCAAGTCGACACCAGAAAGATCAGGCCTCACTGAATAATTACTTCTGCGCCATTTGTTCCAGTTTTCGACTCCAGAACGTAGGATATTTAGGTGTTCGGTATTAGCCATTTCTCATATTCTTTTGCATCTAACGCCGTAAATAACCTGTCATTTTGAGAGCGCTAGCGAACAAAATGTCAGGTTGATTTACATTGTTAGCTGCTGAATCTGCTAAAAACATATTTTTATTTAATAGCTTGCCGTGACTAACAGTGCCACATTTCTACCAAAACATCTGAAACAAAGTACTATGCAACAAATTATCAGCCACAACCTATGCAAAAGATTAAGGTTTATACGACCACTGTTATTTCGCACCACACACCTTTAAATATCATTACCATAAAAATGACACGATTTTAACTTTTTCATCGAAGTGTTTATTTACCAAAATAAACATATCATCAAGCTGATTAATAATGTAGTCAAAATTAGATTTAAAACCTTTTTTGTCATCGCTTTCATATAAAACCATCACAAACACATAATCAAAATCTTTTAATTTCTCCTTACCTTTTAATATGATTCTCAACCTAATAATAAACTCATATTCCTTAGGGAACAGTTCGTTAATAATTCCACTAGCGGCGGCCCCTATAAGAAAACCACCCACACCACCTAACAATGCACCACCTACAGCAAGATTTTTATCAGATTCATTAGAATGAAATACTTTTTTTCTAAGGATATTTGGTTTAATCAAAAGTTTGGCTATTTCTATTTCAGAAACATCAAACTCAGATATTTTAATTTGTTTTTTGCTCACAAAACACTCAATGAACATAACAACATTATGATCACCATTTGCGCAAATAATTTGAGGATCAAAAGGTCGATCTGAACATATACTGGTAGAGCCAGGCCATTTTTCTTCAAACGTAGTAACGTATTTATTAACCTCCTCTTCAAGGATATCAGCTTCTTTAGATTTCCGTTCTTTTGAGCCACCTATTGATTTCACTTCATTCTTAATCTTTTCTTTAAGATCAAAAGTTGATACTTTCATATTGAAATCCTCCTGCCTTTAATTTCCTCTAGGCTTAAATAAATAATGGTAAATATGTTCTTTTCAGCTAACGTTGTAAATAACCTGACTTTTGAGAGCGGTAGCGAACAAAATGTCAGGTTAATTTGCGTTGTTATTGCTTAATTGGCCTGTCACACAAAATGAGATAAGGCCACAACAGCAAACTTGATATTGACTGCTTAACTTCATTTTACCTCCCTGCCCCATTAGTGACTTTAGCTTTTATCAATTTTTAAACTTTGACTGGCATGTGCTCTGCCATCCCAGTGCAGATTTGCTTTTGATATCTCACGGCCTTTTAGAATGGCACATGCCAGACAACTCAAACACAGAGCTACTACCACTTTTTTAAGATTTCAGGCTCTTTTTTATAAGCCCTTTAAATACAAACAATTCAAAGGAATAACGTCGTAAATAACCTGTCATTTTGAGAGCGCTAGCGAACAAAATGTCAGGTTGATTTACCTTGTTATAGCTCATTTTATGAACAGAGTAACTATAAATAAAATGACGCCAATTAGCATACTTAATGTTTGCCATTGAACAAGTTGCCAAGTTAAATGACCGAGATTACTTGCCTTTTGCCTAGCTGCTGCTAGTTTTTTATGAAATTCATCAGTGTTTTTTATTTCATTTTTAGAAATTTTGTAATATTTATAATTCCAGGAAACATCAAACAGGATTTCAATTGGGCTTTCAGTTGGGCTTTTAATTGAATCTTTACAGCTTGGTTTTATGGGATCATTTAGTTCTAACTCTATCGATTCATCTGCTGCGCGCATTTTTGTTAAAGAAATATTAGATGTTAATCGCAGGTCATATAACCGCGATAAAGAAAGAATAAAACCAGCTACGATTGATACTATGATAGAAGCAAAGCCCAATATAAATATTACAATACTCCACTCAATATCTGCTTCACAATTAATTACTAGATTAGAAAATACACTATTATTTTTTGACCAATAGCCAAGCATTGCTAAACCTAGAGTAAGAAGAAGATTGTTATGGAAAGATAATTGAGAGACTTTTTTATCTGTCCAAAAACGGTATTGTTCTCGATATTTTAATTTATTGTTCATTTCTTCAGCCATGATTATTTAAGCTATAACAGTTAATATTCGGCAGGCCGTCCCTGCCAAATGTTTCTATATATATTAAAAAGTTTCTATATATAGAAACTTGTACCTATATATAGGTTCCTACATATAGGTTTCTATTTTTGATCTGCAACTATACGGTTCTCTAAATTCAGGGCCAATATTTGGCTGTACGGTAGTTCCCATAGTTGTTGTCGTGGCCTCCAAATGCCGCCTGCCTTTTTTACTTGCTCACGAGTTTCTAGTTCGTAGCCGGCTACTCGAATGCCATATCTATCTGTTGCATTTTTGGAGAGTGGACTGTATCCATTATCGGGTTGCCATTCTCCTTCTTCGACAATTATTTCAACTGTGGTGTATCGTTTTTTACTTTCTGCATCATATCGATACCTCACTGAGACCAGATGATCGCCATAGACATTTCTCCATTTTTTTGTCCCCTTTTGACCAGGCTTTAAACAGGTTTTTACTCTCATTTTTTATATCTCTTATGGCGCATATCATCATAAAAGCCTGCTGGAATCATTGGCCTAAGTGTGTTCAGTGATGCATCTCCAAGCTGTTCTAAGGGGCTTTTTACGCCACTTGCACCCATCTGTAGCACATGGGTGTAAATCATTGTTGTTCGTATATCGCTGTGCCCCAGTAGCTCCTGCACTGTTCTAATATCGTAAGCAGCTTCAAGCAGGTGGGTTGCAAAGCTATGCCGAAGGGTATGGCAGCTGGCATGCTTATGTATGCCAGCCAGTTTTTTTGCCCGTCTTAGCTCTCGATTTAAGCTGGATTCATGCAGGTGATGGCGGCGTATTTTATCTGAGCGTGGGTCTTTAGAGGCGCTTTGCCCAAAGAAGACATATTGCCACCCCCATTTTTTGGCTGCACTGGGGTATTTTCGTGCTAGCGCATGAGGTAGGTAGGCTTCTCCATGGCCATTGGCCAAGTCTGCCTGATGGATTCTGATTCCGGACTTTAATTGTGCCTGGAGGGGTTCAATAAGTGACGGAGGTAGAACTGTTACGCGGTCTTTACCACCTTTACCTTGTCGAATGGTGATCTGTTTGCGATCAAAATCCAGATCTTGCACTCGCAAACGCAGACACTCCATTGCTCGCATCCCTGAGCCGTAGATGAGTTTATTAGCTAAGCCACTCATCCCTTCTAAATGGATAAGTATGCGCTTGATCTCTTCCTGGCTAAAGACAGTTGGTAGGTTTTGCGGAACCTTTGCACGAGTGATATTTTTTAACTGGTCAAGTTCAATTTCTAAAACTTGCTTGTAGAGAAAAATAATGGCATTGAGGGCTTGGTTTTGGGTTGAGGCTGCGACAGTAAGCTTTACCGCCAGGTAAGTAAGAAACTGTTCAATTTCAATGGCCCCCATTTTTGTGGGGTGTTTTTTATTATGGTAAAGGATAAAACGCTTTATCCATTGCAGATAGGCTTTTTCTGTTCTTATGCTGTAGTGTTTTAGCCTAATGGTATCTCGTACTTGGGCAAGCAATTTTGAGTTGCCTACGATTCCATCTGTGGTCTCTTCCATTTGCCGTTCCTTTTATTTTTGATATCCGGATTTTTATTATGGTCAATATGACAAATGACCTGCAGGTGGTCAAGCGCATATTGAGGCAGCCATTATAAACTAGAAGGAATATAAGAGAATCGGGCTGATCCGCCTCTCTGCAGAATCTCATCTGGCAAATAGGCTAAACCATTGATTTTTTGGAGTTCCCTCCAAGCCAGCCAGATCTTTTCCAGGGACGTTTATATAATGTTTGGAAAATTCATTTTTTAACGTACTTTGCTATAAAAACTATCTGACTATTGAGTTTTTCTATTGCAAACACCAATAGAACCTACCAGGCATGACCCACCATCAAACCAGACAGCATGATCAAGCCTGGCATTCTTCAACACCACTCCCCCAGGAGTGGCGCCACGTAGAATTGCAAAACTAAGATCAGCTCCAGAAAATACAGCATTTGTTAGGTCTGTGTTCTGTAGATTTGCCCCTTTCATTTGAGCACGCTCCATCTGTGCATAGCTGAGATCAGCGCCACTGAAGTCCACATATTCTAAGTTTGCACCAGCAAAGAGTGCGCCATTCAGATTAGCACCGCGCAGTAAAGCGCCTCTTATATCTGCATCTGTAAGGTCAGCATTCATATATTGAACACCATCCAATCGGCAATTTTGCCAGTTGATTCCTGGGGCAGGTGGGCTTTCACATTCAGCTTCTGGGGGTGCTGTGGGCACGCCATAGTACAGGCCATAACCTATAATCCCAGCAATCAATAGCACACTGATGAATGCTGACCGAAGAGGCAATCGTTCCTTTTTCTGTTTTAACAGGGCCGACCTGGCCGCACGACGCTTGCTGATCTCTCCTTTTTCTTCAGAGCGTCGCTCTCCCTTTCGCCTCTGCTTGTAAACTTCATCGCTCTCAGCTGTACGCCGCTCACGCCCAGAACGCGTGTCTTCACGCATTCGCCCCATGAGAAGCGCCGATTCATCACCCTCTTCCAGTGCTTTACGCATCTCTGGGGGCACAACCTCAGGCACATCTGAAGCGGGTTGCCAGATTTTCCCATCAAAAGTCACGTCATCAGTAGGCAGTACCCGCCCCAATAATAAAGAACGACGAACTGCCCCACTGGGAAAGGGGCCAAGCACCTCTCCTTTATGCTTTACATACCAGAGTTTCTGCTTGCCTTTATGCTGATCTTCACTATTTTTCATTTAGCACCAAAACTTATACACGTATATAGTTATAGGCGGACAGGCCGATAAATAACAGTATGCTTATTTCTAACCAACTTCCAGTACTTCAGCTTCACCTATCAAAGCCTGATTTGCAAAAACTTTTGCAAAATCTGCAACCTGGGCAATTATTGAAGGCTACAGTTGTTAGTCAATCATCAGAAAATATAGTTAAGCTAACGATGGGGACGCAGGAGCTGGTTGCTCATACCCGGTTGCGCCTGGAAATAGGCCAAAAACTAACCATGGAGGTCAAAAAGGGGGGGGAGATACCTGAATTAAAACTCTTGCGAGAGCACTCAACTGCTGAGGTGAGGACCAAGATTCTACGTCAGGTGCTACCCAAACAGATTCCACAAGCTAAATTTTTCAATACCCTTCAGGTTTTGGAACGTGCCACACCTGAGCTTATACAAAAACTACTGCCTGAACTGCTGCGTAAAAGCACACAAACTCCAGAGCAAAAAGGCAGCATCCCATTACCACAAAAAACAGATTCAGCACCTTTACAAAAGGCACTAGCTGAGCTCCTCCAAAAACAGCCTCCACAGGTCGTTCAAAAAGCTACTGGAAACCAGCAGCAACCAGCACAACCAACAACACCAGCATCGACACAGGCATCGGCACAGGCATCAACCAAGGCGCTGCCGCCTGACCTGCATAAAACCATACAGACTATTCTTGCCAAAGTATTACCTCAAGGCAGCAACATTTCCGCACCGCAGATTCGGCAACTCTTATTAAGTTCAGGCCTGTTTTTGGAGGCAAATCTTGCTTCTGGAAATCCTGCACAGGCATCTGGTGATTTGAAAGCCAACCTGCTTAATCTACTGCTTTTACTGCGCAGTCACCTTCAGCCATATCAGATGCAACAACAGATTAAACTCCCACAGTCACAGCAATCAAAAGCAACTGCAGCCACAAGCGGTAACCGCACACTCTTTCAACTGCTTGGTGAGCTAATGAGGCAGACAGAAGGCAGTTTGGCGCGAGTGCAAACTCATCAACTTAGCTCACTCCCCCGTGAAGAAGCACCGGGGCAAGTCTGGCAATTTGAACTTCCCATTCAACAGCCAGATCGTATCGATAGCTTTTTAATCAGACTTGAACAAGAGCAGCAGGGAAAGAAAAAACAAGCCGGTGAAGCCTGGAAAATCACACTCAATTTTGATTTTTCACCCCTTGGCCCAGTTGAAGCTAAATTGAGCCTTAGAGGTGAAGAGATCTCAGCTCTATTTCTGGTGGAGCAAGCCACTAGTGCAGCACTGCTGGAACAGAGTTTACCCAAGCTCAATGATGCATTTACCCGAGTGGGCC
>Ga0316190_10001362_pt1 | contig 17576 bp, 18 predicted proteins | sample Eddworburrow2_MG_FD_204929 | JGI IMG/M metagenome (GOLD analysis project Ga0316190, IMG submission 204929) | Coastal sediment microbial communities from Maine, United States - Eddy worm burrow 2 | ecosystem: Environmental > Aquatic > Marine > Coastal > Sediment | place: USA: Maine | collected... | reverse complement strand
TAACTGCAGACTGCGCCTTGTCTTGGATCATTTGTGGGCCTCTGATAGGTGCACGTTATTCGTTACACCACACTAGGCAGGATACATTCTACAGACTAATTCTGCCATACCGCGAATCCCTGGTCGCGCAACCAGTCCGCAAGCGCAGACTCCTGTTCTGCAGCGCTGAACCCGCTGCCATCAAAACCGTCGATCAGTTCCAGTGCCAGTTCAACACCAAATTTTCGCGGATACTTGCTGCTTTTATATCCAACCTTGTGCTGCAGAAAGCGGTCACCGGGTTCATGGATGGTCATACCGACATAGACACAGGGCATGCCTTCGATGTAACCCGGGTTTTCCTGGCGAAATTCCTTGCGCCACAGTACCTCCGGATCCAGTGTAATGACATAAAGATTGCGTGCCTTTTTCTTTTTCCCGGCAACACGGGCTTTCTTCTGCCATTGCAGGATCAATGCATCGCGATTCGCGTCGTCCACCTAGTAGTCCTTCAACATGATAATTACGGGTTCAGCGTCCCTGTGGTGTTTCGCAGCAAGGCGCAGTGCGAAGGCAATGGCCATTTCCCTTGTCGAGCACTGCAACGCAGCTGCGGGACACCACAGTGACGCCCTTCGGGTTAGCTTGTCAACGCCCACGGACTGCGTTCCGCCTCTTGACAAGGGAATAACCATTGTCGGCGAGGCGCGCCTTGCCGTGAACGTTGACAAGCTAACTGAATCCGCAATTATCATGTTGAAGGACTACTAGTCCACCCTGTCAGCATTAGTGTTTTTTACACCTGAATCGGTAGAATAGCAGTCGTTTATAATTAATTGCATAGCACAATATGCCTTGCGGTCATTTATCGCGTATGCGATCCGCTCCTACGGGTATTTCAATTTGCGCATGAGCGGATCGCATACGCGATTTCACTCCTGTATTAAGGTGATACTGTATGTCTGATTCAACACCCTGTCCCTGCCAGTCAGGCCTGAACTACGCTGCATGTTGCGAGCCCCTGATCAAGGGCACCAGCCCCGCAGCAAGTCCGGAAGCCCTGATGCGCGCACGCTATTCTGCCTTTGCCATGGTAGAAATGCCGTATCTGCATGACACCCTGCATCCCGGCCAGCGCAACGATTATGACGAGGCTGGCGCCACCACCTGGGCCCGGGAATCTGACTGGACCGGTCTGGAAATTCTCAACGTCACCGGCAACCCGGAGACGGATAAGTCCGGCACCGTAGAATTCAGGGCGCATTATCGCCGCAACAATGAAAGACTTGAGCATCACGAACTTGCCGAGTTCCGCAAGACCAATGGCATCTGGTATTTCTTCGACGGCAAGATGGTCAGCCCCGCCCAGGTCAGGCGTGATTCACCCAAGATTGGCAGAAACGATCCCTGCCCCTGTGGCAGTGGCAAAAAATATAAAAAGTGCTGCGCTTGATTTCCTGCTGACTGCAGCAACCCCACGGACAATATCTTTAAACGCTGCAGGCAGCCAGCGCAGTCACAGGGAGGGGCACTTCATGAACAAGCAACAAACAGCTTACTGGCGGGCGAATATACGGCTGATTAGCGGGTGCTTGCTGGTCTGGTTTATTGTTTCATTCGGCTGCGGTATTTTACTGGTGGATTTTTTCAATCAGTTCCAGCTTGGCGGTTACAAGCTGGGTTTCTGGTTCGCACAGCAGGGTTCCATCTTCACCTTCCTGGTCCTGATCTTTTTCTATGCCTTGCGCATGAATGCACTGGACCGCCGCTATGGCGTCAGTGAAGACTGAGACCGGGAAACCTTATGGACCTGCAGACACTGACCTACCTTACCATCGGCCTGAGCTTTGCCCTGTATATTGGCATCGCGATCGTCTCACGCGCATCCAGCACCGGTGATTTCTATGTCGCCGGCAAGCATGTGCACCCGATTGCCAATGGCATGGCCACTGCCGCTGACTGGATGTCTGCCGCCTCGTTTATTTCCATGGCCGGTCTCATTGGCTTTCTTGGTTATGAAGGCGGCATGTACCTGATGGGCTGGACCGGCGGTTATGTGCTACTGGCCATGCTGCTTGCACCCTACCTGCGCAAATTCGGGAAATTCACCGTCCCGGAATTCATTGGTGACCGTTATTACTCACAGCTGGCCCGGGTGGTCGCCGTCATTTGCCTGATCTTTATCTCCTTTACCTACGTCGCCGGCCAGATGCGCGGCGTTGGCATCGTGTTTTCACGCTTCATGGAAGTACCCATCGAGACCGGCCTGTACATGGGCATGGGGGTCGTGTTCATCTATGCCGTGCTGGGTGGCATGAAAGGTGTGACCTACACCCAGGTCGCCCAGTATTGCGTGCTGATCTTTGCCTACACCGTACCGGCGGTGTTTATTGCCATCAATGTGACCGGCAATCCCCTTCCCCAGATTGCACTGGGCAGTGAACTGCTTGATGGCTCCGGTTATCTGCTCGACAAGCTCGACCATACGCTGGTCGACCTTGGCTTTGGCGCCTACACCACTCCCTTTAATGACAAGTCCATGATCGACGTGTGTGCTATTACGCTGGCACTGATGGTCGGCACCGCCGGCCTGCCGCATGTGATTGTGCGCTTCTTTACCGTGCCAAAAGTGCGGGATGCACGCATCTCTGCAGGCTGGGCACTGTTATTTATTACCCTGCTGTACACCACCGCCCCGGCCGTTGGCGCACTCTCGCGCCTGAATCTCATTGCCACCGTAAACGGCGCCGAGGGTACTGGCACGGCCTATGCCATCATGCCCGAGTGGTTCAAGACATGGGAAGATTCCGGTCTGCTGGCCTGGTTCGATCATAATGATGACGGCAAGGTCCAGTACGCAGCCGGCAAGGTCTTTGCCGGTGATGGCAAACCCGAATTTGCCGATGATCAACGCGGCAGCCACCGCGAACGCCTGACCACCAACCCCGGCCAGGGTGACATTGTTGGCAATGCGCCCTTCGCCAATGAACTCTATGTTGATCGCGACATCATGGTACTGGCCAATCCCGAGATTGCCGGCCTGCCGAACTGGATCATTGCGCTGATTGCCGCCGGTGGTATTGCCGCGGCACTGTCGACAGCTGCAGGCCTGCTGCTGGTCATATCATCCAGCATCTCGCATGACCTGCTGAAGAGCACCTTTGCCCGCAACATCAGTGAAAAACAGGAACTGATGGCGGGACGGCTTGCCGCCGGTGTCGCCATCGCCATTGCCGGTTACCTGGGCCTGCATCCGCCCGCATTTGTGGCACAGGTGGTGGCCTTTGCCTTTGGACTGGCCGCTTCCTCGCTGTTTCCGGTCATCCTGATGGGGGTGTTTAACAAACGCATGAACAAGTGGGGCGCCATCTCCGGCATGCTCACCGGCCTGACCTTTACACTGGCCTATATCATCTATTTCAAGGGTGTATTCATCGAACCGTTTGCCGCAAATATTCCGGAGAACTGGATACTCGGTATCTCACCGGAAGGTGCCGGGGTGATAGGCATGGCACTCAATTTTATCGTCGCCACCATTGTTGCGCGTAACACGGCACCACCGCCGGCACATATTCAGCAACTGGTGGATGATATCCGGGTACCGAGATAGAAATGCGACGGAGGGAATCGCTGATTTGCTCATTTTTCGTCATTCCCGCGAAAGCGGGAATGACAATTTATCAAGAAGTTCCTGAGACATTAACCTTTAAACACCAGTGGCTGGCGGCATTGCCTGCACAGGTAACTGCCCTTGCCACGCTGTACCCGATTATGCCTGACGGTGCTGATTGCATAGGTAGTGCAAGCACAGGAATAGTCAAACCGGCGCTGGCGTCTTTGCGGAATACCACTCAGGTCATAGCGGCAGGTCACCGCCGGTTCGGCGCCCAGCTTGTACATAATAGCTTGCCATTCCGTACCGTGTGGCCGTATGTTCCGCGCCCCGAATAACTCATCTGCCAGATAGTGGGCAACCTCGTGCGGCACCGTGTTGGCAAGATTGTCATTGAAGTATTTTCCAAAGATATACGGGTTGTAACGAATCTCCTGCCGCCGCCGACTGACGCGGTACATACCGGCTGCCCGACCGGTCAGGTCAAAGCTGATAAGCGGCAATTGGAATTCACGCTCAAACAGCCGCCCTGCCCGCTCAATCGTTTCACGGGTTGCTCCCACCACCTGCTGCTGCTGCGGCTGATCGATGGGGTTTATGGTCATGGCGTTGCCGGAATCCGAAAACGGCATTAAACCATGATCATTTACCACTGACCACCTTAATTATTGTCACCATCTCGTCTATGCTTGTCACTGATGAGTGCTGACACAGACAACGGCTATCGACTGGTCTCGGCAGTGTTCCTGCGTCTGCTGGGCGCCATCTACCTGATCGCCTTTGCCTCCATCGGTGTGCAGATCGAGGGACTGGCAGGTAGCGAGGGCATCATGCCCATCGGCGAACGGCTGATTGAGTTTACCGCCAACAGTGGTTATGAACGCTACTTCAAGCTGCCGACACTGTTCTGGCTGAATGCCAGTGATGCCGCGTTAAACGGCGCCGCCATTGCCGGTTGCATCTCGGCCCTGTTCATCATATTGCAGCGGTTCTCGCGGCCGGCTCTCATAGTCGCGTTCGCCCTCTACCTGTCGATATTCCATGCCACCCATCCGTTTCTGAGCTTCCAGTGGGACAGCCTGTTGATGGAGACCGGATTCCTGGCCATCTTCCTGACTCCGCAATCGCGCGTTGTCATCCTGTTATTCCGCTGGTTGCTGTTCCGGCTGCGTTTCATGTCGGGAATTTCTAAACTCTCCAGCGGTGACCCGCAGTGGGCCAATCTCACGGCACTGGATACCTACTTCGAGGTGCAGCCATTACCCAACCCGGTTGCCTGGTACGTGCACCAGTTGCCGGAATGGCTACTCCGTTTCGGCACCGTCGCCACACTCGTCATTGAAATCCTGGTGCCCCTCATGATGTTTCTGCCACGACGCTGGCGTTTTGCAGCGGCCTGGATAACCATTGTCTGGCAAGTACTGATCATCATTACCAGCAATCACAACTGGATCAATTTCCTGACCATCATCCTGTGCCTGTTCCTGTTTGATGACCGTGCGCTGCAGCAGATACTGCCCGTGCGTCTGCAGGCATTTCTGGGCTGGAGAGAAACGGCAGCGGTTCACATCTCTCCTGTCAAACAATACGCCGTCGGTATGCTTGCGGCTTTCATACTGAGCATCGGCACCCTGAAACTCTATGAACTGGCAACGATGCACAAATTCACCGGTGTAACCGGCGAAGTCCTCAACTACGCGCTGACCTGGAGTGTTGCCAACAAGTACCATGTCTTTCCGACCATGACGACACGGCGGATAGAGCTGGAGGTGCTGGGTTCACGAGATGGCCGCGACTGGCAACCGTACCGCTTTAAATACAAGCCAGACCAGCTGGATGAACGTCCGCAATTCATCATCCCGCACCAGCCGCGCATTGACTGGCAAATGTGGTTCGTCACCCTGCACCCGCGCCATGTCCCCTGGTTTGGTTATTTCCTCGAAGCACTGCTGCGGAACTCCCCTACCGTAACAGCACTGTTGCAACACAATCCCTTCCCGGATGAACCACCACGCTTCATCCGCGTTGATGCCTGGGAATATCATTTCACCGATAGCGAACAACGCGCGCGCAGCGGCAACTGGTGGCAGCGTGAAGCACTGGGCCCGTTTACACCGCTGCCCGGGATGACACGCCGCGAGTCGATACTGGAGTAAATAATTAACCCGTTTTTAACACAAAGGTCATAGCCCCGTCATGCAACAACGTATACACTCGCGTGCATGAACGAGATACTGAAGGATGCCATTCACCATCAGCGTATCACACTGGCCGAGATGCTCTCCGCCCCGCTTGCCGAGCTGGCTAACCGCTGCGCAAATGTATGGGGCACGCGCGAAAAAATGGATAGCATCCTGAGCGACGGTTTCCGTTCCGTACCCTATTGCCTGTTCCTGTATGCACTGGATCCCGACGGCATACAGATCAGTGACAATGTCAGTATCGGCGGACTATTGCCCGAACACTATGGCCGTGACCGCTCAAGTCGTCCGTATATGCGCGAGGTCGTTCCACCGTGGGGTTTCCTGCTCTCCGATGCCTACCTGAGCCTGCGTGTTAAACGGCCATCGCTGACGGCCCTGCAGGTCGTGCGCCACAACGACGAAGTGCTGGGATTTATCGGTGCCGATTTTGACTTGCGCGATTTGCCGGCCACCACCGAGCGCATTGAAGAACCTGTTGACTGGCGCCAGATCAAGGGTGACCCGTCGATCCGCAGCACGGTGTTCCAGCAGCACCGCGTCGACAGCCTGCTGGACCAGAGCATGGACACAGCCTGCGCCATTCTTGAGGATCTGATCACAGAGCGCGGTCTGTTCCAGGCCGTGATTCACTTTTCCAGTAGCCGTGCCACCGTGTGGTTCATGGACGACCCGTATCGCTACCGCATTCTTGACCACGAAGCGTTGAATGACCCGGATATTTGCCTGTTATATCCGCGACACCCCTATCCGGATGATGCCGTGATACCACAAGACAGGGTTTGCGACATTCTATGTGGTATGCGGCAGTTGCGTATGGCCGATGAAACCCTGTACCTGCGTTCGTCGTCAATCAATATTTTCAATGGCCTGGTCAGCCTGACATTCTCCTGTGACGGTACCCACTACATGTCATGGCAGGAGTTTCTCGAAAAGGACATGACCTTCTGGGTAGGCTGCGCAGCGTAAGGTGCGATTGTAGGAGCGGATCGCATCCGTGATTTTCCAGGTACCTCACGCCTGTTATAAATACTACCTGACCGTGATCCCCAACCACTCCGTCCAGGCAGCGAATAAAGACTGATCAACAGCAGCGACAGAAGAACGCGGTGTTAGAGCGTGCGTAAAAATGGCCTCACCGTCCAGGGTGCAGGAATACCCGCCGGCAGCATGAAAAATACTGTTCCCGGCCGCGTAGTCCCAGATATTGGATCGGCCGTGCAGGTAAATATGGCAACGTCCCGCAGCCAGCCAGCACCAGTCCAGTGCTACCGAACCAAAGCTGCGCTGTGAGGCATACGGTATAGCCGTCACCAGACGGGTCGCAAGGTCCTTTTCGAGGCGCTTGAAATCAATCAGGGCCGTGGTCTGTTTAAGTTCAAGACCGGTTTGTTTTACCCGCAGCGGCTCACCGTTCAATCGGGCACCCTGCTCAGGGCTGGCAGAAAAACATTCATCACGTACCGGGTCATAAACCATCCCGAGCAACACCTCCCCCTGCTGCAACAAGGCCAGCGATATGCAGAAAAAGGGGATGCCGGCTGCAAAGTTACTGGTACCATCCAGCGGGTCCAGGCACCACACCGGTTGCCCGCCGGCCAGCAGGTCGGCCTGCTCGACGGCCGTCATTTCTTCACCCAGAAACACCGTGTCCGGCCACTGTTGCAGTAACTGCGCGGCAAGACGGGACTGCACCGCAAGGTCCGCCTCGGTCAGCACGCTGCCATCACGTTTGTGCTGACGCACCACCCGGGCAAAACGCGGCAACAGTTCCTCCTGCGCAGCAGGTATAATCATGTCTTGCAAAACAGTTAACGAATACGTCATTTATTATTTCCCAGTAACTATCACATCGCCATGCAAGCCATCCACATGACAGCAGCCGGGCCCGCAGTGGACGTACTCGAATTCGTCGATGCCCCTGCCTCTGAAAGAAGTCTCCAGGACGCACGCATTAATTGAAACCGGTCATGTACAGGGCCACTGGAAATGATACAGTAACAAGAGGAAAAATATTTACGATACCTTGCCCGTATCCGGGCCGGGCACAACAGACTTAAAGCCCAGCAGCGTTAACACGACCATGCCGGCACTCCATAGCAGTAAAACTGCAGATATCACGATCAGCGCCTCTGCCATGGTAACTCCGAACAACAACTCCGGCGTATAGCCACACGAGGTCTGCACCTGAAACAGGGCCGGAAACCAGGTATCAAGGGCAAACCATGCCGGCATGCCGAGATCAAGGCCACAATCGCTGAATGTAAAGCCACGCTCTGTACCCAGTAGCTGATAAGAACGTTCCAGCAACCCGATTGCAATCAGAACGGTTAGCAAATGCGCCAGCAGATTCATGAACGCATTGCGCCGCATCCAGATGGCCGCCAGTGCCACAAGGATCAATGCCATCACCCAGATACGCACCTGGATACATAATACGCACGGCAACGCTTCCAGCACATACTGGTAATAAAGTGCCACACCCTCGAATAACAGGCCAGTCAATACCAGCAACAGCCAGTACCAGGCACTTTTGCTGAATATTGTCAGGCGACCCAACACACCATCGTTCATGATTATCTCCTCGTCTCAAGCTGACGCCAGGTTATTAATATTATCACGTTCATTGAGAGCGGGAATCACAGGAAGTGCTGATTAATTAAGGTATTCTTGACACTGCGAGCGTGGAAGTCTCATTATGCCCTGCCTGCAGCACCGCCATGGCTGCCTCCAGTACTGCGACGCGCTCCCCGGGTGATAAATTCCGGCTCAGCCGCTGCAGGCGTGCACGTAATTCGGGATCAGACTCGGCACGCCGCCAGAAATGCAATAGCCCCTCGGGTGCATAATCCGAACTCGCAAGGATCAGCAGTGCGATTTCTGCCATCTCCTCGATCTGCTGCTCATCGTAGACACGATCCAGCTCATCAAGGTCAGCCGCTTCAACATACAACCAGCGTGTCATACCGACGCCACTGACCGCCACGACACCCTGCGTGAGGAGCATGATGCCGATACTGGCCGTAATATCGGTCACGCCAAACAACAATTCCGAACCCAGATTGAATTCAACAGGATCTGTATGGCGCGCAAGTCCGTGCGCAATTTCACAGGCCAGCAGACCGGCGAACTCATCCTGGCTGTCGACAGCATCAAAGATACCCGACCACACGAAAATCGTGTTGCCCTGAATGGCACGCACATCGACAATGTCGGGCGCATCGAACAGGTAAACCCGCCAGTCATCAGGATTACTCCCCGCTGCCACTGCCAGCCGTGTAATCATATCCAGTAGTTCGTAATAGTGCAGGCTGCTGTCATCAAGCGCATGGTCTTCGCTTAAGTCATTGATTACCTCGTCCACATGCTCATCTTCGAAGATGCCGGGTGAAGCGGCTATGGGGATGCTCCCGGACGGGATGCGCGCAGGCTGGATGGTGCAGGCAATGAGTAGATTCAGACCCAAAATAATAACTGCCAGCCGCTGTAGCTGTTGTTTTGGCTTATGCATACAGTCATATTGCATCATAATCGGGACAGCGGATACAACACCCCCTTACCCCGGATGAGGTGCACAGATCCGCAACAGCCCGGACGATAGACTGTTCATTGCATTCTGTACGCAATTCGGTCAAAGTACGCACCCATATCGGCCGATAGTGATATGGATTATGAAAAAACTTCTCCTGCCTTTTTGTCTGTCACTCGCCCTTTTTACAGGGACCTGCATCGCTGCGGACACTCCTGTGCAGCTGGCAAAACTGGAAACCGCGACCGCGCAAACCGCCACGCCCACTCCCTGGGAGGCGCTAAATCCGAAAAATCTGAAGCTCAAATCGGCTGCCGTGCTGGTACTGGACGAGCACGGTGATGAAATCTATTCAAAGCATGTCAGTGAGCCGCAACCCATTGCCTCGATCACAAAGCTGATGACGGCCATGGTTATTCTGGACGGTGACCTGGATATGCAGGAAAAGATTACCATCACCAAGGATGACCGGGACCTGATACAACTGACCGGCTCACGCCTGAAGTACGGCAAGGGCAGCAAGGACAGCGCCACACTGACACGTGAACAAATGCTGCAGCTGGCACTGATGTCATCCGAAAACCGGGCAGCCAGTGCCCTCGCCCGCACCTGGCCCCAGGGTAAAGCAGCATTTATCGAAGCCATGAATAAAAAGGCCGCATCGCTTGGCATGCAGAACAGTCACTTTAACGATCCCGCCGGTCTGGATCCCGGCAATGTCGCCTCCGCTCAAGATACCGCCATGATGGTACGTGCGGCCATGGACTACCCGTTCATCCGTAAAGCCACCACCACTCGTTCTGCCAGAGTCTACCCGTACAAGGGTCGTGGCGAGCTCAGGTACAATAACACCAACCGCCTGCTAAAAAGTAAAGCCTGGGACATCCAGCTCAGCAAAACCGGTTACCTCAACGAGTCCGGACGCTGCCTTGCGATGCAGACCGAGATTGGCGACCAGTCGCTCACCATTGTACTGCTCAACTCCTTTGGCAAACTGACCCCCTTCGGTGATTCCAACCGGATTCGCCAGTGGATTGAAAGCGGCATCTAACTATTTGCCCTGCAGGTACCAGCGATCGTGGAAGGTCGCCACCCATTGAGGTTTATAGGACACTGCCAGCGTAATCATTGCGCCATTCAGGAACCCTTCACCAAACATTAGCATTGGCAAAATCAGCAGAAAGTTATTGCCAATGCTGTCAGCCGGATGCACACCGGCCAGGTGCTGGACAAAAGCGCTGCTGAGCCCTGCCATCAACATCGAAAGTGCACCCGCCAGGAACGCATTGACAAAGATATAGACAAAGTAATTATGCGGCAAGCTGCGCTGGCAGACATACAGGAAGACACGGGTAAAGAGGATCGGCACGACACCCATCGTGAGTATGTTGACACCAAAGGCCTCCCATCCGGCCAGACCCTGCCAGGTCGTGACGACCAGTACGATACTGACCGCAAACAGTGCGAACTGCCACTCAAACATCAGACAGAGCAGCGTCACTCCCAGCAAATGGTAGTCGAGTCCCGGCTGGATGCCACCATGGAGGAGCCAGAGCAGGATAAGGGTGAAAATAGCCCCGAAATAGACATGCGATGCCTCATTACCGATGACCTTCGACCAGGGGGCAGTCACCAGGGCCAGCAACAGAAACAGCAGATAGATAGCAGCCGCGCTCCACAAGTAACTGCCTGGCAGCAAGCCAGCGGGAATATCCATTTATGATCAGCAAGTTAACCAGACTCAGACAGCGATCATTATACATAGACCAGGAGCCTGTCGGACTTTAGGGTTCCTGCGCTCTCGCCATTCTTGCGATGGCGGGGATTCCCGTTTTCACAGAACACTTTATTCGCCACCCGCCTCCCGGTATTGTTTACCCATGCCTGTTAACCCCGACGAATACCGCAAGCAATGGATGTCACATGGACTCGTGCGCGATTCACTGAATCCGGACCCGATCAAGCAATTTGAATTCTGGTACACCCAGGCCATTGACTCGGGGATACCCGAACCCAACGCCATGAGTCTTGCCACGTCCGACACAAACAACCAGCCATGGATACGTACCGTGTTGCTGAAGCTCTATGACGAGGAAGGTTTCGTGTTCTTCACCAACTACGAGAGCAGCAAGGCACAGCAGATCGAGTCCAACAACAGGGTCGCCCTGCTGTTCCCGTGGGTCGCACTGGGGCGGCAGCTGAAGATCAGTGGCACAGCCGGGAAAATCACGACCGTGGAATCGATGAAATATTTCGCCTCACGCCCGCGCGGCAGTCAGATTGGCGCCTGGGCCTCACCGCAGAGCCAGGTGATTTCATCCCGCTCGCTGCTGGACGCCAAGGTCGACGAAATCAAACACAAGTTCGCCCGCGGTGAGGTACCCCTGCCCTCATTCTGGGGCGGCTACCGTGTGGTACCGTTTGAAATCGAATTCTGGCAGGCCCGTGATAGCCGCTTGCATGACCGGTTTGTCTATACAAAAAATGATGATGGCTGGTCAATCGAGCGGCGGGCACCATAATTCAAAACCATAGCGCAGCAGGGTAACGCATGGCCCGGGTGCAGCTGCGATTTTACGAGGAGCTGAATGACTTCCTGGCGCCGGCGCTTCGCAAAGTTACTTTCTCGCATGAGTTTGACCGACGTGCCTCGGTCAAGGACATGATCGAATCCTTTGGCGTGCCGCACACGGAAGTGGATATCATCCTGGTCAATGGCCAATCGGTGGATTTCTCCTGCATCGTGCAGGACGGGGATCGCATCAGCGTCTACCCTGTATTCGAAAGCCTGGATGTCAGCCCGCTGGTACGCCTGCGCCCGGCACCCCTGCGCTCACCCGCCTTTGTACTGGACAGCAACCTTGGCCGACTGGCCCGTTATCTGCGGCTGCTGGGATTTGATTGTCTGTACCAGAATGATTATGACGATGAGACCGTGGCCAATATCGCAGATCAGGAACAACGGATTGTGCTGACACGGGACCGGGCGTTATTGCAGCGCAAGATCATTACGCGAGGCTATTTTGTACGCGCGGTACGGCCAAGGCCCCAGGTAAAAGAAGTGTTGGCACGATTTGACCTGTACCGGCTGGTGGATCCGTTCAACAGGTGTATTCGTTGCAATGGGGACCTGCAGGCGGTTGACAAACAGGTCATCGAGGAGCGCCTGGAACCCAGGACCAGGGAATATTTCGATAGCTTCAGGATATGCACAGCGTGCGGGCAGATCTACTGGAAAGGCAGTCACCATGCACGGTCGCTACGCCTGATTGAGGAATTGACCAGGTAAGATAATCTTGATGCAGGCATTCGCGCTTGCGAAGTGCTCCTACTACAATCGATCCACCTGCAGGAGCGGATCACGTCCACGAACGGGCCCTACCCCTTTTTTATCACGTGATCTGACCAGATCCAGTTCTTCTGAATCGCCTTGCCGGAGAGCGGATACACCTGCACCGTCATTTCCGGCAGGCGCAGGATCGCGCAGGAATGATTGAATGCGGAACTGCCCGGATTCACCACCAGGGTATTACCGACTTGTTCTGCAAACACCTGGTGCGTATGTCCAACTATCAGCACATCACGGTCAAATGTCTGCAGATGTTCCGTCCAGAGCGCAATCCGTTCGGGCTGCACCTCACCCTGTTTATCGAGTAATTTGATGCCGCCACGACAGTCATCCGGTGGGTGTGCATGCACCATGTACACCCGTATACCTGCGATGCTTGTATCAATTGAAGAGGGCAGTTGTTTGAAAAACTCCGCAGCCCTGTTATCTATGTCATTGGCATGCTTTTCCAGATAACCCAGATCATGATTGCCAATGATCGTCCGGCAGCCACTCTCTATCAACAGCGCGACGGTCTCCTCCAGTTGATCACGGTAGCCGGCAATATCGCCGGCACAAAAGACCTGATCGACACCCGCTTGCTCGAAAATCGACAGTGCCTCCGCAACCGGTTCAGGCGTCGCGTGCACATCGCTTATTAAACCAATCAGTGCCATATCAGGAAATCAGTCGGACCAGGCTCACTGCTGCACCATTTTTACCCGGGAATTTAATCGTAGGCACCAAAGACCTTCTGCATGAGCTCGGTACTTCGCGCCACCGGGTTCTTGCGAATCTTGACTTCCTCTTCGGCAATCATCAAAAACAGGCCATCCAGGGTCCTGGTGGTGATGTATGCGTCAATATCGGGAGTACTACCCGACAGCATACGGGTCAGGCCACCGGTTCCTGCCGTCATATTTTTATAGGCGGAAGTCACTCCGGTGCGGGCCGTTGCCGCCTCAACAATAGGCTGCATCCTGTCGCTTAGCTCGGCTTCCGTGTTGCTCCGGAAATATTGTGTCGCTGCATCATCCGGACCGGTCAATATACCCTGTGCATCTTCTACACTCATATTCTGTATGGCTTCACCAAAGACTTCTGCCGCCTCGGGCACAGCCTGCTCGGCGGCCTGGTTCATCGTGGTAATAAATTCATCCGCCAGTTCATCCTGGCCCAGGGTACGTAACGACGATTCCACCCAGGCCAGGCTATCCGGCATGGGGATCCGGACCTTGCTATTATCAAGAAAACCGCCCGGCTTCCCAAGTTCATCCACTGCAAACTGCGTACCCTTATCCAGCGCCTCCTTCAGGCCCGTCACCATTTCTGCATTAGTCAGGTCCACATCCGTCGTGGCCACGCCTGCTGTATCCATGGCCCCCTTGACGGTATCCAGATATTTCGTCCAGTCAGCGAGCACCGGCGTACTGCATGCCAGCCACATGATACTTCCTGCTACCAGTAAATTGACGGTTTTCATCCTCAATAGCTTCCTATACACGACATTATTCCCCTTAGCGGTAATATCCACCCGTTCTTCTGTGGGTATTTAGTGATGGATTCATGCCCAATTCTTAATTATCTCAGATTAAAGCGGCCAGACCCAGACAATCATCGGAATAGACACCACAATAATCAATACCTCCAGCGGCAAGCCCATGCGCCAGTAATCACCGAAGCGGTAACCGCCGGGCCCCATCACCAGGGTATTGTTCTTGTGACCAATGGGCGTCAGAAAGGCACAGGATGCAGCCACCGCCACTGCCATCAGGAAGGGATCCGGACTCACCTGTAGACGATGCGCAATATCCAGTGCAATCGGTGCTGCAATCACGGCCGTCGCCGTATTATTCATTACATCGGACAGTGTCATGGTCACGACCATCAACAACGTCAACACCACCACCGGTGAATAGCCCTCGGCCAGGCTGGTAATACCATCTGCAATGAGCGCCGTACCACCGCTGGATTCCAGCGCCACTCCGAGAGGAATCATCGAGCCCAGCAACACAATCACCGGCCATTCGATTGAATCATACACCTGCCGGGCCGGCAGGATATTCAACAGGACATAGGCCGCAACCACAATGGCAAGTGCAACCGGCAGATACAGAATACCCGTACTGGCCAGCAGGATGGCCGCCGCAAACAGACCCGCCGCCAGCCACGCCTTGTGACGTTTGATCAGCGACAGGTTTTCTGCTCCCGCCAATGGCAAGGCACCCAGCCAGGCGCTGATTCCCTCAAGGACGTCGCTGGGGCCATACAGCAACAGTACGTCGCCGGCCCTGATTTCTAGATGACGTACCCGCTCACGGAATTGCCGGCCCTCCCTTGACACGCCCAGCAGCGTTACGCCATACCGATACTGAAACCGCAGTGAAGTCGCCGAGCGGCCTTCGATGCGTGCACCTCCGGGTACAACAACTTCCAGCAAGGACATATCCTCGCTGCTAAGCGAACCGGTATCGGAACCCTTGGCCTGGTAATCAAGCTTCAGCACACCGACGATCTTGTCCATGGCCTCGGGGACCGCCTCCACCACCAGGATATCCCCGGCACTGATTTCTACCAGCCGCGCCTGGCCGGGCATCCGCTTGCCCCGGCGTATCAATCCCGCAATCGCCACATCATTCTCTTCGGCCACCGCATCGAGATCACGCACCCGCTGACCGATGGCCGGGGAGTCTTCCGGCACATGCAGCTCTGCCACATACTCACTGACATCGAAAAGTTTTTGTGTACAGTTGCTCTCCCTGCATGCGGCCGGCAACAACCGCCAACCAATGAGGGCAACAAACAACACACCGACAACGGCACAGGCCAGTCCGACCGGCGCAAAGTCAAACATGGTAAAACCATCACCCAGCGCCTGCTGACGGAATTCGGCAATAATAATGTTGGGGGGCGTACCAATCAGGGTGATCATGCCACCCAGTATGGTGGCAAAAGACAACGGCATGAGCGTCAGCGCCGGGCTGCGCTTAGCCTTGATGGCGGCCTGTATATCCACCGGCATCAACAGTGCAAGCGCGGCCACATTGTTCATCACCGCAGACAGACCCGCAGCAATACCGGCCATGGCCGCTATATGGGTCTGCAGTGAATGTGAGAAGTGGCTGACCTGTTTCGCAACCAGCTCGATAACACCGGAATTGGAAAGCCCCTTGCTGACAATCAGCACCAGCGCAATAATGATGGTTGCCGGATGACCAAACCCCGAAAATGCCAGTTCTTTCGGCACTACACCGAGAATCAGGGCCGCTGTCAGGGCCATGAAGGCCACCAGGTCATAACGCAAGCGTCCCCAGATCAGCAAGGCAAAAACAAAGAACAGCAGTGTGAATAAAATGGCCTGGTCTGTTGTCATATCCAATCCCCTACATGAGCAGGAACTATAACATCCGTAAGCAGTGCCTGTTCGCGCCGGCAAGGCGCTCCTGCAGATGTTTCAATTGCCGTAGGAGCACTTGCAGGCGCGATTGGCTCATCACTCAGCCGGCATCCCGATAACAAAACGGTGCTTGCCCGATCGTGACCGCGGGATGGCCGTGACGCATTCCACCTGAAAAGTCATATCACTGCCGAGATCGGTCTGTAGCCGTAACTTCAACGCCTGCTCAACAACGTCCGCAACATCCTGCCGGGCAGAAAGCCTCAGCACTATGCTGCCGGGTGCGGTCTGCATGAACTGGAACTGCTCAATGCCGCTCTGGCCATCAAGCAGATGCACAAAATATGACGGATAAATCTTGCGCCCAGCAGGCGTAACAACAAGATCATTCTTGCGGCAGACGTCGAGTGCCATCATTGGGAATGGCGAACCACAGCTGCACTGCCCTGCCTGCAAACGACCCAGGTCACCCAGCTCATAACGAATCATCGGCATCACATGATTGGTCAGCGAGGTCACCAGCAGCCGCTGCTCGCCAGCGACCGGAATCGATTCGAGTTTCACCAGGTCACTGAAGATGTGGAAATTCCCATGCATACATTGCAAGCCGATATTCGGCACCTCCCGGCTACCATATTGGTTAAATACCGTGCATGAGAATGCCGACTCAATAGCCGTGCGTTGCCAGTCGTACAGCACCTCGGCCGTTGAGAAAACCCCCTTGATAGTTGCTGGCATAGGCATGTTGTTGTGCTGCACAAACAACGCCAGCTCTGCCAGGATCGAGGCATAGCCCTGCAGCAGGGCTGGCTTCCAGGACTGAATCCGCCGTGCCCAGTTCAACAGTTCGGTATCACTAAACTCAAATGCGCCGAGTGTTTGCTCGGCCGCCGCATAGTGCCTCAGCCGGTCGCCCGGTGTGTGCGGCTTGCGAACATCCTGTTGTGCACCCCAGAAGTTCAGTACCTTGTCACCCGGTCGCCAGTCTGCCCAACGGTAGCTGCGCATCATGCCGGCACGCATGTGCTCGGTTTTTTCGTCGGTGTAATAAAAGGCCAGCGGCTTGCCGGTTGAACCACCGGTGTAACCCAGCTTCAGGCCGGCCTGATCAAGACCGCCGGCAACCATCACATCACGCTGTTCCAGCACTGTCTGTTTGGTCAGTACTGGCAAATCTGTAGACTGAAATTCCGGCCCGGTTATGCCCTGATAGCTGTCCCGGTAAAAATCCGTATGCGCCATCGCAAATCGCACCATGGCGCTGAACTGCTGCTGTTGGTAGTGCTGCAACTGTTCAGCACTCAGTGCTTCGTGTGCCAGCAAGGGTTTCAGTAAACGATAACGCAGTGGTCTGAGCTGGCGATGAACAAGGTTCCTCAGGCGCCCTGTCACCCCGGTCATCCTAGTGTGGTGTAACGAATAACGTGCACCTATCAGAGGCCCACAAATGATCCAAGACAAGGCGCAGTCTGCAGTTAATGGTTATTCCCTTAACAAGGGCTGCAACGCCGTATTGGGTCATTTGTGGG
>Ga0316190_10001361_pt1 | contig 17579 bp, 13 predicted proteins | sample Eddworburrow2_MG_FD_204929 | JGI IMG/M metagenome (GOLD analysis project Ga0316190, IMG submission 204929) | Coastal sediment microbial communities from Maine, United States - Eddy worm burrow 2 | ecosystem: Environmental > Aquatic > Marine > Coastal > Sediment | place: USA: Maine | collected... | reverse complement strand
CGGATATAACGTTAGCAAATACCTTCCCTTTGGACCGGTAGAATCAACTTTGCCATATCTGGCTAGACGAGCAGAAGAAAATACGGCAATTGCTGGTCAGATGACCAAGGAACTTGAAATTATCGTTAAGGAACGCAGACGCAGAAAGTCTGCCCATTAGTTTTTTTCGGTGATTCGTCGTTGCTTCGATGCCATTTCAAAACCTGCTATATTGTCACTGGAAAAAAGAATGACACAATAAATAATCATCAATATGTTTTTCAAAAAATCTTTGCAATTCATTATGCTATAGATTTTAGAATAGAGCAAAAGAGAGATATAATGATGTGATGCAAATACCGCCTTCTGCGTTGGTGCTTTGAGAAATCCTTGAGCGTAATAAGTCTCGGCGAGATCATCATGGTGATTTATGCAACCTTCGGGTCAAAAGAACGTGCGCTGCGGGTGACTCTCACGGCTCTCGTTGCAGGGGCGCTAATGTTTTCATTTGGCGCTCATGTATGGGCGGGTCGCTACACGCTTCAACTAGCCTTCATCGGTCCCTTGTCCGGGAAAGACAGCGAGGCTGGACAGACCATGTTGGACGGGGTGAATCTATATGTCGCGGAAATCAATCGGCGTGGAGGGGTTGACGGCAGGAAATTGGAGGTTCTTGCCTACGATGATCAAAACAACAAAGACATTGCTCGAGAAAGGGCTCGGGAGATTGCACGAGACAGCAACGCGTTGGTCGTGATCGGGCATTATTACAGCTCGATCTCTCTTGAAGGAGGGAAGATCTATAAGCAGTATGGCATTCCCGCGGTAACAGCAAGTGCGACGGCTCCGGAGGTGACCGAGGGTAACGAATGATACTTTCGCGTTGTTCCTGATACTAATTTTCAGGGAAGATTTTCTGCAATATATACCCATAGGATACTTAAACAGGACAAGGTCACGCCCAGAGGACGTGGATTTCTAAGGCCAAATTAAATTTTGATCTCATTTTTATTACCACTTACCACCCGTAGATAAGAAAGGAGCTTATCATGGATCATCAATATCTTGAAATGTTCAAACAACTCATCCGTCTAAAAACCACTCATGATCCCGAAAACATGTCGGAACATGATCGCTGCCGTGATCTGTTGAAAGCTGAGGCAGAAAAACACGGCCTAAAGACGAAATTGATCCCTTCTGATCCCTACCCCACTCTTCTTGCGGGGCTTGATGTTGATGCCCTGAACCCGGCCCTGATGCTGTCGTGCCACCTGGATGTGGTACAAGCCCGGGAGGAACAGTTTAAGCCTCATATCGAGGATAACAAATTGATCGGGCGTGGTGCCAGCGATATGAAATTTGCCGTTCCGGTATTTTTTAATGTCCTAAATCGCCTTGACGCCGGTAAGGAGAAAATTCTCCTGGCCTTTACTTTTGATGAGGAAATCGGTGGCAATAAAGGGATCCGTTATCTGCTGGATGAAGTGGGGTTAAGGCCTGCAGTGGCTTTTATTCCGGATGGCGGGGACAATTTTCAGATTGAAGCGGAAGAAAAAGGGGTATTTCTGTTTCGGGTCAAAACCTCCGGCAAATCCGCCCATGGGTCCAGGCCGTGGCTGGGCGAAAATGCCATTGATAAGATGTTGGCGATATATTCGGATTTACGTAAAGAATTCCCTTATGTCCACTCCCCGGAAAAATGGACCCAAACCTTGAATCTAGGCAAAATAACGGCAGGCGATGCAGCCAATAAGGTGCCGGATTCTTGTGAAGCCAGCTTTGACTTACGTTTTATCGAGGGACAGACAACAGAAAAAATGAAGGATCTGGTACAAAAAATTGTGGCAGACAGGGGGGAATTTGAGCCGTACGTGGTGGGCGACAACTTTTACCTGGATATGGAGCTTTGGTGCAGTCGCCTATTTCAAGAAGCGGCTGAACGTCACCTGTCTCAGCCCATGCCTATTTACCGAAGTGAAGGGGCGTCGGATGCCCGCTTTTTTACCAAATACAATATTCCGGTGATCATTTCAAAGCCGATTTGTGCAGGACATCACTCGGATCATGAATGGATTGATCTGGAAAGCATCCCGACCTACACCAATTTACTTTTTGATTTTGTCAAGCAGTTGATTGACGGAAAAGAATAACTCAGATACAAACAAGGGGGGGTACCCGTTCAGGGGTTCAGGGTTCAGAGGTTCGGTGTTCACCACAACTCTGCCCAGTTTATTCGTGAGACCTAAAGGCAAAATGTATGTGTATGATTATGCTGGAGGCATCTTTACTATGACAGGGCGTGCTGCCATAAGAGGTATCATAAAGTATGAACTCGCCTATGAGTAAGGTCGACAAAAGAAAGGAAACCCTGAACGGTGAACCCTGAACCTGTAAACGCTTTCGAAGGGGGAAACTTATGAGCACCATGAAACCGTTGCCGGACTTGGCGCAGAGTCTAGAAGCATTGCAGAAGATCGAAAAAAAGTATGATGAAGGAACCCGCATTACGCAGACCCGGCGGGCGCTAGAAAAAAATGAAAGTATCACCCAAAATGAAGAGGTGATTAAGGGCTACTATAAAAGCCTTACAGACAAAGGCTTGTTTGTACCGATTTATGGGGCCGGGGACCTTCCCTGGGCCCTTCCCCTTCATATGCCGCCCTACCTTATTGAGATACTCTGGGCGACCTCCCGTGTTCTCTATGCTCTGGCCAGGAAGCATCTCAAGGCCGAAGGCCCGGATTACCTGTTAAAACGGGTCCCGGAAGGATGGATTACAGAGGAGATGGCCGAAATTCTGCACCGGTATTATCTGACCGTTGAACCGGACCTGGCCTTTGACGTTCTGGTATATGGCGCCAACTCAAAGAGAGGCATGCGCTTTGATGAATTCAAAGCCTCCGGTGACCATCTTTATGCCAAAATACTGGAGGCCCAGAGTGTGGATACCTATTATGGATGGCTCAGAGAGTGTATTCAGTCGGCGCGGCAAACAGGGGCTTATGGCGATTCCGTATTCACCCTGGTTGCCACCGGAGGCCGACCACTTACCGACGCAGAGTTGGACGAGCAAGTCCTGGCCACCTACATTCAAGGGGCAGAGAATCATCGCGACCGGATTCTTTTCCTTGAGATCGATCCCCGGAACCAACCCAGCTTTCAGAATCTGCTGTTGCTGTCAAAATTTCTGAGTCAAGGCGATCCTGCCCAAGAGCCGCTTATTCTCGACCCTCAAGATGTGTATTTCGAGGGCGACCAGCTTTGTTACCGGTGGGAGGGTCAGACGGGAGCAATTGATAAGGTCATCTCCAGGCTAGTGGACGCGGATTTCCAAAAGTTTCTCAAAAAAATGACAGCCGAAGGAAATCCTGAGGTCATAGAGTGTCTTCGGCGAATATATGCAACGCCGGCCCTATGGTCGGACCTATCAAAGCATATTGCCGGTTTTTATTTGATCGATAAAAGCTCCATCACCAACCTGTGTATGTTGGATGGCGTTGGCGTCGCACCAAAAACAGAGCGCATCACCGAAAGCCGGCTGGAATCTTTCCGCAAGGATCCTGATCAGTTGAAGCATCTGGCGATCAAACCCTTGCACGGGATGAGTTCCAAGGGCGTGTTCGTCAGCCCTGATCTTTCGGTGGTCGAAAAGTATTGTTCCGAAGAGCCCATGCTTGCCCAGGAAATGTTCTGGGCCACGCCGGTTATACCGGACATCAATGAGGAACTGAGCGACCCTGATGCCCGGGCGGGAATCTGTTCCGAAACCCGGCTGGTATTTCATGCGGGTTCTCCGGCAGTACCCGATTGTCCCAATGAGGCCAGGTGCATTCTGGCCCTCAGCCGTTCCCACTACACGAGTAAAGATCCAATTCGGAAAATAAAAAACGATCCCGCCGGACGAGGTTGGTTCTCCAATATGGGGGCTATTTTGGCGGTAAAGGCCGAACTGGGAATGACTGACAAGCGCGAGGCCGGACTGGGAATGGCGCCGGTTTGCTGGTTTTATTAGGCCCTTAAGGGCCTTTTTTTGACAACATGTTGTCAGAAAAAGAAGGTTTCAGATGTCAGTGTTCAGCGCAGCCGCTGGCCTGAAAAGTTTACCCACCGAAGGAGGGCGGCCAGGATGATCGAAAAAGAAACCATGTTTCATTCGAGGGGCAAGCTAAAAAATGAACATCGAACATCGAACATCGAACATTGAACGTCCAACATCGAATAATGTATTCTGCCCGTCGAGAGCCTCAGGGTCGAACGATCAATTTAAAAAAAATTGAGCAACGCGAATCTACTCTTCGAAAGTCGATTCGGCTGCTTTCGACAGCCTCAAGCCCTGAGCTTACCGAAGGGAGCCATTCGGCTGTAAGCTCAGGGCCGAACGGATCGTCGCAGCCTGCGGTTCGCTTGTTTTAAAATCGATAAAGCGTAGCGTCATCAATATTCGACGTTCGATGTTGGACGTTCGATGTTCGACGTTCAATCTGTTCACTGTTCGGGCCAGGTGGTATCTCATACGAAGTTTCATATGAGCGCGGCCTCTGACCGCGAGCGTCCAGTCTGATCAAAATAGAAACTTTGATGGTGTTCGTTCTGCCACAAAGACTCCAAGGCACCAAAATTAAAATACATATCATTCCTTAGTGTCTTTGTGCCTTCGTGGCAAAATTGTAATTTCGAATGAAGTTTCATATAAGGTTTCAGGATTTATCTTTTTACACCCAACTTCTGAGGAGTTAAGTTCAATGGCTGAAACACATCCCATCACGGTTCTTTGTATGGCCAGCTATTTCAAGGGCTCAGAATTTATGCAAGAATGCAAACGGCAAGGGAGCCGGGTCATACTTTTAACAAAGGAAAAATTGCTTGATGCAAACTGGCCCCGCGACGCGATTGACGAAATTCACGCCATGCCGGATTTGTACAACCATGAACATGTTATAAATGGTGTCAGTTTTCTTGCTCGAATGCACATTTTTGACATCATCGTGGCACTCGACGATTTCGATGTCGAAACCGCAGCCAAGTTGCGTGAGCATTTGCGCATTCCCGGCATGGGGGACACCACGGCCAGGTATTTTCGAGACAAATTAGCCATGCGCGCGCGGGCAAAGGATCGGGGTATACGGGTACCCGAATTTATCCAAGTACTCAATCATGATAACCTTAAAAAATTCATGAAGCGGATACCGGCCCCCTGGGTGCTTAAGCCGCGCTCCCAAGCATCGGCTATCGGCATTAAAAAAATCGAAACCGCTGAACAGCTCTGGCAGGCCATCGAAACGTTAGGAGATCAGCAATCATTTAACTTACTGGAACAATTTGTACCGGGTGATATCTATCATGTTGACTCTATTGTCTATGAACGCAAAGTACTGTTTGCCGATGTTCACAAATACACTGATCCACCCATGAGTGTTGTTCATGAAGGCGGTATCTTTGCATCCTGTTCGCTGGAGAGGGGCTCCCCCGAGGAACCCGTTCTAAGATCTTTAAATAAGCAGGTGATTACAGAATTCGGACTGGCGCAAGGCATAAGCCATACTGAGTTTATACAAGGACGGGATGACGGTGAATTTTACTTTCTCGAAACGGCGGCCCGGGTTGGCGGTGCTCATATCGCTGAATTAGTTGAAGCTTCTGCCGGTATCAATCTTTGGGCCGAGTGGGCCAAGCTGGAGCTTGCCGGCAAGGTGAAGCCCTATCGCTTGCCTGAACTTCGTCAAGACTATGCCGGCATTGTCATTACCTTAGCCCGGCAAGAAAGCCCGGATACGACCGCCTATGATGATCCTGAAATTGTCTGGAGGTTGAATAAGCGCCATCATGCCGGACTCATCGTAGGTTCTGATAGTTGGCAGCGGGTAAATAGTTTAATTGGAAGTTACACCGAACGGTTTCGAAAAGATTTCCATGCTTCTATGCCGGTCCCCGATAGACCGAGCGATTGATAAGGAGTTACAGCGCATGACCGCTACCCAGAAGAACCCCCGCATTCTTATCGTGACCCCGGAAGTCACTTATTTGCCCGACAACATGGGTAATATCACCAAATATCTTAAGGCCAAGGCCGGCGGACTGGCCGATGTTTCCGCCGCCCTAATCAGTGCCCTATTCGATCTGGGAGCCGATGTTCACGTTGCCCTGCCAAATTACCGTGCTATGTTCAATCACCACTTACCCCCGATAATCAGAAAGGACATCCGCACCATCAAAAAAATAATTCCCGATGACCGAATTCACCTGGCCGAAGACCGGGCCTTTTTCTACATGAACCGGGTCTACTCCAACTATGGGTGGGAAAACATGAGAATCGCCCTTGCCTTTCAACGGGAGCTCATCAACAACATCGTTCCCCGGGTGCGGCCGGATCTTATCCATTGCAACGACTGGATGACGGGTCTGATTCCGGCCATGGCAAAGGAGGCGGGTATCCCCTGTCTTTTTACGATCCATAACATTTATAGCATGAAGTCCCTGATCTCTCATATCGAAGACAGGGGCATCGATTCGGCCTATTTTTGGAAACATCTGTATTACGATCGCATGGCCTATGACTACGAGGGAACCCGGGAAGCCAACCCCGTAGATTTCCTCGTCAGTGGTGTTTTTGCCGCCCATTTTGTCAATACGGTCAGCCCGACCTTCTTGCGGGAGGTGATTGAAGGTCGACATGATTTTGTTGAGGCGCCACTAAAGCAAGAACTAACCAATAAATTCAATGCCGACTGTGCGGTCGGAATCCTCAATGCGCCGGATCCTTCCTTCGATCCCGCCACCGACGAGGATCTGGTTCTTGAATACAGCCCCTCGAATCATGTTGCCGGCAAACAGAAAAACAAGCGCGCTCTACAAAGAATATTAGGACTTATTGAGGCGGACCAGGGACCTCTTTTCTTCTGGCCTTCCCGTCTTGACACGGTTCAAAAAGGATGCCAGCTGCTGGCTGAGATCCTCTATAATGTTGTCTCCCGCTACTGGGAGCAGAATCTGGAAATCGTCTTTGTGGCCAATGGGGATTTTCAGCAATATTTCAAAGAAGTCGTGCAGTTCCACAACCTGAACAGGCGGGTGGCGATTTGTGACTTTGACGAGCGATTGGCCCGCCTGGCATACGGCGCCTCTGATTTTGTGCTGATGCCGTCGCGTTTTGAACCCTGCGGTCTGCCACAGATGATCGGCCCCATCTACGGATCCTTGCCGGTGGCACACGATACCGGCGGGATCCACGATACGATCACCCACATGGACGTCGATAGCAACACGGGTAACGGCTTTCTTTTCAAGGATTATGATGCCAATGGACTGTCCTGGGCCATCGACGAGGCCATTGAATTTTACAATCTTCCTTTGAAAATAAAAAAGACCCAGATTGAACGAATCATGATCCAGAGCACCGCTTCCTTCAACCACGCGGTCACGGCGCGTCATTACATTGATTATTATGAAAAGATGCTGGCACGCCCGCTCATCAATTCGGATAATCAGCGACCACCAGCAGAGCTGGGGGTATGAGGATTGCCCCTGGAAGGGGCCGGGACCACCTCTGCTGGTGACCGCTGATTTTTAAAAGAATTTTTTGATCTCTGTTTTATCGGATCTGTCGGTTTTGATGACCACTTGACCCATTCATCATTGGCAGTATCTTGTTTGCTTCAGTCGGATATGGTGCTGGTTGTTCAACTGGCGTATACCAATAAATCGTAATAAATAAGCAAAAATTCTTTTTTATCTCAATTCATAAGCCGCCGGCATCGATCAGGTTTGCACCCATCAAGCATGCCCTCGCGGTAACGGTAGAACCTTTTAAATTCTCACCGGCATAGCCGGTGGCTTATGAATTGAGTTAGTGTCCATATAGAATTGGGATGCCATTTCTAGATGGGCACTATTTTGTTCCTTATGTGGCGGAGACGTTGCTGCTATCGCACCAATGTGGTGACGCTCGAAATTTCCAAGAAAATGCTGTAAGATAACGACTTATTTTAATTGGCTTGAACATAATGAACCTTAAAACTTTCTGCGATGGCACGCTAAGTGAAAAGAAAATTCAACCGACTTACAGCCTGGTCAAAAACCCCGATCTGATCGGCACCTTGCATCATTATCCAAGTCTGCCGTCCATGTTCATCAATCCCCGCAATGTCGAAATCTGGCTACCGCCGGATTACGACGAAGGCAATGCTAACGGGTATGCAGTCCTTTATATGCATGACGGCCAGAACCTGTTCGAATCGCAGAAATCTTTCACTGGTGTCGATTGGGGTATGGATGAGACCATGGCAGCCCTTAGTGGGGAGAATGAAATTCGACCGAGCATTGTGGTCGCAATTTGGAACACGCCTCAAAGATTGCGCGAATACCTGCCGCAACGACCCTTTTGCAACCATCCATCCCAACGTTCTATGAATCGGGTGATAAAACGTTACGGGGGAACGCCGATTTCCGACGATTACCTGCGCTTCTTGGTCTACGAACTCAAACCCTTCGTTGACAGCCGCTACCGCACCCGTCCGGAGCGGGAGTTTACCTTTCTGATGGGGTCGAGCATGGGGGGATTGATTTCGTTGTATGCGATCTGTGAATATCCGCAGGTATTCGGCGGGGCCGGCTGTCTTTCAACCCACTGGCCGATTGCACACAAGCTTTTCAGCAAATATCTGAAAGCGCGGCTGCCCCAACCGGGACGGCATAAAATATATCTGGACTACGGCAACGAAGCCAATCGTGCCGATTACCGTTACAGACAGAAGCGTGTGGAACAGATCTTAAAGGATGGCGGCTACGAGCTCGGACTAGACTGGCTCGGCAACTGGTACGGCGGCGATCCCCACTCTGAAACGGCCTGGCGCGCCCGGGTCCAGGTGCCGTTGCGGTTTCTGCTGAAAAATGACCAACGACGATTGGAAACTACTACTTCTACTAAAGGAGGTGCCCGTGATGCTTAAACCGACTACCTTGATTTACAGTTCCCACAACCGCTGCGAGTATCTGCACCGGGATTGGATCGTCCAGCGTGCTTTGGAACATCCCCACAACAAAAGCGTATTGTTCTTGCCTTTTGGCATGGAAAGCCGCGAGTCTCAGGATTTTTCATGGGGTACCTTCAAATGGTATTTCGACCAGTACAGTCTTTTTGGCCTTGATGCCAGGGTCTTTTTTTGGAGCGACAACCTGTCGCGTCATGATGCCGAGATCTTTTTCAAAATGGTCGAAAATAGCGAGGTCGTCATTCTGGGAGGTGGTGAGGTGAGTCTCGGTTTCGAACGTTATGATGCCATGGGCGGTCATTTTTTCGATGATTACGACCGGTTTAAGAACTGTCTCCATCAGCGCCAGAATTCCGGCAAATTGACCGTCGGATTTTCAGCCGGGGCAGCTCAGCTCGGAAATGTTAGTGCGCAAGACTTTTACCATCGCTGTTACGCCTTGATTCACAATGTCACCACCACTTTGCACCATGAATGGGGCCGGGAGGCGAACCTGGGCGAATTGGCCCGGAGATTTCCAGGGCATCTGGCGTTCGGTCTGCCTAACGATGCCGGTATTGCCTCCAACCAGGGCTTTCTCCCCTCGGGCAACAAATGGCAGGTATTGCAGTTTATCATCGACAATTCCTGGGACTTTCCGGAAGACAATTTTCACATCAAGACCCGCCAGGGAATGCGTATCGAACATATTTACAACGATGGCCGCAAATGGACCTTTAACGGCGGTGATGTTATGGTGAGAGTTTTTTCACCGGACTACAGCTACCAGGGCACCTGGATAATTATGCCTAACAATCCGACAGTATACGATTATTGGCGTCAGTCCCCTTCCAGATTTGCCAACATCGACCATATCATGGCCGAGCATTAGGAAGGGTTGAGTGTAAATCACGGCTGTTATTAAACTGCAGTTATCCTCGTTTTTATTGAAGGCGGAGGTTAATTGTATCCGGAGTAATGGAGTGATGGAGTAATGGTGTAGTGAAAAAATGAACCTTGTTTGGCCTGCAGGAAACAATGATGAAAGAATAGGGATAGGAGTCGGAGTGGTAGCCGCAGGGCTCTTCGAACCTGAGATTGCGGTGTCCCGCCAAAGCCAATCGCCAACGATCAATTCAATAAGAGGAGGTTTGAAATGGTAAAAAAAATCGGAATTATAGCAGGTCGGGAATATAATTTTCCAAATGCGCTGATCGAAGCCATCCACCATAAAGGAAAGGGTGAAGTGGTGGCCGAGATGATAACCATGGGCGCCGGGTATCTAGGCGAATTGCCGGCCTATGACTTGATTTACGACCGTATTTCACATGATTACCCCTATTATCGGTATCTGCTTAAAGCCGCGGTGGCCAGCGGCACCTATGTGATCCCCAACCCTATGCTGTGGAGTGCTGACGACAAATATTTGGGGTTTACCTTGGCCGCCGACCTGGGGTTGACGGTACCCAAGACCTGCCTTTTGCCTATTGCCGGCTCGACGCTGCTATACGACATCACGGCCGAGTCCCTGCGCAACCTAAAATACCTGGATCATTCCGATTGGCAGGTGATATTCGATTACATCGGTTTTCCGTGCTGGCTGAAACCGGCTTACGGCGGCGGTTGGCTGGCGGTCAGCAAGGTCCATAGCCCGGATGAATTCTTCCACCTCTACAATAACGAAATTTTCCACACCAAACCGATGTACCCCGAAGACGCCTATCAGGACAGGGCAGTGCGTAATTGGCTCAGCCGGACGTTGATTTTCATGCTGCAGGAAGACATCGCCTTCCAGCAGTTTGCCCGCTGTTTTTATATCGCCGGCGATGTCACTACTGCTCGTTTCGAGCCGCCGGACCGTGTCGCTGGTGAGCGGTTAGGGAGCTATTCGTATGATCCGGACTTTTTTGGCCCCGAACTGCTGGTGCGTATCGAGGAATATGTTCGTAAACTGAACCAGGCCATGGGCTATGAGATCAACACCACCGAGCTGTTGGTCAAGGACGGTATCCCCTATGCCATTGACTTTCTGAATTTTGCCTGCGATTTCGACCCCAATTCGGTGGGCACCCACTTCGCCGACATGGGTGTGGACAAGGTTTCGGATTACCTGATCAGCTGTGTTACGGATGAAAACGCGCGCTTGCAGCCTAAAGACAATGTTTGGCATAATTTGATCAGCGGTAGCTGTAAGAACAGACCTCGGTATTAATCAAGTAAAAGTGACCGTAGACCTATATAGAATACGGGAATGCCCATCAATTGGACATTCGGCCGGTCTGGGTTCAAAGGTTCCGGGTTCACGGTTCAGGGTTAATCGCTTCGCGTTTTTTCCCTTTACTGTTGATTTCATTGGGTAATGTGACGGAGAAAACAACCTCTGAACCTTTGAACCGTAAACCTTTGAACCGATTATCACAACCTGTTGTTATTAAATATTATTCAAACTTTTCATTAATTTTCATTCAATATTCAGGTATTAAGTCTCGGTGAAATCATCATGTTGATTTATGAAACCTTCGGGTCAAAGGGACGTGTGCTCCGGGTGACTCTCACGGCTCTCGTTGCCGGGGTGCTGATGTTTTCATTTAGCGCTCGCGTGTGGGCGGGTCGCTACCCGCTTCAACTCGCCTTCATCGGTCCCTTGTCCGGGAAAGACAGCGCCGCTGGACAGGCCATGCTGGATGGGGTGAACCTATATGTCGCGGAAATCAATCGGCGAGGAGGAGTTGACGGCAGGAACTTGGAGGTTCTTGCCTACAATGATCAAAACAACAAAGACATTGCTCGAGAAAGGGCCCGGGAGGTTGCACGAGACAGCAATGCGTTGGTCGTAATCGGGCATTACTACAGCTCGATCTCTCTTGAAGGCGGGAAGATCTATAAGCAATATGGCATCCCTGCGGTAACCGCGAGTGCAACCGCTCCTGAGGTCACCGAGGATAACGAATGGTACTTTCGCGTTGTTCCGGATACTAATTTTCAGGGAAGATTTTCTGCAATTTATACCCATAGGGTACTTAAACAGGACACAGCCAACATCGTATTTGAGCGGGATGCATACGGCTCCGCCCTGCAACGCTCCTTTGTGCGAGCCGCCGACGAACTGGGGCTTCGGATAAAAAGCGTTTGGGGCGTTAATTCAGATACCGATGATGTGGACAGAATACTTAAGACGATCGCCCAGGAGTTGCAGCGTGATCCAAGGCCAGGGGCCTTGTTTGTGGGACTTCAAGACCCAGAAGCCGCCAAGCTGGTCCGGTGGATTCGAGACGCGGGCATCGACCTCACGGTTGTTGGTGGGGACGCTCTCGGATCGAAACACTTCCCAAGAAGATTTAAGGACATTTCTTTAGAAAAGAGGAATCCCGCCCATTATACGGATGGTATTTATGCGACAACATTTTTTATAAGCGACATCGGTAACTTTAAGGCACAGCAATTCATCCATGCATTCAAACGGCGATTTGGCAGAGAACCCGATGAGCTGGCTGCTACGAGTTATGATGCGGCAGCGATGGCCGTTGAGGCTATCAAACGGGCAAAGCCGAGGGGCGATCCGGCAAAGAGTCGCGAGCGTATCCGCAATCAGTTGACGACGTTCAGCGACATTGAAACCGCCTACAAAGGAGTTACCGGTCGCATCTATTTTGATGAACACGGCAATGCCGTGAAACCCTTTCCTTTCGGTGTTTATTTGCAGAGCAAGCTGATCTCAGCACCTATTCAGCTCAAGCCGATAGTAAACCCCGAAGCCATCGCCGATTTACATAAGAAGTTAGAAGAGGGAAATATTCTCGCGATAGATGATCACTTTATGTACAAGACAACAGTGATTTATACGGGAATAGACATCAATGAGATCAGCAATATCGATTCAAGAAATGGAACTTTCAGTGCGGACTTTTACTTGTGGTTTAGACACCGTGGATCCCTTGATTATAGTAAAATAGAGTTCCTTAATGCCGTGGAGGACATACATCTTAATGATGCCATTATGGAAATGGATATTGATGCTGTTTCATACAGCGCATATCGGGTCAAAGGTGATTTTCAGGAGGCATTTACTTTTCACGATTATCCATTTGACTCACAGACACTGAGTCTCCGTTTTCGGCATAAAAGACTTAATAGTAATCGTCTTTTGTTTGTCGCCGACGATATCGGGATGCAACGTGATGGCGGCAAAACACCGGTAGAGAGTCCTAAAAAGCATTCCATCCTCGATCCTGCAGGAGAATGGCATATCCAGGATATGCTGGTTTTTTCGGACATTAGCACCACCGATTCGACCCTCGGCAATCCACGCATGTTTCATGCCACAGCGGATACCGCTATAAGCTACTCTCGGTTCAATGTCGTCACCGAGATTGAAAGGAATGCGAAAAACTACGTACTCAATAATCTGATCCCCCTGTTTATCATTATTTTACTCGGGTATGCGATGCTCTTCGTATCTCCCCAAGGGCCACCATTCGTGGCGCGGATGAACCTTGGCGTGACAGCGCTGTTGACTGCAATTTTATTGAGCATGAGAGCCGCCAGCCAGTTGCCGAATATCGGGTATCTCGTAGCGCTGGACTATATTTATTTTGCCACCTACGCCCTCATCCTGTCAGGGATTGTCATCTCTGTCGCGGAGCTTATCGCAAATCTCCGGTGTAAGGAAATATTGGCGAAACGGCTCGAATTGTTCGGTCGTGTGTTTCAACCGTTTTTCTTTCTTACCGCAATTGGAATTTTTGTTTACCTTTATGCTTAGATCGGCAACGATGAGGACCGATAAGCCATAAGACCACTGAAGAAAAGGCAACAAAAGAAACCTAACAATTGGATGGTTGGTACCTTCTTGCCTTCATCGCGGTTGACGTTACATGGAAATCGATCCCTTACGGAAATCTGTTTTGCCGATGAGGGCATTGATCAAGACCGGGTGCCCGGCCTGGGCGGCCTGCCGGGCTTTTCCAAAGACACGATCGATCTCTTCTTCTGAATCCAGGACCAAGCCCTTGCCGCCGTAGCCTTCGGCCACCAGATGGTAATCAGTCCGTCTGAGGGCCGTGGCCACATCATCGCCGAGAATGGTGACCTGGTCCCGGGCGATCTGGCTCCAGCCGGCATCGTTGCCGACCAGGGCGATCACCGGCGCTTTGTGGCGCACAAAGGTGTCGAACTCCTGAAGGCTGAAACCTGCGGCCCCGTCGCCGTAGATCAACCAGACTTCGGCATCCGGTTGGGTCAATTTTGATCCAAGGGCAAACCCGGCGCCGACGCCGAGGGTGCCGAAAACACCCGGATCCAACCATGTCAGCGGGCCCCTGGGTCGCAATATATAAGCTGCCGTTCCCACAAAATCGCCGCCATCCGCGACCATCACACTCTTGTCATCCATAAAACCATCGAGCTTTTTCAACAAAAAAAGCGGATTGAGAAATTCGGTTCTTTGCCGCGAGGTGTCTAAAATAATTTTTTCACGACGATCATCATTTTGCTTGAGTTCCTGAATCCAAGGTTCCCAAGCAGAGGACCCGGCGGCCTGCAAATCAGCCAGCGCGCACAGAAAAAGAGACGGATCGGACCATACGGCCAGATTCGGCCGGCAATTCAATTTCAAATCGGCTTTGCTGCGGTTGACTGATATGATCTTGACTCCGGACCCGAACGAGCGCCCGTAGCCCAGACGAAAGTCACACGGCATCCCTGCAAGGATCACCAGGTCTGCATTTTTAAGGGCCTTTTTTCGTTGATGGCGCATCTGCAGGGGATGCGATTTGCCCAAAAGCCCACGTGCCATACCGGTCAGGAACACTGGAATTCCCAACGACCCCACCGCCCCGCCAAGTTTGTCGGCCATCTGGGGCTGGAGCATGGCCTGGCTGCCGATGATCAGCACCGGCTTCTGCGACAGGGCAACCAACTCTGCCGCTTTTGCCACCTTGCTGTCGTCAACATCCTGCCGGATGAGGTTGGGTTCGCCGGGCTTCATCTCCTCAAAATCACAGGCGAAGATTTGATCCACGTGCCGCTTCAGGTAAAAATCCAGCAGTTTGCTGCGCAACCCGCTTCCCGGCCCCATGCCGGATTCGACGCCATACCATTGCCGCACAAGGGATTCGCCGTACAGCATATCAATGGGACATTCAACAAACACCGGCCCGGGAACCCCTGATCGGCAGACATCAAAGGCATTCTCCATCACGGAAATAAGGTCGCAGTTGCGGCGGATGGTAACCGCCATTTTGACGACGGACTTCACCAGGGCAATCTGGTCGATGTCCTGCAAGGCCCCTTTGTTTTTTAAAACCGTCGGCGCCGCCCCGCCCAGCAGGATCAAGGGGGTTTGAGCCATCTGGGCGTTTTTAAGGGCCGTCAGCGCGTTGGTCACACCGGGGCCTGCCGTCACCGCCGCCACACCGGGCACACCGGTAATGCGGCCGACGGCATCCGCGGCAAACACCGCATTGACCTCATCCCTGACATCGACCACCCGGATGCCTTCTTTTTTGGCACCGGTCAGAATGGGAGATATATGCCCGCCGCAGAGCGTAAATAAAAATTTAACGCCGCGTTTACGCAACACCTGTCCGATGATGTCACCGCTGTTTATTTCCATATAGGTTCAACGTTCAGGGTTCAAGGTTCAAAGGTTACCGCCGATGGACATCGTTTACGATATTGACCAAGATCCAGATATCGTTAATTGGTTGATTCGTTGATTGGTTAAGTGGTTGCAAATCTGGATTTATCCCGTATTTGCAAATAATTGGACACTTGATGTTTTAACATGCTGAAATGATGACCACAATTTACCTAATCAGCCAGTCAACCAATAAACTATTCAACGAGGTGTAAAGATCACTTTTTAAACGTCACACTAGGAAAGGAAGCATGATTTTGAGCAGCTTCGCCCCCGTCTACCAATTTTCACCCAGCAGCTCAAAATTATTCCGGGGTCTCACGCAGGCGGGACATTTTTCCGGTGCTTCCGTGCCGGTATGCAGATAACCACAGTTGCGGCATTTCCAGACGACCGCCTGATTCCGTTTGAAAACTCTATCGGCCTCGAGGTTGGCTGCCAGTTCCCGGTAACGCTTCTCATGCTGTTGCTCGGAAACACAAATGGCATCCCAGGTTTCGGCAGCCCGTTCGAAGCCCTCTTCACGGGCAATTTCTGCAAAACCGGGATATAGTTCCGTGTGCTCAAAGTTTTCGCCGGCGGCCGCTGCCAGCAAATTCTCATGGGTGCGGCCGATGACGCCGGCCGGAAAGCTGGCGCTGATTTCCAATTCCCCGCCATTGAAAAACTTGAAAAACCTCAAGGCGTGTTCGCATTCCTGATTTGCGGTTTCTTCGAAAATATCGCCAATTTGAACATATCCCTCTTCTTCTGCTCTCCTCGCAAAATAGGTATAACGATTTCTTGCCTGGGACTCCCCGGCAAAGGAACACAGCAGGTTGTGCGCCGTCCTACTTTCTCTGAACTTTCCCATATTCTAGCTCCTTTCTGTTTGATGTGATTTCAAAATGCCCGATTGTCGCCGGCATCCGCATCAGCGACCGGGCGGATGAATCCGTGAAATACGCAATCCGAAGATCTACAACAGCTGTCCTGATAGAGAAAATTGTATAACGGAGACGAAGATTGGTGTCAACAAACAACACCGCTATTATATTTGGCGCCTGCCGCATATCTAATTCATCATACAATAGGTCGCATGCATCAGGTGCGGCAGCAGGCGGGCGCTGTCGTCGTGATTTCGAGTGTTCATTCAACAGCCCCGCCCGTTCGCGGCTGATTAAGGATGCGTCCGTTTTTCGCATCGAATAAGTGTACCTTGGATGGCGGCAACCCCAGAGAGAGACGATCCCCTGGAGTTTTATCGCTGTCACTTTCATCCACCACAGTAATCGACGACGTGCCGCACCGGCAGTATAGCAGCCGATGCGATCCCAACTCTTCGACCACCTCGACAGTGACTTCGACCGTCTCGCCGCCGATTTCAATCTCTTCGGGACGGATTCCGAGGACTGCCTTGCCTGGTTGAGCATCGTGAAGCAGTGACTCGGGGAATTTGAACTCAGCGCCGCCATCCTCATGAAACCTGTCGCCTGTTTGGTTCACCGTGCCGTTGAGCAAATTCGTCTGTGGCGAACCGATGAAACCTGCGACGAAACCGGTCGCCGGGGTTTTGTATATCTGTTTGGGAGTACCAATTTGCTCGATGACGCCACGGTTAATGATCACGATACGATCTGCCAGGGTCATAGCCTCGACCTGATCATGGGTTACATAGATGGTTGTGGCGCCCAGACGGTTGTGCAGTTTTCGCAGTTCCAACCGTGTGCTGGTCCTCAGTTTAGCATCCAGATTTGAGAGTGGCTCGTCGAACAGGAACACCTCCGGCTCGCGGGCAAGTGCTCGTCCAATGGCAACCCGCTGGCGTTGTCCGCCTGAAAGCTGGCTTGGCTTGCGATCCAGAAGTTCCGACAGGTCTAAAAGCTTTGCTGTCTCGGCGATGCGCGTTTCTCGTTGGGGCTTCGGCATTCGGGCAATGCGCAGACCATAGCCGATGTTACCGTGCACTGTCATGTGGGGATACAAAGCATAATTCTGAAAAACCATAGCACAGCCCC
>Ga0316190_10001360_pt1 | contig 17580 bp, 14 predicted proteins | sample Eddworburrow2_MG_FD_204929 | JGI IMG/M metagenome (GOLD analysis project Ga0316190, IMG submission 204929) | Coastal sediment microbial communities from Maine, United States - Eddy worm burrow 2 | ecosystem: Environmental > Aquatic > Marine > Coastal > Sediment | place: USA: Maine | collected... | reverse complement strand
TCTGTGCTATTGGTTGCTGCTATTACCGTTGTTTCTCTGTTGAGTATGCGTTGGCATAGAGGATATGCGGCGGCCTGGGGTTATTACCTGGTCCTGCTTATGCCCGTACTGGGGATTGTGCAGGTTGGCGGTCAGGCGATGGCTGATCGTTACACCTATCTGCCGAGCATTGCTCCTTTTATATTGCTGGCAATGGTGCTGGTCTGGAGCCTGCGCCCCCTGCAGAGGTGGATTACTCAGGTGGTGCTGCGTGTTGTGCCGCTATGTGTGATTACAGTGGTGCTTATGGGGCTGCTATCGTTACTCACGCTACAGCAGATCCGTATCTGGAAGAGCGGAGAGACGCTCTGGCGTTATGTTATTCAATATGATGATCAGATTCCACTGGCTTATCGACAGCTGGGGATTGCCTTGTATGAACAGGCCCAGTATGCCGCTGCCGCAGAGATGATTAAAAAAGCGTTGAGCCTGGCTCCATTGGATGCGGAGTTGCTGAGCAACCTGGCGATCTGTCAGTTGGAGTTAGGTAGCCCGGATAAGGCCATGCAGGCAGCCCGCCGCGCCTTGAGTCTGGAGGCGGATAATCTTTATGCGCTCAATACATTGGGTGAAACCTATATGGCACAACAGGATTATCCCAATGCAAATAAAGCCTTCCTTCGAGCAATGCAGTTGGAACCTGAAAATCCGCTACGGATTTTTAACCTTGCGGTTAGTTTTGATAGGTTGAAGGATGCCTCACAGGCCTGTCTCTATTGGCGTCGTTTTATGGTAGTAGATGTTACGGGAGCAGATGATGCTGAGATCATACAGCATTTGGATACGCTGGGTTGCCCTCTGGCAGATTCCAAAAGGCAGTAGTTAAGGGTGAACCTAGAAAAAACGTGTGGCAACCCATTGCAGCATGGGTTCTTTATGCCTCGATGGTATAGGCCAGTGCATGGCGGTGGTGATCTTTATTCAAGATTAAGCAGTTAAGTGCTCATGTTTTTGGTATGAGAATTTAGTCTAAAACAGGCAATATATTAACTGATCACAAAGTGGCCAGCCTCAACTTTTCGGGCAACAAAAGGGCAAAAAAAACCCTGCAGAATAAGATATCGGCAGGGTTTGAAATCAGAGGCTGGAATCCTCAATCGCGCTTTAACTCTCTACGGCGGCGAAAACCAGCTATTCCCAGCAAGCCACAGCCTAATAGGGCCAGTGTTGCAGGCTCTGGAACTGTCCCAAATGAGTCTAAAACCAGATCTGACCCTTGAGCGCCGTCCACAGTCAGTGAGACAAAGTCTACTGTAGTTAGATCTACGCTGGTAAAATTTGTAAAGGCAAAGAGTGTATGGCCGACACCGGCATTGGCTAGGGTGTGTGATCCTGTTCCACCGAGTGTGTCTTTCACCGTAATCGTGAAGTCAACGTTGCCTTGATCAATGTCTAGAATATCGAAATCGAAAGAGTGGCCTGTTACGAGCAAATTAAACCCTCCCAATCCAGCCCCATTCGCATCCCAGGTAATGATGCTGAGCCCAGCGGTGTATGCATCTGCACTATGTAGGTATATACCAGGTGAAGGGAGAATGGTTGCGGATGCACCTAGAAGACCTGTCTTTTCTATGTATACAGAATGAGACCCGCCAAGCGCACCAGCATAGGCGGCATTTACAGCGTCAGGTGGCGGTGCGTCAACAGAAAGTGCGCCTCCATTAAAGTCATCAATGACCACGGCATTTGCACAAGTCATTCCAAACATAAGAGACGCGGCTAACATGCCAGTAAATATTTGTTTATTCATTTTATACCTTCTTTAACACAGCTGATTACTAATAATTCGGTCTATGGTAAGTGTAAAGCAAAATCCATGCCGATAATAATTAACTATATTAATCAATTGGTTGCAGAGCTTGTTGTTTGGAGGTTAGTTGCGGCTGTAAAAAATGTTGACAGTTTTTATAAGGAAATGGCTTCTAAGAAGCTATAACCACTGCAGGGTAAAGCGATAGCATAGCTTGCTTATTATGGGTTTTCAGATAAAAACATCTAAAAACATATGGTTATTAGTGATGTGGCTCAGGGATTAGAGATTGAGATAGTGCGTAAGATTTTCTGACAACCATGTATGGGCTATATGGATAAGCGTGCTCTTTTGCCCTTTGCTCCCATATGCTGAATTGCTGCTAATATTTAGAGGTATCAGCATGCAAGGTATAGTTTTATATCTTTGTGGTTTTCAATTAACGCAAGCTAAGGGATGAAGAGAAAATGGATTACTCAAATCACACCCAGAGTCAGGTGGCGCTTCTGTTAATCACTAACCAGGTAAGGTGGTTTTAGGTGTTTATGCATACCAAAGATAGAGAATATTCAGGGTTGCTATAGATGGAAAGTCTCTATGCTATGAAGATCCTAATCGTGGATGACTCTGAGGATATAAGAGAGCTTATCCGCGTCTATCTTACAAAAGCAGGCTATAGCAATATTCTCTTGGCTGCCTCAGCAGAACAGGTGTTCCAGCTGTTACACAGTAATGAGGCTACAGCGCCTGAATTTCCTGCGGTTGACCTGATCCTAATGGATATCATCATGCCAGGCCTTAGCGGGGTAGAGGCCTGCCGGAAGATAAGGTCGATTGAATGCTATAAAGATATTCCTATCATCATGGTGTCAGGTGCATCTGATATATCCCAGCTTGATGCTGCCTTCTCTCATGGTGCATCTGACTATATTAAAAAACCAATTCACAAGATTGAACTGTTGGCCAGGATCTGGGCGGCATTAAAGCTGAAAAGAGAGATGGCCCATAGAAAAATGCGGGAAAAAGAGCTGGTCACGCTGGCTATCCAGCTGAAAGAGGCCAATGAAAAGCTCAGTAGACTTTCAATGACCGATGGTCTGACGGGTATTGCCAATCGTCGGCTTTTTGATAAAAGCATTGAGCATGAGTGGAAGCGGGCACAGCGATCACAGCAACCACTCTCCCTCATGATGATCGATATCGATTATTTTAAGTCATATAACGATAACTTTGGCCACCAAGCTGGTGATGACTGCCTCAAGCAGGTTGCGGTTGCATTAAAAAGGGCTCTTCGCCGTCCGGCTGACTTCATTGCCCGTTATGGGGGTGAGGAGTTTGTAGCCATCATTCCAGAAATGGATTGTGAGGCTGCAAGAGGGGTGGCTGAGGTGCTGCGTCAAGCTGTGCTTTCACTGCACATACCACATGTCAGGCCGGATCATGCGGAATGGGTTACCGTCAGCCTGGGTGTTTCAAGTCTGGTGCCTAATATGGGGCAGACATTTCAGGAACTGATTGCCAAATCTGATGAGGCACTCTACACGGCAAAGCATGCAGGACGAAACAGAGTGGCCACTCTATAAATAAGATTTTAGCTCTGGCTGGAGAATTTTCCGTTATGGCAAATGGTGAATTGAGATGAGTCATGGATGATAACAAGCGACTCATAGTCCTTATGCTGCTCATGGTAGTGGTTGCTCTATCAGTGGGTGGGTCTACTATCGGTCTGCTCTACCAAGAGGCTCTTGAAGAAGAGCAGATGCATCTTATTGAGACTGTTAAGAATCAAGCTCGCCTTATGGAGGCTGTTGCCCGATTTGATGCCCAATATAGTCAAGGAGATCACTCTGGAGGGGCGGCTGCTGCCACACTGTCTCAAATTGAAGATGCATTTGCACATCATGAAGGATACGGAGAGACAAGTACTTTTGTAATGGGGCAAAAAGAGGGTGATCAAATCATCTTTCTTGCGGTGTATCGACAGGGTAAAAAGATAAGTCTACCGCCGGTATCCTTGAACTCGGAAATTGCCATCCCTATGCAGAGAGCATTGACAGGAGGCTCTGGTGCAATGGTTGCGCTGGACTCTCGTGGAGAAAGGGTGCTGGCTGCCTATGAGCCTGTATCTATCCTGAATGTAGGTATTGTGGCACAGATGGATCTGACAGAAATGCAGGAGCCATTTATAGAAACCAGTGCAATAGCGCTTGGAATAGCCTTTGTGATTATCGTAGCTGGAGGCGTGTTATTTTTTAGGATTGGCAATCCAATCCTTGAGCAGATTGAAGCACAAAATGAAGCGCTGAAAGAGTCCCTGCTGTTTAATGAAAACATACTGGAGCAGTCACCTGTTGGAATAGCAATATACGATCATTCAGGGCAATGTGTTTTAGCCAATCCAGCAATAGAAAGGTGTGTGGGTGCCACTGATGAGGCATTTTTAAAGCAGAATTATCACCATATTGAATCCTGGAGAAAAACGGATCTACACGAAAAAGCACTATTAGCCATTAAAAACCACAGGCCAGAGCGTACAACCATCTCTACGGTCTCTACATTTGGTAAATCTGTTAATCTTGCTTGTCATCTTGTTCCATTTATATCCAAAGAGCGTACCAAGCTGTTGCTTATGGTCGATGATATTACGGATAAGATTGCAGCAGAAAAGGCCTTGGAGGAGAGTGAGAAAACGGTGCGTCTGTTGCTTAATTCAGCAGCAGAGGCCATCTATGGAATTGACCTTGAAGGCAGGTGCACCTTTGCCAATCCGGCATGTATTAATATGCTTGGTTTTGATGATGTCAGTGCGTTGCTGGGTAATAACATGCATGAACTGATTCATTATGCTCATGTTGATGGTTCTCCCTATCCAAAAGCTGAGTGTCATATCTATGAGGCCTTTCAAAGCAAAGGTGTGCATATTGACAATGAAGTGCTCTGGAGAAAGGATGGGTCATTATTTCCTGTTGAGTATTGGTCCTATCCCATTTATCAGGAGGAGAAGATTATTGGTGCTGTTGTAACCTTTTTGGATATCACGGTGCGCAAAAGGTTTGAACTGGAGTTAAAAAAATCCAAAGAGGAGGCTGATGCAGCCAATCAGGCAAAGAGCCAGTTTCTTGCCTGTATGAGTCATGAGATTAGAACACCATTGAATACAATTATTGGGGTTGCAGATTATCTTAAAGAGGCTGAGTTAAGTGAGATAAACAACAAGATGGTAGCTATCTTGAACAGGTCTGCCAATGGGCTTCTTGGGCTTATCAATGACGTTCTCGATCTGGCAAAGATTGAAGCAGGCCGAATGATCATTGAGGAGGTGGACTTTAATCTGGATACACTCATCTATGAAATTACCTCCATTATGGAGGTTGAGGCTAATAAGAAAAAAATCAGGCTGAAGAAGGAGATAGACCCGCTATTACCAAAATCTATCCAGTGCGACCCTAAATGCTTACGACAGGTGTTGCTGAATCTAACAAGCAATGCCATCAAATTTACAAAAGAAGGTGAGGTAAGTATAAAAGTAGAGCCCTATAAACCAGCAGATATTCAATGCCTGAATGTTACAAATGATTTGCCTATGCATCCAGATACCGACGGATGTTATTTACACTTTATGGTCAAAGATACCGGCATTGGGATTTCAGCTGATAAGCTTGATGCTGTCTTTGAAAGTTTTATGCAGGCTGATGGATCAATAACGCGTAACTATGGTGGTACCGGACTTGGGCTTGCCATTTCAAAAGATATGGTCGCATTAATGGGAGGGCAAATCTGGGTGGACAGCGAGCTGGGAAAAGGCAGCGCTTTTCATTTTACTGTTAATTGCAGGCCAGCCAGGCAGCACTTGAGTGAATCCGATGGGGCAATAGAAGCAGGTGATGTTGTAATAGCTGAGGTGATAGAGAGGCAACAGAATAATCCTCGTAAAATTCTTGTTGTAGAGGACTCTGAGGATGTCATTGCGCTGATGGAGCTTTACTTTGAAGGGTTGCCGCACCAGGTGGATTTTGTTGAGAACGGAGAGCTTGCTGTTTGGCAGTTTAAAAATAGAAGCTATGATATTGTGTTGATGGATATGCAGATGCCCATCAAAGATGGCTACACAGCCACGCGTGAAATCAGGCGATGGGAAGAGAAAGAAGAGAAAAATAGAACGCCAATTATTGCTGTAACAGCCAATGTACTAAGAGGTGAAGACCAGAGATGCTTTAGTGCTGGTTGCTCAGGCTACCTTAGCAAACCCTTCAAAAAGCAGGAGCTTTTGAGAATAATAGGGACCCATCCACCCGCCTCAGAGCGGATTGCGGGCAGGCCGGATGATCGAGTCAGGATATCACTAGATGCGGATCTTGAAGGGCTTGTGCCAAGGTTTATTCAGCTCCGTCATGAGGATATACAAACGATCAGGAATGCCCTAGACAAAGATGATTATGAAATCATATCAAGGCTGAGTCATTCCATGAAAGGTTCCGGTATAAGTTATGGTTTTAATCGTATATCTGAGATTGGTCGGGCAATGGAGCATGCAGCAAAGGGCAGAGAGAAAGATGAGGTGAATAAATGCCTGCTTGAGCTTTCAGCATACCTTGAAAAGATAGATATTGCCTATGAATAGCTAACTTACCAAGGACGATACGCATCATATTGGCACCATGCCACTATAGCATTTATACCCGTGCAGTATCGGGTGACTTACATCTTGGATGATCCAACTGGCAATCATTAAACAGATGGCAGGTCCTTTTACACAGTGATACAAGCATGAGCATCAAAGGAACTTCAATTAAAACACCCACCACGGTAGCTAATGCTGCACCAGAGGATAGCCCAAAAAGAACGACCGCAGTTGCTATTGCCACTTCAAAATGGTTAGAGGCGCCAATCATGGCGGCTGGTGCAGCATCATGATAGGAGAGCTTTAACCACCGGGCGAATACAAAATATCCAAGGGTAAAAATAAAGATTGTCTGTATGAACAGTGGAATGGCAATCCACAAAATGGTCAGTGGATTACTGACAATGACTTCGCCTTTGAATGAGAAGAGCAGAATCAGTGTTAGAAGCAGTGCCGTTATGCTGATAGGGGTAAGCCAATGTAAAAATCTTTTATTGAACCACTCCATCCCTTTGTATTTGATTATCAACTTCCTCGATAAATAGCCGGCAGCCAAAGGTAGTGCCACATAGATTGAAACTGAAAGCAGCATTGTTTCCCAAGGTACGGGCATGGAATTTACATTGAGTAATAGCCCTCCCAGTGGGCCATAGAGGAAAAGCATTATTAAGGAGTTGATGGCAACCATTACCAAAGTCAAACCATCGTTACCCTTTGAGAGATGCCCCCATACCAGAACCATTGCCGTACAGGGGGCAATCCCCAGCAGGATTGTACCGGCAATATAGCTCCGCCATAGTTCTACCTCTTCGCCATTGGCTAGAATTTCTGTTCCTGGTAAGAGGTCTTTAAATAGATAACCTAAAAAGAAATAAGAGATTGCGAACATGGAAAATGGTTTGATTGCCCAGTTTATAAACAGGGTTAGAAAAACTGGTTTTGGTGTTTTTGCTGATTGTATAACCTGAGCAAAATCAATCTTCACCATGATGGGGTACATCATGAAAAACAGGCATATTGCAATAGGGATGGATACCTGGTGAATGGAAAAATCATTGAGTGTTGTAGTGAAATCAGGAGCCATTTTTCCTAAGGCAATTCCGGCTGCGATACACAGTATTACCCACAAGCTTAGATAGCGTTCAAATAGGCCCATGCCGCTGTTTTCTGTAGACATGTTTTTACCTCGGCTAGGCGCAGCAGTCGGCGCTGGGTCGATTGGGCATCTTTGCCAATGCTGCCTGATCACTGCAAAAGGGCTCTTGCTCTCGTGTGTTTATGGTGGTGATCTCAATAATCTGGCGTGCCCATTCAGGCAGGTCAGGGTGGAGTTGGTAGTAGATCCATTGGCCCTGACGCCGGCCTGTTACCACCTTGGCATCTCGCAGCATTGCCAGATGCCGTGAGACCTTGGGTTGTGAAACGTTCAGCGCATGTATGAGTTCACAGACGCAGAGTTCGCCCTCTTGCTGCAGTAGCAGCAGGTTGCGCAGGCGGGTCTCATCGGACAGGAGGTGGAAAAGCTGATCAGGTTGGATAGTCATTATCAAAGCATATACGCTTTTGCATATATATGCAAAAGCGTATATGATCTATTTCATCTATTGTTATCATTAATCACTGGTTAAAGACCGTGCCATTCCGGTGGTTGCCATGACCGCCAATGCCATGCAGGGTGATCGGGAGTGCTGCATGGGTGCAGGCATGGATGACTACGTTGCCAAACCTGTTGATCCTACAAAGCTGCGCCGGGTGCTGGAGAAGTGGCTGCCCGGCTATTGTCACCCCAGTGCAGAAGAAGAGGTTAGAGCCATGCAGACACCCGAAGTTGAACCATATCATGCGAGTGAAGCGCTATCGCCTGCCGAGCCGGTATTTGATCATGCAGCCATGAGCGAGCGTCTGATGGGGGATAAGGAGCTTATCCATACTGTGAAGTCTTTCTAAAGGATCTACCAATACAGTATGAGCAGCTGCAGTCAGCTGTAGTGGCTGATGATGCAACGCAAGCTGCAGCCCAGGCACATAAAATCAAGGGAGCCTCCGCCAATGTGGGTGGCATGGCCCTTAGTGCCTTGGCCCTCACTATGGAACAGGCCGGTAAGACCGGGGAATTGGAGAGTATCCGCCAGGCGTTGCCAGAACTGGAACAGCGTATCGTACAACTTAAGACGGCAATGGAGGAGGCGCTCTATTGAAGTGGCTGGGAACTAAAAATAATCCAACATCCTGCGCTATACTGATTGGATGTACAGCCATGTTTTTAATTAATTGTTGTGGTCGGGGCGTACCCGATTGTTCTTTCCAGGAGTAAATTAATGCAGCCTCTTAAACTCTTAATTGTTGAAGATGATGCGACATCCCAATTGATGCTGAAGAGCATGTTGGCAAAATACTCGCTTACTGTTGTTGATTCGGGTGAGGCCGGTATTGAAGCAGCTGGGGACGGCCCTGACCTGGTGATTCTTGACATTAATCTGCCGGGTATTGATGGCTATGAGACCTGCCGCCGTCTGCGCAGTATGGAGCAGACCCGTGCCACCCCGATTATCTTTCTCTCCTCCTACACCGATCTGGAAGATCGGCTCCAGGCTTATGGCGTGGGGGGCACTGATTACATCAGCAAGCCATTTGATGTTGTCGAGCTGCTTACCAAGGTTGAACGTCATAGCCAGTCAGTACAGCAGCAGCAGGAGGCTAATAAGGATCTGGCCAGCTCCCGTGACCTGTTGATGGGACTACAGACATCCACGGCTAAGATTCAAAGCATCAGTCGTTTCATCCAGGCCACCCTGTTTTGTCATGATGTTGATATGCTGTTTAAGCACTTTTTTAAAACAGCACGAGATATTGAGGTTGGATGTGTCCTGCAGATCCACAGTGCCACGGGTACCGAGACCCGCTCAAGCGATGGCAATATAAGTGCACTGGAACAGGAGATCCTTGATCTGTCATCGACTATGAAACGTATCCACTCCTTTGGTCAGGACCGTGCTATTTTCCGCTGGAGCCATGCTACGCTATTGACCCGTACGGTAGGAGACATGATTGATACCATTGCCCTGTTTATGGATGCGTTGGAGGCTGGGATCAGGTCGGTGGAGGGTGAATCCAAGCTGATAGAGGAAGTGGAGAATCTAGGATTACAGAACTCTCTGGTACAGGATCGGGTGAGTGATCTGTTTAAACAGATGAATGGTGAGCTGAAGGAGGCCATTCTCTCACTGGGCCTGGTATCCGTGCTGGATGTGGAAGATGAGGATCGCCTGAATGATCTGGTGGATGGTTTCAGTCAGCATATTAGTGGCGAGCTTAAGAGATTGGGAGAGAACAACCATGTTATGCAGCAGCTGATCACTGAACTAAAGACACCGCCTCCAGAGTTGCAGGCATTGATGGATAGTGCCTCTGAAGAGGATGAAGGTGATGGAATAGAGCTGTTTTAAGGTAATTCAGATTGTCCGGTTAAACCAGTGATGTACGGCCTTATGGAGTTCCATGATGACCAGCACAGTCAGTGCCAAACCTAATAACTCCAGCCAGAGCTGTGGTGATACCGGCTGGATATGCAATACATCGTTGATCCAGGGCGTGTACATAGCGCCAATATGTACCAGCTGCGCCAGTAAGGTGCCGATCAGTAGGATGGGATTACGCAGTGGATTATGACGGAAAGCCGAGCGAGTCTCAGAGCGGCTGTTGAAGACATGGACATTCTCAAACAGTACCATCAGTAGCAGAGTGCCGTTACGTGCCTCATCCAGACTGTAGCCCTGGTTGAGCAGCCACTGGAATAGCAGGAAGGCGACACAGCCAATCACCAGTGCAGAGATGATAGTGCGTTCTACCATCAGTCGGTTGAAGATGGGCTCTTTCGGGGAGCGTGGTGGGCGCTGAAGCTCATCTCCTTCGGCGGGTTCAAAGGCCAGGGCCACATCCTGGATGCCATTGGTGACCAGATTAAGCCAGAGTAGCTGAACGGCCAGCAGTGGCAGGGGTTGCCCGGTCAGCAGTGCCAGGGTAAAGAGTACCAGCTCGGCAGCGCCGGTGGAGATCAGCAGGAAGATCACCTTGCGTACATTGGCATAGGCTACGCGCCCCTCTTCAACCCCGGCTACGATAGAGCTGAAGTTATCGTCGGTGAGGATCAGGCTGGCCGTTTCACGCGCCACGTCGGTGCCACCCTTTCCCATGGCTGCACCGATATGAGCTGCGCGCAAGGCAGGGGCGTCGTTGGCGCCGTCGCCACTGACGGCAACAAAATGGCCGTTGCGTTGTAGTGATTCGACGATATCGAGCTTTTGTCGTGGTTCTACCCGAGCGAAGACCCGTGCCTGCTGAGTCAGTCGATCGAAGGCATCGGTATCCTTTGCTTGGTGTAGCTCAGGCCCGGTAATAACCTGGCTGAAGTGGTTTGCCAGCTCCAGCTCCCGAGCGATGGCGAATGCTGTAGCGGGATGATCACCGGTAACCATCGCCACCTCAATGCCTGCTTTGCGGCAAGCGATTACGGCTGCCTTTGCCCCGGTGCGCAGGGGATCGATCATGCCGACCAACCCCAGTAGTGTCAGCCCCTGCAGATGTTCCTCTGAAAAGACCTCGTCTGGAGCCAGCTTGATTTTGCCACTGGCCAGTGCCAGCACCCGAAATCCCTGGCTCGCAAGGTTGTGGGTCTGCTCTACGATAAGTTCCTGATTCAGTGTGGTATCAGCTGTGGATGTGGCCATCTGGCTACACATGGGGAGCAGTGTCTCCAGTGCCCCTTTAACAAATGCGTGTGTTCCATTATGGGTCTCATTCAGGCTGGCGGAAAACAGGCGTTCTGATTCAAAGGGGATGCTGGCTTGCTCAGGAGCGGCATTTAGGCTCTCGGCCTGGATAATGCCTGCCTTATGGGCCATTACCAGCAGGGCGATATCGACACTATCCCCCTGAGAAATCCATTCGTGATTGCGTTGCCCCAAAAAAGCATCATTGGGCAAAACAGCCGCCTGGCATAGGCGTTGTAGTAGTGGAATGGGTTCAATCGGAGGAGTGCCCTGTGAGGTTAAGATGATACCTTCAGGCTTGGTGTCTTCGCCGGTCACCTCCAGTGTCTCGTGGTTGGGGAAGATGATGCGGCGGGCAGAGAGCTTGTTTGCTGTCAGGGTGCCGGTCTTATCGGAGGCGATAAAGGTGCAAGAGCCGAGTGCCTCAACCGCCACTAGCCGACGGATAATGACATTACGATGGGCCATACGGCGCATACCAATAGCCAAGGCAACGGTCAGTGCCACTGGCAGGCCTTCTGGAATGGCTGAAACAGCAAGTGCAACGGCTAGCAGAAAGATCTCACTCAAGGGCATGCCACGGCTGAGGGCGACGCTGGCCATAATGAGTGCAGCTACGCCCACGATGATGGCCACTCTTTGAGTAAAGGTCTCCATGCGTATCAGGAGTGGTGCTTTGGCAGGGGGTTTGCCTAGTACATCGGCTGCAATATGGCCCAGCTCAGTTGAGAGGGCTGTGGCGACAACGACCCCATGGCTCCGACCACGTGCCACCAGGGTGCCGGCAAATAGCATGTTGATGCGGTCACCTAGAAAGGCATCACGATCCAGCACTCTATCGGCTGCTTTTAGAACGGCCAGGGATTCACCGGTGAGCAGTGATTCATCAATCTCCAGATCGTGACTGTCAAGCAGGCGAATATCAGCAGGGATTATATCGCCAGAGCTGAGCAAAATGATGTCGCCAGGCACTAACTCCTCAGCATCTATCTCGTAGGTATCGCCCTCGCGAACCACCCGGCACTGCGTGGTAACCAGTTTGTTGAGTGCACCTGCCGCACGCTGTGCCGAGAACTCTTGAATGGTGCCTATGATGGCGTTGATCAGCAGTACGGCAATGATAAACCCTGCATCAGACCACTCCTGAATAAGCAGTGAGAGGAGAGCTGCGGCTACCAGGATATAGATGAGTGGGCTGGTAAATTGGCTTAAAAATATCTGTACCATTCCGGGTGGTTTGGTTCGTGGCAGTGTATTGGTGCCATAGCGTGCAAGGCGGGCTGCGGCTTCCTGGTGTGACAGACCGTGGTGAGAGGTATCCAGTATGGCAAGAACTGATTTACCGGTCTCTGCGTGAAAGGTGGTAGATAATCTATCAGCTTCTTGCTTCAAAGTGGGTGAGCCTCGGTAAAGGGCGGGGTTGGAACACTCCCTAGTATCTTTAGTTTATACTTAATTTCTGCATTGCCAATGACCGATAATAGAGGAAGGCTGCCCGCAGCCCGCATGAAGTTTACGAAATGCGGGAAGAGTGAAGCACCGAGTCTTCCGCATTACACAGAGTTTCATGCGGGCTACATGCTGTATAATTACCAGCCCAACAATAAGCAGTCAGGCTAAAAGTAAGAGATTAAGGCATCTGAAGGGTTCTTATATTTACCGTGGCTGATCACTCGACTCCTTGTACTCAAAATGAACTCTGATCCTGAAGCGTTAATCAAAAAACATAAGCAACTTGTCCACTCTGATATGCAGAAGGTCACTTCGCATGTGCAACGGGATGATGGTGAGTGGATCCTTAATACAATAATGATTGAAGGTTGTGACGCCCCCTTTAAATATCGGCGTAAAAAACAGTATAAAAATATCCAGGGACAACGGGTTAACCTGACCTATTATCCAAGTGTTGAAACTGTGGCCGGATTTAATATGGAGATCATGAAGGTAGTGAGGATTAAGATAGCCTGAAGTGAGCTTTATCGTTCCCACGCAGGGCATGGGAACCAGCCTGTTTCTCGTTCCCACGCTCTGCGTGGTAATACATGTTTTGACGCTCCAGCGTCATGAATTAAAACAGTGGATACTGGCACAATAACACTGCGCAGGAGTGCGCATAGATGGGCTCCCAAGCTTCCGCTCCCAGCTCACGCCCCTCGCCTAAAGCTTCCGCTCCTGCTTGCGCTCCTTACCTACGTCCTTGTAGGCAAAGCGCCTACTTTTGGCGCCTACCTCCCTGTAGACGACGCAGAGCGTGGGAACTAGGTAGGAGGTGGTTAGGATCAAAATAGCATGAGGTGGACTCAAAAGGACAAGCAATCGAGGTTCTTCCCGGTGCTGTGGATATGTAGGTGCATGGATAGATGTGGCAATATCAAATGCCTATTGATTTTCCTCTAGATTGTAGTAGCTTACTTGGATCACCAAGCAGTGAGCCAAATTCGCCCAAGGATGGTTTTGTTGTCTATGCAGGCAGAGCGTTAAATTATAAAAATAAAATTGCTGTTGCACCTGTATTAAGCACAGAGAAATAGCCTTGAATTACAAATATATAAGCCTGGCTGTAGGCCTTATTCTTTGCGGCACAGCTTATGCGGCAGAAGAGACTCCGGAGCAGCGCTCCCCAGGTAATGGGTTTCCTGAGGAGCTGCTGGAGGAAGAGCTTGCCCTGGATGATGTGCTGCTCAATGGGGAGGATTATCTCATCTCCGCTACCGGCTACAGCAAACCAGCCCGCTTGGCGCCCTCTGTTGCTACGGTCATTACAGCTGCCGAGATCAAGGAGATGGGGGCCACAAGCATCTTTGAAGCCTTGGAGTCAGTGCCTGGGCTCCATGTCTATCCAACCTTTAACCTACTCGGCTCAGCCTTCTCAATTCGTGGCATCCATACAGGGTTAGGGGAAGAGGTTCTGGTCTTAAGAAACGGCATCCCGGTTAAAAACCCTTACAACAGCGCTATGCCTGCCCCATATCGAGCACCTGTCTCCAACATTGCCCGTATTGAGGTCATTCGTGGCCCAGGCTCTGCGGTACATGGGGCAGATGCCTTGGCTGGTGTCATCAATATCGTCACCAAGGATGCCCATGAGATCAATGGCGTAGATATGGGTGGACGTATGGGCACCTTCAATAGCAACAGCGCCTGGCTTCAATATGGTAAGTATTATGAAGATTGGGAGGTCGTCTTCAGTCTGGAGCATACACGGACAGGAGGCGACCCTGATCGGATGGTGGATGTTGATGCAGCACCAATGCAAGCTGCTTCATATGCACCAGGCCACTTAGAAACGGGTTATGAATACTTTGAAACCTCGCTCTATCTCCGCAATGAGAACTGGGATATCGACTTCTGGCACTGGCAGCAGAGAAATGGCGGCACCGGCCCAGGGGCAGCGCAGGTATTAGATCCTGCAGGCGATGAGGATCTCCAATACTACCAGTTTGATATCAGTTACACCTTCAAGGATCTACTGCCTGACTGGGAGTTGAAGCCCCATTTCAACTATGTCTACCAGGATGGCCAGCGCAATTTTGTGCTCTGGCCACCGAATACTATCTTTGGTCTATTCAACTATCCCAACGGCATGATTGGCAGGCCAGGCTATGAGGATCGTACCTATACCGCAAATATCACCGGCATCTACAGCGGTTTTGAAGACCATCTGCTACGGATTGATGCAGGTTATAGTCGTCAGGAGATGGATGCCAATTCAATCCAGAATTTCGATGAAAATTTTTTCGCCATACCGATGACGGATACAACAGACACTTATCTTGTCTATACACCTGATACAGACCGAGAACGTCGCTTCCTCTCCCTTCAGGATGAGTGGCATATATCAAAAAGCTGGATTCTTACCGCAGGTGTCCGCTATGACCACTACTCTGATTTTGGTAAAACCATCAACCCCCGCTTGGCCCTGGTTTGGTCGCCACCCATGCCATTTACTGCCAAGCTATTGTATGGCAGCGCCTTCCGTGCCCCCTCTATAAACAACCTCTATATACAGAACAACCCTGCACAATTAGGTGATCCAGGCCTAGATCCAGAGACCATTGACACCTATGAGCTGGCATTAGAGTACTTTCCACTGCTTGAATTAACTTCACGCCTAAGCCTCTTCTTCTACGATATGGATGACACCATTGATTCTGTCAGCAACCAATACACCAATACAGAAGGCCAACGTGCCTATGGTTTTGAAGCGGAGGTTGAATGGGATGCCGCAAATAATCTCAAACTACAGAGTAGCTTTGCCTGGCATCTTGCTGAAAGAAAGGATGGTGGCAGCCGCGTCGCTAAGGCCCCTGGGCGGGAGTTTCACTTTGGTACCAACTGGGAGTTCATGCCACTCTGGGCAATCAATGCCCAAGTTAACTGGATCGGTGGTCGCAAACGCCCGGCAGGTGAGACTCGTGACAAACTTGATAATTACACCTTGGTTGATCTAACACTACGTAAACAGACCCAGGATAGAAGCTGGGAGTTTGCTGCCTCTGTTAGAAACCTATTCGATAAACAGTCCTTTGAATGGGGCAGAAATGCAACTACAGGAGATTATGAACTGCAAGGTCGAAGTGCTTATGCTGAAGTGAGTTATCATTTTCGCTAGCCCGTAGCCCGATGGGGTTTATGAAATGCGGGAAGAGCGAAGCACCGAATCTCCCGCATAATTATTCTCGTTCCCACGCTCTGAGATTGTGAAAGTATGCTTTGACGCTCCAGCGTCATGAATTGAAAACAGTAGTTGCCGGCAAAATGACGCCACGCGGGAGCGCGCATGGATGGGTTCCCAAGCTTCCGCTCCCAGCTCAAGTCCCTTGCCTAAAGCTAGCGCTCCTGCTCACGCTCCTTGCCTACATCCTTGTAGGAAAAGCACCTGCTTTTGGCACCTACCTCCCTGTTGGCGATGCAGAGCGTGGAAACCAGGAAAAATCATCTATCTGTTTTTTGCATGCTGGGTTAATAATTTATCCAGGTTGTTTGCAAAAGCTTGCCGGTCACTTTGGCTTAATGCTGGAGGGCCACCTGTATTTATGCCACTCGATCGCAGGGTATCCATAAAATCCCTCATATTCAGGCGCGCTTTGATATTGTCTACAGAATAGAGTTCACCACGGGGATTGAGTGCATGCCCCCCTTTTTCAATCACCTCTGCCGCTAAAGGAATGTCAGCTGTGATTACAAGATCACCCGCGCAAAGCCTTTTTACAATCTCATTATCGGCAATATCAAAACCAGCCGACACTTGAATGGATTTTATGTAGCGTGACGGGGGTATGCGCATAGGCTGGTTGGCGACAAGCGTAACCTCTACCTCAGCGCGCTCTGCCGCTTTAAACAAGATCTCTTTGATCACCGCAGGGCATGCATCTGCGTCTACCCATATTTTCATATTATATTGCTGCTGTTAATGAGGGATTAAAAGTACGTAGTCTAGACTAATTGAAATTCAACTTTGAATCTATTTCTTACTACAAAGCTTACTTTGCTGAGCATGTATAAGGGCCATATGACTTTGGAATATCTGATGATCTGCATGGCAATACTTGCTCGCAATTGCCTTTAGTGTAGCTCAGTATTGACAGCTATTTGCAGTGACGCTTGATGTTGGTTTTTAGCTGTAAAATGGCTTTTTTGCGCTCTTTCGTAGAGAGGTAACGCCGCTCACCGTTGGGCAGGTTTTCGTAGAGCTGGGATCTTTCGTATTGCCTTAGGTTGTCGCGTGCATCGGCGCACTGTTGTGCTATTTTTAGTGCCTCTTCCTTCTGTTTCTGTTTTGCGGCTTTTTTAGCCTCTCTCTCTTGTCGGTACACGTCAAGCATGCGCTGCTGGGTTATCCGGCGTTGTTCTGCATTGGGCGCTGTTGAGAGGGATGCTTTTGGGTTCTTTTTTAGCTTGATCTGCTCGGCTTGGGTTGAGGTAGGGCGGTCACCAAAGTGTACCCTGCCTTCTTCATCAACCCATTTATATGCCCCTGCATTTGCCATATTCGCTGCAGTTATAATGAGTAAAAAAAATAGTCTGATATCAAGCATGGTTATTTGCCGTATGGGGTGTATCCTAGCTCATTATAGGATCTGTTTATGGCTTGTGTGTAGCCTCTCTTTTAGATGTATAGGAGATAAGATCGTGACTAAAACTGTTGACCCCCATAACGAACCTTATTCGATAGAGTTAAGTGCCGGTGAGCACTGGTGGTGTAGTTGTGGATTATCGCGGCGACAGCCTTTCTGTGATGGTACCCATGAAGAAGAAAATACGGGTATGAAGCCGGTTATGGTTAAGGTGCCCAAACGACAGGAGGTTTCACTTTGTGGTTGTCGTAAAAGTAAGGAGGCGCCGCATTGTGATGGAACACACAAGATGCTGTAGTTTTTTTCACGGACGCTTGCATGATT
>Ga0316190_10001356_pt1 | contig 17592 bp, 16 predicted proteins | sample Eddworburrow2_MG_FD_204929 | JGI IMG/M metagenome (GOLD analysis project Ga0316190, IMG submission 204929) | Coastal sediment microbial communities from Maine, United States - Eddy worm burrow 2 | ecosystem: Environmental > Aquatic > Marine > Coastal > Sediment | place: USA: Maine | collected... | reverse complement strand
CCGTCGGGGTGGGGCGCTGGTGACGGCGGGGGTTGCGCTGGCAGGGATGGGTGAGGTGACGATGGCCGGGACCGAGGTGGCCACCGGGCCCGCCGTTGCCGAGGAGTCCAAGGTCGACGAGTCAGTCGCCGGTTGCGTGCTGCCCGAGGCTCCAGGACCGCTGATCAAATCAGGGCCGGGTTCGTCGCCCGAGAGCACCACCCAACCAACAACACCGAGCACAACCGCCAACGTGCCAATCAGCGCCGATGCGAACCACTGTCGATCAACAATGTCGCGAACAACGTCCCACGGACTGGCTGGCACGTAGGCCGAACCCGGGGGGCGGATCAGGTGCGGTGGGGTACCCGAGACGGGTTCGTTCGGTCCGGGGGCGAAGATCTGTTCCGAGGCAGCGGTGTGCTCGCTCAGCAAGCCACCCCCTTGGCGATCAGAAGCCGGGGGTTGCCCGTGGCCCTGGTCACGGAACTGGTCGAACCCTCGGCCCTCGTACTGCTGGCCTTGATCGCGGTACCGATCGGACTGGGCCTGATGGTCCTGACTGAACGAACTCCCGGGAGCGTGCCCGTGAACCTGGTCGACGACCGTGGAGTGGGCCAGTGATACCGGGGGTGCGGTCGGCGAGGTACTCAGTTTCGGCTCACTGGGGAAATCGAGCTGCGAGGCGTCGAGGCGAGACCCAGGCTCGGTTGCGGAGGAAACTTCAGGGGAAAAACGCTCGCCCTGCCCGTCGGGACCGGACCACCCGAACAACAGTCCTGCGTCTTCGTCGCGAGCCACGTCGGGCAGCGCCTCCAACTCGGCAAAGAGGCTGCTCGACTTCAAACCGTCGGGTACAGCGGGTGCAGCCGGAGTCGTCTCCTGTTGGTATCCGAACAGACTGGGATCGGGGGCAAAGCCACCGCTGATCCTGGGCGACGGCGCGGTCGGCGGCATGGCCCCGTGGTTCGGGCCCGAACCGTCACTTCCGCTTCTGCCGCCATTCCCACTGGACGGCCCCAGATCCGACGCGGGGTCCAGACCAAGCTGTTGGTCATCGCCATTGGCCAGGTTGGCTCGCAGGGCCCCCATTTCGGAGCTGAAATCGGCGGTGAGCAGGTCGTCGACCTCTGGCCAAAAAAAGCTCTCGTCGTCGTCAACGATGTCGTGGCGGCCCCGCTGACGATCGTCGGGCATCCCCCGAGGGTCAACCCTGCTATGGGCTGACTTCTCGGGACCTGGCGGCGATCCAGGAATCTGATCTTGGGCCATACTTGGGCAGCTCCGCTCGGAAGTTCGCGCTCGGACTGTTCTTGCCCGCCAGCTTAGTGCCTAGGATTCTCCCGGTGTCACATGCGGCCGAGATCCTGGGCAAAGTCACCCAAAAACTGACGGGGGGTGGTGAAACCCGTTCCGGTCAAATTCAGATGACCGAGGAAGTGGCTCAAGTTATCGAGTCTGACGGCGTCTTACTCATCGAGGCCGGCACGGGTACCGGCAAGTCGTTGGCCTACCTGACCCCCATTGTGACCTCGGGAGCCAAGGCCGTCGTCGCCACCGCCACCATCGCTCTCCAGGGACAACTACTGAGCCACGACGTGCGCCAGGTGGCCGATGGGCTTGGCCGGGAGGTCTCCGTCGCCTTGTTGAAGGGACGGCGGAATTACCTATGCCGTCAGCGTCTGGCTGAGTTGGGACGGGCCGACCGGGCCGAGCAGATGGAGCTGCTACGGGGGAAGAACCCGTCGGCCCATCTGGCCGAGGTGCTTGAGTGGGCGAACGAGACCACCACCGGCGACCGGGAGGAACTTGACCCGGCGCCACCCTCGGATGTCTGGTCGGCGGTAAGTGTCGGCCCCGATGAGTGTCCAGGAGCGGGCCGCTGCCCGTCCGGGCCGGAGTGCTTTTCCGAAGTGGCGCGCCAGCGGGCGTACGAAGCCGACATCATCGTCACCAACCACCACTACTACGGCCTGCATCTGGCCTCCGACAACGCTCTGCTGCCTGATCACGACGTGGTCGTGTTCGACGAGGCCCACCAACTGGTGGAGACCCTGGGCGCAACCTGTGGCACCGAACTCGGCGGGATGCGATTCCGCACCCTGGCCCGCCGAGCCCGCGGCATCTTCACCGACGACGTGCTTCCCACTGCCCTCGATCGCTCGGCGAACGATCTCGACGACCTGCTCCGCCCCGACCGGGGCATGACCGCAACCATGACTCCTGAGCTGGTGGCCGCCCTGATCAGCGGTCGGGACCGGGCCGAGCAGGTGATCAGTGGTCTGCGCAAGCTCAACCCCAGCGAAGGCAGCGATGTTGCCGCCCGCGTCGAACGGAATATGGTCACGGCCACCAACCTGGTCAATGACATCGACGCCATCATCGAGGCCAACGACAACGATGTGCTCTGGGTCGACGGCAGCGAGCTCAGCCCAATCCTGCGGCGGACCCCGCTCGACGTTGGGCCGGTGCTGCGGGATCAGTTGTGGGATGACAAAGCGGTGGTGATGACCAGCGCCACCCTGGGTGACGCCGTCGTCGAGCACCTCGGGCTCGATCGCGGCAACGAGGTGGTTCGGGTCGGATCGCCGTTCGACTATGAAAATCTCGGGCTCCTGTATTGCGCCGCCGACCTGCCAAACCCCCGTCAGCCCGCCTACCGCAAGGCCGTCCAGGACGAGATCGCCGATCTGGCGAACGCCGCGGGGGGACGAACCCTGGCGCTGTTCACCAGCACGTCGGCCATGACTGAGGCGGCAACGGCATTGGAGGGCAGGCTTCCGGGGCCGATCCTGGTTCAGGGCGAAGGCTCGCGCGACGCCCTGGTGGCCCGTCTCCGGGCCGAGCCGGGTGCCGTGCTGCTGGCCACCCTGTCGTTCTGGCAGGGGGTCGACATTCCCGGTGATGCTCTCACTTTGGTCACCATCGACCGGCTCCCGTTCCCCCGCCCCGACGAGCCGGTTGGCCAGGCCCGCCGTGACCGGGCCGGATCGGCGGCGTTCCGTCAGGTCGATCTACCCCGGGCCCAGACGTTGCTGGCCCAGGCCGCAGGGCGCCTCATCCGGCGCTTCGACGACCGAGGTGTGGTGGCGGTGCTCGACCCCCGCCTGGCCACCAGCAGGAACTACCGCTGGGAACTGATCAACGCTCTCCCCCCGCTGAAGCGCACCAAGGACCGCGAGGAGGTCCGAACCTTCCTGGCCAAGCTCAACGATGAGGCCTCGGCCGAAGAGCCAACAACACGATGAGGCCTCGGCCGAAGAGCCAACAACACGATGAGGCCTCGGCCGGGGGTCAGTAGCCGAGGCGCTCGACGGCGGCCCGGTCCTGCTGCCAGTTGGGATCGACGTTCACGATGAGCTCCAGGAAGGCACCCGGGGGGAGCTGACGGCGGACCCGGCTGCCGACGTCTTTGAGCACCTGGCCCTTGGCGCCGATCACGATCCCCTTCTGGGAATTGCGCTCAACCAGGATCTCGACCCTGACCCGAGGCCACTCCCACTCAACCACCCTCGTGGCCACCGAGTGCGGTACCTCCTCCTTGGTGACGTGCAAAAGCTGTTCACGTACCAGTTCGGCCACCCATTGCTGATCGGGCGTGTCACTGATCATGTCGTCGGGGTACCACTGCGGGCCCGGCGGCATCAGGGTAAAGAGGTGATCAACCAGGGCGGGCACACCCTTGCCGGTGAAGGCCGAAACTGGGAAGTAGGCGGCCAGGTCGAACACCGACGCCTCTTTCAACTGGCGGAACACGGCCTCGGACTTCATCCCGTCGACCTTGTTCACCACGGCAATGGTTTTTGCCGGGTCGAGGGAGTCGATGATGAAGCGGTCGCCCCGCCCGACCCCGGAGCGGGCGTCGAGCACGACGCACACCACCTCGACATCGCCCCGGGCATTGGCTGCAGACTCGTTGAGCCGGGTTCCGAGGGCGGTTCGAGGTTTGGAGATGCCGGGGGTATCGACAAAAACCAGCTGACCGTCCTCCCGGTTGAGCACGCCCCGGATCTGGTGGCGGGTGGTCTGCGCCTTGTCGGAGACAATGGAGACCTTCTTCGCCACCATCTTGTTGAGCAGGGTGCTCTTGCCCACGTTCGGGCGTCCGGTGAGGGTCACAAAGCCGGATCGGAATGGTTCGCTCATTCTCCGGCCCCTTCGAGTGCGGGGGTTTTGGATCTGAGTATCTGCACGCGGGTGATGCGTCGCCCCTGCAAGCGCTCGACCCGCAGGCAGTAGCCGTTCACGTCGCAGGTGTCGCCAACGGAAGGGACCCGTCCAAAGCTGTCGAACACGAGGCCTCCGACGGTGTCCCAGTCGCCCTCGGGCAGTTCGATGCCTGCGAATTCGTTGAGTTCGTCGATCGAGATGCGGGCATCGACCCGCAAGGTGCCATCACGTTCGCGATCCACCAGCGGCTCCTCGACGTCGTACTCGTCGACGATCTCCCCCACCAGTTCCTCGATGAGGTCTTCCAGGGTGACGAGGCCTGCGATGCCGCCGTACTCGTCGACGGCCATGGCCATGTGGAATTTCTCCTTCTGCATCTCTTTGAGCAGGTCCGCCACCCTCTTCGTCTCGGGAACGAACCGTGACGGGCGAAGCACCGATTCGACGCTGCGACCGGCGTGACCGTCGAGTTCAGCCCTGATCAGGTCCTTGACGTAGACGAGGCCGACCACGTCGTCGACGGTCTCACCCAGGGCCGGAACCCGGGAGAAGCCGGCGGCCGTTGTGACCTCCAGGGCCTGTTCGACGGTGGCGTCACCGCCAACGGTGGTCATGTCGGTGCGGGGCACCATGACCTCGCGGACAACGGTGTCACCAAACTCGATAACCGACTCGATGAGGTCACGTTCACCCTGGTCGAGCACTTCATCCTCAACCGCGGCGTCAGCCAGAGCGATCAGCTCCTGGGCCGAGGAGAACGGCCCCTGACGTAAACCCTTACCGGGCACGATCACGTTGGTGACGGTGATAAGGGCATTGGCCAGCAGGCGAACGGGGGCGAAGCGGGCCAGTAGCTCAATGGGTCGGGCCATGCTCAGGGCGATTCGATCGGCCCGCAGGATGCCCATGGTGCGGGGTACTGCTTCAGCCACGACGAACACGACGCAGACATTGATCCCAACCACCACGATGGTGAGGGGCCAGGGTAGGAAACGGTTGGCCAGTACCGCGACCAGCGTCGTTTCGGTCAGCTGCACGGCCAACACCACGAGACGGAGCGAGTTGATGAGCGACTCGGGCTCCTCCAGGATCCTGATCAGGCGCTCAGCCCGGCGCGGCTCGGTCTCGACCATGGCTTCGGCCCGCACCTGGTTGGTCCTGGTCAACGCCTCCTCGGCGGACACCAGGGCCACCGCCACCAGCAGCAGCAGCACGGCGGCAACCACGGCCAGGACATCGCCCGAACCGAACTGGGCGGCCAGCATCATCGCCCCCGACCCCACTACCCCTCCACCGGGTGGCGGTAGCCGTGCCGGGCCAGGTGAACCCGCTCGCGGCCCTGCATCAGCGCCGTCTCGATCGGCTCGGCGTGGTCGTGACCCAGTACGTGAAGAATCCCGTGCACGACCAGCAACGTCATTTCAGCATCGTAGGTTCCGGTGTGCTCGGCCGCCTGACGACGGGCAACCTCGGGGCAGATCACCACGTCACCGAGGTGTGGCTGTGGACTGTCGCCGACGCCCGATTCGGCCGCCGGTCCCGGCCCGATCACTCCCGCGACCAGATCCGGACCGTCGAGGGGGAAAGCCAGCACGTCGGTGGGGCCCTCGGCGCCCAGGTGGGTCCGGTTCAGCTCGGCCATGGCCTCCGGATCGGTGAAGATCAGGTCGAGATGGCCGTACCCAATGTCCTCGGCCTCGAGGGTGGCCTGGGCCACCTGGCGGCAACGTAGCAGCTCAGCCGGACTCTGGTCGGTTTCGTCGTGCCCTCCTACGGTCACGGTCGGACCGGAGGGTTCGCTCACCGTCGGCCAACCTGATCACGGCGGGCGTAGGCGTCGACGATGTCCTGCACGATGCGGTGACGCACCACGTCGGAGGATTTCAAACGCACGAACGCCACATCGTTGATCGACCCGAGAATGTCCTCGAGGTCACGCAGGCCGCTACGACCACCTGCGACGTCAACCTGGGTCTCGTCTCCGGTGACCACGACCTGGGAATTGAACCCGATACGGGTCAGGAACATCATCATCTGTTCCGGTGTGGTATTCTGCGCCTCGTCCAGAATAATGAAGCTGTCGTTCAGGGTTCGGCCCCGCATGAATGCCAACGGCGCCACCTCAACCACGCCCCGCTCAAAGAACTTGGCGGATCCGTCGGTGCCGACCATGTCGTGCAGGGCGTCATAGAGGGGTCGAAGGTAGGGGTCGACCTTCGACATCAGGTCGCCGGGGAGATAACCGAGCCGTTCGCCGGCCTCGACCGCTGGTCGGGTCAGCAGGATACGTTCGACTTCTTTGTTCTGCAGGGCCCGCACGGCGCACGCCACCGCCAGCCAACTCTTGCCGGTGCCGGCTGGGCCGATGCCGAAGGTGATCGTGTTCTTACGAATGGCGTCGAGGTAGCGCTTCTGGCCTGCGGTCCGGGGGCGCACGGCGCGCCCGCGCTGGGTGGTCAGGACCCGATCGGTGAGAATCTCCGACGGCCGCTCGTCGGCCTGCACCATCTGAATGGCCCGCAACACCGACGCTGGCTCCAGGCTCTGCCCGTTCTGCAGTATCAGAACCAATTCCTCGAACACGTGGGCCGCGGCACCGGCATCGGCCCCATCGAGGGATATCTCGTTGCCTCTGACGTGAACCGACGTGTTGAAGGCGTCCTCGACGGCGCGAACGTAGCGGTCACGCTCGCCCAGCAGACCCGCCATCAGGTGGTTACTGGGAACGTTGATCTTGACAGTGGCTGACACGGCTCTCAAACGCCAAGTCGAGGTGGCCGGGGTTGACGGCACAACATGCATGTGATCATCAGTGATGCTGATCGTACCTGCACCGGGGCCAGACTACGAGATCCATTACAGATTGACGGTTGATGGCAGTACGGAGCCAGCCCGTCACCATCGGAGATCCGCTAGCGTGGGTGGTCCGATCGCGGCTTCTGCCGCACCCCGATCCTCGTCGCCTCCCGGTGGCCCGTCGTCCGCTGACGCCCCTGTTCCGACCGGGTTTGTTGTTCCCCGGCTGGACCTGATCGTCCGAACATCCTTCGACGGAGGAAACATGAGCGACAACCGGTCGTCGATGATCACGGCCCTGACCACAATCGAGTTGATCGACAACCGACCAGTGGTGGTGAAACAACGCCTCCCGCTACATTCTCAACTCGGGTCCGAGGCCAGCGCCGCCGCTCGGGCCTTGGCCCGAGCAGCCACCGGGGCCGAGGCCCGCTGGCTCAACGCGGCCCGCCATGGAGGTGTGGTACGCCTGCGGAGAGTGTCGGTCGATGCAGCCCGCATCGAGACCGATCTGGCCTCGACGGCCACCCTTCGTCTCTCGGCCACCAACCTGACCGATCTCGTCGTCTCGCTGCGGTCGGCGGTCCACACGCTCGCCGCCGTCCACGGCCTCGGTCTCGTCCATGGCAACCTGGGTCCCGACCACATCCTGGTCAGCCGCAGCGATCCGGCGGCGACGGTGCTGTGCAGCCCTGCCGTTGACACCCGCCGACTCGAACCCCGCGATGACCTGGCGGCGTTGGCCGCGACGGCCAGGACCCTGGGCCAAGCCGCCGGGCCCAAGCCCTGGGGGTGGGATGAGGCGCTGACCCGCCTGGGCGCCGCAACCGAGGCCCGATCGGCGATAGCCCTGCTCGACGAGTTCCGCCATCGAGGGCACCGGCCGTTGCGGCGAACCCACCGAATCTGGTGTGGCGGGTGGCCGGGCCGTGGCCCAAGGAATGTCAGTTGGGGACAGGCGTGACCCGGGTCAGCCCCAGATCGGCCAGGCGGTCGACGGCCGCCTCGATCTCGACGCCGAGGATGCAAGCCACGGCCCGGAGATCGTCCTGGCGGATGGTCAGCACCCGGCCGTTGAAATCCTGGCGTTGCACCTGGATCATGACCAGGTAGCGACCGAGCATCTCACCTTCGGGCCGGGCAATGGCGTCCAGTTGGGTCAGATCAAGCGTCACCCCGTTACGACGACCGGTGCGTCCGGTGAGGTCCACCAGATCGGCCGGGTCGGACGGCGTGGCCGTCGACCGGGGCAGAAGCTGATCCACGGGCACGCTGTAGTAGCGGGCCAGTCGCTCCAGCCGGGGAACCGAGATCGCCCGTTCCCCCCGTTCGTAGGCGCCAAGAACCGACGCCTTGAACTCCTGATCGGAGTTGGCCTCCACGTCCTGCAGGGAGAGTCGCTTTTGGCGGCGGATGGCCCGTAGCCGCTCACCCACCCGACGGCCGTAGGGGGACGCGGCCTCATTCAACTCTTCACTGTCACCCATATCATGCCTCTCCCCCGCCACAACATCGCTGACGTCTGTTCACCGGGAGCACACCGTAGACATCACTCAGCGTACGTTCAACCACAAACGGTGATCATTCCCTAGAGAGTTCACCGGCAAAAGCGGATTTGACTCACCATGGCCGCCGCCACCACCGCCGCCGTCTCGGCCCGGAGCACATGGCCGGGGAGGGCAACGGTCGGACCGAGCGCCACTTCGTCGCCGCTGAAACCGCCCTCTGGACCGACGACGATCGTGGTGTCGTCGGCGTGGAGAATCCGGCCGTCGGGATCGGCGATGACGGCTGCGGGGTTGGCGCTCATGAACGCAGCGAGGGGTAACGGATCGCCGATGGTTGGCAGTACGAGGCGTCGAGCCTGGAGGCAGGCCTGGCGGGCGCTGATGGCCATACGCCGCAAGTGTTTGTCCTGGCGGGAACCACCCCAGTGAACAACTGAACGGGCCGAGAACACCGGCACGATCTCGTCGATCCCCAACTCGGTCAGCTTCTGCACGATCCACTCGGGGCGGGCCCCCTTGACCGGAACGAAACCCACAGTGGCTCTCGGGGCGGTCACCGCCTCCGTCGTTATCTCTCCCGTCGGCTCCAGGGTCGATCCCAGCAGTGCCACCCGCCAGGCGCCGGCGCCGTCGCCGACGGTGATGGCCGAACCAGGCTTGACCCGTAGGACCCGCCGCAAGTGGTGCTCATCGTCGGGGTCGAGCTCCGGGCGCTGGAGGTCGTCGACAAAAACGAGAGGGCGGTGACGCAGCCCGGATCGATCTTCAGCTTCGTTTGTCGCCACTTCGGCGCTGCGCTTTCGTTAGTTGAAGCGCGACTTGAACCGACCGAGCAGGCCGTCCTCGCCGGGGTCCTTGACCTCTTCCTGACGCTCCTTGGCCAACTGGCGCAGAAGTTCCTCCTGCTCCGCTGACAGCTCGGTTGGGGTGTCGACGACAACGGTGAGGATCAGGTCACCACGGCCACGGCCCCGCAACCGGGGCACGCCCCGGTCCCGCAGGCGGAAACGTTTACCCGTTTGGGTTCCCGGTCCCAGATCAATCGCCACATCCCCGTCAATTGTCTCGAATGAGAGGCCAGCGCCCAGGCCGGCCTGGGTCATGGCCACGTGCAGCTCGGCGAACAGATCGTCACCGTCGCGGGAGAACACCGGATGGTCCTCGACCCGGATGTTGACGTAGAGATCGCCTGCGCCACCGCCTCGAGGCCCGACCGCCCCGCGACCGGTCAGTCGCAGCGTCGAGCCTTCGTTCACTCCGGCCGGGATGTCGACGTTGTAGGTCTGTTCCTCGACCCGACGGCCCTCACCCGAACACTCGACACAGGGCGAGGAAATCTGCACGCCTTCGCCGGCGCAGCGGGGACAGATACTGGTACTGACCATCTGGCCCAGGATCGACTGGCGGACCTGACGGACCTGGCCCGAACCCCCGCACTGTTCACAGCGACTGACATCCGAACCCGGCTCGGCCCCCGTCGCCTCGCAGGTATCGCAGCTCACCGCGGTACGGACCGAGACCTCCTTGGCCACCCCCGCAACGGCCTCTTCCAAGGTCAGCGCGACGACAACTTCAAGATCGACCCCCCGCTTCGGCCCTGAGTCCGAGCGGCCACCGGTGTTGAAGAATGCGTCGAAGAGGTCGCCGAGGCCGCTGGCGGCAAACGGGTCACCCGCACCACCCCCGGCCCCCGAAGACCCGAAGCGGTCGTAGCGAGCCCGTTTCTCGGGGTCACCCAGTACCTCGTAGGCCTCAGCCACCCGTTTGAACCGGGCTTCGGCCTCGGGATCACCGGGGGTGGCATCGGGATGCAACTCCCGGGCCAAGCGACGGTAGGCCTTCTTGATCTCGGTTTGGGATGCGGACGGCTCGACTCCGAGCAACTCGTAGAATTCCATGGATCTAGCCTTTACTCAGACGGGTTCCGAGCTGATGGCTCACGGCGGCCACTGCGGACAGCGCTTGCTGATAGTTCATTCTCGTTGGCCCCAATACGGCGATCGAACCGGCGTGCTCTCCGCCGATTTCATAAGGCGAGACAACCAAACTGCACTCGGCCAGAGGAGCGACACCGGTCTCGCTCCCGATGGCCACCGAAAGGCCCCGGCCGACAACGTCGGCCAACAGACTGACGACCAGCAGTTGCTGCTCGAGGATGGTAAGTACCTGCGATACCGACTCTACGGCCTCGAAGGCGTTCACCACTCGCGAGGCGCCGTCGACATAGACCCGGCCACCGCTGGGAGAAGGGCCGACCATACTGGCCACCACGGTGTCGGCCAGGTCATCAACCAGGCGATCTCCGGAGGGGGTCAGGGCGCCGGGGTCGGTGAGCGAGCGCCCTTCGAGCGCCGCTTTGAGCTGGCGACCGACATCGGACAACATGGCGTCGTCGACCCCCTCGCCCAACTCGATCGTCTGCTTGGTCACCCGGCCGTTGGCCAGGACCAGGACCAACAACGCCACCCGGTCGGCCAAACCAACCAGCTGCACCGAGCGAACCTCGGCCGCATTGTTGGAGCCATCAACCACCACGGCGGCGTAGTCGGTCAGGTTGGCCAACAGACCGGCCGTTTCTCGCATGACACCTTCGATCTCACCCTTGAGGTCATCGAAGAACACCGACACCTGCTTGCGCTCGACCAGGGGCAGCTCGGCCTGGCCGATGTTGTCGACGAAATGGCGATAGCCCTTCTCCGTCGGCACCCGACCGGCGCTGGTGTGGGGCTGCAACAGGTAACCCTCGTTCTCCAGCACCACCATGTCGTTGCGGACCGTGGCCGATGACACGCGCACATCGGCCGCGGCTACGACAGCAGTCGAGCCGACCGGTTGGGCGGTTTCGATGTATTCCTCGATGACCGCCTTCAAGATGGCGGCCTTGCGTTCGTCGAGCATGGCAGTCGGTAATCACTCCTCGCCCTTGCAAGTCTACGGCAACGCTGCGCGTTGCTTGGAGTTACGTCCGTAACTCCCGGGGGCAACGCTGCGCGTTGCGTCCACAACTCCGTGGCGGGCGGACCGCTTCGTACGGCCGGGGGGACGGCTTCAGATGGGGGTGGGGGGAGGATCAGGCGTCGAGACGGAGGGCGCGGATGAAGGTGTCGGGGGGGATCTCGACGCGGCCGATGCTCTTCATCTTGCGCTTACCTTCCTTCTGCTTCTTCAGCAGCTTGTTCTTGCGGGTGACGTCGCCCCCGTAGAGCTTCTCGGTCACGTCCTTGCGGAAGGCCCTGACCGTCTCCCGGGCGATGATGCGCCCCCCGATGGCAGCCTGGATCGGCACCTCGAATTGTTGACGGGGGATGATCTCGCGCAACTTCTCAGCCATGCGACGGCCGTACTCGTAGGCCGCGTCGCGATGCACGATGGTCGAGAAGGCATCGACCTGCTCGCCGTTGAAGAGGATGTCGACCCGAACCAGGTCGCCCCGCTCATAGTCAATGGGTTCGTAGTCGAGGCTGGCGTAACCTTGGCTCTTACTCTTCAACTGATCAAAAAAGTCAACGACCACGTCGGCCAGCGGCAGTTTGTAGACCAGTTCCAGACGCTCGGGCGACAGGTACTCCATACGGTCGAGCTGACCGCGGCGCGACTGGCAAAGCTCCATCAGGGCGCCGGTGTAGTTCGACGGCGTGATCATCGAGGCCCGGACGTAGGGCTCGTCGATCTTGCTCCAGTCGCCCGATGGTGGAAGTGCCGAGGGATTGTCGATGACCCGCTCGTCACCGTTGTTCATGGTGATGTGGTACACCACCGACGGACTGGTGGCGATGAGATTCAGATCGAATTCGCGTTCGAGGCGCTCCCGGACAATCTCCATGTGCAGCAGACCAAGGAAGCCGCATCGGAAACCGAAACCGAGGGCGGTGGAGGTTTCCGGCTCGAAGGTGAAACTACCGTCGTCGAGGCGGAGCTTGTCGAGGGCGTCGCGAAAGGCCTCATAGTCGTCGCCGTCGACCGGGTACAACCCGGAGAACACCATGGGTTGGGGCTCCCGGTACCCGTCGAGTACCTCGGTGGCCGGGTGGGCCGCCGCGGTCAGAGTTTCACCGGCTCGGGCCTCCCTGACATCCTTGATCCCGGCGATGAGATAGCCGACCTCGCCGGGACCCAACGAGTCCACCGGCAGGTTGACCGGGGTTCGCACCCCGACCTCATCGGCGTCGTGGGAGGCGCCTGCCTGCATGAATAGCAGCTTCTCGGCACTGTTGAGCCTGCCGTTCATCACCCGGACGCTGGAGACGACGCCTCGGTAGGTGTCGAAGTGGCTGTCGAAGATCAGGGCCTGGAGCGGAGCGTCTTCTATGCCCTCGGGGGCCGGCACCCGCTCGATGATGGCTTCCAGCAGCTCCTCCACCCCCATACCGGTCTTGGCCGAGATGCGCAGCACGTCTTCGGCCGGGGTTCCCAGGACCTGCTCCATCTCGGCCGCGTAGCGGTCGGGGTCGGCGGCAGGGAGATCGAGCTTGTTCAGCACCGGAACGATCTCCAGCTCGTTTTCCAGGGCCAGGTAGGTGTTGGCCAGTGTCTGGGCCTCGATGCCCTGGGCGGCGTCGACGACGAGGACGACCCCCTCGCAGGCGGCCAGGGAACGGCTGACCTCATAGCCGAAGTCGACGTGGCCGGGGGTGTCGATCAGGTTGATGATGTAGCCGTTCCATTCAAGCTTCACGCTCTGAAGCTTGATGGTGATGCCGCGCTCCCGTTCCAGGTCCATCGAATCGAGGTACTGGGCTCGCATGTCGCGCGCCTCGACCGCTCCACAGATCTCGAGCAAGCGGTCGGCTAGCGTCGACTTGCCGTGATCGATGTGGGCGATGATGGCGACATTACGAATACGGGAGGGATCAACCTTGGCCATGGCAGTTCAAAACTAGCGCCTCGGACACCACCTTCGAGCGGTCGGTGGTCACCATGCGTGGGCCCGGGCCCCGGCGCCGCTATCGTCAGGCGCTCAATGTTCGTTGCCAGAGGGCTGTCCCGATGGCTACAGAGGTATGGGACAGAGGACGTAACGGTGGCCAACATCAAGAGCCAAATCAAGCGCAATCGCCAGAACGAGAAAGCTCGTTCTCGCAATCGGGCGATCCGTTCGGAGTTGCGTACCCACCTGAAGGGTGCCGAGGCTGCAGCCGGTACCGAGAACGAGGTCGAGGCCCTGCGCCAGGCCATCAAGCGGATCGACAAGGCCGTGGCCAAGGGTGTGCTGCACAAGAACACCGCGGCCCGCAAGAAGCGTCGCCTCGTCGCCCGCGTTCGCCAGGCGAGCTAGTCACCGCTGATCCGGGGGTACCTCCCGGGTCAGAAAGTCGATCACGGCGACACCAAAGGTGTCGTTTCGGTCGCCTGCAACCATGTGGGCGGCATCGGTCACGTTGACGTATTCGGCTTGGGGCACCAGGGCCAGAAAGGCCTGGGCCCCGTTCTCGTCGAGCACATCGGACAGCCCGCCCCTGATCAGCAGGGTGGGGATCGACAGGTTGCGGGCGCAGTCCTCCAACCGTCGCGTCCGCACCCGGATCTCATCGGTTGTCATGTAGGGCCGTCGCCGGTAGCTCGGATCCCAGTGCCAGTAGTACTTGCCATCGTCGCCGAGACGGATGTTCTTGGCCAGGCCCTCCAGGTTGCGTTTGCGCTTGCGGTGGGGCTGGTAGTTGGCAATGGCCTCGGCCACCTCCTCGAGTGAATCAAAACCGTTCGGCTTCTGGGACATGAACTGCCCGATTTTCTTTGTCCCCTCGGAGCGGATTCGGGGGGCGATGTCAACCAGCACCAGGGCACGGGCCTCGACGTGGCCTTCACCGATGGCGGCCAGGCTGGTGTTGCCGCCCATTGAGGCACCGACCAGGATCGGGGGCCCGGCGTCGAGCTGTTCAACCACTCGGGCCAGATCCTGGATCATGATGTCCCGCTCGTAGTTGCCGTCAGGGGCCCACTGCGAATCACCGTGACCGCGGGCGTCGATGGCCACCGCGTGGTAACCGGCCTGTCCCAGGATCTCGCCTGCCCCTCGCCAGGCGTGGCGGGTCTGGCCGCCACCGTGCTGGAGGATCACCAGCGGGCCCAAGGGGTCGCCCCAGGAATCACCGGTGATGCTGACCCCCTCACCCTGCCAGGTGTGCATCGGCTCGGGGGCGCCGGGGAGGCGTTGTCCCGCACTCATCGGGATCCCCCCGTCATCAAAGAAGGATACGGCGCCCGGCGTTGCTGGGCTTTCGGTCCACTGCTGTTCGGCACGGCAACCGACGCTACACGGCGAGCCGACCAGGCTCCCAAAGCCAGTGCCGGCGGCTGGTGTCGACCCCACCCAGGAGCAAGACTGCCCGAAAGCAACCAAGCCGAAGGACAAGCGATGAACACCGAACAAACCCGCCAGTTGATCGAGCGCTACTACCAGGCCCTGCCCAAGGGCAACGCTGCGGCCATCGCCGAACTACTGACCGAGGACTGCGAGTGGTTGCCTCCGGCCACGGCCGATCTCTCACCGATCAAGGGGCGCGACGCGGTGGCTGAGCAATTCAGTGGTGCCCTGGTGAAGGCAACCTTTGATCTGAGCCAACCGTTCAAGCTCGATGTGCGTCGGATGGTTGTCGACGGCGACGTGGCCGTAGTGCAACAGCGGCTGGCGGCCACGGCCAAGAACGGCAACGCCTACCAGAACGACTACTGCTGGGTCTATGAGTGTCGCGACGGTCAGATCGCCCGTATGGAGGAATACGCCGACACCCTCCTGGCGGCAAAGGTCATGGGTTGGGCTATCGACTGATGCGGGCGAGGCGGGCCACCAGCACCTCAAGGGTCGTGCCATCGGGCACGGCGCTGGCGCCCCGCACGTCGAGGTCGGCCTGGGCCAGCAACCTGATCACCGTGGCCATGCGGGTCGACCCCAACCGCCGGGTGAGGGTCAGCGCCTTGCGGGCGGGGAAGGTCGAGCCTTTCATACCCAGATGGGCGGCGGCCGCCCGCTCGTCGGCAACCCCCGCTCCATCGAGGGCCAAGGCCCGCTGATAGTGGTTGTGCAGGGTCGCAAGCACCTGTAGGGCGTGCCGGGAGCCGCCGTTGGTCATGCGATGCAGCTTGTCGAGGGCGACCACGATGTCACCGCCGTCGATGGCGTCGGTCAGTTCCCAGGGAGGGACATCCGACGCCGGACCGAGAAACGGTTCGACCTCGGCCGGCCCCAGACGGGCGTTGTCACCGTAGGCGCTATGCAGGGCGGCCAGTACCGACTCGGCCCGTCCCACCTCATCGCCGAGTTGGTCGGCGATGAGACGCTTGGCCTCGCGGTCGAGTTGCACCGACGCGGTGGCCAGGCGCTCGTCGAGTAGGCCCTTTCGGCCCTTGCCCGAGGGGGCGGCATCGATCTGCTCGACCCCGGCGGCGGCCAGTGCTTCCTTGAGTTTCTTGGGGATGGCGCCGAGCCGGTTCGAGGTTGAGGCCCGTTCCCAGACCAGAACCAGATCGGTGGTCGGCAGTGGATTTCCCAACAGTTCCACCAGCGGCGTGACCTGGGCCGCTTTGGTGAACAGGGCCAGATGCCTACCGACAACCACGCGCCGCTCAGTCAGGAAGGGCGGGGTATGGGCGGCGTTGATCAGCGGGGTCAGTTCGGTCTCGTCTCCGGCGTTGTAGTGGGCCTCGTCGACCTCTTCGACCATGAGCGAGCGATCACCATTGGCGACAAACTCACCAACGACCTTGCGTAGTGCCTGGGACACCAGGGTGGCATCGTCACCCTTGATCAGCACGACAGCCATGGCTCTACCTCAGCGGCCCGTGAACGGGGTGCAGCGGGCGGCCAGCAATTCGGCCAGCACGTCAACCAATCGTCGGGCGGAGCGGACGTTGTGGGTCCGCAGGATGCGGCAGCCCAGCATGACGCCAAGGGTGTGTGCAGCGTCGGTGCCGGAATCGATCTCGTAGCGCGAGGCGTTGAGCAACTCGAACAGGAAGCGTTTGTTCGAGGCCGAGAGCAGCACCGGATGGCCCAAGGCGACCAGATCGTCGGAGTGGTGCAACAACTCAAGCGACATGGCCGGAGTCTTTCCCAGGTCAAGACCGGCATCGACGATGACCTTCTCGGCCGGGATGCCGGCTTCAACCGCCCGGCGGGCCCGATCAGCGAGAAAGCTCACCACATCGGCCCGAAGGTTGTCGTACTCGGGATCGGGATCGGCCACCCGGGGTGCGAGGCGGATGTGGGTTGCCACCACCGAAGCCTGGGCCGCAGCGGCGACCGAGAGATAGTCGGGGTCGGCAAAGCCGCTGATGTCGTTACCGATATCAGCTCCGGCGGCCAGCGCTTCACTCAGAACTTCGGCGCTCCAGGTGTCCACCGACAACGGCACCTCGAAGCGGGCCCGGAGGGCCTCGACGGCGGGAACGACACGGGCAAGTTCCTCGTCGAGGGTGACCTCATCACCGGGACCAGCCTTGACCCCTCCGACGTCGAGGAAGTCGGCGCCGTCGTTGACCAGCTCGTCGGCCTTGGCCAGGAAGGCGTCAAAATCCCAGTAGTTACCGGCGTCGTAGAAGCTGTCAGGGGTCCGGTTGAGGATGCCCATGACCAAGGCCCGGTGGGTTATGTCAAAGCGATGAGAGCCAAGCACCACGTGCATCCCCCGACGTTAGCGGGCGGGGTCCAAAGCCCGACGGCGAACCCGGAGCGAAGTCATGGCGGGGCCCCGACCCGGGCAACGATCTCGACGCTGAGCCTGCTGGGGCCCGTGGTGATCACGATGGCGGCGGTCGCTGCCTCGACAATGGTGTCGTCGGTCACTCGGGTGGCCCCCACGATGCGGTGCAGCGACGGCCCGTAGACGATGCCGGTGACGGCAACCTCGGTGATGGCCCGGGTCAGCTCCGCTCCCCGACCGGCTCCACTCTGGGCAATGACGATGTCCATACTGGTCAGGCGCCCCTGGACAATCGAGTCGATGAGGCTGACATCAGCGTCGACGTCGACGATCAATATCGACGGGTGGCCGCCGTCGGCCGGAAACCAGCGTCCACCTCCCGCCAGGACCGTCGGCTCGGCAGGAGGCGTCGGGACTGTTGCCGCCGATGCCGCGACGAGCGATCCGAGCACGACCAGCCGCACCACCATGAACCACCCGACGCCCGCCCCCCGTGGACC